>Ga0206125_10000155_pt1 | contig 92176 bp, 80 predicted proteins | sample Helgoland_Spring_4_FD_148598 | JGI IMG/M metagenome (GOLD analysis project Ga0206125, IMG submission 148598) | Pelagic subsurface seawater microbial communities from Kabeltonne, Helgoland, North Sea - Helgoland_Spring_Bloom_20160331_1 | ecosystem: Environmental > Aquatic > Marine > Epipelagic ...
ATTGAGAAGGCGGTGAGTGATGTGCTGGATCAGGGGTTGCGGACTGGGGATATTTATACGGATGGTATGACGCGGGTTGGTACTGTTGAGATGGGTGATGCGGTGGTCGCGGCGCTTTAGTCTGCAATGCCGTCATACCAGCGAATGCTGGTATCTGTTTGGAAGTCGGCGTAGTGGTTTTTGGTGCGGGCGAAGCCATGGTGATCCTTTACGATCGGTCCCATGGGTTGAGCATTTTCAGCGTTCGCACAACTCGCTGCGCTCAAACAAGTGCTCACTCGACCTGAAAATGCTCAACCCATAAGCGGGCCCTGATTGATCGTAAAGGATCACCATGGCTTCGCTGAGATACCGAGTGACAGGTCGGAAGAACGGTCAAGGCTAAGACTAAGAATTAATTAAATTTAAGAGAGTTTAGAAAAATGAAAAAAACAGGATTTGTAGGTTGGCGTGGCATGGTTGGTTCTGTGCTGATGGACAGAATGCGTGAAGAGAACGATTTTGCCGATATTGAGCCAATATTCTTCACCACCTCCCAGGCCGGTCAAGCGGCTCCGGATGTGGGGGTGGAGACACCGCTATTGCAGAGTGCTTTCGATATCGATGCGCTGGCGCAGATGGATATTATTGTTACCTGTCAGGGTGGCGACTACACCAAGAAAGTTTACCCACAGCTGCGCAGTGCAGGCTGGGATGGCTATTGGATTGATGCGGCTTCGGCGCTGCGTATGGAAGACAGTTCTATTATTGTTCTCGATCCGGTGAATATGAATGTGGTTAAAGATGGTCTGGCCAATGGCGTTAAAGACTATATCGGCGGTAACTGCACCGTAAGCCTGATGCTGATGTCTCTCGGCGGTCTGTTTAATGCCAATCTGGTGGAGTGGGCATCGTCCATGACTTATCAGGCGGCCTCTGGTGCCGGTGCGCAGAATATGCGTGAGCTGATTAACCAGATGGGAGTGATTAAGGGTTCGGTTGCGGATGCGCTGTCTAACCCGGGGTCGGCGATTTTGGATATTGATCGTCAGGTGACTGACACTTTGCGCAGCGATAGCTTCCCGGTTGATAACTGGGGTTATCCTCTAGCCGGTAGCTTGCTGCCCTATATTGATTCCCAACTGGAGAACGGTCAGAGCCGTGAAGAGTGGAAGAATCAGGCGGAAACTAACAAGATTCTCAACCGTGAAGGCAATCCTATTCCTCTCGATGGTCTCTGTGTGCGTATTGGTTCTATGCGCTGCCACAGTCAGGCGTTGACTATTAAGTTAACTCAGGATGTGCCGATGGATGAGATTGAGTCAATGCTGGCTGAATCTAACCAGTGGGCCAAGGTAATTGCCAATGACAAAGAGTCTTCGGTTAAGCACCTGACACCAGCGGCAGTCACCGGTGGTCTGGATGTGCCTGTGGGTCGTCTGCGTAAAATGAATATGGGTGAGCAGTATCTCTCAGCCTTTACCGTGGGCGATCAGTTGCTCTGGGGCGCGGCGGAGCCGTTGCGACGTATGCTGCGGATTGTTATTGAAGACTAAAGGCCTTTAATTAACGCCTGCAATATTGTGCTAAGACTTAAGGGTTAGTTGTGTTGGCTGATATTGCAGGTTTGACTGTAAACATTTATTGTAACCCCCTGATTCAAGAGTCTTTAAATAGGAAATTTGTCATGACAATTCGGAGTTGGTCGATGGGCTTTGCAGGGAAATTCAAGATGGGTTGCAGGGCTGCTTTAGCTGCCTTCCTGCTGTTAGCAGCCTCATCGACACTGGCTTTGGGTCTCGGTGAAATAACTCTTAACTCATCCCTCAATGAACCACTGGATGCCGAAATTGTGGTGCTCAGCTCTGAGGATCTGGAAGATGGTCAGTTGTTGATATCGCTGGCTTCGCCTGAGTCTTTTGAGCGCGCCGGCATCAGCCGTGATTTTTTCTACAGCCAGATGCAATTCTCGATTTATCGCAACAGCGATGATCTGCATATTATCAAGATCGCCACCGATCAGCCGGTTATTGAGCCCTATCTAAATTTCCTTGTTCAATTGCAGTGGCCAGCTGGCCGCGTGATGCGCGAGTACACATTGTTACTGGATCTGCCAATCTTTACGGATGAGCAGCAAGCGGTCGCTGTTCAGCCAGCCGCTACAGTAGCACCGCAGTCTGCGTTGCCAGCTGTAACCTCGGAACCTTACCGCGAGCCACTCTCCGGTGATGAACACCAGGTTATCACTGGCGATACGCTGTGGAATGTTGCTAAACGATTGCGTCCAAGAAATACCACAATCCTGCAAACTATGGATTCTCTGTATCGCCACAATGCCGATGCCTTTGTTGAAGGGGATGCCAATCGGATTAAAGCTGGATCGGTTTTGCGTCTGCCGTCTTTTGATGAGATCAGTGTTGAGGCTGGCAATACCGTTGCTGCCCAGATTGGTCTTAAAAACCCTTCTATTGCCTCTGCGGAGCTAGAGCAGGTTGTCGAACAGGCCAATAGCCTTGCAGCGGATAAGGGTTCTGTTGTTGAAGAAGCGCCGCTGATTGATGATGGACGCCTTGAGCTGGCTTCAGCTTTTGGCGATGAGCCGGTGGACGCGGATAATCAAGGGGTTGATCAGGCTTTTGATAGAACTTTAGATCGCGCTGAACAGAGCCTAACGGCCACAGAGGATGCTAATCAATCCGCTTATACGGATGACAATCAGGTCAGCCAGCTGGCCGAAGAGTTGGCGGTTGCCAATGATGAAGTCAATAAAACCCTGCAGGAAAATATCGAGCTGCGCGAGCGGCTGGCGCTGTTGGAAGCCCAGGTTGCGACTATGGTGGCACTGCTTGATCAGGCCGAGAGAACAGCGGCAACCCCAACCACATCTGCTGCGGCAAAAACATCTCCGGATAATTTGAAAAACCAGGGTCTTACCCAGCAACTATCCGCAGTGCCTGCCTATTTCTGGTTGATACTTATCGCGATTATCTTAGTCCTGCTGGTACTTTTGGTGCGCAAGTCGTCGCAACAGCAAACCGCTGCGCGCAGCGATGAATTGTCTATGGCTGGTGGCTACGAGGAATATGATGAAAACACTGCGACCAGTGTTTCCAATCAAAGCGAACTGCATGCACTCGACGATTTGGAGCTCGATCCAGAGGATAATTTATTCGATAAGTCGGATAAGGATATTTTCGATCAGGATGAAGAGCCAGACGGTGAAGAGGTCTTCGATATGATGGTCGAGGCCGTTGCTGAAGCGGATGTCTATCTGTCACTGGGCAAAACTGCCGAGGCCATTGAGGTTCTCGAAGAGGCGCGATCTCAGGATTCCGCCGATGCATCATCCCGTTTAAAGCTGATGGAAGTGCTGTTCCGCGAGAACCGCAAAGACGAATTGAAAGTCCTGTTTGATGAGATTGAAGCCACTGGTGATCAGACGGCTACTGAGATGGCAGCCATTATTATAGGCCCGGAAAATCAGTCGGATAAGGTGCTATCTATTGCCGAGGACAGCGTTGCCTCTGAATTGGAAGGACTGGATTTCCAGAGCACAGAGTTTGAAGACCTGGGTCTGGGTAATGTAGATTTGGCCGATCTTGAGCTGGATGATATAGATGCTGCAGATATTGCTTTTGAAGGGGATGAGTTAGAAGACCTGGATCTGGATAATTTAACCGCCGATGATTTTGATATTGAGCCTGCTGAGGAAGAGCCGTTAGCCAATGAAGAGCCCTCAGCGGAAGAGGAGCCCTCGGCGGAAGAGGAGCCCTCAGCTAGTGAAGAGCCCTCAGCGGAAGAGGAGCCCTCAGCTAATGAAGAGCCCTCAGCCAATGAAGAGCCATCAGCGTCCTCTAATAAGGAGCAAGAACTCTCAGCAGATGATTTGATGGATGAGTTTGCGGATTTCGATGATGCCAGTGAGCAGAACCCGGTTGATGTAAAACTCGATCTGGCCAAAACCTATCTTGAGATGGGTGACCCAGAGGGTGCCAAAGAGATTCTTGAAGAGTTGATCGAAGAGTCCGATCAAGAAGGGCAAGACAAAGCCAGAGCGCTTCTGGAGACTCTATAGTCGCTCTGAACAGTAACCCAGCAGAATAAGTCTGTTGTTAATATAACCCCGTATAAATTTGCCTATGTCGCAACTGGATTGGGTTTACAGCCCAAATTGTAAGATTCCCGAAGGCCAGAGCCTTCCCGCTGGAATCAAGCGCTATGCTGCCGTCGTCTCCTACGACGGCAGTGCTTTTTGCGGCTTTCAAAAACAGAAGCACAGCCCCTCGGTTCAGCAGGAGCTGGAACGTGCCCTCAGTTCAGTGGCCGACGAAGAGCTCATAGTTAGCTGTGCCGGGCGCACAGATACCGCAGTGCATGCAAGCCATCAGGTCATTCATTTTGATAGCAGTGCCGAACGCAGCGGTCGCAACTGGTTAAAAGGTGCCAATAGCCGCCTTCCCGACAGTATCTCAATACTCTGGGCAGGGCAGGTGCCCGAGCGCTTTCATGCCCGCTTTAGCGCCACTTCGCGAACTTACAGGTATGTAATGCATGCCTCCAGCGCCAGGCCCGCAGTGTTCTCCCAGGGCGTAACCTGGGTACGCTACCCACTGAATGTTGAATTGATGCAGGCGGCCTGTGAGCATCTATTGGGTGAGCAGGATTTCTCCGCGTTTCGCGGAGCCGGCTGTCAGTCCAATTCGCCATGGCGCAATATCACCAGTGCCAGAGTGGTTAAACTGGGTCAGCTGGTAGTATTCGAAGTCTCGGCCAATGCCTTTGTGCTGCACATGGTGCGCAATATGGTCGGTTCATTGATGGAGGTTGGCTTTGCTCGTCAGAAGCCCGACTGGATTGCCGAGCTGATTGCCGGAAAAGACCGTTGTAAGAGTGCTGCTACAGCAGCGCCCAATGGTCTCTATCTGGTCGATGTGGATTATCCGCAGAATTTTGGTATTGCTGAGTTAGAGCGCGGGCCTCTATTTCTGCCTGATAGTCTATAATGATTTTAGATGGTTTAAGCAGTTTTATATTGTTTATAATCAATAAGATATAAATATTTATTAAAGTAATATATTAGATATATTGCTAAGACAGTTAAAGGTGTTGTCATGTCAGTACAGGTCAAAATTTGCGGTATAACCAGAGTCGAAGATGCCCTGATGGCGCAGCGTGCCGGTGCCGAGGCCCTGGGTCTGGTGATGTACTCAAAGAGCTCGCGTTATGTGAATATGCAGCAGGCAATTGCCCTGCGTGAAGTGATCGCTAGTGACACACTCTGTGTGGTATTGCTGGTCAATGCCGACAAGGAGTTCGTCAAGCAGGTGATCACCGAGGTAAAGCCGGATCTGATTCAGTTTCACGGCGATGAGAGCGCAGATTTTTGTCAGCAGTTTGATTTCCCGTTTATTCGCGCTCTGCGAATGCGTGACGATCTGGATATCTCGGCTGAGGCCAGAGCTTACTACAATGCCTATGGATTGCTCTTCGATGCCTGGAACCCCGATCAATACGGTGGCACAGGTGAGCAATTCGACTGGCAGCGACTGCCCACCGAACGCGATTTTCACCTGATACTTGCCGGTGGTTTGAATCCGCTGAATGTTGCTGAGGCGGTTGCCGCAGCACGCCCGGATATGGTCGATGTCAGTGGCGGCGTCGAGAGTTCGCCGGGTATCAAAGACGAGCACAAAGTGCGGGCATTTATTAATAGCGCCAAGGCTGTAGCCGAACAGTAAAAATAATTTTCGGCGTTGTAAAACTGGGTCACTGTCGTGTTAAACTGCGCGCCCTATACAGGCTGGCTATTGATTAGGCGAAGTTTGAAACCAGTCTAGAATATAAATATTTCATTGAGATGGCGAAAGGGTATTAGATGAATTGGTTGAAACGCATTCGACCCGCGGGACCCGCGGCGGATAACACAGAACGTTCAAACGCTGTACCTGAGGGGCTTTGGAAGAAGTGCCCGAAATGTGCCTCACCGCTCTATCGTCCCGAGCTTGAACGCAATCTCGATGTCTGCCCGAAATGCGAACACCATATGCGGATTGGCGCTCGCCGTCGTCTGGATATTTTCCTCGACCCAGCTGGCCGCACTGAAGTGGCTGAAGAAGTCGTGGCTATCGACAGACTTAAATTCCGCGATGTTAAAAAATATAAAGACCGTTTGACCGATGCGCAAAAGAAAACCGGTGAGAAAGATGCTCTGGTTGCTATGAGCGGTAGCGTCAAAGGTATTCCGGTTGTCGCAGTGGCCTTTGAGTTTGCCTTCCACGGTGGCTCTATGGGTTACGCAGTGGGTGAGAAATTTACCCGTGCAGCGAAACTGGCGCTGGCTGAAAACAAGCCACTGATCTGTTTCTCCGCCACCGGTGGTGCGCGTATGCAGGAAGCTTTGATCTCGCTGATGCAGATGGCCAAGACCAGTGCAATCCTTGAGCGTTTAAAAGCATCCGGTGTTCCCTATGTATCGGTAATGACCGATCCTGTTTATGGCGGTGTATCTGCCAGTCTGGCAATGTTGGGTGACTTAAATGTTGCTGAACCCGGTGCCCGTGCAGGTTTTGCCGGCCCGAATATTATTGAACAGACCATTCGCCAGAAACTGCCCAAGGGCTTTCAGCGCAGTGAGTTCCTGTTGGATAAGGGCCAGATCGATATGATTATTGGGCGTCATGAAATGCGTGACCGTCTTGCCAGTATCCTCTCGAAATTTGTTCACCTTCCCGAACCCGCCGATGCCTGATCGCTGCCTGGCAGAGTGGTTGACTCTGCTGGAAGCTCGGCACCCCAGTGAAATTGACTTAGGACTAGATCGCGTCGCCGCGGTTTGGTCCGAGCTTATTGCGCGGCGTAAAAGCTGCCAAAACCCCATCCAGTTACCCACCGCCATTACCGTTGCCGGTACCAATGGCAAGGGCTCCTGTATTGCCAGCATGCAAGCGATTATGTTGCAGCATGGCTATCGGGTTGGCGCTACTACCTCACCACATTTTATCGATTACAACGAGCGTATCTGTATTCAGGGTCAGCCGGTGTGCGACGCTGCGATTGTCAGTGCTTTCGATGAAATCGAAGTGGCGCGAGCAGGTATTTCCCTGACCTATTTTGAATTTGGCACCCTCGCCGCACTGCTGGTTTTTGCCGATGCCGATCTGGATATTATGCTTCTCGAAGTAGGGCTCGGCGGTCGCCTCGATGCGATCAATATTATTGATGCAGATGTTGCCGTGGTCAGCAGTATTGCCCTCGATCACCAGGCCTGGCTGGGTGATACCAGAGAGCTTATTGCCGTTGAGAAACTCGGTATTGCCCGCGCCGGCAGACCGTTGCTAATTGGCGAGGCAGATAGCCCTCAGAATTTTGAGCAGATGATTGCTGCAACAGGTGCAAAGGCACTGCTTATCAATAAAGACTTTTCACTGGATATGCAGCGTGATCAGTTTACAGCTCAGTTGCTGGCTGTCGATGGCAAGCCGCGCCTACTGGAAAATTTACCGACGTCAGGGTTGCTGCCAATCAATAAAATCCTGGCTATACAGGCGCTACTCTGCGCTGGTTTTGATTTAGAGAATAAGGCTGTTATTGAAGCGGTAAATAACCTCAGCCTTGCCGGTCGTCAGCAGCAGCTCGACTTTAACGGTATCAAGGTTATTCTCGATGTTGCCCACAATCCGGCGGCGGCGGTTGCACTGGCGCATAATTTAGCGCCGATTAATGGGCGCTACATAGCTGTTGCCTCGGTTTTATCGGATAAGGATTGGGCGGGGATCGTCGCGCCGCTGGCGGATATTTTCGACGACTGGCAGATCGCTGAAATAAGCGACACGGAAAGGGCTACTAAAGGCCAAACTTTGATCGAAGTGTTATACAATGCAGGTCTCTCAGGTACCTTGCACAAAGCAGTTGATGGGGGGCTGGAAAAGGCATTTTTAAATGCCCTTGAACAGGCCGGCTCAGATGATACTCTGGTGGTGTTTGGTTCCTTTTATACTGTCTCGACGGTGCTGGCGTTAAAGCAAGTGTTAAAGCAAGAATTAAAGCGAAAATTAGAAAAATAAAATTGATGGGTTTGTTCAATGAGTAATGGTTTACAGCAGCGAATTATTGGTGCACTGGTTCTCGGCGCGCTGGGCCTTATCATCCTGCCGATTATCTTTGATTTTGCCGACCCGCTAAAAATTGATCGCACCAGTAAGCTGCCTCCGGCTCCGGAAATAATACCTATAGATGTCGCCAAGGCGCAGCGTCCAGATAGCTCGGCCAAGCTGGGTGAAACAGACAGCCTCTTCGATACCGCCAAATCACAGCCGGCCGTTGACTCCAGTGAGAAGTTCTACGGTCTCGATGAAAACGATCTGCCTCGCGCCTGGGTTTTACAGGCCGGCAGTTTTGAAGAACAAGATAAAGCTGAAAATTTGATGCAGCAGCTGCGCGATAGCGGCTCTAAAGCATTTGTAAAAACAGCGACCATTGATAGCAAGACATTTTATCGGGTCTATGTCGGCCCTAAAGCAGACAAGCGCAGGGCAATGGCTGAGAAAGCCAAGATCGACAGCAATTTCTCTACCGATGCGATTGTGCTGCAATATATACCCTAGAGGCTTAATCTAGGTCTTATGAAAAGGCTGGCTTGTAGAGGAAAGTTGGATGGCAGAGATAGCGACAGCGGACTGGGTTATTGTTGGCATACTGGCCATCTCAGCCCTGATCAGTTTGGTGCGCGGTTTTATCAAAGAGGCGATGTCGCTGGTTATCTGGCTGACTGCCTTCGCTGTGGCCATGAACTTTAAAGAACCGGTGGCAGATCTGCTGGTAAACTTTATAAGCATGGCATCCCTGAGGCAGCTGGCTGCCTGGGGGCTGTTGTTTGTCGGCACATTGTTGCTCGGCGCTATGGTAAATTTTTTATTGGGGAAACTGGTTAGCTCGACGGGATTGAGCGGTACAGACAGGATGTTGGGACTGATTTTTGGGGTTTTCCGGGGACTGTTGATTGTGTTGGCGCTGGTAATTATTTTACCTAAAGCGCTGCCGGTCGATCAGGATACCTGGTGGCAGGCATCGGCGCTAATTCCTGTATTCCAGAGTTTTGCAGACTGGGGAACAGAGACGGCCGCGGCGGTTAAAGACTTTATAATGGGTTGGATTTAAAAGATGTGCGGTGTAGTAGGAATTTCTGGAACTTCGAGTGTTAATTTACGGCTTTACGATGCCTTGACCATGTTGCAGCATCGCGGTCAGGATGCCGCCGGTATTGTGACCGAAGCGGATGGTGAACTTCACCAGTGCAAGGGCGAAGGTTTGGCACGGGATGTTTTTCGTCGCAGCCATATGATGCGTCTGGTGGGCAATGTGGGTATTGGCCATGTTCGCTATCCGACAGCAGGCAGCTCTGGCCCTGCGCTGGCACAGCCGCTGTATGTCAATTCTCCCTATGGTATTTTTATTGCCCACAATGGCAACCTGACCAATGCCGATGAACTTCGCGAGCATATTTTCCGCGCCGACCTGCGTCATCTCAATACAGATTCCGATTCCGAAGTACTGCTCAATGTGTTTGCCCATGAACTGCAGGCGCGACGTAAATTAGAGCCTACTCAGGACGATATTTTTGCTGCCGTAGAGCAGGTGCATAAACGCTGTCGCGGTGCCTATGCGGTGGTGGGCCTGATTGCCAACTACGGTATGTTTGCCTTCCGTGATCCCCACGGTATTCGCCCGCTGTGCTTTGGTAAGCGCGAGACCGAATCCGGTGTTGAATATGCTGTGGTCTCTGAGTCAGTGGTTCTCGATAGCCTTGGTTTCGAATTAATCCGTGATCTCGCCCCAGGCGAAGCGCTGTTTGTCGATAAGAGCGGTCAGATTCATCTGCAGCAATGTGCCGCAGACCAGGAGCTGGTGCCCTGTATTTTTGAGCATGTTTACTTTGCTCGTCCCGACTCATTGATAGACAATATTTCGGTCTACAAATGCCGATTGCGTATGGGTGAGAAGCTTGCGGAAAAAGTACTCCGGCTTAAGCCCGATCACGATATTGATGTGGTTATCCCGATTCCCGATACCAGCCGGGTATCTGCTCAGGCGATGGCTGAAACACTGGGTGTTAAGCTCCGTGAAGGGTTTATGAAGAACCGCTATATTGGCCGTACTTTTATTATGCCCGGGCAGACCGAGCGCAAAAAATCTGTGCGTCAAAAGCTCAATGCGGTAAAACTCGAGTTCTCTGGCAAGAATGTTCTGCTGGTCGATGATTCAATTGTCCGCGGTACCACCTCCCAGGAAATTATCCAGATGGCTCGCGATGCCGGTGCCAAGAAAGTCTATATGGCTTCAGCGGCTCCAGGTGTTCGCTACCCGAATGTCTACGGCATTGATATGCCTTCCGCCTCAGAGCTTATTGCCCATGGTCGTACCGATGAAGAAGTTGGTGAGTTGATCGGCGCCGACTGGATTGTCTATCAGGATCTGGAAGATCTAATCGAAGCTGGTGCTGAGGGTAACGACAATATTAAGCGTTTTGAATGTTCGGTCTTTGATGGTCAGTATGTGACTGGCGATGTGGATAAGGCCTACCTTGATCGTATCGAAGCCCTGCGCAATGACTCTGCAAAACAAAAAGCAGATGTTAGTATTGAACCTAAGAAAGGGCAGGTTATTGGTATCCACAACAATAACAACGCGGCTCTTTAGTCGCGAGTTGCTAACGATTGTATTTTGTAGCCCATGGCTAAAGAATAGAGATAAAGAGAAGAGTTAAAGATTACAGCTAAAGAGAACAACCCCGGGACAAAAAATGTCAGCTCAGGATGATAAGTTACAGCCCGATACCCTCGCGATTCGCGGTGGCTATCAGCGCAGCCATGAAAATGAACATTCAGAAGCTCTGTTTCTGACCTCGAGCTATGTGTTTGAAAATGCCGAGATGGCAGCTGCACATTTTAGTAATGAGCTTGAGGGCAATGTTTACTCCCGTTATACCAATCCAACCGTACGCACTTTTGAAGAGCGACTGGCAGCATTGGAAGAGGGCGAGCAGGCGGTAGCTACAGCTTCTGGTATGGCGGCAACTCTCAGTGTGGTTATGGCGCTGTTGCAATCCGGCGACCATCTTATCTGCTCCCAGGATGTCTTTGGCAGTACCCGAGTGATGCTCAATAACTACATCACCAAGTTTGGTGTTGAAGTGACCTATGTGCCATTGACCGATCTGGACGCCTGGCAACAGGCTGTGCAGCCGAATACCAAGATGCTGTTTTGCGAGACGCCATCTAACCCCATGTCTGAAATTGCCGATCTGGAAGCACTGTCAGTTATATCAAAGCAGGCTGGCGCACTCTTTGTCGTGGATAACTGCTTCTGCACGCCGATACTGCAAAAGCCATTGCGCTGGGGTGCGGATATTGTTGTTCACTCGGCGACCAAATATCTCGATGGCCAGGGCCGCTGCCTCGGTGGTGCCGTGGTTGGCAGCAATGAATTGATGGATAAGCTGGTCGGCTTCCTGCGTGCTGCCGGGCCAAGTATGAGTCCGTTTAATGCCTGGGTATTTCTCAAGGGACTCGAGACCTTGCGGATTCGTATGCAGGCTCATTCGGCAAATGCTGCCGAGCTCGCCAACTGGCTTAATGCACATCCCAAAGTGGGTAAAGTATTTTATGCCGGTCTTGAAGACCATCCCGGTCACCAGCTGGCGAAAAAACAGCAGACAGATTTTGGCGGTGTGGTTTCATTTACCGTTGAAGGTGGTCGTGAACAGGCCTGGTCTGTGCTCGACAGTACAAAAGTTATCTCGTTGACGGCTAATCTCGGTGATACCAAAACCACCATAGTCCATCCTGCGACCACCACCCATGGCCGCCTCAGCGATGAGGATCGTCAACAGGCGGGTATTACGGATAACTTGATCCGTGTTGCTGTGGGCCTCGAAGATATTATCGATATTAAGAATGATCTAAAACGCGGTTTAGACCTTATATAAGTTGCAGAGCTTTTGATTTTCACAGCTTTTAATTTGCACAGCTTTTAAAAAAGAGGTTTTAAAAATAGCGAGGTCAGGAATATGTCCATGTTAATTCTTCCCACCAAGGATCAGGCCCTCCCGGGACGCGACAACGAAATGCATGTCAGTAATGCCCATTATGTTACTGGTCAGCCTCTAAAGCCGCCATTTGCCGATGGTTTGCGCTCAGCTATCTTTGGCATGGGATGTTTCTGGGGTGCAGAGCGCCGCTTTTGGGAACAGTCTGGAATGATTACCACTGCCGCTGGTTATGCCGGCGGTTCTACCCCGAATCCTACTTACGAAGAAGCCTGTTCAGGTCTAACCGGTCACTCAGAAGTGGTTCTGGTGGTATTTGACCCGCAGAAAACCACATTCAATCAGCTTCTTGCCGTGTTTTGGGAGTCCCATGATCCAACTCAGGGAATGCGCCAGGGCAATGATATAGGCACCCAATATCGCTCGGTTATCTACTGCCAAGATGCTCAACAGCTAACAGAGGCGCTGGCTTCTGTAATTGAAGTTGAGGCGACTCTGGTTAGCATGGGATACCCGACCGTGACCACCGAAATTCGCGAGGCGCCGGAGTTCTATTACGCCGAAGAGTACCATCAGCAATATCTGGCTAAGAACCCCCAGGGTTACTGTGGTCTGCGAGGCACTGGTATTAGCTGTGCTGTTTAATATTACCTGGGGACTGAAGTATTAGCTGCGAGCATGGTGTTTCTATTACTACATCATAAATCGACGAGTAGCATTGAGCAGATCAGGATATTTTTCTCCAAGCCTGGCTGTCCAATAGACAAACCAGTACTCGATCTTTTCTAGAAACGACATTTCAACCATCGATGGCAGGCGCTGCTGTTGATGATCTAAAAAGCTGTGTATAGCCTCCGCATCTGCAATATCGAGGGTCTGGTAAAAGCCAATCATGCCTTTGTGAGAATAGGAGCCGCCGAGCAGGATAGCTGTAAAGTCGCTGTGGGTCTGTTCGCTCATATAGCGCAGGTCTGGGACTATATGATTACTTTTCGCACTGATGCCATGACAGGAGGCGCAGTTCTGGGCATAGAGAGCCTCACCTTGCTTAATTACCTGCGGGTCGCTGTTGGCCTTATGGCCGAGGGCCAAAATAGTTGCCAGCCCGGAATCCTGATTTCCCTGATCACTGTTTGTAACTGTTCGGGTTTGATTAAAATCGCCGCGCTTAAAGACCAGTAATTTATTCTGGTTAACCCTGTTGCGCTTTAACTCTTCACCGACGGTGAGCATCACCGTGCCGCCACTACCCTGGGCCACGGCAATATATTGCTCGCCATCCAGTTCGTAGCTGATCGGTCCGGCGAGAATGGCGCTGTCTGACTGATACTGCCAGAGGGGCGTGCCATCTTCAGCATCGTAGGCGGCAAAGCTGCCATCCCAGGTACCCTGAAATACCAGATCCCCGGCTGTACTTAAAATTCCACCATTGGAGGGTTTGTCGTGCCGCACCTGCCAGGCGCGCTGTTTGTTAAGCGGATCCCAGGCGACAAGTTCGCCATAGACAAGTGCATCCATTGATGCCTTGGCAGCCACCCAGCTTTTCGGGTCGCGGCTCTCATTAAGATCCAGCCCCGTGTTCCAGCGATCGACTCGATAGACCACAGAATCCAGGGCGCTAAAGTAGCCGGGAATATTCTGCACCGGAATATACATCAGGCCGGTTTTACGGCTAAAAGACATTGGCTGCCAGTTATGGGCGCCGTAGGGGGAGGGCCAAATATAGGTGGAACCGAAGTTTTGATAGTCGGCATATTTGGTTTCAACCGGTCGCCCAGTTGCCATATCCACATGGCTGGCCCAAGTGATATGGGTAAACAGATCAGCGGAGAGCAGTTCGCCAGTCACTCGATCGAGAACATAGAAGAAGCCATTTTTTGGGGCCTGCATAATGACTGAGCGCAGCTCGCCTTTAATCTCAAGTTCAGCTAACACTAACTGCTGGGTGGCGGTGTAATCCCAGTTATCTCTTGGTGTTACCTGGTAGTGCCAAACATAGTCGCCGCTGCCAGCTTCAAGGGCCACTATAGAGCTCAGGTAGAGGTTGTCACCGCCGCCGGGACTGCGCAGTTCGCGATTCCAGGGTGAGCCATTGCCTGTGCCTATATAGATTAAATCCAACTCTGGGTCGTAGACCAGAGAGTCCCAAGCGGTGCCACCGCCGCCGCCATTTTGATACCAGTAGTCGCCACTCCAGGTTTCCACAGCGGTTTCCAAGGCAGAGTTTTCCTGGGGCTTATTGGGATCGCCAGGGACGGTGTAGAAACGCCAGATCTGTTCGCCAGTAGCAGCATCGTAGGCGCTGACAAAACCGCGTACACCGAGCTCGGCACCACCATTGCCGATAATAACCAGGGCTTTTTCTTCACCCTTAACAACCCGTGGCACCACACGCGGTGCGCCAGTGATGCTGTAATTGCCATCGGTAGGGGTGGTTTGGATCGACCAGTTCTCACTACCGGTGGCGGCGTCGAGAGCAATTAAACGGCCATCGAGGGCGCCGAAGAAAAGTTGCAGCTGATTATTAGCATCTCCCTGCCAGAGGGCGACACCGCGATTAACTGGGCCGCAACAGGTTTTCGCCAGGTAAGACTTGGGGACTTTGGCATCGAAGTGCCAGAGCTGTTCTCCGCTACGTGCATCCAGCGCGTGAACATGGCTCCACCCGGTGCTGATATAAATAATGCCGTTATGAACTAAGGGCGTGGCTTCCATACCGCGGGCGGTTGAGAATTTAAATGACCAGGCGAGGTCGAGTTCGTCAATATTGTCGCGATTAATTTCTGTTAGCGGGCTAAAGCGCTGTTCCTGATAATCCCGCCCATAACTGAGCCATTCGCTTTGAGGGTTGGCAATAGTTTGCTGGTTAACAGTTGCCTGTGCAGGCAATAGGCTGCTGGCAAGTGTAATAAGAAGGCTGTATCTGAGAAAAGTCATGGTCATGGAGTTTTCCTCGGTACTGTTTTAACAGTTTATCTGTCGATTAGGGCTTCAAGCATCTCGACAATAATTTCAATGCTTTCAGCTTTGCCCAAACCCTGAATTTTGCGCAGGCGGTGCCATATTTCAAAGGAGGCAATGCTGTCGACTGCCTGACGCTTGCTCTCGGAAAGACTTACCAGCTCGGGCAGCCATTCATTGAGATCTCGACGCAATTGACGTTGGTAGTCGAGATAGCTTTTTTGTAAAACTTCTGAGTTCCAGCGCCGTGCAGCGCCGGAGAGAATCATATTGCTGATGGTCTCGTAGGCATCGGCATGACATTCTGTGGCATGCAGTATGCGCTCCTGCATTGTGCCGCTGCGATCACCGCGGATAAACAGGCCGCGATATTCGCGATGGCAGAGTTCGCTGGCGGTTTCGAAAATACTCTCCATATCTTCAAAATGCCTAAATACAGATCGAATGCCGACATTGGCATGGTCTGCCACCTGCTGAGCCGTAGGCACTAGATTGCCCTGTTTAATCAGTTCCAGCATGGATTCGATAATCAGCTGGCGACTGCGATCACTGCGCAGTCGGCGACCATCTGGTTTGCTGGTATTATTTTCTGATTCTGGCATTGAGTTAGCTTTCTCTGTGGGTCTATCTTTATGCTTGCAGAGTTACATGTTGGCAGGCATGGTGTCAATAGACTTGGAGCTGGCTAATCTTTGAGAGAGAGCGCTATGAATAAAACCGCTAAAAAAGAATACACAACATTTAAAAGCTTTTACCCTTTTTACCTCAGTCAGCACTCTAATCCGATATCTCGGAAGTTGCATTATCTGGGCACTAGTCTGGTTATTGCTCTGTTGATTGCAGTATTGGTCAAGGGGCAGTGGCAGGGGCTTTTACTTCTACCTGTGCTGGGCTATTTGTTTGCCTGGGTTGGGCATTTTTTCTTTGAGAAAAACCGGCCTGCGACTTTTACCTATCCACTCTACAGTTTGATGGCTGATTTTTTGATGCTATTTGAGGCGCTGACAGGCAGATTGGATCACTCCCGGTTTATCGACTCAGAGTAAAATAGTCTGTCAATAAAGGCTCTTGAGCCTTGACCTTGTATAACCGGGCGGTCATTATCTTTTCCGGAAATTTTCGGGCTCCGTAACTGGTAGCTTTCCACTAGCGGGCTTAAATTTCTATTTGTTTAAATATCTAAACTTTTGAGGATTCTATGGCCGATTACGATCTTTTTAATGGTGATGCCGACGGTATCTGTGCTCTTTTACAGTTGCGATTTGCCGAGCCGCGCGACAATGCTGAGCTGATTACAGGCGTAAAGCGTGATATCAACCTGTTGAAACGTGTGGATGCCAAAGCCGGTGACCGTATTACTGTATTGGATGTCTCCATGGATAAAAACCATGATGATCTGATTCGTGTCCTGGATGCTGGGGCAGAAGTATTTTATGTCGATCACCATTTTCCCGGCAAGGTTCCCGAGTCCTCAGCCCTTAAGTCAATGATCAATGAAGCGCCCAATGTCTGTACCAGTCTTCTGGTCAATCACTATATGCGTGGCGCCTACCGAGAGTGGGCCGTGGTAGGTACTTTTGGTGATAATCTCAAGCACTCCGCTGAAGGCTTGATGAAAAACCTCAGTTTTTCAGAGCAGCAGGCAACCCTGCTGGAAAATCTGGGCATCTATATTAACTACAATGGCTATGGTTCTAACCTTGATGAGCTGCACTTTAAGCCGGACGATCTCTACAGGCTGTTGAGCAACTATAAGAGCCCCTTTGATTTTGTCTCTGACAATGCCGAGCAGTTTAATAAGCTCGAGTCAGGCTATCACCAGGATCTGACTTCAGCCCAGTCCTCTATACCCTTAAAGTCGACAGATTCTGTCGCGGTGTTTGTCTTGCCGAATGCCAGTTGGGCACGCCGTGTCAGCGGTGTCTACAGCAATGACCTGACTAATCAGAACCCCGATCGTGCCCATGCGGTATTAACCGAAAAGGCCAACGGCAACTACCTGGTCAGTGTGCGTGCGCCACTGAATAAAAAGGCTGGTGCTGCGGCACTCTGTATGCAGTTTCCAACTGGTGGTGGACGCGAGGCTGCTGCTGGTATCAATGATTTACCAGCAGAGATGCTAAATAAGTTTATCGATGCATTTGAGCAAGCCTATACAGGCTGATTAATAGCATTAAGATTGGCACTACCTGAGCCGAGACTAACCCGGTTAGTTTTGGTTCAGTTTATCTGCGTTTGCGGTTTTAGGTCTCGCTTTTGAGACTAAGCATTTTCCTCTTTCGGGCTGACCAGCCGCCCAAATAAAATACCCACTTCAAATAGCAACCACATCGGTATTGCCAGTAGTGTTTGCGAGAGGATATCTGGCGGTGTCAGCAACATGCCAAAGATAAAGCAGAAGACAAAAACATAGGGGCGTTTCTTGGCCAGTTTATCTGGGTCTACTGCACCCATCCAAGAGAGTATAACGACGGCGATAGGAATCTCGAAGCTGATACCAAAGGCAAAGAACAGCTTGAGGACAAAATCCAGGTAGCTGCGGATATCGGTCATTATGGCTATGCCCTCTGGGCCGACGCTGGTAAAAAACATAAATACCAGCGGAAATACCACATAGTAGGCGAAGGCCATTCCGGCGTAAAACAGAAACACGCTGGACATAAACAGGGGTATAACAATTTTCTTTTCGCGTTTGTAGAGTCCCGGCGCTACAAAGGCCCAGACCTGATACAGAATATAGGGCATGGCGGCAAACATAGATAACACTAGGGTGAGTTTAAACGGTGTTAAAAATGGCGAGGCGACATCGGTGGCGATCATGGTTGATGATTCGGGGAGGTACTGACGCAAGGGCTCTGAGACATAGAGGTAGAGCTGATTGCTAAACGAGAACAGACCAATAAAGATAATTACCACGGAGGCGACTGCTCGCAGGACACGATTTCTGAATTCGATCAGGTGGGCCATAAAGGGCTGGCTATCGAGTTTTTCTTCAGTCATCTTTTGGTTGCTCTTTATTACGAGAGGCTGAGGGCTCTTTATTAGATGACGCTGAGGGCTCTTTATTAGACGATGCTGAGGGCTCTTGCTCTTCATAACGAGTCGCTAAAGGCTCTTCAAAAGGGTTTTCCGAGGCCATTTCCAGACTGCTGTCGAAGGCTTGTTTGTAGCTTTCTTCAAGATGCTCTTTGCTTTCATTGAGCTCGCGCATAACTTGTTCGTTATGCAGCTGCTGGCGGATATCATCCATACCCACTTCCTGCTCCAGATCCTGGCGCGCCTTGGCGAGCATCTGTTTGAGGCGGCCGATCCACAGGGAAATGCTGCGCACCGTCTGCGGGAGGCGTTCGGGGCCCATCACCAGCAGGGTGACAAGGGCGATTAGCAGCAGTTCTGAAAAGCCGATATCAAACATCAATTATTCAGCTGATTCTTTTTTCTCTTCCGCAGCCTTTTCATCGGCGCTATCAGCAGTCTTTTCTGCCGAATTCTCGGATGAAGCGTCCTCGTCCGAAGAGACAGAATCTTTAAAGCCCTTAACAGCGCCGCCCAGATCAGAGCCAATGCCACGCAATTTTTTAGTGCCAAAAATCAGCGCAACAATAACCAGGATAATTAGTAGTTCCTGCCATCCAAAACCCATCTTAATTCTCCGTAAAATATTCTATTGGTGTGTTATTTATTCGCGGTTTAACGCGCGGCCTTTTCATCCAAGCCAGATAGATCAAAACGTCTTTCTAACTCGCTGATAACTGCCTGGGCATCTTCACCGAGGTGCGAGAGCATCACCAGACTGTGAAACCATAAATCGGCGGTTTCGTAGACGAGTTTTTCATTATTGCCGCTAACTTCAGCATCGCGGGCGGCAAGAATAGTTTCAACTGATTCTTCGCCAACCTTTTCAAGAATCTTATTTAGTCCCGCTTCATGCAGGCTGGCCACATAGGACTTGTCCGCAGGTGACTGCTTGCGTGCTTCCAAGACCTCGCAGAGTTGTTGTAAAACATCAGTGCTGCTCATGAGTATATTTCCTTGGGATTCTTTAAAACTGGATCTACAGCTTTCCACTGGCCATCTTCGAGTACGCGATAAAAGCAGGATTCTCTACCAGTGTGGCAGGCAATGCCGCCGAGCTGCTCAACCTGCATAATAATTACGTCATTGTCACAGTCGAGACGCAGCTCTTTTAACAGCTGAACATGGCCTGATTCTTCACCTTTGCGCCACAGCTTATTGCGCGAGCGCGACCAGTAGACAGCGCGATTTTCGTCGACGGTTAATTGCAGCGCCTCGGCATTCATCCAGGCGACCATCAATACGCGGCCAGTCGCAGCCTCCTGGGCTATGGCGGGAACCAGCCCATCGCTGTTCCAGGCTATATTGTCGAGAAAGCTCATTAATTTAATGTCCTGTTAATCAATAGATGAATTATGGCAGTAGTTATAACTCAACACTAGCCCAAGGCTAGCGCAGTAGAAATAACACCAGGCCAGTGGCGACTAATACCAGGCCGGTCTCTGGTAGCTGGGAAAGTGTTTTGGCTGTTTCAGGAAAGGCTAAACAGAGACCTGAGCCGATCGCTGCTCCGGCAATTGCGGGAAACCATTTGCGTGCTGTGCCAACTCTAGCAGCTGTCGGCGCAACGACTTCAGGCTCCTTTTTCGCAAGGTCTGTCTGGCCATTCTGCTGCATGGATTGCAGTGCCTGATAAATCAGCGGTGGAATCTCGGGGAGCTGCTCAAGCCAGTCCGGTGCATAGCGTTTAAACTGCTTGAGCAGGCTTTTTGGTGAGTAGCGATCTTTTAGCCACTTATCGAGAAATGGCTGGGCGGTCGTCCACAGATCGAGCTGGGGATAGAGCTGGCGACCCAAGCCTTCAATATTGAGCAGGGTTTTCTGTAGCAGCACCAGTGAGGGCTGCACTTCCATATTAAAGCGCCGCGCTGTGGTAAACAGGCTGATCAACATATGGCCAAGTGATATCTCATTGAGTGGGCGCTGAAAGATCGGTTCGCAGACGGCACGAATCGCACTGGTAAATTCATTTACCGGAGTACTCTCCGGTACCCAGCCGGAGCGAATATGCAGCTCGGCGACCTGACGGTAGTCGCGCTTAAAAATAGCGATCAGGTTGCGTGCCATATAGTACTGATCATCTTTGCTCAGCGAGCCCATAATTGCGCAGTCGATGGCGATATAAGAGGGCTTCTCAGGGTTGCTGGCATTGACGAAGATATTCCCCGGGTGCATATCCGCATGGAAGAAGTTGTGCTCAAATACCTGAGTAAAGAAGATCTCTACACCGCGCTCAGCCAGAGCTTTAAAGTTGACCCCGGCGGCTTTTAGCTCGTCGATATTGGTTACTGGTGTGCCGTAAATACGCTCCATAACCAGCACTTTCTCATTGGAGTAGTCCCAGTCTATCTTTGGTACATAGAGCAGTGGCGAGCCATCGAAGTTATGCCGTAACAGTGAGGCGTTGGCGCCTTCAGCCTGCAGGTTAAGCTCATCGTAGATAACCTGCTCATAGTCAGCGATAACCTCGACCGGGCGCAGGCGACGACCATCCTGACTGTATCTGGCTAGCAGGCGGGCGAGGGTATACATCAGAGCAATATCTTTGCCGATAACCTTTTCAATATTGGGGCGCACGGCTTTAACCACCACATCGCTGCCATCTTTAAGCACAGCGGCATGCACCTGAGCTACTGAAGCAGAGGCCAGGGGCTCAGCTTCAAAGCTAAGAAATAGCTCGTCGACACTGCTGTTAAGTGCCTGCTCAACGATTTCACGGAACTTGGCGGACTTAAAGGGTGGAACATTGTCCTGTAGCTGCGCTAACTCTGTGCAGATATCCTCAGGCACCAGATCGGGGCGCGTGGAAAGTAGCTGGCCAAATTTGACAAAGATTGGGCCGAGGCTCTCGAGAGCTTTGCGCAGACGCTCACCGCGATTACTCGAGGGACGTCCATATAAAACCGCTGGGGCCAATACCAGACGCGCCAGCATTGGCAGCTTGTCTTTGTCGATCAGACTGTCGAGTCTATAGCGATAAACGACACGGGTGATCTTTAATAACCGGCGAAGGCGAATCAAGAGTTGGTCTCCGGCTTGTTGTTATTCTGTTTAAGTTTGTCGGCTACAAGCTGTTTAATGACCTGACGGCTTTTATTAACCCGTGCCGCGGCGCGTTCTACTTCAGTAGAGAGGTGGCGAACCCGATGTGTAAAGTCTTCATACTCTGCAGCAGAGGGTGTGGCACGCAGCTCTTCTTGGGCAATTTCTGCGGCGGCAGACTTGGCTCTGCGACTGACATCCTTGGCGACAGTAGTTGAGCTGCGCAATGTATCGGCGAGGATATGGGCTGGAATATCGCCGATAATCGCGGCTAAAGCTGCCTCCCAATCTACATCAAGATTACGCATCAAGTTATTGATTTTAATTAAGAAATCAAGGTCACCATTGACGCTAATACCGGTGCCGGCAAAGGAGATTTGCTGTTCGTTATTCATTGCCAACCCAAGCATAGCAAGTAGTGATCCGCTAACTGTGGTGTCGGCGCTGTCCTGCCAGTTGCTGTGCAACATAATGCCGGTGCTGGTGGCTTCAATAGCCACTTTGAGGGGCGGCATATTGCTCTCAATCAGCAGAAGTTTGCCTTCGAGTTCGGCGATCTGGCGCTGGGTGGCAGGATCGTATTCGAGGGCGGCATTGATCAGTTTCTCTGCTGCCTCAAAGGCCGAGGCCTGCATAGCATTAAAAATCACTAGGGCTTAACTCCGCGGTGCAGGGCGACAATACCACCGGTCATATTATGGTAATCGCAGTTGCTAAAGCCGGCATCCTCGACCATGGATTTAAGGGTTTCCTGATCCGGGTGCATACGAATAGATTCCGCCAGATACTGATAGCTGTCGCTGTCTTTGGCAAATAGCTGACCGAGCTTGGGCAGTATATTAAACGAGTAGCCGTCATAAATTTTTGACAGTAACTGGCTCGGTGGCTTGGAGAATTCCAATACCAGCAGTTTGCCGCCGGGTTTGAGTACGCGGTTCATCGAGCGCAGGGCCATAGCCTTGTCGGTGACATTGCGCAGACCAAAGGCAATGGTGATGACATCAAAGGTATTGTCCGGAAAGGGCAGGTACTGGGCATTGGCCTGGGCGAACTGGATATTGTTGACCACGCCGCGATCCATCAGGCGGTCACGACCGACTTTAAGCATGGAGTCGTTGATATCGGCCAGTACTACCTGACCTTCGCTGCCGACTATGCGTGAGAACTTGGCAGCTAGATCACCGGTACCACCGGCGATATCCAGCACTTTGTGACCACGGCGAACACCAGACATCTCGATGGTCATACGCTTCCACAGACGGTGGATACCGGCGGACATCAGGTCGTTCATCAGATCGTAGCTGGAGGCTACCGAGTGGAATACTTCAGCAACTTTTTCCGCTTTTTCTTCGGTGTTAACGGTTTTGTAGCCAAAGTGGGTGGTGTTGTCAGACTCTTTAGACTTTTCAGACATAGATAAACGTCGCAGCGATCATAAAATATTGGGCGCCTATTGTAGCGGTAGTTTGAGCATTTAGGTATTGCTAGTGGAAAAAGGCTATGGCGTGTCTTGGATTGGACCGCTAAACCAATTTGACCACCTGAGTATCTGGATCCCGAGACTGGCCAGCATCTTGAAGTGCTTGCAGGTAGGCTGCCCATTTGCTCTGGTAGTTACTTCCCAGATCGAAGAGATAGTCCCAGCTGAAGATGCCGGAATCATGGCCATCACTAAAGCTGATCTGTATGGCATAGTTACCGGATTTGGCAATCGCTGTGATAGTGACCTTGCGCTTGCCAAACTGCAGTACTTCCTGACCGCGGCCGTGGCCGCGAACTTCCGCGCTGGGTGATAGGACACGAAGATATTCCGCGGGCAGCTGGTGACGAATATCACCAGCGTATTCCAGCGTCAGGCAATCCTTGGGCTTATTGAGAACAATGCGGCTTGGTATCAGGCTGCTATCCAGTTGCTTGCTCATATTAGAGAATAAACCGGGTCAGATCTTCGTCAGCGGCCAGCTCACCGAGCTGTTTGTCGACAAAGGCTTTATCGATAGAGATGCTTTGCTCGCTACTACCCAGATCGGAGGCTTCAAAGGAAATTTCTTCGAGTAGTCGCTCCATAATCGTGTGCAGGCGGCGGGCACCAATATTTTCCGTGCCTTCATTGACCTCAAAGGCGATCTCGGCAATACGTCGAACGCCATCTTCGGTAAAGGCGATATCGACACCTTCGGTGCCCATTAGTTCGTGGTACTGCTTGGTTAGCGAGGCTCTGGGTTCGGTGAGAATACGCTCGAAATCATTGATCTTCAGCGAGTGTAGCTCTACGCGAATCGGCAGTCGTCCCTGCAATTCGGGAATAAGATCCGAGGGTTTGGCAAGATGGAATGCACCGGAGGCGATAAATAAAATATGGTCGGTTTTAATCATGCCGTATTTAGTTGATACCGTGCTGCCTTCGATTAATGGCAGCAGATCACGCTGTACACCTTCACGGGAGACATCGGCACCACTGGCTTCACCGCGACGACAGACTTTGTCTATCTCATCGAGAAACACAATGCCATTTTGCTCAGCGGCATTGACGGCAATCGCTTTAATCTCTTCTTCATTGATTAGTTTGGCGGCTTCCTCTTCTTTAAGGTGTTTTAGGGCCTCGGCGACAGTCAGCTTGCGCGTGGTTGTTTTTCCCTGACCCATATTGCTAAACATATTCTGCAGCTGTGAGGTCATCTCTTCCATGCCCGGAGGTGACATAATTTCTACGCCGGCAGTGGACTGGCTGAGTTCCATCTCAATCTCTTTGTCATTTAAAGCACCTTCGCGAAGTTTCTTGCGAAACACCTGTCGCGTCGATGAACCTTGATCAGTCTGTCCATCGGCACTGCGAGCCGGGGGCAGCAGTACATCGAGAACCCGCTCTTCCGCGGAGTCCATGGCGCGCTGTTCGACCTTTTTAATCTCCTGTTCACGCACCTGCTTAACCGAGGTTTCTACCAGATCGCGAATAATTGATTCAACATCTTTGCCGACATAGCCGACTTCGGTAAATTTGGTGGCTTCGACTTTAACGAAAGGAGCGTTGGCCAGCCGTGCCAGCCGTCGGGCGATTTCGGTTTTACCCACACCGGTAGGCCCGATCATCAAAATATTTTTCGGCGTGACCTCATTGCGCATCTCATCGCCGAGTTGAGCGCGGCGCCAGCGGTTGCGCAGGGCGATAGCCACTGAGCGCTTGGCATCGTCCTGGCCAATAATATGGCGGTTTAGTTGGTGAACAATTTCTCTGGGTGTCATTTGCGACATAGTTATTCCTGATTTCCTGTCTATTTAAGCGTTGGAGTCCAACTCTTCAATAGTTCGATTGTGATTGGTGTAGATGCAGATGTCGCCAGCAATTTTCAAACCCTGCTCAACAATATCCCGGGCGCTCATCTCGGTGTTATCCAACAGAGCGCGTGCTGCTGATTGGGCGAAGGGGCCGCCGGAGCCGATGGCGATCAAATCATCTTCCGGCTGAATAACATCGCCATTGCCGGTGATAATCAGCGAGGCTTCGCTATCGGCAACTGCCAACAGCGCTTCAAGCTTGCGCAGGATACGGTCGGTGCGCCAGTCTTTGGCTAGCTCGACAGCGGCTTTGGTGAGATTGCCCTGATGCTGTTCAAGCTTGGCTTCAAACCGCTCAAAGAGGGTAAAGGCATCGGCAGTACCGCCGGCAAATCCAGCGATAACTTTGTTCTGGTAGAGACGTCGAACTTTGCGTGCATTGCCTTTCATAATGGTATTGCCAAGGCTTACCTGGCCATCACCACCAATCACGACCTTGCCATTGCGGCGCACTGAAAGAATGGTTGTTCCGCGATACTGTTCCACGATTTACTCCTTAGTTTGGTTATCTCTAGAAATGGGGTCGACTGGCGGAATATCAATGGCTGTGATGAAAACTATTAAATAGTTATAAAAGTGGCAGATAACCATTGCGGCGCACCGATTTTTCTACCTGACCGGGGAAAAAATTTAATAGCGGCAGACACCGCAGCCCAGCAATACGCAGGCCGCGTGAGGTCCAGTTATTGCAGGTATTAGTCAGCATATAAATGCCGCGGGCTTTGAAGAACGCTTCTCCGCTAGGCTTTTCTCTTACCGCTGTCGGCTCACCCTGAGAGTTCTTTTTAAAGTAGCTGGTTATAAATTGCGCCACTGCCTCAATGATCAGCTGATTGCTATCAATGCTGTAAATGCGATTAGTCTCAGTAATTTCTTCGCGAATACTATTCACACCGAGCACAGAAATAACCGCAGTTGAGGGCAGTAGTAGGGCCCGCGCTGCGCTGAGTAGGGTCTGCTGTGAGGAGCCGTAATACTGAAAGTCACCCCAGCCAATTCTGGCCCAGGGACAATCTTGCAGCTGTTGCTGAAGGGCGGGAATGTATTTCAATAGCACGCTCGAAGGCAACACTAGGTGAGTGTGAATACCATCGCGGAAAAAGTGTATTTGATAGTCGGACATAGGTTTTTATTATTTGCATGAGACCCAAGATTACATGTAAATCAAAAGTCAGTCCAAATATACGCGGAGTTCCAGTATCTCCCCACCATCGTTATAGCCCTTTCGTGCACTACCTCTGATCAATTCCATCTCGCAGGCAAACTGTGTATTTGTTCCTTTTTTAGCGGTTGCTACCTGCATTAGGCTTGCTGCGCCTCGAGGGAGATGAGGCAAATCAACTAATACTAAATCATAGAGGATAAAGTTATGGCACTTGCACAAGCAATAAATAAAAATGCGCTATCACTGGCAGTTAAACAGACCACCTACAAGGAAAATGTCGTGGCTGTTAACACCTTGATTACCAGTGTTCTCACGTCAAATTTACCTACCCTCAAGCAAAATCCACCGGACTGGGAAGAGTATCAAAGCGCATTTGAAGCCGCCGATACAGGTGCCCTGAGTTGGGTTAACAATGTTATGGCACGGCTGTTAGATGTGCCGGATGATGTTAAGAGTTATAACGCGACCATCACCGCGCTTTTGGCTGATGCCAAATCTCAGGCGCAAACTCTGGAAACCGACCCGACTAATAAAACTGCGTTGCAGACACTGAATACAGATCTTACCAATGTGACCAACACCCTAAACCTAGTGGTGACATTTATCAGTGGCGCCTTAACTGCAATTAAAAACTTTCAAAATGAGCTGCCAACACTGGCGGGTAACCTGCAAACCATTGCCGATAATTCTGCCAAAGACGCCAAGGCTGATCAGGCGCAGATTGATAAGTTAAATCAGGATATAGATAGTCTTAAAGCGGAGATCAAGAGCCTGACTGCTTCTATTGTGGCGCTTGCGGTTGTCGATGGTATTGCCCTGACGCTGGGTATTGTCGCGACCATTGCCGCTTTCCCTGAGGGTGCGCTGGTGTGGTTTGTGCTTGGGCCAGCGGTTATTGCGGCGACAGCTGTGATAGCGATTGATGGTGTGAAGATTACTGCTGACAAGAAGCTGATTGAGTCCGATGAACAGCAGATAACCGGTTTAACGGCGGATGTTGCTGTACTGCAGGTGTTGTCGAAGAACTTTGCTTCGATGTCGACAGAGGCGACTGATATTGAGACCAATCTGCAGGCTATTCTCGTCGAATGGCAGACTCTGGAGTCGGATGTAAATGCTGCGGTTAACGATATTAAGGAGGCGGTTAGCGATGCCAGTTCGGCAAACTTTACCGCGGTGGTCTCAGAGCTTGAGGATGCCATGACTGAGTGGGCTGCTGCCTATAAGCAGTCCGGTGACCTGCATCTTGAACTCAATGTTAACAGCGCCCAGCTGGAAGTGGGTATGACTCAGGATCAGATTCTTGCCGCTACCGGAGCTGCTCCAACAGTGGATATCATCAAGTATTACAACCAGCTTCAAAACACCAGTACAGCAAGGAGAGTCGAGGCAGACGCTGTTGCTTAATGAGTAGGGGAGTTATTTGTCAGGGCCGGGCGACCGGCCCTTTTTTTATGTGCGTTTTTTATTTGTCTGTATTTTTGTAGATAGGCCTGTCAGTTCTATAGGGTATAATTTATTTTTTTATCCTGCCTGAATACAAAATACCGCAATCGCCAAACTGGCAAATAGGAAGCAATAGAAATAGTTATGAAACTGAATTATATAGAGCAGGGCAGTGGCCCGGTTATTATCCTGATACATGGCATGTTTGGTTCACTGAGTAATCTGGGTATGTTGGCACGTAGTCTAGTGGATCAGTGTCGTGTGATTAGCGTTGATCTGCGCAATCATGGTGATTCACCCCACGCACAACAAATGGATCTGGCGTCGATGGCCGGTGATATTGTTGAGTTGATGGATAATCTAAATATCCCCAGTGCAAATCTTATCGGTCACTCACTGGGTGGCAAAATAGCCATGCAGGTTGCGCTTAACTCTCCATCTAGGGTGCAGAGTTTGGTGGTTGCCGATATTGCTCCGGTCACTTACAGCGGTGGACAGGATCAGGCGCTGGCGGCCCTTGCGGCGCTGAGCCAGCAGCCTGTTGAAAGTCGCAGTGCTGCCGATCAGGTAATCAGTGAATATATTGAGGAGGCGCCAACCCGGGCATTTTTATTAAAAAATCTTGCCCGCGACGATCAGGGTAATCTGAGTCTAAAGCTCAATATGGCGTCGATAGTGGATAATTACGCGACGACATTAGTTGCTGCGCCGAGCGGTGATTCTTATGCTGGGCCCACACTGTTCCTCAAGGGCGGTGACTCTGCCTATATTCAAGATAAGCACCGAGCGGTTATCGATAGGATGTTTCCACGGGTGCAGTTTGAGGTGGTCGCCAATACCGGCCACTGGCTTCATGCGCAGCAACCGCGCGTAGTTAATAGCCTAATTGCCGTTTTTTACAATGAAAATCAACTTATAGATAATCACCTAATAAAGAGTTAAACAAATAAGGCTAGACATAGTAAACTTGCGCCTGCATTTTTTTAGCTACCAGGAAAACCATAATGTTTGAGAGTTTAAAGCCTGCTGCAGTTGATCCTATTCTTGGGTTGATGGCCGCTTTTAGAGAAGATCCTCGCGATAATAAAATCGATTTAGGTGTTGGTGTCTATCAGGATGACCGCGGTCGCACACCGGTTATGGAAGCGGTAAAGCGTGCCGAGTCGAAATTGATGGAACTCGAGAAGACCAAGTCCTACCAGGGTATTGCTGGTGACGCGGAGTACAACAGCCGCATGCTAGCGTTGATGTTCGGCGACGGGCACAGCATTCTCTCATCTGGCCGTATTAAAACCCTTCAGGCGCCCGGTGGTTCCGGTGCACTTCGTGTTGGCGCTGAGGTTATTAAGCGCGCTCGTCCCGAAGCCAAATTATGGGTTGGCGTTCCCACCTGGCCCAATCATATCCCTCTGCTCGGCGGTGCTGGCTTTGAGATAGAAGAATATCCCTATTACGATATGGAGAGCCGTCAGATCAACTCAGAGTTGATGATGGAAACTCTGCGTAAGGTTCCGGCTGGTGATGTTGTGCTGTTGCACGGCTGCTGCCACAACCCGACTGGCGCTGATTTGACCAATGCCCAGTGGGATGAGATTACTGAAATAGCCTTAGAGAGAGGCTTTATTCCGTTTATCGACACCGCCTATCAGGGGCTTGGTGATGGTCTTGAGGAAGATGCCTATGGTATGCGTACTATGGCTGCCAAGCTGCCAGAGTTGGTTATTGCTTCCAGCTGTTCGAAGAACTTCGGCCTCTATCGTGAGCGTACGGGCTCAATTACTTTTATTACCCAGACTGCAGAGCAGTCAGGCATTGTTGCTGCCCAGGCAATGACGGTTGCCCGTCAGCTCTACTCTATGCCTCCCGCCCACGGTGCTCTTCTGGTCTCGTTGATTTTGGGTGACAAAGAGCTGTGCAGTGATTGGAAAGCTGAGCTTGAAGAGGTGCGCTTGCGTATCAAATCTATGCGCATATTGCTGGCGGATAGTATTCAGGACAATGCTCAGGGAATGGACTTTAGCCATATCAAACGCCAGAACGGTATGTTCTCATTTTTGGGTGTTAAGCCGGAGCATCTGGTGCGCCTGAGAGAAGAGTTTGGTATCTATATTGTCTCTTCTACTCGCATTAACTTGGCGGGCATTAACTCAAGTAATATCAATTACTTATCAGAATCTATTAAGGAAGTGCTTAAATAGATTTTTTGTGGTTTCTACGGCAGTTGTTGGAGTGTTGATTGCAAGGTCTGCTCCAATAGCTGTTGGTCACAGTCAACAGTAATATCTGCATACTTTCGGTAGAGTTTACAGCGTTCTTTATAGAGTGATTCCAGGCTTTGATCGGGCTTTCTGGCAATACCGCGACTGTTGAAATTCGAGATGCGTTTTTCCAACTCCCTCAGCGGCACATCTAAAAATATCAGCGTCGCATTTTCCCTAAGGCGGGCCATTCCAGCGTCGGAATAGACGGCACTGCCACCGGTGGCGACGACTTTTTCGGCGATCTGCTCAGTTAGTAATACCTGTTCTTCGATAGCGCGGAGATTTAAATAGTCGCTGGCATCGAGTATCTCCTGCAATGTCTGTCCTTCGCGTACCTGAATGGCTACATCGGTATCGACAAATCCCATGCCTAACTCTTTGGCCAAGAGGATACCCAGAGTGCTTTTGCCAGCCCCAGGCATACCGATTAAAACGACACTGTTTGCTTTGCTATTCATAATCTTGCCTAGAGTTATCTGTTGACCACTGCGTGACAGATATTATGCCTTAAAAAGAGTGCATTGCCGCGCTAGCCTGTATAATCACCGATCAGGTTTTTGGACACTCAAAAATATGCCACATTTTCAACGTATCGGATTACTTGGAAGCCTCGCGGTTCCTGAAGTTCGCGATTCCTTTAACAAGCTGGAAGCATTTCTGCTCGCCCAGGGTAGAGAGGTTATCTACGAAGAGCAGGCGGCCAATCTGGTCGACTGGCCAGTGGATAAGGTGCTGCCTATTGAATCGTTCTGCGGCGCTGTAGATCTGGCTATCGTGGTTGGTGGCGATGGCAGTATGCTCAGTGCCAGTCGCAAGATGGCGGAAAGCAATATTCCACTGCTGGGTATCAACCGTGGTCGACTGGGCTTTCTAACCGATATTTCCCCAGATGAGATTGCCGAGCGAGTGCTGCCAGTTCTGTCCGGAGACTTTAAAAAAACCGATCGCTTTATCCTCGAGACCTCGATCAGCCGTAACGGCAAATTGATCGGCGAAGGTCTGGCGGTCAATGATATTGTGCTGCACCCGGGTAAATCGGTACGGATGATGGCCTTTGAGCTCTATGTGGATGGTGAGTTTGTCTACAGTCAGCGCTCTGATGGTTTAATTGTCGCTACGCCAACTGGCTCCACCGCTTATGCGCTGTCGGCCGGTGGGCCACTGCTCTGTCCTGAACTGGATGCTATGGTGGTCGTGCCGTTAAATCCCCATACCCTTAACAGCCGGCCTATTGCCCTGCATGGCAATGCCCAGATTGAAATTCGTGTCAGCACAAGAAATGAGCTGCATCCGCTGATTACCTGCGATGGTCACGATGACTACCAGACGGAGCCCGGGGATATTATTACTATTCGCAAGCATCCCCATGGCATTGTTTTGATTCATCCGCAGGATCATAACTTCTACAGTATCTGCCGCTCGAAACTCGGGTGGGGTAGTCGTCTGGACGGCAAGAAAAATAACAATGATTAGAGCCAATGACTAGAACTAATGACAAATAGCCTGACATTGATTGCACGCTGGATAATTGCCGCCAGATATCATCCCGCCACAGCGCTGCTGTTTTTCGGCAGTCTGTTTGGCTGGTTTATTGGCAGTTTCCTCTATCCCGTTCCCCAGCCCTTTGTATTTGGCGGTATTACCGGTCCTGAGAAATGGCGCCTGATCTCGCCAATCTTTGTCCACTTCGGTTTGATGCATTTTGTCTTTAACGGCCTCTGGCTGTGCCTACTGGGCGCGCGTATCGAGCGCTTATCAGGTTCTCTGCATCTTATTCTTGTGGTGTTGCTCTGTGCGCTGGTCTCCAATATGGCGCAGTTTGTCTGGAGTAGCTCGGTCTACTTTGGCGGTATGTCCGGGGTTATCTACGGGCTGTTGGGTTATATCTGGATTCGCAATCTGTTGGCGCCTGATCCACTGATCGCACTACCCAAAGAGTTAATTATTTTTATGATCGCCTGGTTGTTTGTCTGTATGACCGGCATCCTGGATATTTTACTCGGTGTGGGTATAGCTAATGCCGCCCATGCCGCTGGTCTGGTGATTGGTATGTTGCTGGGGCTGGTGTTTGGCATTGTGGCGTTAATTGGCAAGAGGTTAGGTTAGAGAATGGATTTTCAGCAGTTACTCGAGAGTATTACTCCGGAAATTTACGAGAGCTTTAAGAAAGCTGTAGAACTGGGCAAGTGGCCGGATACACGACCGCTAAGCGCAGAGCAGAGGGCACTCTGCATGCAGGCTATTATTGCCTATGAGCAGCGCGTACCTAAAGAGCAGCGCACCGGTTATGTGCCGCCAAAAACAACCGCCTGCAATACTGATTTGCCGGACGACCATCTCGAGAATGAACAGCCTCTAAAGTGGCAGGATTAAACCCATGAGTGAATTACTTATCCAGGCCTCCGGTCATCTGGAGAAGATGCATACCAGTCTCAGCGACAATGGTGCGGTTGACTACCAGCTGCCACTGGATAAGCAGTTGATTCCCCTGAACCAATATATTGGCAAGCGTATCCGCCTTGAGCACCTTGGTGATATCCATTGCATCCACTGTGGTCGCCGCTCGAAAAAGAGTTTTAGTCAGGGTTACTGCTATCCCTGTTTTACCAAGCTTCCCCAGTGCGATACCTGCATTATGAGTCCGGAGAAATGCCATTTTCATCACGGCACCTGCCGCGATGAAGAGTGGGGTGAAAAATACTGTTTTACCGATCACTTTGTCTATCTGGCCAATAGTTCCGGTGTCAAAGTCGGCATTACTCGTGGCAACCAACTGCCGACCCGCTGGATCGATCAGGGCGCCACTCAGGGCCTGCCTATATTTAGGGTAGAGACGCGCTATCAGGCGGGGCTGATCGAAGATCGTCTGCGTGAGCATATCGCCGATAAAACCCATTGGCAGAGAATGCTTAAGGGCAATGCAGAGGCGGTTGATCTGGGCATATTGCGCGATGAATTAATGGTCAAATCTGAATCTGAATTGGAGCTTCTCGAGCAGGAGTTTGGCCTGCAGGCGCTGCAGCGTCTCTATAACGAGAGCACCACTGACATTGAATTTCCGGTAAGTATCTGGCCGGAAAAAGTAAAGAGCTTTAACCTCGATAAACAGCCTGAGATTGATGGCCTGTTGCAGGGTATTAAGGGGCAGTATCTGATCTTTGACAGCGGGGTAATTAATATCCGTAAATATACTGCCTACAATGTGCAGTTTTCGGTCTATAGTCAGTAATCAAAAGCCCTTAGCTTGTAACTAAAAGAGCCCTTAGCTTGTAACTAAAAGTCCAAAGCATGTAACCAAAAGTCTGTAACCAAAAGCCTGTAAGGAAGTTCCCAATGAGAGATGCGCTACCGCAAACTATCCACCTGCAAGACTACAAAGTCTCGCCATTCTTAATTGATAAAACTGATCTGGTTTTTGATCTCGGTGAAGATCACAGCAGGGTGACAGCAACTCTTTCTGTTAGACGCAATCCAGATAGCGATGAGCCATCCGCAGACTTGGTATTGCATGGCAGTGAAGGTCTCGACCTGCAGTCTGTGCAAGTTGATGGCGTGAATCTTAAAGAGGGCGCCTATACCCGTGACAGCGAATCCCTGACCATCAGCGGCCTGGGTGACAGTGCCACGATCATCACCGAAGTGCTTATCCAGCCACAGCTAAATACCACCATGATGGGTCTCTACAGATCCCGCACCATGTACTGTACTCAATGCGAGGCTGAGGGTTTTCGCGATATAACCTACTATCTGGATCGTCCAGATGTGATGTCAGAATTTACCTCGAAGGTGATTGCCGATAAGGTCCTATATCCTGTTCTGCTCTCCAATGGCAATCCCATTGCCAGCGGTGATCTCGATGGTGGCAGACATTTTGTTACCTGGCACGATCCTTTTAAAAAGCCCGCCTATCTATTTGCACTGGTCGCCGGAACGCTGGCTGTGGTTGAAGATAGTTTTACCACTATGTCCGGGCGCGATATCAAACTGCAGATTTTTGTTGAAGAAAAAGATCTGGATAAATGCGATCACGCTATGTTGTCGCTAAAAAATTCTATGCGCTGGGACGAAAAGACCTATGGCCGCGAGTACGATCTGGATATCTTTATGATTGTCGCCGTGGATGATTTCAATATGGGTGCCATGGAGAATAAAGGTCTCAATATCTTTAATACCTCTGCAGTACTGGCCAACCCTAAAACCACCACCGATGCAGCTTTTCAGCGCGTGGAGGGGATTGTTGCCCACGAGTATTTCCACAACTGGTCTGGCAATCGGGTGACCTGTCGCGACTGGTTTCAGCTCAGCCTTAAAGAGGGCTTTACCGTCTACCGCGACTCGCAGTTCTCGGCGGATATGAATTCGGCGACGGTTAAACGTATTGAGGATGCCACCTATCTGCGCACTCACCAGTTTGCCGAAGATGGTGGCCCTATGTCCCATCCGGTGCAGCCCGATTCTTATATGGAGATCAATAATTTCTACACCCTTACGGTGTATGAGAAAGGTGCTGAAGTGGTGGGCATGTATCACAGCCTGTTGGGTGACGAATTATTTAGAAAGGCTACTGATCTCTACTTTGATCGCCACGACGGTCAGGCAGTAACCATTGAAGAGTTTGTAAAGGCCATGGAAGATGTCAGTGGCCGCGATTTCACCCAGTTCCGCCGCTGGTATAAGCAGTCCGGCACACCGCATTTAAAGGTCAGCTCGCATTACGATGCTGCGGATAAAACACTGACTCTGGATTTTGCCCAGAGCTGTCCGGCAACCCCTGGCCAGCCACAAAAGCAGGCCTTTGTTGTTCCAGTAAAACTCGGCTTGGTTGGCCGCTCTGGTGATCTGCCGCTAAATGCCAATGGCGATACAGAGATGGTCTATGAAGTCACTGAAACCAATCAGCAGTTGGTGATTGAAAATATCCATGAGGCGCCAGTGCCCTCATTGCTGCGCGGTTTATCGGCGCCAGTTAAACTTGATTACCCCTATAGCTCCGAGCAACTTGCCCATCTCATGGCCAATGATAGCGATGGTTTTAATCGCTGGGATGCCGGACAGAAGTTAAGTTTTTCCCTGCTGGAAAAGCTGACCGATGACAGTCTGCACCAGCGTCCACTGGTGATGGATAAGCAACTTGTCGATGCCTATGACTCGCTGCTTAGTGATGCCAGTTTAGATCCGGCAATGGTCGATTTAATGTTGCAACTGCCCAGCGAAGCGCAGCTTCATGAAGAGGCGCATATTATCCATGTGGATGCGATTCACAGCGCCCGCAAGTTTGTTCGCAAGGCGCTTGCCGAGACTCTGTCGGATAAGTTTTTGGCCGTCTATCAGCGCCATAATATTGAGCAGGTCTATGCGCCGGAGGCGGAGCAAATTGGCCGTCGCTCTCTGAAGAATGTCGCGCTGAGCTATCTGATGCTCATTGATAATATTGGTGTTGATCTGGCCTGGAAGCAGTTCCAGAGTGCCGATAATATGACCGATAAAGCGGCTGCACTGTCCTGTCTGGTCAACTGTCCGGCAGCTGCTGTGCAGTCCGCCGCAGCACTGGCCGAATTTGAAGAGCAGTATAGAGAAGAGGGGCTGGTCATGAATCTGTGGTTACAGATTCAGGCAATCAATAGTCAGTCCGGTGGCTTGAAGCGGGTAGAGGCGCTGCTTGAGCACTCCGCATTTACTATGAGAAACCCGAATAAAATCCGCAGTCTTATCGGTGCTTTCTGCAGTGCCAATCCGGTAAATTTCCACAGTGCCGATGGCTCTGGGTACCAGTTTCTGCAAGAGCATATTCTCGCCCTGCACAGCCAGAATCCGCAGGTAGCTGCGCGCCTGGTAACGCCCTTAACCCGCTGGAAGAAATTCCCCGAACCCAACCGCCAACAGATGCGCGATGCACTGCAGCGGATTGCCGATGAGCCGGATCTGGTCAAGGATATTTATGAAATTGCGACAAAGTCGCTATAGAACATCACTTAAAAGAGAAGGTTAATAATATCGAGGCTGGTAAAGCCGAAATTGTTGTCTATGCTTTAAGTATCAAGTCGGTATTGTCCTTTTTACTGGCTTGATACTTACGATCCGGTTGCTTATCCGGCAGCGAATGACTAATCCCCATTCAGGGTCGTTAAGGACAGATGTAACTCCATTTAAGGGGGGCTTAATCAGCCCCTTTTTTTTATATCTCCCCGTTACCCCAACGAAGGCTGGCTATCCAACCTAGCTACCCAACCTAGCTATCCAACCTGACTATCCAACCAAACCAGCAGATCCCCATAGACCTCCTGTTTATTCGTTTCATTCAACATCTCATGGCGTCCTTGAGGATAGAGCTTACACTCAATATCTCTAACACCAGCAGTCTCCAGCACAGCGGCTAACTTTTTCACCCCTGCACCTTGCTCACCTACGGGATCCATTGCGCCGGAAAAGATATAGATCGGGAGTTCTGGGCTGATCTTAGCCATTGCCTGAGGTGCCGAAAGATCGGCGAGACCTTTGAGAAAGTCATACCAAAACTGGCTTGAAATAGCCGCGCCGCACCAGGGATCTTGAATATAGTTATCGATCACTGCCTGGTCACTGGATATCCAGTCTTTATCCGTGCGCGCAGGTTTAAATCCATCATTAAAGGATCCAAATGACAGGGTTTCTAAAAGATTGCTAACTGAGGTTTTACCCACCCGCAGGCGTTCTATATTGGCAATTGAAGCGGCTATTCTGCACGTCCAGGCAGGGGCATAATTTGAGCCTGAAAGCACCAGACCTTGTAGTCGATCTTCAAGGTGGACTCCCTTGTCGCTAAGTATCTGGCAAAAGCGCGTGGCCATAAAAGAGCCCATACTATGGCCGAGAATAATTAGTGGTAGATCGTTCTGCGCGGCAAGATGCTCGAGTAGCTGATACTGGTCATCGATTATTTGATTCCAGCCATCGTTATCGGCCAGATGGAAGAGACTGTTGCTGGCGTTGCCGGTTGCACCATGTCCGCGGTGATCGTCGGCGCTAACTTGATAGCCGTGCTGGTTGAGGTATTCGGCGAACTGCTGGTAGCGAGCACTGTGCTCGGTCATACCGTGCATTATATGCACCCAGGCTTTGGCTTGCCGGCCTGCTTGAACAGGCCACTGGTGATAGTAGTAGTCGCCTGGGTCGCCACTGTTGAAGGCAATGCTGTGTAAATTCATAGGCTGCCTCTTTCTTATTGTTTTTTTGATTTAGATCCTTCTATACCTATTAGCGCTTCTTGCGACGCTTTCTACTCAGGTGATTAAACAGATCAATATACTGCCCAGTCAGCTTATGAGACGGGGCCAGATAAATCAGTGGCACGCACTCATTGTGAGACTCTTTCATTTTCACCGACTGATTTAAATAAGTCGGAATAATCGGCAGCTTTTCTTTTTTCATCTCGGCAATTAAACGCGTTGGCAGAGATGCCATTGGCTGGAACTGGTTTACAACAATACCGCCAATATCTAAATCATCATTGTGATCTTCGCGAATCTCATAGATCACATTGAGAATAGAGTAGAGCGCCTGTCTCGAGAAAGCATCGCAGTCAAAGGGGATCAGGCAGTTGTCGGCACAGATCAGCGCGGATCTGGTATAGAAATTGAGTGCCGGGGCTGTATCTATATAAACCTCATCGAACTCTTTATCCAGCTTGTTTAGCAGGTCGCGAAGCTTGTAGATCTTCTGTCTGGATTCAAGCTTATGCTCCAGTGTCAGCAGGTTAGAGCTGGAGGGGAGAACGGAGAGGTTTTCAAAGGGTGATTCATGGACATAATCCATAGGCTCATTGAGTTTTGAAGAGAACTCCAGAGTGCCATCGAAATAGTCGGCTACGGTGTTTTCTTCTGGTGTTTTGCCAAGTAGATAATGGGTTGAGTTGCACTGGGAATCGAGATCTACAACCAGGGTGCGCTTGCCTCGCGAGGCGCTGATCGCTGCGAGGTTACAAGTGATACTCGATTTGCCAACGCCGCCTTTTTCGTTAAAAATCACTCTTCGCATTGATCTACTCCAGTTGATAAAAGTTGCCTGATTCTACCCAATGTTGTCCGTGGGATACAGCGGCTTTAAGCCATTCGTCGAAGTTTTACCCTTTACTGCAGGCGTATCCAGTTTTTTAAGTATATTTATCAGCAATTTAATATCGGCTTTTTCGCTTGATTCCCTGGTGTAGAGGTTCTGATCAAGCAGTTTAAACTGTTCCCACAGTTGCGGGTCTGCACTCTCACTGCAGAACTGGGTAATTTCATTTAGGGTTTTAATTTTTCCCTCGGGAAAGGCACAGCGGCCCCAAGCGAGAATGGCTTCGCGAACGGCGGCTAAATCCTCTTTACCTGCAGCAATTTCGATCGCTTTAAGCTGCTGCTTTAGTTTGAGTCTAGGGCTGTCGGTCTGACTATTATTTGCCGACTTGCGAGTGGCTACTTTGGGGCGTTTTAGCAGCAGCGCTGCAACCAGTGCCAATAAAAGTGCATTGAGCGCCAGAGAAAATTGTATCAGCCGCGAGGCGCCAGTCGATTCCAGCAGTGATTGTTGCTCAATACTCTGTACCGGGCTGATATCTGCCATATCTATAGGTGCAAGGGTTGAGTCTAGGGCGGCTGTAGAATCGGCAGCGGCAGGGCCGACATTTAATTCTAAAGCTTCCAGTGTTGCCGTCTGCATTCGCTGATGAACTGTATCCCACCAGCGCACCGAAATCTTCGGCAGACTAATTTTGCCCTGACGGTTGGGTACCAGGGCGAATGACTCGCGGCGAATGCCGCTAACGCCGCCCGCAGCGACCTGTTCATCCAACTGAGCTTGATCTGGGTAGACCTTATAGTCACTGCTCGGCTCAAGATTCAGGGGCTGTATCTGCGCGCCGGTCAATCCTTTGGCGCTAATGGTAATTGTTCGGGTGATCGGTTCGCCAACCACCAGCTGATCTAGATTGCTGCTCCACTGCTGATTTAATTGCACTTGGCTGCTGGGCATCCACTGGTCTGCAGCTATATGCGCTGGCTTGGCCATAACATTGATAACTTTGGACTGGGTGTTACGAACCAGCTGGTTGCCTCTGCTGCGAAAAAAACTGTTCTGGCTGTTATTGGCAACCTGATGGGCGCTGATAGCGATGGCTGGAATATCCAGTTTGCCGCTGGCTTGGGGAAAGACCGCGAAGGTCATTTCAACCACTATATAGTCCTTGCTGCCAATGCGTTTTCGAAATTGATTCTGGCTGACATTCTGTACTATAGCGCCGGGTATTTTCAGCTCTTCTATAGAGAGATCGGTAAGTTGAATGGAGGTATAGAGTCGGTGGGTTAGTAGCAACTGCTCTTGAACATAGACTGCCGATTTATCGACCATTGTCTCGGTATAGACCGGCTGCCCGGTGGCATTGGAGGGGCTGGCTTTACGCACGGTTATTTGAATGGCGTTACTGATATCCTTTTTGAATTTAATCGAGGGGATCAGGAGTTTACCTAGGCGTTTGGGTGCCAGTGTCAGCTTCCAGTCGGTATAGGACTCACTGCGCCCATTGATATTACTGTACTGCTGTTGTCGATTGTTGGAGAGAATTTTAAAGTCCCTCTGCAGCACATCAAAATTGGGTTCGCTGGTCAGTACCTGAGCATCATAGCGCAGGGTAAGCTGCAGGGTTTCATTGCTGTCGAGCACAGTGCGATCGGCTGTGGCAGTCAGTTTTGCCCAGCCGGGACTGGATAGTGTCAGGCTTAAAAGCAGTGTTAGAAAACCACCGCTAAATTTGCGCCAGGTAATGCTATTTAATATTGTTTGCATAGTTGTCTTTTTCATTGGGTTTTACCAGCGTTCCTGTTGTTGCTCACTGGGTGGCGTCGGGCGACGTTGCTCAAGGGCACGCTGTCGCGACTGATAACGGAATTTCTCGCGCAGCAATCCACCCGGATCATCTGGTACACGGCGCAGCCACTGTTGCAGTTCCTGTTGCGCCTGTTTCTGTTCTTCGGTGAGCTCTTCGGTGAGCTCTTCTTTAAGTTCAGCAGCCCGTTGCTCTGCCTGTTCATCCCTTTCTTGCTGAGCTTCTTTTTTAGCCTGGTCTTCAGCTTCTGACTGCTGGGCTTCTTGATTCTGGGCTTCTTGTTCCCTGGCTTCTTGTTCCTGAGCTTTCTGTTGTTGCTGCTCAGACTGTTCGCCGCTGGATTGTTGATCCTGGTTTTGTTCTTGATTCTGCTGTTGATTTTGTTGGGATTCGGACTGCTGTTCCTGACTTTGGTCTTGGTTCTGATCCTGGTTTTGATCTTGGCTTTGGTCTTTGTTCTGCTGCTGTTCCTGTTGCTGCTTTTTAAGCTGCTTAACCAGTTCGCGATTGTCCATTGCATCGGCCATATCCGGCTGCAGTTTTAAGGCTTGGTTATAGGCCTCAATAGCACTGTCGAAATCGCCGGATTTTGCCAGTCCATTGCCGCGATTATAGTGGCCATCGGCGCTGTCGTTTTGCACAAACTCATCAATAGCCGTCTGGTAATCACCGGCTTTATAGGCGGCACTGCCACGCCATTGCGGGTCTTTAAATAAGGCCTGGGCAGTCTCGGCATCATCGTTCTGCAGTGCGTTGTGCGCCTGCTGATCTGCAGTTTGCCAGAGGTTGCGCCATTCAAAGGCCGAGGCCGGATCGGAAAACAGTGAGGGGACTAGTAGTAGCAGGGCAATATTACCTTTGCGGAAACTCACCAGAACGATTGGCAGGAGTAAAAATACCAGCCAGAAACCCTGGTCATTCCAGAGATCAAAGTCACGCTCCAGTTCCTTGCTGGCATCGGGAAACAGCTCTTCGGTGGTCGCCAGCAGGGCGCTGATATCGCTGTCATCGGCGCTCATGGTTCTATACTTACCACCGCTGTTTTGCGCGAGCATCTTTAGCGAGGCGGCAGACATTTTAGGAATCAGGATCGCGCCATTGCTATCCTTGACAAATCCACCGGAACCGGTCGGGATTGGTGCTCCCTGTGCAGTGCCAACGCCAAGAATCGACAGGCGAAATTTACCCGCTTGTTTGACCATGGATTGCACCGTGGCGAAGGCCGGGCTGGCGACACCATCGGTAATCAATAATAGGTCTGCCTGCTGGTAACCGCCATTAATCGCCAGTTGCAGTGCGGTTTCCACAGCTTCTTCGGTATTGCTGCCATAAACCGGCAACAGCGCGGGCTGCAATGTGGGTACCAGACTGATAATGGTGTTGCTGTCTTCGGTCAGCGGTGAAAGTGTGTAGGCTTCGCCGCCATACACCACCAGTGCGCTGTATCCCTCACCGCGGTTTTTCAGAATATCGATCAGCTTGTAGCGCGCGCGTGCCAGGCGACTGGGCACAATATCTTCGGCGAGCATTGATGGTGAGAGATCCATGATCAGTATCAGTGCACTATCTTTTTTATGCACCGGCTGCGGTAACTGCTGCCAGGTGGGGCCGGATAATGCCAGGCAGCCAACAATCCATCCCAGCAATAGCCAGTAGATTCCGCGCTGCTTTTTATTGCCATCGCCGTGCATTAAAAATGGCAGAAGGGCCGGGTTAATAATTTTTTCCCAGTTGCCAGCACTGCGTTTTCGCCACTGGGCAACGGCGACTATTAATAGTGCGGGAAGCAGAGCCCAGAGCATAAGAGGTCGCAGAAAATGAAATTCGCTGAAGTCAGTGCTTATAAATTCAGGCATTTGACCTCCTGATACCATTACTGGAAACAGTAAACAGTGCAATCAATAAACTCAGCGCAAAGGCCAGCGCCAGGGGCCAGTGGTAGAGGGCGGCTACAGGGCGAATGGTTTCCGCGTCCTGTTCTATGGGCTCGAGGCGATTGAGTTCGCGGTAAATCTCTGTCAGTTCCTGGGGGTTGCGCGCGCGAAAGAATTTGCCGCCGGTGGCATCGGCAATGCCGTTAAGGGTTTTCTCATCGAGATCAGCCGAGGGGTTGGTGACGCGCGTACCAAACAGACTGCGGGTTTCCATCGCCTCTGCGCCTATACCGATGGTGTAAATTTTTACCTTGGCGCGGCTGGCCAGTTCAGCGGCTTTGAGGGGGTCCAGTTCACCGGCATTATTGGCGCCATCGGTGAGTAGAATAACCACTCGATGATTTTCTGGTCTTTCCTGTAAGCGTTTTACCGAGAGACCAATGGCATCTCCGATGGCAGTGCCATTGCCGGCAAATCCCAGCTGCGCTTCATAGAGCAGGGTCTGCATGGTTTTGCGGTCAAAGGTCAGCGGTGTCTGTAGATAGGCTTTTTCGCCAAATAAAATCAGTCCCAGACGATCGCCCTGACGCTCAATAACAAAGTCGCCGACCACGGCTTTAACCGCGACCAGCCGATTGACGAACTCGCCGTTAAGTTGCATATCTTCCCGCTCCATACTGCCGGAGATATCTACCGCCAATAAAATATCGCGACCATTGGTTGGCAGGGCGACGGGTTCGCCGATCCAGATCGGTCTGCTGACAGCCAGCAGGGCACTCAGCCAGATAAGCCACAGGGCGGATAAGAGTAGTGATTTTCGCAAGCTATTGGTTGCCGTAGAACTGGCTTCCCCGGCGGCATTGGCTAACAATGGCGCTCGCAGGGCGCGCAGTTGAACCTCGGCTGGTTTGCGCAGCCATCTATAGAGCAGCGGAAGCGGTGCGAGTGTTAGTGCCCATGGCCAGAGTAGTTCTAACATGGATTTTCAGGCTCCAGTTTATCCTCTGGTAGGTGTCGATCAATCCAGCGGCTGGCATCCTCAAATAGTTCGTCGTTCTGATGGCTTAGTTGTTTATCACTACTATATAGCGCCAGATCCAAATCTATATTCAGGCGTTCAAAAACCGGCTTATCGCAGCTGCGCTGCAGCATGCGAATAAATTCCAAAATACTCTGACTGCCTGGCTGGAGGCTGGGGTAAGCGCTGTTGGCTGTCTGCTTTAACAGTTCAAAAAGCCCACGCAACTGTTGCTGTGAATTGCTCTCCAGTTGTAATGCTTTGAGTTGTTTCTGTGCCTGGCGACGATAGAGTTTGGCGCTGTAGCGACGGTAGAGGATGCTTATTAGCCAGCCTGATAGCAGGCAGCCGGCGATAATTAAAATCCACCAGCCCGGTGCCAGCGGCCACCAGCTGATCGGTTCCGGCAGATGAATATCGCGCAGTTGATCCAGTGGGTTCGGGGCGGCCCCTGTCAAAGGATTGGCCATTAGCTGCGCCGTCCTTTGCGTCGTTTGCCATAGGCCTGGGCGAGTGTGCTCATCACCGGATCGGCGCTATTAAATGGCAGTAGACCGGCTGATAATTGCTGACTAAATTTTTGCAATCGCTGGCTGCGCTCGGCAAAAGCATTGGCAAATTCTTCACGCAGGCTGCTATTACCGGTATCGAGTAGTCGTTGATGCTCACCATCGCTGACTGCATAGAGTGCTGGTTCGGGTAGCTCGGTTTCAATACTGTCGTAAACATGGCAGAAATTGAGGTTGCCGTGACGCGCCAGTTCAAACAGGTGTCGCTCGCACTCCTGGTCAAAGTCATGGAAGTCGCTGACAACAAATATGGTGGTGCCGGGCAGGGAGAAGCGTCGCGTCTCTTCGAGTATATGGGCGAGACTCAGCTGCTGCTGATCGGCAACCGGTTCCAGTAACTGCTGGCTAAAGTCCTGCAGCTCATGAATAAACTGCAGAACAGCATGATGGCTGCGGCGCGATTTTACTTCCGCTTGGTGCTGAGCGCCAAATACCAGTCCGCCCACTCGATCATTGGCGTTGAGCCCGGCCCATGCCAGTGCTGCTGAAATTTCACAGGCGACCACAGATTTAAGTCGCTGGCTGCCAAAAAACATTGAGCTGCGCAGGTCGCTGACAACCAGTACTGGGCGCTCGCGTTCTTCGCGAAATATCTTGGTGTGTGGGACCTGAGTTTTGGCGGTAACTCGCCAGTCGATACTGCGTACATCATCGCCGGGTTGGTAGATGCGCACTTCCTCGAAGTCCATGCCGCGGCCGCGAAACCTTGAGCGGTGTCCACCGGCCATCATCTGCCGTGCCTGGATGCGCGGAAAGCCGGTTAGCTCTCGAGCACCATAGCGCAGCTTGACCATTGCGCTGACACTGGCGATGGCTGGATGGTCATTATCGTCTAGATTCTGGGTCATCAGGCTGAGGCGACAGTTTCCAGTAATGTATCAATAACCTGGTTGGCGGTGATGCCGCTGGCCTCTGCCTCGAAACTCAGAATCAGGCGGTGGCGCAAGACATCGTGGGCCACTGCGCGAATATCATCAGGGGTGACAAAGTCACGGCCCTGCAGCCAGGCCATGGCGCGGCTGCAGCGATCCAGGGCTATAGTGGCACGCGGGCTGGCACCGTAGTCGAGCCAGTTGGCGAGATCGCCGCCGTAACGTTTGGCATCGCGGGTGGCGAGGATTAGCTGCACTAAATACTCTTCAACCGGCTCGGCCATATGCACCGCGAGAGCTTCTTTGCGCGCGGCAAAAAGAGTTTCCTGGGTGAGTGCCTCGATGCCCGGGGCTTTTTCCTGCAATGACTCCCTGCGGGTAAGCTGCAGAATCAGGTGCTCGGTTTCCGGTGCTGGATAGTCGACCATAATATGCATTAGGAATCGATCCATCTGTGCTTCCGGAAGTGGGTAGGTGCCTTCCTGCTCGATAGGGTTCTGGGTGGCCATCACCAGAAACAGTTGCGGTAGCGGGTAGGTGGTGCCACCGACTGAGACCTGGCGTTCGGCCATGGCTTCGAGCAGGGCGGATTGAACCTTGGCCGGTGCGCGGTTAATTTCATCGGCAAGCACCAGATTGTGAAAGAGTGGGCCGGCCTGGAATTCAAAGTTTCCCTGCTGGGGCCGGTAGATGTCACTGCCGGTAATATCGGCGGGCAGCAGGTCAGGGGTAAATTGAACCCGCTGGAAGTCGCCTTCAATGCCCTCGGAGAGGGTTTTGATCGCCTTGGTTTTGGCAAGCCCCGGTGCGCCTTCGACAAGCAGGTGGCCGTCGGCTAACAGCGCAATAATTAAACGTTCGACGAGATGATTTTGGCCGACGATCTGTTCGTTCAACCAGTCTTTGAGAAGATGAATTTTCTGGTGCAAAAAGATTCCCCTGTTAGCTTTTGTTGAGGCTCTTTATTGAGCCTCTGTGGCGCGATAATTGAGAACATTCTAGTACCTCAATTAATAACGCACAAACCTGATTTTGTAGGCTATAGTATTGGCATTGATAGCCTCAATGCTATGCATAATTAATTTGATTTTAACAACCCCTAATTCAGGTAAATAGTACAGACTAAATTTTTATCAAAAGGTTGCAGATTTTGATCATGGATGTGAAAAAAAATATCGGCAGGAAAGAGCTGGAAGCAATTTTAAGGTCCGTTGCCGCGGATAAGCTGGATTCCGAACGGGCAGCGGAGTTTCTCAACTTTATTACCAATGCTATGCATTTTTACCCGGACGCAGAGTATCTGTCGCGCCCGGCAGAAGAGATATTTTATAATATCTACGGCCTGTTTGAGTTTGCCGAAAACGGCGCTCATGAACAGTCGCCCAGCCAGGCTCGGGTAAAGGCGTTTAATCCCCAGCCCGAGGTCGATGGTTGGGGCAGTCAAAATACCATTATCTATATTAACCAGCGGGATATGCCATTCTTGGTTGATTCGCTGCGTATGGCGCTCAACCGCCGTGGCTTAAATATCTTTACCCTGCAGAGTAATCCGATCTGGGTGCTGCGCGATAGCAGCGACAAACTGACCGCTAGCCACAGATCCTATATAGAGGATGCACAGCGCGAAGCCTTTATTAATATAGAAGTGGATATTCACCGCGATACCGAGCTCGGCGAGTTGGAGCGCGATCTGCTCGCGGTTCTCGATGATGTGCAGACTGTTGTCGATGATTTTGATCCGATGCGCCTGCGCGCCGGTGAGCTACTTGAGGAGCTCACTACCACAGCCGCCCATGTTCCCGGTGCCGCTGAGTCACTGGAGTTCCTGCGCTGGATTTACAATGGCTATTTTACCTTTCTCGGCGCTGTCGAATTTGATCTGGTCGAGGGCAATAGCGATCTCTACTTGCGCGAGCAGCCCGGCAGCCGTCTCGGCCTATTGCAAAAGTACAGTGGCGATACTCGCGAGCAGGAGATTAAAAAATTAAACCCCGGTGTTATTTCTCTCTATCAGGGCGACGATATTTTAACCTTCACTAAATCCTCGAAGCGCTCGCGGGTTCACCGCGATGTCTACTCCGATTATCTGGTGGTCAAGCGCTTTAATGATCAGCAGGAGGCCATAGGTGAGGTGCGTTTCCTCGGCCTCTACACCTCCCAGTTTTACTCTTACAGTCCGCGACGCATTCCTATACTGCGCGAAAAGGTCAACTGGGTTATGGAAGACTGTGGTTTTGATAAAAACAGCCACGACGGTAAAACCCTGCAGACCATTCTCGATTTTCATCCCCGCGATGAGTTGTTTCATCTGAGCCGTGAAGAGCTGGCTGATACTGCTATGGGTATCTGGCAGATTCAGGAACGCCGGGTGATTAAAGTCTTTATGCATGCCGACCCCTTCGATAAATTTGTCAGCTGCATTGTCTATCTGCCCAGAGAGTCATTTAACACCGCGGCACGACTCAAGATTCAGCAGGCAATTGCTGTGGAGCTGGATGCCGAAGAGAGCGAATTTACCACCCAGTTCCTACCCGAATCGGTACTGGTGCGTATCTATCTGGTCTATCAGCTGCGGAGTAAAAAATACCTCCAGGTTGAATGTCAGCAGCTTGAATCTCTGGTTGCCAATATTACTCGGGATTGGAGTGATGGTTTTGCCCAGGAGGCGTTGGTCTATTGGGGAGAGCGTGATGGACGTGCCCTGGGGCGACAATTTCAGCGCGCCTTTCCCGCCGCTTACCGAGATCTATACAGGCCACTGCAAGCGATCGCCGATGTAGTGCTGATCGATGAGCTTGAAGATGTCGGTGAGCTGGGTATTGTTTTTAATGATCTCGACGGCGAGGAAAATAATTTCCTGCAACTTAAACTTTTTCATTTGGATTCCCCTCTGGAACTGTCGGATATGATTCCAATGCTTGAGAACCTCGGTTTTCGGGTGATGGTTGAGCATCCCTATCTGATTAAACCCGAGGCGGGAAGTCAGGTCTGGCTGCAGGATTTTCGCGTCTCATTTTCCCTGGATGTGAATGTCGATGTCTCGGCAGTGCAGGGCAGTTTTAAAGATGCTCTGCGTGTGGTCTGGCAGGGCGAGGCGGAAAATGACAGCTTTAACCGGCTGGTGATTGGCGCGCGTTTGGATTGGCGGTCGGTGGCGATGTTGCGCCTCTATGCCCGCTACCTAAAACAGCTGGGTATTGCCTACAGTCAGGAGTTTATTGCTGACACCCTGGCGCGTCATCTGGATATTACGCGCAATCTAGTGGCGCTGTTTAAGAGTTATTTTGATCCCCGTTACGCGGTGGAAAGCAGTCGCAGTGATCGTTCTGTCGGGCTCTCGGAGAAGATTTCACAGGCGCTGGATAAGGTTGAAAATATCAGTGAGGATATTGTTCTGCGCGGCTATCTTGAGGTTGTTGAAGCGACCTTGCGAACTAACTTTTTTCAGGGCTTCGAGGATGGCAGTTCGAAGTCTTATATCTCGGTCAAACTTGAGGCGGGGAAGATTTCCCTGGCGCCCAAACCGCGCCCTGCATATGAAATATTTGTCTACTCTCCAAGGGTAGAGGGCGTCCATTTGCGCGGCGGTAAAGTGGCGCGCGGTGGTTTGCGCTGGTCCGACCGCCTGGAAGATTATCGCACCGAGGTGCTCGGTCTGGTTAAAGCCCAGCAGGTTAAGAATGCAGTGATTGTACCCACTGGTGCCAAAGGTGGTTTTGTCGCTAAGCAGGCAGATATGGCGGCCGGTCGTGAGGCTTGGCTGCAAGAGGGTATTTCCAGTTATATGCTCTATATTCAGGCGCTCATGGATATTAGCGACAACCTGATCGAGGGTGAAGTGGTTGCCCCATACAACGTAGTGCGGCGCGATGCTGACGACCCCTATTTGGTGGTTGCGGCGGATAAGGGTACAGCGACATTTTCGGATATCGCCAATGAGATATCAGAAGCCAATAACTTCTGGCTCGGCGATGCCTTCGCGTCTGGCGGTGGCAATGGTTACGACCACAAAGCCATGGGCATTACCGCTCGCGGTGCCTGGATTGCGGTGCAACGGCATTTTCACGAGATTGGTGTGGATATACAGCGCGAAGATTTTACTGTTGTCGGTATTGGCGATATGGGCGGCGATGTATTTGGCAATGGTATGTTGCTCTCGAAGACCATCCAGCTAGTTGCGGCATTTAATCATCTGCATATCTTTATCGATCCTAACCCGAATGCGGCGACGACCTTTATCGAGCGCCAGCGGCTCTTTGAAACCCCACGCAGTACTTGGGATGATTTTGATAAGTCTCTGCTCTCTGAGGGTGGGGTGGTGTTCTCGCGCAAGGCAAAATCCCTGAATTTAAATCCGCAGATTAAGGCGCGCTTTAATATTCAGCGCGACAAGATTACGCCGACAGAATTGATCGAAGCAATTTTGCGCTCGCGGGTCGATCTTATTTGGAATGGAGGTATTGGTACCTATATTAAAGCTTCCTCAGAGAGCAATGCTGAGGTCGGCGATCGCGCTAACGACGGTTTGCGGATCAATGGTCGCGACCTCAATTGCCGGGTATTTGGCGAGGGTGGCAATCTCGGCCTGACCCAGCGTGGGCGCATCGAGTACTGCCTGCGTGGCGGTATCTGTAATACCGACTTTATCGACAATGCGGCGGGTGTCGACTGCTCTGATCATGAAGTAAATATCAAAATTCTACTCAACGAGAAAGTCCGTGATGGTGCGCTGAGTGCTGAGGATCGCAATCACTTTTTAGCCTCGATGACCGACAGTGTCGCTGAATTAGTGCTGCACAATAATCTTCGCCAGACTCAGGCCATTAGCTTGGCGATGCATCGTAGTGACCAGCAATACGCTGAGTACCAACGCTTTATGGCTTGGCTGGAAAGTAGCGATAAGCTGGATCGGGAATTGGAATTCCTGCCCACCGATGAGCAGCTTAACGACCGGGTCAGTCGCGGTCAGCCGATCTGGACGCGCCCGGAACTGGCGGTCTTAATCTGTTATTCAAAGGTTGTATTAAAAGAGGCTTTGCTGGAGGCTGATTTACTCGATGATCAGGTATTGGCCGAGTCGGTCAATCGCGCATTTCCAGCTCAGTTGGTTGAAAACTATGCCGCGGATGTCGCTGTGCATCAGTTGCGCCGCGAGATAGCCGCGACACAGTTAGCCAATGATATGGTCGACCGGGTTGGCTTTACCTTCTTTTTTCGGCAGATGGAGTCTACAGGTGCCAGTGGCGCAGATATTGTGCGTGCCTTTTGCATCAGTATGCATATTCTCGACATAGATAAACTCTGGCTGCAAATTGAAAACAGCCAGGATAATTTGTCAGCCACTGTGAGGTTGGATCTGCTGCATATTTTAATGCGTGTGGTGCGCCGCTCAAGTCGCTGGCTACTGCGCAATAGACGTTTGAATCTTCACTGCAGTGAGATGATCGAGGCTATGACAGGCCCTACCCAGTCAGTGTTAGAGAACTTGTCGACACTGCATGATTCTGAGTGGATAAAGTTATGGAGTGACGAGAAATCTCTGCTCGAGAACATGGGCGTGGAGGAGCAGATGGCGTCGAGACTCGCTGCCGCCGACAGCATGTTTCTTACTGTAGGCATAGTCGAGATGGCGTTGCGTTTACAACGGCCGGCAGAGTTGGTGGCGCGATTGGCCTTTAAGCTTGGCGAGCATCTGTCACTGGATTGGTTTATGTCGCAGATAGTCGGTTTACAGCCGCAAAATCGCTGGCAGGATTTAGCCCGCGAATCCTATGTCGATGATCTTGAAAGTCAGCGTCGCCAATTGACTGGCTGCTTGCTGGAGGGGCATGATTCTGAGGAGATTGAGGCGTTGTTTGCCAACTGGCAGACTCAGCAGTCGATGTTGATTAGCCGCTGGAAAACCATGGTTGTTGAATTGCGTAGGGCTACTCCCGACTTTGCGATGGTCTCTGTGGCACTGCGAGAACTTTCCGATCTGGTGCAGTCGTCGGTGGATGCTGGTCGTTCCTAATCCGCCGCCTTCGCCTAGCCATTGGTGAATAGATATTGTGGAGTTTGCTATGATGATATCAATAGCCCTTGATAGAATTAGTCTACACTGATGGTTCGGCGTTTGAGGAAATGCAAAGGCTTTACAATACAAGCCTTATAGATAAACGGAATCTGAACTATGAAAGGGATGCTCTTTACATCGTTTCTGTATCTGGTTGAAGAACAGTACGGGCTCGAGATGGTCGATGAGGTGCTTGCCGAGGCCGCACCGGCAAGTGGTGGTGTCTATACAACGGTAGGCAATTATGATCACAATGAGCTGATCGATATGATTGTAGTACTGAGCAAAAAGATTAATGTCTCGGTGGTGCATCTGACCAAAACCTTCGGTATGTATCTTTTTGCCGAACTGATCGCCGCCTATCCGCAGTGGATTGATGGTCTGAATTCCTCTTTTGCGCTTCTCCATAAGGTCGATGGCTTTATTCACGGTGAAGTGAAAAAGCTCTACCCGGATGCCTCGCCGCCAAAATTTCAATGCACGGACTACACAGATACCAGTATGGAAGTTATCTATCAGTCGCCACGCTGCTTAGGTGATGTAGCTGAGGGGCTTATTCAGGGCTGTGCGGCCTATTATGGAGAGAAAATACTGGTGCGCCGTGAAAGCCTCGATGACAAGAGTGGATCTACAGAACGCTTTCTGTTGACACTAATTGAAAGTGACGCAAAATCTGAAACTGCTTAGTGACTATTAGCTCTGGCAGCAAATTATTCTGCTGCCAGAGCCTCTCTAGGAAAGCTCTCTAGGAAAACTCTCTAATCAAGAAGTGGCTTTTAACGCCTGTTCAATATCGGCAAGAATATCTTCAGCATGTTCAATACCAACCGAGATACGCACCAGATCAGAGCTAACACCTGCGCGAGCCAATTCTTCCTCATCCAGTTGACGGTGAGTTGTGCTGGCGGGATGACAGGCAAGACTCTTGGCATCACCAATATTGACCAGACGTTTGATCATCTGCAGAGCATCAATAAATGCTGCGCCGGCAGTTTCACCACCTTTAATTCCAAAGCTGATAATTGATGAAGGTTTTCCAGAGCTGATGCGTTTAGCCAGATCAAAATATTTATCACTGGGCAATCCAGCATAGTTAACCCAACTGACCAACTCGTGACTTTCCAGATAGCTGGCAACCTTCATGGCATTTTCAACATGACGATCCATGCGCAGTGCCAGTGTTTCGAGACCCTGAAGAATTAAAAACGCATTAAAGGGTGAAATTGCCGCTCCCATATTGCGCAGCGGGACTACTCGGGCACGACCAATAAAGGGTGCGTCGAAGGCGTCGGCGTAGACCACACCGTGGTAGGAGGGATCTGGCGTATTAAACTGTGGGAAACGTGGGTTATCTTTCCAGGTAAAGTTGCCGCTATCGATAATAATTCCGCCGATACTGGTACCGTGGCCGCCAATATACTTGGTGAGTGAGTGCACTACGATATCCGCGCCATGCTCAAATGGGCGGCAGAGGTAGGGTGTGGCAACCGTGTTATCGACAATAAGTGGCAGGCCGTGGCTGTGGGCCATGGCCGACAGCGCATCTATATCGACAATATTGCCTGCAGGATTGCCAATGGACTCACAGAAAACCGCTTTGGTGTTATCGTCGATCAGTGCTTCGAGAGCAGCTATATCGTCACCGGAGGCCATGCGCACTTCGATACCCTGTTGCGGTAGCGTGTGGGCAAACAGGTTGTAGCTGCCACCGTAAAGCTGGCTGACACTAACCATATTGTCACCGGCGCGACACAGAGTCTGTATCGAGGCTGTGATTGCCGCCATACCCGAGGCCATACAGAGGCCGGCAACGCCGCCTTCCATGGCTGCAACGCGCTGCTCGAGCACATCGCAGGTCGGATTCATTATTCGTGAATAAATATTGCCCGCTTCAGCAAGGTTAAACAGATCGGCACCATGTTGTGTGTCGCGAAAACTGTAAGAGGTGGTTTGGTAGATAGGCACGGCCACTGCACGAGTGGTTGGATCATCGCTAAATCCAGCATGGATTGCCTGAGTTTCAAGTTTCATAATCTGCTTATTCCTATTGTCAGGTTTATTTTTTTAATTGTTAGGTGAAAATTTGTTGCCGTAGTTTTACCCAACTTTTACTAAACCTCAAGCTATCCATTGACCCGATTAGTAATCCACAGGGTCTGATAGGGTTGCATTTCTATTGATTGCATTCTCTGGTTACAGCTGAGCTGGCTGATCAGGTCGGTCCAGTTTTCATTGTCGATCAGATTGATATCCGAGAGATTTAAGCTCTGCACAGAGTCGCTTATATTGCTGACGCAGAAAATACTCTGCTGGCGATCAATACTCTGCCGCCAGAAACCAAACAGCTTGCTACCCAGATGCAGGGTGAACTGAGTTGCATTGGGGTGGAATGCCGATTGCTGGCGACGGATTTCAAGCAGCTCTTTAAGGCCAATAAACACCTGTGATTCATTGCTGCCTGAATCTTCTAGACGGGATTCCAGTTCAGGGTAGTCCCATTGATGGCGGTTAATCGCGCGGTTGTGACCGGCGTTTTCAACCCGCTGGTAATCATTTCTGGTGCCTACCAAACTGTGAATATAGATGCCTGGCACACCTTCCAGGGCGAGCATAATGGCATGGGCACAGATAAACCGTTGCAGCCCCCACTGGTCTGCGCCAGCCTGAGTGCCCTGCAGTGCATCGAACAGCGAAATATTAATTTCATAGGGTTTGCTTTTACCCTCGTCGACAGCACGCCAGGAGATACGCCCGCCAAATTGCTGCATGGTTTCAACCAGAGTATTTATCTCACTGTCATCCAGCAGCCCCTCGGCAGGGCGCAGACCTATACCGTCATGGGAGGCGATAAAATTAAAATAGGCGGTGCCATTGCGTGCTGGCGGCATACTCATCATCCACTGCTTAAGATAGTTGCAGTCGCCGGTGACCAATGTGTTGACTAAAAGGGGTGGCAGGGAGAAGTTATAGATCCAGTGGGCTTCATTGGCATTGCCAAAATAGGCGAGATTTTCGCGATTGGGAATATTGGTTTCGGTAACAATAATAGCGTCGCTCTGCGCCTGTTCAATCAGTGTACGCAACAGGCGAATAACTTCGTGAGTCTGGTCGAGGTTGATGCATTTAGTGCCGGGTTCCTTCCATAAAAACGCCACTGCATCGAGCCGGAAGATACGCACGCCACTGTCCAGATACTGACGGATAATACTGGCAAACTGTTTTAGCACGTCGGGATTGCGGAAGTTGAGATCGACCTGGTCATGGCTAAAGGTACACCAGACATGCTGAATACCATCGGCCGTTTCAACTTCCCGTAACAGGGGGTTGGTGCGTGGACGAACGACGGCACTGAGATCATCGTCGGGGCTGGCGGTAACAAAAAAGTCGCGACCCGGGTCGCGGCCATTTACAAAATTATCAAACCAGGGGCTGCGCGCGGAGCAGTGGTTGATAACCAGATCCGACATAAGTTTGTAGTCTGCCGCTATAGATTCAATATCCTTCCAGTCACCCAGGGATTCATTGACACTGGAGTAGTCGAGTACCGAGAAACCATCGTCCGAGGTAAAGGGGTAGAACGGCAGTATATGCACAGCGTTAATGCTGCCTTTTACCTGTTTGTCGAGAAAGTGTTTGAGGCTGTGAAGGGGCGTTTCACCCTCCTGTAAAATACTATCGCCATAGCTGATTACCAGGCAGTCACTCTCATCCCAGTGATTTATATAGCGAACCGGCTGCTCGGCGCCGGTCTGTTGCAGGCGCATAATCTCGATAAGGTCGACACTGAGATCCCGGTAATCAATACCCTCAACCGTCTCGTAGATAGCTTCAATATGGTGCTTTACGCTATTCAATAGCTGTGTATTTTTCATACTTGGACTCACTGACCGCCAAACTCAGCCGCATCGGCTTCGACAGCAGCGGTTAACTGCTCGAAAATATCGGGCACGGCACTGATAACCCGGTTCCAGCTGGGAATAAAGGGTTTTTCCATGGGGCTGTTAAAGAACACCTCGCCGGCTTTAATAATATTTTCGGCAAACATCTCAACGGCTTTTTCCTCTTCGTGAATATCCAGCGTCAGGCCGTTCATAATCGCATCATTGTGGCAGGTCTCAACTATATCCAGCGCCATGCGAAAGTACGTGGCCTTGAGAGAACGGAAAGCTTCATGGCTAAACACAACCCCCTGAGTGGCCAGTTTGCGGAACAGTGCCTTGGTGATATCAATCGACATCTTTGACAGACCATCCTGATCATTGTCATAGGATAGATCCTGATGCTTATGGTCATAGTTGTCGGCAATATCGACTTGGCAAAGCCGGTTGCTGGCAAAGTTACGATGCATCTCTGAGAGTACACCGATTTCCAAACCCCAGTCGCTGGGTATTCGCAGATCGCTCAGTACATCGCGACGGAAGGAAAACTCTCCGGCCAGCGGGTATCTAAAGCTGCCCATATAGTTGAGATAATCTGTATGGCCAACGGTTTTCTTCAGCGCGCTCAACAGGGGAGAGACTAAAAGTCGTGAGACACGACCATTGATTTTGCCATTGGCAACCCGGGCGTAGTAGCCCTTACAGAACTCATAGTTAAAGCGCGGATTGGCGACCGGGTAGATCAGTCGAGCCAGCAGTTCGCGGTCGTAGGTTGTGATATCACAGTCGTGTAAGGCCACGGATTCCGCCTTGCCCGATGCCAGAGTGTAGCCCATGCAGTACCAGACATTGCGTCCCTTACCGAGTTCTTTGGGGGCCAGTCCCAGGGCCTGAAGTTTTGCATCCAGAGCTTTTAGGCGCGGGCCATCATTCCACAGCACTCTATGATGCTGGGGCAGTTTAGAGAAAAATCCAATCGCCTCGCGATACTGCTGTTGATCGGCGCGATCCAAACCAATAATAATCTGGTTGAGATAGGGCACTTCTTTTAAATGCTCAATAATCGCGGGCAGGGCTTCACCCTGAAGTTCCGAGTACAGCGATGGCAAAATTAGTGCCATAGGTCTTGTCTTGGAAAACTCCAGAAGTTCCTGTTCCATCACACTCAGCGAACGGTTGGAGAGATTGTGTAAAGTTGTTATCACGCCATTCTGGTGGAAGTCACCCATGTTTAATTCTCTTTTTTATTAATGTTTATCGAACAATTTAATTACGATTTTTAATGCTGGATTTGCAGCCAGTCAGCTACGCCAGCGGCCCAGCCTTCGGGGCCGGTTTTTATGCTGATAGAACAGTTCTCGCTACGCGTTAATGTGGGCGGCGAATGATTATCAGACTTAATAATCAGTGCCGATGAGGCCTGTTCAAGCATTGAAATATCGTTGCCGCTATCGCCAATTGCCAGAGTCTCGCAGCTGACCTGATCTGCTTGTTGAAGGTAGAGGTTTTGCAGCTGCAACAGGGCGCGGCCCTTATCTATATCGCCGCCAATACTTAAAAACCGTCCGCCCTGCAGAATAGTTGCACCCTGGGATTGCAGCTTTTGGATAAACAGTTTTTTGCGCGCTATAGTCCCTGTCCAATGCACAGGCTCACTAAACTCTCGCTGATTGGCTAATGCCGCCATACTGCTACTCAGACCGGTTAATTCGGCAATACCTTGAACCCCTTGGTGTTTAAACACAGAGTCAAAGGTCTGGTATTCGCTGGAGAATTTATCGCAATTGTCGTGCAGTAAGCTCAACCAGGTTTTACGCAGTGGTGCGTTTTTTATGACCCAGAAATTATCAACGGCTACTGAGTTTTGCGGTTGGCTGGAGAAATAACCCTGGGGAATATAAATAGCGGCTCCATTCTCAATAACAAATGGGTGGGGGCTATTTAACTGTTTGCGCAGTGGCAACAGCTCGGCCATGGTTTTGCTGGTAATTGGAATAACCGGTATACCGAGCAGCTGCAGTTTTTCGAGCATGTCTACTGCCGGCTTAAAGCTGTAGCTGTGATGGTCGAGCAGGCTGCCATCCAGATCGGTAAATATAAGTTTTACAGGTACGCTAAAGTTTTCTGAGGACAATGCTGTGGTCATAGTTTCAAGCCTTGGCACAGAGCTTGTCTATTGCTCTCCAATGGCCGATAGCAGACTGTTGAGCGCACCGATTTGGTGCAAACGTTGTCAGGATAATTTGCTTTTTGCCCCAGGATCACCGGATAAAATTCCTTTATTTTCTATTAAAACTGCACTGTTGACAGCATTGGTGCGTCTGCACCAATAGATAACAGTGCAATGCTTGCCAGATGTTTAAATCTATAGGAATAGGTATTGCAGTAATCATGCCAAAGCGGAAATGATTGCGACTGGAGTGCTTGTTAGGAGTGGTATTAGGCGCGGGGTTTACTAATTAAATATCGACTTTTGATGAGTCCTGAACTCTACGGCGCTTTTCCAGCCCCATAGATTTAATCACTCTTTTGATTGCTGTCTCAGCGGTCGCTCTATAGCCGGTCAGCTTGCCACCGTAGATTGCCAGATAGTTTTCGCTCTCCGCAAACTGTACTTCGCGGCTGCGACTAAAGGGTGTTTTATCGCCGCTGGGCAACACGCGTAAACCAGCCCAAGCTTTAATCGGCTTATGGTTAAAGTGCGGGAAGTGATAGCGAATAACCTCGAGTAAATACTCTATCTCTTCGGGACTTGGGTTCACTTGATCCGGGTTTCCACTAAAGACTTTTTCCGTCGTACCCAGCAGAGTGCCACCTTTATAGGGCATAACAAATATTGCCCGGTGATCCTGTTGAGCTTCCAGATAAAAGCAGCGATCACTCAACTGCTCAGTGAATTCCAGATGAGTACCCTGAACCAGATCAACATCTACCATCGGTGGCGTGGGGGTAATGGTTTTGGCGACAGGATTAATCCATGGTCCGGCAGCATTGACCAGATAGCGACAGTAAATAGTTTTGCTATCACCGTTTAAATTAAGCCTAACTGAATAGCCTTTATAGGTTTTTTCTGCGCTGATAACAGTTGCCGGACAGAGCAGGGAAGCTCCATGGGACTGTGCGGAGAGAGCGACACGGCGGGTGAGTGCTCTATCGTCAGTCTGGGCATCCTGATAGGCAAAAACCGTTTCCAGATCGGCGGTGTTTAGTCCGTTGAGTTGTTTCCACTGAGCGCGCGGTAGGCGCTTAAAGCCAGCGAGGTTTTTACGTCCGGCAAGTATTCTATACAGGCTAAGACCTGCAAACAGTTGCCAAGATTTGTGCTGACTATTTTTGTAGACCGGCAGGTAGAACCAGTTTGGTTTGACGATATCACTGGCAATATTGAGCAGGATACGGCGCTCTTTAAGGCTCTCACGCACCAGACCAAATTCAAAGGACTCGAGATATCGCAGGCCGCCGTGAATTAACTTGCTTGATTTTGAGGAGGTTCCAGCGCCCCAGTCGCTCTTTTCCAGCAGAGCTACAGACAGGCCTGAGAGGGCTGCTGCCTGAGCGATGCCGGCGCCCTGAATACCACCGCCAATCACACAAATATCAAAATTTTGTTCCATCTATGCTTCCATTTCCTGTTTTGGCGGTGTCAATTTAGTCGCTGGTTTTAAATAATTATAGTTTAAATACGCTTGATATAGAGTTTAACCGCTGTTGCCAAGCAGTCCACTGATATCAAATGTCTCAAGCATAGGAATATTGCATGCGCTCAATGCTCTGGCCAGCTCAACAGTGCCTACTTCGTAGGCAACCAGCTGTGTCCTCAGCTTACTGAGGTCTGATTGCAGGGGAATAATAGCCTGATTAACAAAGGTGTATTCACCCTCAATGTCATTGACCTCAGGGCTATCAATATCCTGCCAGTTGCGCAGAACCACGCCAACCTGCGGCCAGCCCTGACTTCTGGCGCTCTGTATAATCTGGTAATCAAAGCTGATCAGTACAGCACGCTCGGCGATCGGCTGTAAAACCTCAGAGACCTTAGCCAGCATTATCTGGCGATTAAACTGCTCTATGGACTCTTCTTTGAGTTCGACAAACAGGGTTACTGCCGGGTGCTGGCGAATAATCTCAACCATTGTGTGCAGTGAAGAAATAGTCTCTTCAATAAAGTCTCTGCCAAGTCGCTGTGGCTCGTAGGCGGAGAGTTTTTCCAGTTCTTGCAGGCTTAAGTCATATACAAATCCAGTGCAGCCGCTGACTCTTTGCAGGTCGATATCGTGATAGACGATTGGCTGTTGATCGCGACTTAGCTGAATATCAATTTCGACGAAGAGGGCACCGCTTTTAATCGCCTCGGTAACGGAAAGTGCGGTGTTTTCTGGATAGCACTTCTGATAGCCGCGATGGGCGACAAGCTGCTGATTTGATAGTGGCTGAGTTTGCTGCATAGAGATGCGCTGATAGTTTGTTTAATTACAGTAACTATACGGTATGCAGAAGCCCCTTTGAAGAGAGAGGCTTTGTTCTAAATAACTAAGGGCAGGCTATTACAGCAGGCTTTTTTCCGCTGCTGAAACCGATTGCAGGATCAATGTATTGATGGTCATTGGGCCAACACCACCGGGAACTGGTGTATAGGCGGCAACTCGATCAACCAGAGGGGCCAGTTCGATATCGCCAACACCGCCTGGGTGGTAACCAGCATCAACCACAACACAGCCATCTTTAATCCACTCGGCCTTAATAAACTCGGGACGACCTACAGCGCCGACCAGAATATCAGCCTGCTTAATTAGCTCGGGGAGGTTTTGTGTTTTTGAGTGACAGATGGTTACTGTAGCGTTGGCATTTAACAGCATCAGTGACATTGGCTTGCCGAGAATAGGGCTGCGACCAACCACGACGGCATGCTTGCCAGTCATTTCGATATTGTAGCCTTCGAGAATGCGCATAATGCCCTGCGGGGTTGCAGAGCCATAGGCTTCTTCATTCATGGCCATACGCCCAAAGCCGAGACAGGTTACACCGTCGACATCTTTCTCCAGGGCAATCGCATCGAAACAGGCGCGCTCATCAATCTGAGCAGGTACCGGGTGCTGTAACAATATGCCGTGGCAGTTGGGGTTGCTGTTAAGCTCTGCAATCTTTTCTAATAGCTGCTCTGTACTTGTCTCTTCGGGCATCTCTACCGCGATAGAGTCCATACCGACGCGCTTGCAGGCATTCTGCTTCATCTTGACATAGGTTGCCGAAGCGGGATCGCCGCCGACCAGGATAGTTGCCAGTATCGGCGCCTGTCCGCCACTCTGTTCTTTTAGTTTGGCAACGCGGTTGGATAGCTCAGCTTCGGTTTGCGCGGCCAGTGATTTACCATCAAGAATAAGTGCGGACATTTTTATACCTGTAATTTTTTTGCTATTTATTTAACAAGCTGTGGACGACAAAATAGGCTCGAGGCACGTTTAACGCAACCTTTTTTAATCTTTATCGAATATTGTTTTTTTTAACTCTGCAGAAAGAGAGGAAACAAGGAAATGGGGTGGACGACGGGGATTGAACCCGCGACCACCGGAATCACAATCCGGGGCTCTACCAACTGAGCTACGTCCACCATTGAGCGTTACATGTGGGCCCATCTGTTGATGGTGCGCCCGGCAGGATTCGAACCTGCGACCCACGGCTTAGAAGGCCGTTGCTCTATCCAGCTGAGCTACGGGCGCATATTACAAGCCGGAAAGTGGTCGGGGATGAGGGATTTGAACCCCCGACATCCTGCTCCCAAAGCAGGCGCGCTACCAGACTGCGCTAATCCCCGAATGTCTTACCATGCGGTCTCTTTCGAGAGCGCGCATAATACTGACCATCCCTGATTGCGTCAATGCGAAATTAACATCTTGGCGAGTTTTTTCACTATTAATGCGCTCAGGGATAAACTGATACTTTGAAACCCTGTATTCAACCCACATCTACTGACATACTGCAGCGAATTATTCCCTATTAACTTTCTATATGATTGAGATCACCAGCCACTGTCCACTGTGCCTTTCTGCTGATACAGCGCATTTTAGCCGCGATCAGCTTCGCGATTACCTGCGTTGCGAGCACTGTAAGCTGGTTTTTGTACCTCAGAAGTTTCATCTCAGCTCTGCGGATGAGCAGGCCCAGTACGATCTTCATGAAAATAACCCCGATGATAGTGGCTATCGAACGTTTCTTAGTCGTTTGGCCGATCCATTACTGGAGCGACTGCCAGCCAATGCCCAGGGACTAGATTTTGGCTGTGGCCCAGGTCCCTGTCTTTCGGCCATGCTCGAAGAGCAGGGCCATTCTGTTGCTCTCTATGATCTCTACTATGCGGATAATAGAGAACTACTTACTGTTGACGCTGATTATGACTTTATTACCGCGACAGAGGTGATTGAGCATCTCTCTCAGCCAATGGACGAGTTGCGGCGGCTGTGGAGATTGCTAAAGCCAGGCGGTTATCTAGGACTGATGACCAAGCTGGTGGCTGATGCGGATAAATTTGCTAACTGGCACTATAAAACCGACCCGACCCATATCAGTTTTTTCTCTGTGCAGACCTTTGAATATCTTAGCCAGCAGTGGGACAGTTCAGCAGAGATTATTGGCGCCGATGTAATTATTTTTCGCAAGCCGCTATAACTGAATCCCGGGCATGAATAAAAGCCTGCACTGAGCGGCTTATATCCTCTGGCGTTGTCACCCAGGAACAGACGCTGATACGGATAACTTTTTTACCCTTCCACACTGAACCGCCAACCCAGCATTCACCGGATTTTTGAATAGCTTCCATAATAGACTGGTTGGTAGCCTCGTCGCTGGATGCTGAGACAATCACCTGGTTAAACACCACATCATTAAGAATCTCAAAGCCGGCATCATTAAGTTGCTCGGAAAATTCTCTGGCACGCTGATGCATACCAACCACAAGCTCATCGACACCGCTACGACCGAGATATTTTAGTGCAGCCCATAACTCAATAGCTCTGGCACGACGGGACATCTCCGGTGTGTAGAGCATACCGTCACGGCTATCGCTATAACTGGATGTCAGGTAGGCGCCAGTGGCTTGCAGCGCGGTTACCAGTGCCTCTTTATCGCGACAGAGTAAGATGCCACTGTCGTAGGGTGTGTTTAGGGTTTTATGGCCATCCACAGACCAGGAGTGGGCTTTTTCCATACCTGCGGTCAGATGTTTTAGCTGCACGGTGCCACCAGCCCATAGACCAAAGGCACCGTCGATATGTACCCAGGCATCGACGGCATTAGCGTTAGCACAGATTGCCTCAAAGGGATCAAAGGAACCGGAGTTAACATTGCCGGCCTGAAGCAAAACAATGCAGCTGCTATCTAGTGTTGGCATCTGTTGGGGAATAATGCGCCCCTGATCATCGGCATCAACCCATTCAATATTATCCAGCCCAAAGCCGAGCAGGGCGATGGCTTTAATTACTGCGCCATGGGTTTGGCGACCGGCAATAATACGAATCGGCGGCGCGCCGTTATGGCCCTGTTGATTAAAGTCCCAATTATGGTTCTGATAGATGCGATAGCGGGCTGCCGCCAGGCCACAGAAAATTGCTGAGGAAGTACCGCTGACAAATCCGGCTACCGTGTTTTCGGGCAGGTCGAGTAATTGTTTTAGCCACTGTTCGCAGACCTCCTCGAGCTTTGCCGTAATTGGCGACATAACTTGCAGGGCAGAATTTTGATCCCAGAAATCGGTGAGCCATTTGGTGGCCAGGGTAACCGGCAGAATACCGCCATTTACAAATCCAAAGTAGCGGCCACCCGTTTGCGCCACTGAGGCAGGGGAGCCATATCGGTGTAACTGCTCAAGAATTGCTTTGGCATCACCAGTGTTTGCAGGCAACTCTTCGGCAAACATATCCAGCTCTTCAATCGCTTTTGCGGAGGGAAATACATTGCGTTGCAAAGCTTCGTCGGCATAGTCAAAGGCGTAACCCTGTGCCTGTTTAAAAAGCTCTTTAAGCTGTTGCTCTCGCTGCATTTTTTCACGCAAAGTCATAGTGATTTATCCATAGATAAAAGTAGAAACGCTCAGTCGCAGTTAAACATAGACTATGCTTTTAACCAAGATAGAATATCAGCCTCTTACTCAACGACCAACAAGGAAATAGACCGCTATGTATCAGGGAAAAACACTGAGTCTTAAAAAGATTGAAAACGATTTTGCGGAGCTAAACTTTGATAACCAGAGTGGCTCGGTTAATAAATTCAATCAGCAGACACTTGCTGAATTACGCGAGGCGGTTGATCTCCTTAAGGCTAGTGACCATATTCAAGGCGTGCTGTTAACCAGTAGTAAATCGGTATTTGTGGTCGGTGCAGATATCACCGAATTTAAGCAGATGTTTGCCTCCAGCAAAGAGGTTTTTATTCAGGCATCACAGATTGTAAATGGCTTGTTTTCGGAGATTGAAGATCTACCTTTCCCTTCAGTGGCGGCTATAAATGGCTTCGCGCTGGGCGGTGGCTTTGAAATCTGTATGGCATGTGACTACCGAGTTATCTCTTCAAAAGCCGCTGTTGGATTGCCGGAAACCAATCTGGGTATTCTTCCCGGCTGGGGCGGTTCAGTTCGCTTGCCGAGGCTTGCGGGTATGTTTGCGGGAATTCACTGGATTGCCTCTGGCGAGCAACAAAAGCCGCAGATGGCATTGAGTGCCGGTGCTGTTGATGCAGTAGTCGAACCAGAGGAACTGCGCGCTGAGTCGTTAAAGATGCTCGCTGAGCTGGCTGATGGCAGTCGCGACTATCAGGCTCGTCGAGTACAGAAGACTTCTCCAATTGAGCTCTCTGAAGAAGAGTTGAAAGCTACGGCAGAAAACTTTTCCGCTGCAATTGTCGGCAAGGTAGGTAACTATTTTCCAGCGCCCTTAAAGGCGGTTGAGCTGATTACCAGTGCAGCGACACTGGGTCGTGACGCGGCAATTAAGCTTGAGAACGAAGCTTTCTATGAAATGTCGAGAACACCTCAGGCCCGTGCTCTGGTAGGTCTGTTTTTAAGCGATCAGTATATTGTTAAGTTAGCCAAGAATCGCAGTCGCGCTCTGGCCGATAAGTTTATCCCGGTAAAAACTCCCAGCGTGATTGGCGCCGGTATTATGGGCGGCGGTATCGCCTATCAAAATGCCATCAGGGGCTTACCGGTGGTGATGAAAGATATTAATCAGGATGCTTTGGATCTGGGCATTAAAGAGGCCAGTAAGTTACTGGGTAAGCGCGTTTCCCGCGGTAAATTAAGCGAAGACAAAGCTGCGCAGATTCTCGGCGCAATTACGCCAACGCTCGACGATAAGGCACTTGCTCAATGCGATATGGTTGTTGAGGCGGTAGTTGAATTAGAGACTGTTAAGAAGCAGGTATTACCGGCGGTGGAATCTCTGGTTGCCGACAGTGCCTTTATTACCTCAAATACTTCGACGATCTCAATTAATCGACTGGCTGAATCACTGCAGCGACCGGAAAATTTCTGCGGTATGCACTTCTTTAATCCGGTGCACGCTATGCCTTTAGTGGAGATTATTCGCGGTGAGAAAACCTCTGATGAAACCATAGCCGCTGTTAGTGCCTATGCGCTGGCGCTGGGTAAAAAGCCTATTGTGGTTAATGACTGCCCGGGATTTTTAGTTAACCGAGTGCTATTCGCGCTGCTATCTGGTCTTGAAATGATGCTTGCTGAGGGTGCTGATTTCCAGCAGATCGATAAGGTTATGGAAGCCTGGGGTCTACCTATGGGGCCGGCCTATCTAATGGATGTGGTGGGTATAGATACCATTAATCACTGTTACCCAGTACTAACCAATGGCTTGCCTGAGCGCTTTAGTAAGGGCGATAACTGGCCTACAGATATTATTTTTAATGCTGGCCGTTTGGGTCAGAAAAATGGTCTTGGCTTTTATAAGTACGAGCTCAATGAAAAGGGTAAACCTGCCAAGCTGGTTGATCCAGATGTTGTTGCAATGTTTGAGTCACAATTTGGCGCAGCAAAGATGCTTGATAAGCAGGAGATTACTGATCGCTTGATGCTGTCTATGGCGATGGAGATGGTTCACTGTTTGGAGGAGGGCATTGTTGCCTCACCAGCAGAGGCAGATATGTCGTTAATCTATGGTGTTGGTTTCCCTGTTTTCCACGGTGGTATATGTCGTTGGATGGATGAGCAGGGGTTGGATTCGATTGTCGAGCGCGCTGATCAATACACTCAGCTAAGTGAACTCTATCGCCCAACAGAAAAACTTCGTCAAATGGCCGCTAATAGGGAGTCGTTTTACTCTTAGTTTGGAGGTCATAATCCGGGATACCTAATATCGTCGCAAGGTTATAGCTGCTTTTGTATTAGGGTTTTATTTTTCTTAAGGTGTATTGCGATAATTCCAATAGTCCCTGGCTCTTCCTTTGAGATCAGTCAGGGCCCGCTTATGGTTTTTTAATTTCCAGGTTAAGAGAGCACTTGTCTGAGCGCAAGCGAGTTGTGCGAACGCTGGAAATTAGAAAACTATGGGACCGATCTCAAAGGAAGAGCCTGGGTTTATTGCACTCCAATACTCAGAGCGCGAACAAAGAGTCACTTGAAAGAAGCCTTTAGCAAGAAAAGCCTTTAGCAGGAAAAGAAGCCTTTAGCAGGAAAACGAGTACTAACCAGCGACAGGTCTTTCAGGCGTTCCCTGCATAAACGGCCCATCGACACAGATACGCTTACCATCTGGCGAAGCACAGGCACCACAGATACCCACACCGCATTTGGTTAGGTAATCAATCGCACTAAAGATCTGCTCGTCTTTACAGAATTCCCTCTGAACCGCCGCTGCAGCGTGCACCATAGGAGAGGGGCCGCAGTTGTAGAACACCAGGTTATCCAGCTCAGCCTGCGACATCTCCTCAAGACGACTGCGCAGAAGCTCAGTAACAAAGCCTTTAAAGCCCTCACTGCCATCATCGGTGGCAACATGAACATCAGCAATTTTTTTGCACTCTTCAAGATAGTAGAGACGCTCAGCAGTACGTGCACCGGTAAAGACTTCCGCATTGCCAAAGTCTCTTGCCAGCTGGTAGACAGCCGCCAAACCAGTACCGCCAGCAACAGCCATAATCTTGGCATCTTCCGGTGGTGCTGCGGGAATACCATGGGGACCGCGAACATAGACTTCTGAGCCCACTGGTAGGTCCATCATTGCATGGGTAAAGGTACCCACATCGATAACCGCCAGTTGGAAAGGATCATCGGAGAGGGCAGAGAAAGGTTTTTCACCCAGCCCTGGCACCCAAAGGAAGACAAATTCACCGGCCTGAATATTGATCTTGCGATCAAAGGTCAGTACGCAGATATCCTCACATACACGCTTATTTTCAACCAGAATCACTGGCTCAAAGTCCATATCTATATCGTAGCGAATATGGGCCTCGGCCTTATTGGAATCAAAACAGATATCCGATTCAAGCTGGCTAAAGTAGCTTTCCATATCATCGGTCGTCATACCGGTAAGAGCAGAACCTACGCCGACAATGGTTGAGCCTGCGGTCATAAACTCTCGGACATCTGCAGCACTGCTAACACCGCCACAGCCAATAATAGGCAGATCCGTAGCGGCGGCAATTTCACGCACACATTTAAGGGCAATAGGAAGTACGCCTTTACCGGACATACCACCGGCACCATTACTTAAAACCGGGTGGCCGTGAGAAGAGGTATAGCCTGGCCCAACAGTGTTAATCGCGCAGAGTGCATCTGCACCACCAGCGGCGGCGGCCTCGGCAATCTCGGCAATATTTGGTGTGTTGGGGGTCAGTTTAGGGATTACAGGAATATCGACAACGGCTTTTACCGCAGCCGTAACTTCCCGAACAAGCTCAGGATCCTGGCCCATAGCCATGCCATAACCCTTGGCATGAGGGCAGGAGAGGTTTAACTCGAGGCCATTGGCAACCGGAGCCATAATTTTTGCCACTTCGACAAACTCTTCAACACTGCCACCAAAGATCGAAACCAGTAAGAAGCGATCTTCCGGGATGCGCAGCTTTGACATTGCCTCGGCTGCTGCTTGAGCGCCGGGATTGGTCAGGCCTACTGCGTTGACAAAAGAACCGGGCGCATATTGGCTGTAGACCGGCTCGCGGTTACCAGCACGCACCTCTGGTCCAACACTCTTGGTGGTCAGTACGCCAACCTGAGGCATATGATCAAATACATACTGAATAATCGAGGTGGCAGTAGTGACAATTCCCGAGGGAACTGTAAATGGGCCGGAGAGGGTCTTACCGAGAAATTCTGTTTTCAAGTGAGCTCACTTTTACTGGCTGTATTGAGTGTTTATTTTCTGCCGGCAATTATACCCACTTATGAGAATATTTCTGCTGTGAATTTTAACTATTAAAGGTACTAAAATTACAGGCAAAAAAAAGGGCAGAGTTGGGAATCTGCCCGAAACAAAAGGAACTGCAAAATGGTTAGAACTGGTTCATGGTGTTGTCTTTGCCCGAGGCTTTAAGCGCAGCTTCACCGGCAAAGTACTCCTTGTGGTCATCACCCATATCTGAGCCGGCCATATTCTGGTGCTTAACACAGGCAATCCCCTGACGTATTTCCTTGCGCTGGACACCGGCAACATAGCCAAGCATTGCCTGCTCACCAAAGTATTCCTTGGCCAGATTATCGGTAGATAGAGCTGCGGTATGGTAGGTGGGCAGGGTGATAAGATGGTGGAAGATACCCGCATCTCTGGCTGCGTCAGCTTGGAATGTACGAATCTTATTATCAGCCTCCGTGGCAAGTTCTGACTGGTCATAGCTGATATTCATCAGATCCGCGCGATCATAGGCGGATAGATCCTTGCCCGCTTCCTGCCATGCGTCAAATATCTGCTGGCGGAAGTTGAGCGTCCAGTTAAACGACGGTGAATTGTTGTAGACCAGCTTGGCATTGGGGACCGCCTTGCGAATCGTATCAACCATTGCGCCGATCTGGCCGATATGGGGCTTTTCGGTTTCGATCCAGATCATATCTGCACCATTTTGCAGGCTGGTAATACAGTCGAGTACGCAGCGTGCTTCACCGGTTCCCTTTTTAAATTGATAGAGATTACTCGGCAGGCGCTTGGGTCTTACCAGCTTACCATTCTGCTTAATCACCACATCGCCACTCTTAAGGTCATCGATAGAGACTTCTTCGGCATCGAGGAAGGCATTGTATTGATCTCCAAGATCACCGGGCTCACGAGTGACGGCGATCTGCTTGGTCAGGCCTGCACCCAAGGAGTCTGTCCGCGCAACGATAACGCCATTATCAATACCCAGCTCAAGGAATGCGTAGCGAACCGCATTTATCTTGGCCAAAAAGTCTTCGTGAGGAACAGTGACCTTGCCATCCTGATGGCCGCACTGTTTTTCATCGGAGACCTGATTTTCGATCTGGATACAGCAGGCACCAGCTTCAATCATCTGCTTGGCCATAAGGTAGGTCGCTTCTGCATTGCCAAAGCCGGCATCAATATCAGCAATAATCGGTACTACATGAGTACCAACATTATCGATCTGCGTTTGAATAGAAGCTTTACTCTCACCTTCAGCCGCATCCAGCTGGCGGAACAGATCACCCAATTCACGTGCATCTGCCTGTCGTAGGAAGGTATAGAGCTCGGCTATCAATGAAGCAACGGCGGTCTTCTCATGCATTGACTGATCCGGTAGGGGGCCAAACTCTGAGCGCAGGGCAGCAATCATCCAGCCAGACAGATAGAGATATTTTTTCTTGGTAGTGCCGAAATGCTTTTTAATGGAAATCAGCTTCTGCTGGCCGATAAAACCGTGCCAGCAACCCAGTGACTGAGTGTATGCAGCGGGATCGGCATCGTACTCTTGCATATCCGCACGCATAATATTGGCAGTGTATTTGGCTATATCGAGACCGGTTTTAAATCTGTTCTGAAGTCGCATACGTGCGACAGATTCCGGGTTAATAGCGCTCCAGGCACCAGACTGCTGATCCTGCAATGCAGCTACTGCTGCAATATCATTTGAAAAACTAGACATCAAAACTCCCTGTGTTGATTGATTAATTTCCTATTGGTGGCCTAAGTCTAGTAACCGTGCCATAATTTATCTAGTTGATGGTTTTTATCTCGAGTATTTTTTATATGAATATATCAAAGATTGATTTAAATCTTCTGGTCTATCTGGATGTGCTGTTGCGTGAGCGCAATGTTACCCGCGCTGCAGAAGAGCTGGGTATAAGCCAGCCGGCAATGTCGAACAGCTTAAGGCGCTTGCGGATTCTTTTCGATGATCCGGTACTGGTACGTACCAGTGATGGTATGACCCCCACAGATAGAGCCCTTGAGTTACAGCCACTGGTACGCGATGTACTGGCTGCAGCAGAATTAGCCGTGCTGCCTAAAACAGTCTTTGACCCAACAGAGTCTGAGCGTATCTTCCGTATTATGGCCAGTGACTATACCGAGGCGACTCTGTTACCGAAACTGTTGCAGCGCCTAAGCGTCGAGGCTCCAACGGTTCGTCTGGATATTATGACCCCCAGTGATGTTAGCTTTCACGATGTTGAGCGCGGCAAAGTGGATCTGGTAATCAATCGCTTTGACTCTCTACCGCAATCTTTTCATCAGGTTCATCTCTGGGACGATAGTTTTTCCTGTGTGCTGAGAGCGGATAATCCAGTGATCAGTAACTGGAACCTTGAATCCTATCTGGCCGCAAAACATGTCTGGGTTAGCAAGACCGGTATGGGTGTCGGGGTTGGTATGTCCACGGATGATGTACAGCGTCTTGGCTGGGTCGATGAGGCGCTGGCCAAGATGGGCGCACAGCGGGTTATTACCTTGTTTACCCGACATTACCAGGCCGCGCTGCTATTGGCCGAGCACAATGATCTGGTGGTGACCATTCCTACTCTGGCTGCCAATTCCATGCTGGAAAATCCCCATGTGGCGATTCTTGAGCCGCCATTTGAGATACCCCGTATGCGCTTGAAGATGGTTTGGAGTCCGCTGTTACAGCATGATCCTGGCCATAGCTGGATGCGCAAACTGATTAAGTCAGTTTCCGAGGAGATAGCGGCTTAGGGTAGCCGTTGTAAAAGCATCATTCGATCGCTGAATAACAAAGATCAAACCCATAGATTGGGAAAATTATACTGAGCCATCTAAGCTACTGATTAATTCTAATCGATTAGACCTTTTTTCATGGAGAACATGTAGTGAGCGAGCGCGTAGAGCAGTCTAACCTTCGGGTTGCCAAACCAATTTATAATCTGGTCACAGAGCAAATAATTCCCGGGACTAATATAGATCCACAGCAGTTCTGGGAGGGTTTTGCTGCGATTATCCAAGACCTAGCGCCGGTCAATCGCCAGCTGCTTGTGATACGCGAAGACTTACAGGCCAAGATCGACGCCTGGCACCGCGAAAACCCCGCACCTTTTGACTTCTCCAGTTATAAGAGCTTTCTTAAAGATATCGACTATCTGGTACCAGAGGTCGATGATTTCAGCATAACATCTGAGAATGTAGACCCTGAGGTCGCCCTGCAGGCCGGGCCGCAGTTAGTGGTGCCGATTATGAATGCCAGGTTTGCCCTCAATGCGGTAAATGCTCGCTGGGGCAGTCTCTACGATGCGCTGTATGGCAATGATGTAATTCCGGAGGCTGATGGCGCCAATAAAACTGCTGGTTACAATCCAGTGCGCGGGCAAAAGGTGATTGATTATGGCCGTGCCTTCCTCGATCAAGCGGTTCCACTAAATGGCGCCTCCCACAGTTATGCCAGCGCCTATAAGGTGGTGGATGATCAATTAGAGATTACTGATACGAATGGTGGTCAGCTACAGCTGGTAATGCCAGAGCAGTTTATCGGTTATATTGGAAACCCAGACTTCCCAAGGTCTATCCTATTGCAAAACAATAGGTTACATATAGAAATTCAAGTAGATTCTAGTAGTGCCATCGGTGCAACTGACAGTGCTGGTATCAAGGATATAGTGCTTGAATCGGCGCTGACTACGATTATGGATTGCGAGGACTCGGTTGCCGCCGTGGATGCTGAGGATAAAGCACTGGCCTATAGCAACTGGTTGGGCCTCAATAAGGGCACATTAGAAGAGACCGTAGTACGCGGTGATAACAGCTTTGTGCGGCGTATGAATCCCGACCGCCAATACACTGCAGCCAGTGGTGGTCAGCTGTCCCTGAAGGGTCGCAGCCTGATGTTTATTCGCAATGTAGGCCATTTGATGACCAACCCGGCGATTCTCGACGCTCAGGGCAATGAGATTCCTGAGGGCATTATGGACGGGGTTATTACCAGCCTAATTGCGCTCCACGACCTTAACGGGAAACAGGCCCTTAGCAATTCCGAGGCTGGCAGTATTTATATTGTGAAGCCAAAGATGCATGGCCCGGATGAAGTGGCCTTTACCAATACGCTGTTCGGCCGTATTGAAGACCTGCTCAAGCTGCGACGCCATACTATTAAAGTCGGCATTATGGATGAAGAGCGCCGCACCTCGGTTAACTTAAAAGCTTGCATACAGGCAGCAAAAGGCCGTGTGGTGTTTATCAATACTGGATTTCTCGATCGCACTGGTGATGAAATTCATACCAGTATGCTGGCCGGGCCATTTGCCCTTAAAGGGGATTTGAAAACCATGGCCTGGATTGCTGCCTACGAAGATCAAAATGTCGATATTGGTCTTGCCTGTGGCCTTAAAGGCAGGGCGCAAATCGGCAAGGGCATGTGGCCTGTACCCGATAATATGGCGGATATGATGGCGACTAAAATTGCCCACCCAAAAGCCGGTGCCAATACCGCTTGGGTACCTTCGCCAACAGCTGCCACCCTGCATGCTATTCATTACCATCAGGTTGATGTGGCGGCAATGCAGAGCCAGATAGCCCAGCGCAGCCCAGCGAATCTCGACGATATTCTGACTATTCCATTATTGGGCGACAACCAACTTAGCGCAGAACAGATTCAGCTGGAGCTGGACAATAATACCCAGGGGCTACTGGGTTATGTGGTGCGCTGGGTAGAGCAGGGGATTGGTTGCTCTAAGGTCCCGGATATTAATAATGTCGGCTTGATGGAGGATCGTGCGACTCTGCGCATTTCCAGTCAGCATATAGCCAATTGGTTGCAGCATGGGATCACAGACAGGGCGCAGGTTATGCAGACCCTTAAGCGTATGGCAGCTGTAGTTGATGGGCAAAATGCCGCTGATCCGAATTACTCGGCAATGAGCCCCGACTTCGATAACAGTATTGCGTTCAGCGCTGCTTGCGGTCTTATCTTTAAGGGCACAGCCCAACCCAGCGGCTATACCGAACCTCTACTTCATCAGTATCGACAGCTGGTTAAAGCGCGCCACTAAAAACAGCTGATATTTTGCCTTGCCAGATTCATATAGATGGTCAAGAATAACTATTAATCGACTTGATAGTAGCCCTTGTATGAAACAGTTATTGGTTATCAGTATTCTTTTCTCTTTCAGCATTCAGAGTCTCTGTTTCGCTGAACCCGCTCAGGTGGTTAAGTTAGATCCGCTCGCGCGATTTCATCCCGTTATTGCAGAAAAAGGCGTAACCGTCTCTCAGGAAGCGATTGCCAGTCAGGTTGGCACGGATATTCTTGCTGCTGGCGGCAATGCGGTTGATGCTGCAGTGGCAACCGGTTTTGCGCTGGCAGTTACCCTACCCAGAGCCGGCAATATCGGCGGCGGAGGCTTTATGCTGGTGCATCTGGCTGCAGAGAATAAAACCATTGCTATCGACTACCGTGAAATGGCACCTGCGGCAGCTTCACGGAATATGTTTCTCGATGCTGAGGGCGATGTTGATCGCGTTAAAGCCCGTCATTCTGTGCACTCTTCAGGCGTACCGGGAACTGTTGCCGGCATGATCTACGCCCTTGAAAACTACGGCACTATGAGCCTTAAGCAGGTAATCAAACCGGCAATTGAACTGGCTCGTAAAGGGTTTCCCGTCAGCCGTAGTCTGGCCAGCTCACTGGTGCGCTACAGTGATTATCTTGGCAGTGATCCAGCATCGAGTAATTATTTTTACAGAGCTGACGGCGAGTTTTATCAGGCTGGTGAGATGCTTGTGCAAAAGGATCTGGCAGCCACCTTAAAGCGTATTTCGAAAAACGGCAGGGATGGTTTTTACACCGGTAAAACCGCCGACCTATTGATCGCACAGATGCGTCGCAATGCGGGAATTATCAGCTACGAGGATCTGCTCAACTATCGGGTTGTCGAGCGCCAGCCGGTCTGTGGCGACTACCGTAGCAACCGAGTCTGCGCTATGCCGCCGCCATCTTCTGGCGGTGTTCATTTAATTCAGATGTTAAATATTCTCGAGGGCTGGGATTTATATGCACTGGGGCATAACAGTGCCGCCTACCTGCACCGTCTGGTTGAATCCATGCGCCGTGCCTATGCGGATCGCAGTCTGCATCTGGGTGATCCGGATTTCTATGCAGTTCCCGCCAAGCAGTTAATGGATAAGCGCTATGCGGCTGAGTTGCGTGAACAGATTGATCTGGCTGAAGCCAGTCGCTCTAAAGATATCAAGCCAATGCCAGCCAGGCTTATTACAGAAAGCCCAGAGACAACCCATTATGCAACCTGGGATCGCTGGGGCAATGTGGTCAGCAATACCTACACCATTAACTTTTCCTATGGCAGTGGTATCTCGGTCGCCGGCGCTGGATTCCTGCTTAACAATGAGATGGATGACTTTTCTTCCAAGCCAGGTTCAGCTAATGGCTATGGGCTGATCGGTGGCGAAGCCAATTCGATTGAGCCGGGAAAACGGCCGCTGTCATCTATGACCCCAACCATTGTCTTTGACCAGCAGGGCGAGCCAATGATAGCTACTGGCAGTCCCGGCGGCAGCACGATTATTACCGTGGTTTTGCAGATGCTGTTAAATGTGGTTGATTTTGATATGGGCATAGCTGAGGCCACTGCTGCACCGCGAATTCATCATCAGTGGCTGCCGGATACACTTAGATATGAACGTGGTATCTCTGCTGATACGCTAAATATACTCACCGAAATGGGCCATATTCTTGGCGACAAACCGGTGCGTCTGGGCGTTAGCCAAAGTATCAGTAGTGATCAGAATAAAATTAAATATGCGGCATCAGATCCGCGCAGGGAAGGGGCGGCAGCTATTCCGGAATAGCTTGCCGCTAGTCTTTTTCGCCGTTGGTAAACGAGGTGCCATCCTCTAAAACCGCTTTTCGCGTTTCCTCAGTCATACCGACTAAATCTGGATATTTTGGCATCGTCATATACTGAGCAAACCATTCGCCAAGGATCTTTTCGTTATCCAGAGTGTCTTTTAACAGTTTTCGAACACTGGCAAGATGAGCCGCAGATATATTCTGGTTGGCCATCGACGGTGTTAATGGCGGATCTGTAAGATGGTTGGGCAGGGCAATGCCGCTTAAAAGTTCGGTAGCCAAATCATCAAGCATTTCACTAACAGCCGGTGCCCGGAAACCCACAGAAAAAGTCGTGCACTCGCCAATTGCCACACCGTGATGGGCAACTTTTGGTGGCAGGTAGAGCATATCGCCTGGTTCAAGCACCCATTCATCGACAGGGTCGAAGTTCTGGAGAATCTTTAGCTCTGTATTAGGTACGAACGGGCAATCGGCATCACTCTCTGCACCAATCTGCCAGCGGCGTTTGCCAGCACCCTGCAGTAAAAATACATCGTAATAATCGAAGTGTGGGCCGACACTGCCACCATCAGCGGCATAGCTGACCATAATGTCATCCATGCGCCACTTCGGCAGGAAATCAAATTTGCTGAGTATTTCAGCGACTTCCGGAACCCATAGATCAACGGCCTGAACTAACAGCGTCCACTTGTCGGCGGGAAGTTTGGCAAAGGTTTCCTCGGTGAAAGGGCCGCACTGCAGCTGCCAGTCGCGCTCGATAACAATCCGCGATTCGACCTCTTCTTCAAGCGCCATACCGGCAAGTTCATCGGCATCAATTGGCGGCTCAAAGTCAGCGATAGCATTGCGCACCAGCAGCGGTTTCTTCTGCCAGTATTCGGCGAGAAACTGCTCTCTGGAAATATCGCCTAAGATGGAGGGGACAACAGCGCTCATCTTAGATATTTTTTGCCTGCTGAACAGCATTGCCGATATAGGAACCTGGAGTCATTGCCTTAAGCTCGGTCTTTGCCGACTCGGGCATATCCAGGGTATCGATAAACGTTTGAATGGTCTGCTGATCCATAACATTGCCGCGAGTCAGAGCCTTAAGTTTTTCGTAGGGCTCTTCAATACCGTAGCGACGCATCACTGTCTGGATTGGCTCGGCAAGAACTTCCCAACTGGCGTCGAGATCAGCATTGAGCTTTTCGCTATTAAGCTGCAATTTACCCATGCCTTTGTTAAGAGAGGCATAGGCGATTAAAGAGTAGCCAAGGCCAACACCCATATTGCGCAGTACTGTGGAATCAGTCAGGTCACGCTGCCAGCGTGAGACGGGCAGCTTAGTAGCCAGATGACCAAACAGAGCATTGGCCAAACCCATATTGCCCTCGGCATTTTCGAAATCAATTGGATTGACTTTGTGCGGCATGGTTGAGGAGCCAACTTCACCGGCGATAGTCTTCTGCTTAAAGTAACCAACAGAAATATAGCCCCAGATATCTCGGGCATAGTCGATTAATATAGTGTTGGCGCGAGCCATGCCATCGAACAGTTCGGCCATATAATCATGGGGTTCGATCTGCGTGGTGTAGGGGTTGTAGGTCAGCCCCAGTTCAGCGATAAACTGTTGCGCATTGTCCTGCCAGTCAATATCGCCGTAAGCGGAGATATGCGCGTTGTAATTGCCCACGGCACCATTGATCTTGCCGAGTAGCGGCACTGCGCTTATCTGGTCTATCTGGCGCTGTAATCTATAGGCTACGTTAGCCATTTCCTTGCCGACAGTGGTCGGTGATGCAGTCTGACCATGGGTGCGGCTGAGCATTGGCGCATCGGCAAACTCTCTGCCCATAGCTGCCAGATTGTCTGCGATTGACTGCAGCGTAGGGATAACGATCTGGTCGCGGCCCTCTTTAAGCATTAGTCCGTGGGAGAGATTATTAATATCTTCCGAGGTGCAGGCAAAGTGGATAAATTCACTGACTGCATTGAGCTCGGCATTATCGGCAATGGTTTCTTTAAGCAGATACTCAACCGCTTTTACATCGTGGTTGGTGGTGCTTTCAATCTCTTTAACCCGCAGCGCCTGCTCGACAGTAAAGTTGTCGACCAGCTGATTAAGAATGGCATTAGCTTCATCGCTAAAGGGGGCCACTTCACTAACACCCGGATGATTGGCCAGATGCTGTAACCAGCGAACCTCAACCAACACTCGATAGCGGATCAGGCCATATTCACTGAAGACAGTTCGAAGCTGCTCGGTTTTGCTTCCATAGCGGCCATCAATAGGCGAAACAGCGGTGAGAGAGGAGAGTGGGAGATTGTTCATTGCTATTCCAAATGCGGTCATTAATTAAGCCGCACATGATAACGGAAAGCGTTGCAGGTTTCAGCCGCTTTAGCTTTTTATATAAGACGTTAAATAAGCTTGGAAATAAGTATTTGTCTTAGTCTTTTAAGGCGGCGATCAGCGCCTTGCGATAGAACAGCAGATGGTACTTTTTGCCACCTAACTGACGCCATAGAACCGCACTTCGCACAGCTGAAAACAGCAGACAGCGGATACGTTCGGCAACATTGCCTTGCTGCAGGTAGATGGCACTGCCTTTGACCTGAATGCGCTGGCGCAATTTGCTGATGCTCTGCTGGTAGAGAGAGGCGAGGTTGGCAAATACATTGTCGTGAACCAGAGTAAAGTGCTGTGCCTGTCGATTGGCATTCTCTATGCCCGTGGCAACAGTCTCGAGCATTTCCGGTCGACTGCTGAGCTGACGTTCGATACTTAGCACTGACAGCGCATAACCGAGTGTGTGCACGGAAAAGGTTTGGGTTTTCTTGCGCTCACCGAGCAATATTGTAATGGCTTCTACACCGGTCTGTAGGTTGTCGGCTGGGCCGTAGATATCCTCGATGGAGCTGGGGTTCTGGTTAAGCAGGGCAGCCATACTCAACTTTACTTCTTCGGTTGGCGCCTCACCGCTATTGGCCAGCTGGTCGACAAGATGGCAGGCTTGAAAAATAGCCGCTAGCGCCAGTGCCTGTTCGCGAGTTGGTTTTTTAAACATCAGCACTCTCATTATTCCAAGTGCTATCAATAGTTCCACCACCAAGGCAGTGATCATCCTGATAAAACACCACTGACTGGCCGGGCGTTACAGCGCGCTGTGGATTTGTAAAACTCACCTCACAGCCGGATTCAGTTGGCGTCACCAGACATTCTTGATCCGGTTGACGATAGCGGGTTTTGGCCATGCAGGTGAAAGGTTCCTGTGGCGTGCCGTTGATCCAGTTTAAACCCTCAGCTTTTAACCTGTCGGTAAACAGCAGGGGATGTTGGCCTCCCTGACCGACTACCAAAATATTATTGATCAGGTCTTTCTGCAGGCTGTACCAGGGTTCATCACTGGTGCTGTTTTTAACACCGCCAATACCCAGTCCCTGACGCTGACCCAAGGTGTAGAACATCAAGCCCTGATGCTGCCCAATAACCTCGCCATCAGCCGTGACCATATCGCCGGGCTGGGCAGGAATATATTGCTCAAGGAAGTCTTTAAAACGACGTTCGCCGATAAAGCAAATACCAGTGCTGTCCTTTTTACTTGAGGTCACAAAACCCTGCTCCTCGGCAATTTTGCGCACTTCAGGTTTTTCCAATTCGCCCACTGGAAACAGCGATCGAGCAAAGGCTTCCTGAGTTACCGCATGCAGAAAATAACTCTGATCTTTATTGTTATCCAACCCCTTTAACAGGCGAGTTTGACCATCAATAGTTGCTGCCCGGCTGTAATGACCAGTGGCGATCAGATCGGCGCCAAGTATCTGTGCATAGTCGAGAAAGACTTTAAATTTGATTTCGCGGTTACACAGGATATCCGGATTGGGTGTGCGGCCAGCACGGTATTCATCGAGAAAATGCTCAAAGACATTATCCCAGTAGTCCGAGGCAAAGTTGGCGGTATGCAGGGGAATATTGAGTTTGTCGCAAACCTGCTGGGCATCGGCGAGATCGGCTTTGGCCGTGCAGTATTCGGTATCGTCGTCTTCATCCCAGTTCTTCATAAACAGGCCCTCGACTTCGTAACCCTGCTCAATCAACAGGTACGCAGCGACTGAGGAGTCGACACCACCGGACATTCCGACTATAACTTTTTGCGTTTTACTCATTCTTCACCAGGCTAAATTTGGCCTCTTAACTTTAAGCGCGTAACTATAAAGCTTTTACTAAAGAGTGTTGCGAAAAATTTCCATAGGGAAAATACGATTTTCTTGATAATCATCAAGGCAGTTTAATACCCCAGGGCTGCGATGGTGCTCTATGTTTTGCTTGATCTCATCGATACTCATCCACAACGCATAATCGATATCCGGATCTATGCTTGCCTCTGTATCAAGATGTAATGGTATCGCGACAAAGGTCAGCCGGTAGTAGGTGATACCAGTTGCCTCTGCGACAAAAGTTGAAATACCAAGGAATCCGCTTATTGAAACAACCCAGCCGGTCTCTTCATAGGTCTCGCGCAGGGCTGCAGCAATAATATCTTCACCGGGCTCAACATGGCCCGCCGGTTGGTTTATATACTGACGATCACCTTTGGTCTCTTTAACCATGAGAAACTGATCGTCTTTTTCTACGACAGTGGCGACTGTTAAGTGGATTTTATCCGGCAAGTTTAAATCCCCTATCTTGATGGCTTGGATGGTCTAGATGATTTGTTTGGTTTACGTTTAAGTTTATTCGAAGCGGCAGGGCGCTTAGCGGTTTTTTTCGAGGCCGGCATATGCACAGTTTTAAGCCGGTATTCGCCCAGCGCAATATTATCCAGTGTCCAATCACCAATCGCAGCCCTTACCAGGCGCAAGGTTGGTAATCCAACTGCCGCGGTCATTCGGCGTACCTGACGGTTGCGACCTTCATTAATAACAATTTCCATCCAGCTATCAGTGACAGTTTGACGCTGGCGTATGGGAGGAACCCGCGGCCATAGTATCGGCTCATCGATAGGGCGGCAGGCAACCGCTTTTGCCATACCATCTTTAAGCTCAACACCGGCAAGTAGTTTGGCGCAGTCAGTCTCAGCTGCCTGACCCTCAACCTGCACCCAATAGGTTTTATTGAGCTTAAATTTCGGACTGCTGATCTGTGCCTGTAACTGTCCGTCGTCAGTTAATAAAAGCAGACCCTCTGAGTCATAGTCGAGGCGACCGGCAGCATAGACATCTTTGATATCAATATAGTCAGCAAGGGTCTTTCTGCCGTTATCGTCAGTAAATTGACTTAAGACATTGAAGGGTTTGTTGAATAAAACCAGTTTCGACACAAATATTCTCTGTTTTTTGCCATTGTAAATGAAACAGAGTTACAAAAAAGGGTCAAGATAATGCTAAAATGCGGGCTTCCGGTAAAACTTTTACAAACCTAACAAAAATTTCAACCCTGCGGAGACTATGATGGGATACCAGCATATCCAGATTCCACAATCTGGTGAAAAAATTACAGTAAATTCAGACCTTTCACTTAACGTTCCAAACCAGCCAATCGTGCCTTTTATTGAAGGCGACGGTATTGGTGTAGATATTACGCCTGTAATGATCAAGGTGATCGATGCCGCAGTCGAAAAAGCCTATGCCGGCGAAAAGAAAATTTCCTGGATGGAAGTCTACTGTGGCGAGAAAGCTGCAGAAATCTACGAAGGTGACTGGTTTCCCGCAGAAACTCTGGAAGCAGTTAAAGATTACGCTGTATCTATTAAAGGTCCATTGACGACGCCTGTTGGCGGCGGCTTCCGTTCACTGAACGTAGCACTGCGTCAAGAGCTCGACCTGTTTGTCTGTCAGCGTCCAGTACGTTGGTTTGAAGGCGTTCCATCACCCGTTAAAGAGCCCAACAAAGTTGATATGTGCATCTTCCGTGAGAACTCAGAAGATATCTATGCCGGTATCGAGTGGAAAGCTGGCACTGATGAAGCAACTAAAGTTATCAAGTTCCTGCAAGAAGAGATGGGCGTTGCCAAGATTCGTTTCGACCAAAACTGTGGTATCGGTGTAAAGCCAGTATCAGAGCAGGGCACCAAGCGTCTTGTCAGCAAGGCGATCCAATATGCAATCGACCAAAACAAGCCCTCTGTAACACTTGTCCACAAGGGCAATATTATGAAGTTTACCGAAGGTGCTTTCTGCGACTGGGGTTATGAAGTTGCTGTAGAGCAGTTCGGTGCAACACCACTTGACGGCGGCCCATGGCACGTTATCAAGAATCCAAACACTGGCGAAGATATTGTTGTTAAAGATGTTATTGCCGATGCGATGCTGCAGCAGATTATTCTGCGTCCAGACGAGTACAGCGTTCTCGCGACACTGAACCTCAATGGCGACTATATCTCTGACGCACTGGCAGCTCAGGTTGGCGGTATTGGTATCGCTCCAGGTGCTAACCTGTCTGACGATGTGGCTATCTTTGAAGCGACTCACGGTACTGCACCCAAGTATGCAGGCCAGGATAAAGTAAACCCCGGTTCACTGATTCTTTCCGCCGAGATGATGTTACGTCACATGGGTTGGGGCGATGCTGCTGACCTGGTAATCAAAGGTATCGAGGGCGCGATCACTGAAAAGAAAGTGACCTATGACTTTGAACGTCTGATGCCTGATGCCACATTGCTATCCTGTTCGCAGTTTGGCGATGCAATGATTGAGAATATGTAATCCTCAGATTTGCACGGCAACAACAAATAAAAAACCCGGTCTAAGGATCGGGTTTTTTTATACCTGTGATCTGCTACAACTGATGATCTGATGTAAGATAGAGTTCGTAATTTATATGTAACCGACTTGGCAAAATAGTAATGAGTAACGAAAAAAATATACCTGACTGGCAACATGACAGCAATGCAGTGGTCGAAGTGGAAAGGCCAAAATTAAAGAAGCCTTCACTGTATAAAGTGGTGCTGTTAAACGATGACTATACCCCAATGGAATTTGTTGTTGAGTTGCTAGAACTTTTTTTTGGGCTGACGCGCGAAAACGCCACGCGCATTATGTTAAGCATTCATACCGAGGGAAAGGGTGTCTGTGGCATCTATACTCAAGATGTAGCAGAGACAAAAGCGGGTATCGTTAATCAGTATTCGAGGGACCACCAGCATCCGCTTTTATGTGAAATTGAACCCTGTAACGACGAAGAAGAGTAAATAATCATGCTAAGTAGAGAACTCGAAGTCACCCTCAATCTCGCGTTCAAAAGTGCCCGTGATAAACGTCACGAGTTTATGACTGTTGAACACCTGCTATTAGCCCTGTTAGATGACGCCTCAGCCTCCAGTGTACTCAAAGCCTGCGGCGCTGATATCAGTGTCCTGCGACAGGATCTGGTTGAATTTGTCGACTCGACAACACCGACCATAGCCGACGCGCAGCTCGAACAGGAAACCCAGCCCACGCACGGTTTTCAACGTGTCTTGCAGCGTGCGGTTTTCCAAGTTAACTCTGCCAATCACAGCGAAGTTGTCGGCGCCAATGTAATTGTCGCCATCTTTAGTGAGCAGGAGAGTCAGGCGGTCTACTTCCTGCGCCTGCAAAATGTCGCGCGTATCGATGTAGTCAACTATATCTCCCACGGTATTTCCAAGTATGTGGATCAGCCGGAGCACAACAGCGAAGAGGAGACCAGCAACGACGAGTCTACTACCACTAGCGATTCTCAGGATGAGAGCCTGCTCAGCCAGTTCTCGACCAACCTCAATGAAATGGCTATTCAGGGTCAAACCGATCCATTGGTAGGTCGTGCTGCGGAAGTAGAGCGCGTCAGCCAGATTCTGGTTCGCCGTCGCAAAAACAATCCACTGCTGGTCGGTGAATCCGGTGTGGGTAAAACCGCAATCGCCGAGGGGCTGGCGAAATTAATTGTCGAGGGCAATGTTCCCGAGCCAATGTTAGGCAGCACAGTTTATTCATTGGATATGGGCGGCCTGTTGGCCGGCACTAAGTATCGCGGTGATTTCGAAAAACGTCTAAAAGGGATTATCGCCGAGCTTGGCAACCGCGATAAGTCGATTCTGTTTATTGATGAGATCCACACCATAATTGGTGCGGGAGCGGCTTCTGGCGGCGTTATGGATGCCTCTAATCTGCTTAAGCCATTGCTCTCATCGGGCAAGCTGCGCTGCTTTGGTTCAACAACCTACCAGGAATACCGCGGTATTTTTGAGAAGGATCAGGCACTGTCGCGACGCTTCCAGAAGATTGATGTCACTGAGCCGAGTATTGATGAAACCTATAAAATTCTGCAGGGCTTAAAGTCGCGATTTGAAGAGCACCACGATCTTAAGTTTACCAATCCGGCACTGAAGGTTGCCGCAGAACTGGCCGCCAAGCATATCAACGATCGTTTTTTGCCCGATAAGGCGATTGATGTGATCGATGAAGCCGGTGCCTACCAGCGACTACAGCCTGCTTCAAAGCGCAAGAAGTCGATCGGTGTCAGCGATATTGAACTGGTTATCTCGAAGATCGCACGGATTCCGGAAAAGAGTGTTTCCAGCTCTGATAAAGAGCAGCTTAAAGGTCTTGCTGAAAAATTAAAGATGGTTGTATTCGGCCAAGATCCAGCGATCGACGCACTTTCAACATCGATCAAGATGGCCCGGGCCGGCCTTCGCGAAGGCACCAAACCTATTGGTAACTTCCTGTTTGCCGGACCCACCGGCGTGGGTAAAACCGAGGTTAGCCGTCAACTGGCGAAAATTCTCGGTATTGAGTTGATACGTTTTGATATGTCTGAGTATATGGAGCGTCATACCGTCTCTCGCTTGATTGGTGCGCCTCCAGGCTATGTTGGCTACGATCAGGGCGGCCTGTTAACCGATGCGGTGACCAAGCATCCCCATTCAGTGATTCTGCTCGATGAGGTGGAAAAGGCCCATCCGGATGTATTCAACCTGCTGTTGCAGGTGATGGATCACGGTACCCTAACTGACAACAATGGTCGCAAGGCGGACTTTCGCAATGTGATTTTGATTATGACCACCAATGCCGGTGCCGAGTTAATGAGCCGTTCTTCGATTGGCTTTGCCACTCAGGATCATCGCACCGACGGCATGGAGGCGATCAAGAAGATGTTTACCCCGGAATTCCGTAACCGTCTGGATAGTATTGTGCAGTTTGGCGAGTTGACTATGGATGTTATCACCACCGTGGTCGATAAGTTTCTGGTTCAGCTACAGGCACAGCTCGACGGCAAAAAGGTCTTTCTGGAAATCGACGATGAAGCCCGTCAGTGGCTCGCTGAAAATGGCTATGATGTGAAAATGGGTGCACGCCCAATGGAGCGTCTGCTGCAGGAGAAGATCAAGAAACCACTGGCTGAAGAAGTCTTGTTTGGCAGTCTCTCGGAGAAGGGTGGTACAGCCTATGTCAGCGTCGAAGAGGGTGAGCTGATTGTGCGCACAGCGGGGGAGTTGGTTAGCAGCTCCTAATATCCTCAGGCAAAAACAAACCGCCAAAAGTAGTTCCCATGATCAGGGGTTACTTGAGGCGGTTTTTTTGTGCTTTGCTGTTTTTTAGAACAAGCTAGCGCGTATTAACGCTCTCTAAAGGTAATGCGACCTTTAGTCAGGTCATAGGGAGTCATCTCAACCTTAACCTTGTCACCCGTAAGAATACGGATATAGTGCTTGCGCATCTTGCCGGAGATATGAGCAATGATGACATGATCATTTTCCAGCTTTACACGGAATGTGGTGTTTGGAAGGGTATCGATAACCTCTCCCTCGAATTCAATGTGGTCTTCTTTCGCCATAAGCTTAATTAGTGCCTGTTATATATGAATATTTATTAAGTTTTGCCTGCCTAAAATTGTGCTGTTTAAGAAAGCGCGGCAAGTTTGCCCTAAAACGCCCCGCATAGCAAAGTCAATCGGCCAGCACCCAGCTATTTTCCCGGTATAACTCCAGCGGGCGGTAGTTGGTCTTGTATTTCATCTTCGCGCAATCGGCAATCCAGTAGCCCAGATAGAGATAATCTAATCCAAGTCGCTGGGCCATACTGATCTGAAAAAGGATCGCCAAATTGCCCAGACTGCGATCTGTATAGGCGGGGTCAAAGTAGGTGTAGATTGCCGACAGGCCATGGTTAATAATATCCACAACCGCACAGCCAATAAGCTTGTCAGCCAGTCTAAACTCAAGAAACTGAGTGGATTCCCAGGGGTTGCCAAGAAACTCCTCAAACTGCTTTCTCGACGGCGGGTACATATCTCCCTCTCGGTGGCGCTCATTGATATAGCGCGCATAGAGTGGGAAGTGCTCGCCGATATTAATCGACTCCACTTGCTCGATCATAATATCGGCATTTTTAGCCCAGCAGCGCTTCTGGCTGCGGTTCCATGTAAAGTCTGCCACTGGCAATCGGGTTGGTACACAGGCATTGCACTGGGCACACATTGGCGCGTAGAGATAGGGGCCGCTGCGGCGAAAGCCCATCGCGGTCATTCTCGAATAGAGATCGGTATCTATACTCAGGCTAGGATCGACAAAGGCCGTGGTCGAGCGGCGACCCTCTAGATAACTACAGTCGTGGGGCTCGGTTAAGCAGAGCTTTACGGTACCGATATCCGGTGATATATCTCGGGTCATTAAACGATGGCCATCTTTTTAAGAATTATTAAAAACATTAGAAGTTTAAGATTAGTTGACCGTTTATAGATACTCAATGTCGATTTAGATATTGTTAGATATCAAATGTTCACCAGCTAAATTCGAGATATCCCGGAGATGCGCAGGAACCAAAACAAGACCAATCGAGAGACTTATCCCGACCTGTCTGCAATCTATCTAAAAATAGTTTTCTGCCCAGCGGCTCAGCCCCGAGGGTAATCAAATGAGGGTTAACCAGCTGACAGTCGATAAGCTCAAGGCCGGACTCTAAACCCCAGCGGCAAAGATGAGCCATAGCAATTTTAGAGGCATCGGCGCTGCGGCTAAACATCGATTCACCGCAAAAAATGCTGCCTATGGCCAGACCATAGAGACCGCCAATTAATTTATCCCCATCCCAGACTTCAACGGACTGCGCAACTCCCTGACGGTGGAGATCACTATAGGCAGAGATCATCTCATCGGTTATCCAGGTACCCCCTTCAATATCCCGAGGATCACTGCAAGCCGAGATAACCTCGGCAAAAGCGCGATTGGTAGTGACTGAATAGTTATTGCGGCGCAGAGCCTTGGCGAGACTCTTTGAACAGTGGAATTTACCCGGTTCGATTACGCAGCGAGTGGCGGGACTCCACCAGAGAATAGGATCTTCATCGTCGAACCAGGGAAAGATGCCCTGGCGATAGGCCGTTAAAAGGGTAGTGGGGTGCAGATTGCCACCGGCAGCCAGAAGTCCATCTGGCTCTGCCAGTGCGTTGCGAGGATTTGGAAACTGTGGATCCTCTTGATCAAGCAGTGGAATCTGCATCCCTTTTTGTGCCTTGAGAGTTACTTGTCGAGAAAGCGCTCTGCATCAAGGGCAGCCATACAGCCACTTCCAGCTGATGTCACTGCCTGACGGTAGACATGGTCGGCCACATCACCAGCGGCAAAGACTCCGCTAACACTGGTTTCGGTAGCATTGCCTGACATACCACCAGCAATTTTTAGGTAGCCGTCTTTCATAACAAGTTTATCGGTAAATATATCGGTGTTGGGTTTATGGCCAATGGCAATAAATACACCGGTCACATCCAGCTCTTTGGTTGAGTCATCTTTTGAACTCTTCAGGCGCACACCGGTAACACCAGCATCATCGCCCAAAACCTCATCGAGATTGTGGCTCCATTCGATATTGATATTACCGTTCTTTTGCTTCTCGAACAGCTTATCTTGCAGCATCTTTTCGGCGCGCAGTTCATCGCGGCGGTGAATCAGGGTAACTTCGCTACAGATATTGGAAAGATAGAGAGCCTCTTCAACAGCAGTGTTACCGCCACCGAGAACTGCAACTTTCTGGTTGCGGTAGAAAAAACCATCACAGGTAGCACAGGCGCTGACACCTTTACCCATAAACGCTTCTTCAGAGGGCAGACCCAGATACTGGGCAGATGCACCAGTCGCGATAATTAATGCATCACAGCTATAGTTGCTTGAGCCGGTTAATTTAAACGGACGCTGATCAAGTTGAACTTCATGAATATGATCAAAAATTGTCTTAGTATCAAAGCGCTCAGCGTGCTTTTGCATGCGAACCATTAAGTCTGGACCCTGAACACCGTCGGCATCGCCAGGCCAATTATCCACATCAGTGGTGGTGGTCAACTGACCGCCTTGTTGCATACCAGTGATAACCACAGGACTCAGGTTGGCTCTTGCTGCATAGACTGCAGCGGTCCAACCGGCTGGCCCGGAACCTAAAATAATCAGTGGAAAATGCTGCGTATCAGACTGTTGGGTAGACAAGTAATCTCTCCAGAATTGAATATGTTTAGTCGTAGGTGACAATTAGGGGCGCTATCATAATCAATACTTTGCCCAGCACAAATAGCTTTTTTAACTATCTCGCATAAAACCTGCATAAAAGATGCCCAACCAGGCTTTTAAGCAGGGCTCATAGATAGCTTTTAATTGTGAACCGGCTACAATTGACGCTGAAAAAAATAACAGGGATCGACCCGTTGAGCACAGATAAGAAAAAGCAGCGCCGTTCTGCACCAACCGAGCTAGCTAATAATGATAGCCGCAGCAAACGTTTGTTAGCTGAGGGCGCATTAATAGGCTGGATTGCACTCTGTTCAATACTGTTACTGGCACTACTCAGTTATTCGCCAGACGATCCAGGCTGGTCTCACACCGGCACCAGAACAGAGATAAGCAATGCCGTGGGTCTCGCCGGTGCCTGGGTTGCGGATATCTTCTATGCATTATTCGGGGTTATGGCCTACCTGTTTCCAGCGCTGCTTGCGGTTCGGGCCATCCAGATATTAAGAAACTATATTCTTCGCGAAGCTGAGGCCTTTGACTCAGTGACCTTTACTCTGCGGGTTATTGGCTTTCTATTAGTAATGATCAGCGCAACATCGCTGGCCAATATTCAGTACGCAGAAGTTCACAACAGTTACCCCTTTGGTGTTGGCGGTATTCTCGGCAATAAGATCGGCGATGCCACCATAGCTGTATTCAGCTATGTCGGTAGCACCATGATTCTGCTGTCGCTGTTTCTATTCGGGCTGACAGTGTTTGTCGATATCTCATGGATTGCCTTAATTGATCGACTGGGTATCGCCGCGATTAATTTCTACGATATTACCCGCAGTAAACTGACCGAATGGCAGATGGCTCGCAAAGAGAAAGCCAAGTCCCGCGAGGCATTAATGGAGCGTCAGGTCAAAGTTGAAATAGAGACCAAAAAGCAAAAGCTTCGCGTGCCACCGACGATTCAGGCACCCAAGCCGAAACCGGTTGCCAGTAAACGTATTCAGCGCGAGAAGCAGCAGACCCTGTTTGAAGACAGTGCTGTAGTGGGCACGCTGCCGCAGATCAACCTGCTCGATCCAGCGGATGATAATAGCGGCAACGGCTATTCTGCTGACTCCCTCGAACATCTATCGCGCCTGCTGGAACACAAACTTCTGGATTTCGGTATCAAGGCAGAAGTTGTTGAAGTACTGCCCGGTCCAGTAGTAACCCGTTTTGAAATCCAACCTGCTGCCGGTATTAAAGTTAGCCGTATCAGCGGTCTTGCCAAAGATCTGGCGCGCTCCATGGCAGTTATCAGTGTTCGTGTGGTTGAGGTGATTCCCGGCAAATCAGTTGTTGGTATTGAAATCCCCAATGAAAAACGCCAGATGGTTCGCCTTAGCGAAATCCTTTCATCAGAGGCCTATGATCGTTCCAGTTCACCGGTCACTCTGGCGCTGGGTCATGATATTGCCGGTTCTCCGGTAGTTGCCGACCTCGGCCGCATGCCGCACTTGCTAGTCGCTGGTACAACAGGTTCCGGTAAATCCGTGGGTATTAACACCATGCTCTTAAGCCTGCTGTTTAAAGCCTCGCCGGAAGAAGTTAAATTAATTCTTATCGATCCAAAGATGCTCGAGCTCTCGGTATACGACGGTATTCCGCACCTGTTAACGCCGGTGATTACCGATATGAAAGATGCTGCCAGCGGACTGCGCTGGTGTGTTGGCGAGATGGAGCGACGCTATAAGCTGATGGCCGCGCTCGGTGTGCGTAATTTGGCCGGTTACAACCGCAAGATTGAAGATGCGATTAAAGCCGGCAACCCGATCACCGACCCGCTGTGGACCTTTGATCCCGCAGAAATGGGCTGGGATGGCAATGAAGAACCACCGGAAGCGCCAACGCTGGAAACACTGCCCTATATAGTCGTAGTGATCGATGAATTTGCCGATATGATGATGATTGTCGGCAAGAAAGTTGAACAGCTTATTGCCCGTATTGCGCAAAAAGCCCGTGCTGCTGGTATCCATTTGATTCTCGCCACTCAGCGTCCCTCGGTGGATGTTATTACCGGCCTGATTAAAGCCAACGTACCCACCCGAATCGCCTTTCAGGTCTCCTCTAAAATTGACTCGCGAACCATTCTCGATCAGGGCGGTGCAGAACAGTTACTGGGTAATGGCGATATGCTCTACCTGCCACCGGGAACCAGTGTTCCCGAACGTGTCCACGGTGCTTTTGTCGATGACCATGAAGTACATAAAGTCGTTGCCGACTGGAAGCGTCGCGGCGAACCCAACTACCTCACAGAGATTACCGACGAAGCAGCCGTGTCCAACATTGCTGTGCCTGGTTACAGCGGCAGCGAAGAGGGCGGTGGCGAAGAGGGCAATGAATCAGATCCACTCTATGACGAAGCGGTGGCCTTTGTCTTGGAGAGCCGTAAAGCCTCTATTTCATCCGTACAGCGCAAATTGCGTGTTGGCTATAACCGTGCAGCGCGCCTGATTGAACAGATGGAAGTCAGTGGCGTGGTCAGCCCAATGAGCAGTAATGGCAGTCGTGAGATTTTGGCGCCTGGCGGTAGAGACTAAAATACCCGCGTGATTAAGAACAACAGGACTTTAATAATGGCCTTTATTCAAAGAACTCTATTTCTTGTATGTCTTATTGGCTCTTCCCAATTGCAGGCTGGAGGCAAAGCCGAAGATATTCAGGCTCTGCGCGATCTTCTGCAGCCGATTACCAGCCTCAGGGCAAACTTTACCCAGCAGATTACCGATGCCGAGGGTTTCGAACTCGAAGCCTCCGAGGGCCTGTTTGAAGTCGCTCAGCCGGCCAAATTGCGCTGGCATATTACCCAGCCCATGCCGCAGCAAATAGTCTCCGATGGCAGTACATTATGGATTTTTGATCCGGATCTTGAGCAGGTAATTATTCAGCCTTTTAATCAGGATATAGCGGCCACACCAGCGATTCTTTTTTCCGGTGATCTGGATCAGCTCGATAGCGCTTATTTTGTTCGCGAGAATGCTGCGGGTCTATTTACACTGACACCCGAGCGCGCGGGCAGTATGTTTAGCAGCATGCAGATTCACTTTATTGATCAGCAGCCGGCATTGATTTCCCTGACCGACAACCTCGAACAGACAACCACTATTACCTTCACAGAGTTACAGATTAACCCTGCCATAAGTGCTGACCGTTTTATCTTCGAAGTCCCTCCTAAAGTTGATGTAATCAATAACCTAGGCAATTATGCCAACTGATCTATTTGCCCAGAAAGTCTACCGCCCACTGGCTGCCCGTATGCGCCCGGGCACCCTCGACGGCTTCTACGGGCAGGAACATCTTATTGGCCCCGGCAAACCACTGCGCGAGGCGATTGAGAACGGTGCGCTGCACTCGATGATTTTCTGGGGGCCGCCAGGTGTGGGTAAAACCACGCTGGCAAAGATTATTGCCGCCTCTGCTGATGCCCACTTTGAAAGTATCTCGGCGGTTTTATCAGGCGTTAAAGAGATTCGAGCGGCAATAGCCAAGGCTACAGAACAGCGCGATTTACGCGGTCGCAAAACCATACTGTTTGTCGATGAAGTCCATCGCTTTAATAAATCACAGCAGGATGCCTTTTTGCCTTTTGTTGAAGATGGCACTGTGGTGTTTATCGGTGCGACTACAGAAAATCCTTCCTTTGAACTCAACAATGCACTCTTATCTCGCTGTCGTGTCTATGTGCTGAAAAGCCTCGAAGAGCAGCAGATTAAGACAGTTATACAGCAGGCACTGGCAGACCAGAGTAGTGGTCTGGGTGAGCGACAGCTGGAGCTCGACGATCAGGCGCTGGATCTTCTAGCCGCTGCCTCTGATGGCGATGCCCGCCGTGCGCTAAATCTTTTAGAAATCGCCAATGATCTGGCAACCGAGCAGGGCGATCTGGCGGTGATCGACAAGCAAGTTCTCGAGCAGGTATTAGTCGGTGATACCCGACGCTTTGATAAGGGCGGTGAATATTTTTACGATCAGATTTCCGCGCTGCATAAATCGGTGCGCGGCTCTTCACCAGATGCCGCCCTCTACTGGCTCTGCCGGATGCTGGATGGTGGCTGTGATCCAATCTATATAGCCCGACGACTGGTGCGTATGGCCAGTGAAGATATTGGCAATGCCGATCCCCGCGCGCTGGATATCTGCATAAAAGCCTGGGATGTACAGGAGCGCCTTGGCAGTCCTGAAGGTGAATTGGCCCTGGCTCAGGCAGTGGTTTATATCGCCATCGCCGCCAAGAGTAACGCTGTCTACAATGCCTTCAATCAGACCATGGCCGATGTTCGCTCGCTGCCCAGTTACGAGGTACCAATGCATCTGCGCAACGCGCCAACCAGTTTAATGAAAGAGCTGGATTACGGTAAGGACTATAGATACGCACATAATGAAGAGGGCGGCTATGCGGCGGGTGAAACCTATCTACCGGATGAATTGTCCGACAAACAATACTACTTTCCCACTGACCGCGGGCTGGAAAAAAAGATAGCTGAAAAACTCGACTATTTGCGCTCGCTAGATAACCCCAATAAAAAGGATAAAAAATAATGCACTGGTTAGCTGTTGCCATTGGCGGCGCACTCGGGGCTATGGCTCGTTACGCCGTAAGCACCTGGATATTTAATGCTACAAGCCATAAATTCCCCTATGCCACTTTAACTGTCAATGTCTTAGGTAGTTTTGTAATGGGCATATTGTTTGTGATTATTGTAGAAAGAGCCGCCTTGCCGGCAGAGATGCGCGGTCTGTTAATGATTGGCTTTCTCGGTGCCTTTACAACCTTCTCAACATTCTCGCTTGATGCCCTAGGTTTGTGGCAAAATGGCCACCTTTTTCTGGCGCTGGTTTATGTGCTGGCAACCGTCGTACTCTGTATTGTTGCCATTAGCTGTGCAATCTGGCTTGCCCGATTATTGTAAATTTGCTTTTAATTTTGTTTTCAAAAATAGTTTAAGGAAACCACCATGCTCGACCCGAAGCTGTTACGCTCGGATTTAAACGCCGTTGCCGCTAGCCTTAAAATAAAGGGTTACGACCTTGATACACAGGCTTTTCTCGCCCTTGAAGCTCAGCGTAAAGACCTTCAGCTTGCTGCCGAGAGCCTGCAGCAGGAGCGCAACGCCTATGCCAAATCCATGGGTAAGCTGATCGGTGAAGCCAAGGCCAAAGGGGAGGATATTGAACCTCTTAAGGCTAAAGGCGAGCAGATGAAAAATGACAGTGCTGAGGCTGATGCCAATCTCGCGGAAGTACAGGGCAGTCTTGATGAGATGTTGCAGGGTATTCCCAATATTCCTCACAGCTCGGTTCCTGCCGGTAATGATGAAGACGACAATGTTGAAATCCGTCGCTGGGGTCAGCCGAAGACTTTCGACTTTGAGGTAAAGGATCATGTGGATCTGGGTGACGCACTCAATGGTCTCGATTTTGATACCGCCGCAAAAATTACCGGCTCGCGCTTTTCGCAAATGCGCGGCGGTCTCGCCAGCATGCACCGGGCACTGACCCAATTTATGCTCAACACCCATATTCAGGAGCATGGTTACGAAGAGGTCTATGTACCCTATATAGTCAACCGCGATTCTCTATACGGTACTGGCCAGTTGCCAAAGTTTGAAGAGGATCTATTTAAGCTTGACGATGAGCGTGAATTCTATCTGATCCCCACTGCAGAAGTGCCGATCACCAATATCTATCGCAATGAAATCGTCGACTCACTGCCGATTAAGTTTGTCTCCCATACGCCCTGTTTTAGAAGTGAGGCGGGCAGCTATGGTCGCGATACCCGAGGGATGATTCGCCAACATCAGTTTGAGAAAGTTGAGATGGTGCAGTTTGTTCATCCCAATGATTCTTGGGATACACTGGATACGCTAGTAGGGCACGCAGAAGCAATTTTGCAGAAGCTCGAACTGCCCTACAGAACGGTTATTCTCTGTGGTGGCGACCTGGGTTTCTCTGCGGCTAAAACCTACGATATTGAAGTCTGGTTGCCCTCACAGGAAAAGTATCGCGAGATATCTTCCTGCAGTAACTTTGCCGATTTCCAGGCGCGTCGAATGAAAGCTCGCTTCAGAAATACTGAAGGCAAGCCCGAGTTGCTGCACACCTTGAATGGTTCAGGTCTGGCGGTAGGGCGCACCCTGTTGGCAGTGATGGAAAATTACCAACAGGCTGATGGCTCGATTGCCGTTCCTCAAGTCTTGCAGCCACTAATGAACGGGCTGACGGTTATTAAGTGAGGATTGGCTGTTCCTGACACCCAATCCTCCTGAAGACCTCTCATATCTATAAAGTAAAACGTTTAAACCAAAGAGCAAAAATGGACTACCTACCACTATTCCACAATCTTAAAGGCCGCAATATTATGGTCGTCGGCGGCGGTGAAATCGCCCTGCGCAAAGTACGTCTGGTACAAGAAGCCAGCGCCATTATCACCATCGTCGCCAAAGACTTCTGTCCAGATCTTTTAGCAATGGATGCTGCCGATAAGAAGCATGGCTGTAATGGACTGCATCTGGTTACCGCCGCTTACGAACATCAGCATATGCTGGATATTCCCAATATAGTTATGGTGATTGCCGCGACCAATGATCGCGATCTTAACCGCCTGGTTTCAGAGCATGCCCAAAGCGCCAATATCCTCTCCAATGTGGTCGATGACCCGGGTTTCTCAACGGTTATCTTCCCCTCCATTGTCGATCGTTCACCGATTCAAATCGCCATCTCCAGCGGTGGTGATGCGCCGGTACTAGTAAGACTATTGCGCACCAAGTTCGAGGCTCTACTCCCCGCAGGTATGAGCAAGCTCGGCGCACTGGCCGGCAGTTTTCGCGAGCGGGTTAAAGCCAAGTTCTCCAATGGCGCAGATCGTAAAGCGTTTTGGGAAGAGGTGTTTTATGGCCCAATCGCCGAGCAGGCCTATGCCAATAATCTCGACGAAGCCGAGCGCCTGTTAACCGATAAACTCGATAACACTGATGAATTTAAAACCGGTGAAGTCTATCTGGTTGGCGGAGGCCCCGGTGATCCTGATCTGCTGACCTTTAAAGCTCTAC
>Ga0206125_10000157_pt1 | contig 91077 bp, 74 predicted proteins | sample Helgoland_Spring_4_FD_148598 | JGI IMG/M metagenome (GOLD analysis project Ga0206125, IMG submission 148598) | Pelagic subsurface seawater microbial communities from Kabeltonne, Helgoland, North Sea - Helgoland_Spring_Bloom_20160331_1 | ecosystem: Environmental > Aquatic > Marine > Epipelagic ...
GCTTCGGCGAGCGAAGCCATTTTATAAAAAGCGTTTGTTGGCAAACGCCCTTCCAGAGCCCGATTTTAAATATTTTTCGAAATCATAGGCTTTGTATCTGTCTTTGAATCTGATTTCAAGTATTAACTCAACAGGCAATCTGGATTTCGTATACTTTACATATCCTTTAGTATGCCTGTTTAATCGTTGAATAATGTCGGAGGTACATCCAGTATAGTAAGAATTGTCGTTACATTTCAAAATATAAACGGTCCAATATTTTGTCGTTTTCCCCATAGTTTTTAAGAAAAATTACGAAAAAATAGTCAGATAGTCGATTGTATGAATATAATTTCATTTTTATTGGAAAAATTTATCTTACCTTAAGTAAGGAAAGGGAAAAGTGGATTGTATCCACCGAAGCTCGTTTACAGTTGATAAGTTGATTTGTGTTTAAAAAAAAGCTCGCCTTCGCATCGAACCGGTGTTCGATGCTTCGGCGAGCGAAGCCATTTTATAAAAAGCGTTTGTTGGCAAACGCCCTTCCAGAGCCCGATTTTAAATATTTTTCGAAATCATAGGCTTTGTATCTGTCTTTGAATCTGATTTCAAGTATTAACTCAACAGGCAATCTGGATTTCGTATACTTTACATATCCTTTAGTATGCCTGTTTAATCGTTGAATAATGTCGGAGGTACATCCAGTATAGTAAGAATTGTCGTTACATTTCAAAATATAAACGGTCCAATATTTTGTCGTTTTCCCCATAGTTTTTAAGAAAAATTACGAAAAAATAGTCAGATAGTCGATTGTATGAATATAATTTCATTTTTATTGGAAAAATTTATCTTACCTTAAGTAAGGAAAGGGAAAAGTGGATTGTATCCACCGAAGCTCGTTTACAGTTGATAAGTTGATTTGTGTTTAAAAAAAAGCTCGCCTTCGCATCGAACCGGTGTTCGATGCTTCGGCGAGCGAAGGTGGAGACGCCGGGAATCGAACCCGGGTCCAAACAAGCAATCGCAAGGCTTTCTACATGCTTAGTTTTTAATTGATTTTCGATCTACAACCGCCCAAAAACAGGCTATTGAAAACTTAGCTTCTTTAATTTCGGAACAATATCGAAGCCTACCGTTCCTATGTATACTTTTACGACACCTCTAAATGGAACGCCGCATACCAGGGCTGTCCGGAGATGTATAGCTTGCTCACCTTGTGAGCCTAGGCCAATCCTACTGTAATTCGGATTAAGCAGCCATAGCGTAGTTATCTTCGCCGTGTAAAAAAATGAAACTGTGTTTTACGAGTGCTGTTTCGTTACTCGACATGCTTACGTTTTGATTGATCTCGCTGTCAAAACCAGTCGTCCCCAAAATTCAATGAACTGCCTGCAAAATTAGATAAATTATTTAGTTTTTTGCCTTTAGTTTTGAGAATTTAGTTGTTTTTTTACACTTCAAACAGAAACCGGTCAAAATTTAATTTCTCATATTGAAAGCGCAACAAGAGTATTTGATAAAATTGGCACATACGAAAATGCCTTTTGGTAAATTTAAGGGAACTTATTTAATTGATTTGCCAGAACATTATATCGTGTGGTATCACAACAAAGGATTTCCTAAAGGACAATTGGGACAGATGCTGGGACTTGTATATGAATTGAAGCTGAATGGTTTGGAACATTTAATTCATAAGATAAAAAAAGAGAGCTCATCATAAGTTTTATTCAATGTAAAACCGAACAATCATTTTGTTTTCAACCAATAGGTTCAAGAAGGTGTTCTTTTTTTCTTTTGCAGGAACTTTCAGGGTAGCGATACCATCAGAGAACTCAGGAATGATCGTCGTAAGATAATAATCCTTTTCATAAGCATAGCCCAATTCTGTAGCAGGATCTAATCCTGTAAGTTGGATTAAATAAGATTCATTTTTTAAGGAATTTAAAACACCTTGCTTAGGAGCTACCAATTGAGCACCTAATGTATAATAGTACGCTGAATAGATGGGTTGTGATGCAAACGCCTTCTCGGAAACAGGACTTGCTAATAACTGCCATTTTTTTTCTATTGGAAAATGAGAACCGATAAATTCATGAGGAGGGGTAAAACAAAAATAGGGGTCGAAGTGGGGCGTCCAATATTCGTTATTTTCGCTGTAACCAGCACCCCAAGTTACATCAATAAGTTGCCATGTGTTTTCAATTTTAACTGCGTTCCATGCATGTTTTTCACTTAATGGAAGCTTGCCAATAGTACTTGCTCCAGTCCTTGAATAACCACTAATAACAACACTTGGTATCTTTAACGTTTCACATGCCAAATGAAATGTTTTTGCATATCCTTCACAAACAGCTCGTTGCGATTGTAATGTGGAACCAACAATAGACAGGTCTCTTTCTTTAATTTTCTGCATTAATTCTTCTTGAGACGCATAGCGAAAACTGTAAGAATCAGAACCGTACTTGTATTCGTTTAAGTTGTATTGAATATGTGTGCCAATCCAAGTGTAAATTGCCATTACTTGGCTTTTTGGGTCGGGGAAATCTTCTAAAATTAAATTGGTTAACCCGTTAATAGTAGCGATTTTATTAGGGTATGTACTAACAATCCTTTCAACTTCCGAAAAATTTTGAGCGTAGCCTATTAGCGCATTGAAAACCAGGCATACAATTAAAAACTGTTTTAATCTTATGCGAAACAGCTTGTTAAATACAGTACTGAACATTAGTCCAAAGTATTGATCGTCTTTCGAATTGCTACTAAATTGCTTAAGAGTTTTTCTAAGTGCTGCAAGTCGAGCATATTAGCTCCATCTGACTTGGCATTGGCCGGGTCGAAATGAGTCTCTAGAAACAAGCCATCAACACCTGTAGCAATTCCTGCTCTTGCAATGGTTTCAATCATGTCAGGTCTACCGCCAGTTACACCGCTAGTTTGATTGGGTTGTTGAAGTGAATGTGTTACATCCAGTATAGTAGGAGCAAAAGCTTTCATCTCAGGAATACCTCTAAAATCTACAATCATATCTTGATAACCAAACATAGTCCCTCTATCAGTAATCCATGCCTTATTATTACCACTATCAATGACTTTTTGAACCGCGTGTTTCATAGCAGCAGGACTCATAAATTGTCCTTTTTTCAAATTAACGACCTTACCTGTTTTTGCAGCGGCAGCTACCAAGTCTGTTTGACGTACTAAAAAAGCAGGAATTTGAAGTACATCAACATAAGCAGCGGCCATTTCGGCATCTTCATTTGTGTGAATGTCAGTAACCGTTGGTACATCAAAAGTTTCAGAAACCTTACGCAATATTTTTAATGCTTTTTCATCTCCAATTCCAGTAAAACTATCAATACGCGATCGATTTGCTTTCTTAAAACTACCCTTAAAGACATAAGGTATTTTTAGTTTTTCAGTAACATTAACAACATGTTCTGCAATTCGTAAAGCCATATCTTCACCTTCGATGGCACAGGGTCCTGCCAAAAGAAAAAAGTTATTACTATCGGTATGTTTTATTTTAGGAATAAGATTCAAATCCATCAGTGTATGTTTTTTTGCAAAGATACTATTTCAATTGCGAATGGACAATGCACGGTTAAGATAGTTGTTTGTTTTTATTTTTGGGTTTCTGTTGTTAGGGCTGAAAGCTTGAAAAGTTGAAGGATTTTATAGCGTTTTGAATAGCTATAAATAGATATGTGTTTTTATAAACATTAATAATCTATAGAATAGCCTTCTCAATAATTCACGAGGGTTCTCAGGACGCTTATAGAAATAGGAGGTTTTTGTTAAATAATTTGGTTCTTAAAAATAAACGGTTAGATTTGTTAGTATACATTAAAGAGAAAAACAATTCCAATGTTAGCATCGTTTTTAGATTATATTTCTTTAGAGAAACAATATGCGAGTCATACAGTATTGGCATACAGGAATGATTTGGAAGCATTTCAAACGTTTTATAAGGAGCATTATGAAACTGATGAAATCGAAAATGCAAACTACAGTGAAATTCGTAGATGGATTGTTGAATTGGTCAATAACGGTTTGTCGAATAGAACCATCAATAGAAAAATAAGTGCGCTCAATGGTTATTATAAGTTCTTGCAACGCCGTAATGAATTAGATAAGAATCCCTTGGTTGGCCATAAAGCATTAAAAGTAGCAAAACGTTTACAAGTGCCTTTTTCTGAGAACGAAATTGACGATGTGTTGTCTGGGATAGAAACAGATGACTTCGAAGCGATACGAAATAAAATGTTGATTGAGTTGCTATATACTACAGGAATGCGTAGAGATGAGTTAATTGAGCTTAAAGAATCGGGTGTTGATATTTCAAACAATACTATTAAGGTGTTAGGAAAAAGAAATAAAGAACGATACATTCCAATATTGGCCTCTTTAAAAAAGACATTGACTATGTATATAAAAGCTAAGGAGTCATTGCGTTTGGAAAACGAATATTTACTCGTTACGGCAAAAGGAAATAAACTTTACGGAACACTTGTTTATAGAATAATAAATAATTACTTTAGTAGGGTATCTACGAAAGTAAAGAAAAGTCCACATGTTTTACGGCATTCATTTGCCACACATTTGTTAAACGAAGGGGCAGATTTGAATTCGGTTAAGGAATTACTAGGGCATTCCAGTTTAGCCTCAACTCAAATCTATACACATACTAGCTTAGATCATTTAAAGGAAGTGTATAACCAAGCTCACCCTAGGAGTAAAAAATAATATTACATGAAGGTATTCGTACAATCTGTGAATTTTAACGCAGACAAAAAGTTAATTGATTTTGTAGAAAAGAAGGTAATGGGACTTGAAAAGTTTCACGATAAGATAATTGACATCGAAGTGTTTTTAAAAGTTCAAAACACAAGTGAAAAAGAAAATAAACACACGGAATTAAAAATCAATATACCCGGTAGTGAGTTGATAGTGAAAAAGGAAAACAAAACCTTTGAAGAAGGAGCTTCTTTAGTTGTAGACGCCATGAAAAGACAGTTGAAAAAATCAAAACAAAAAGAAAGGGAATTACAACATTAAAAAAACATAAAAATAAATAAGAAAAGTTTGTTGTAATAAAATAAACTTTATACATTTGCAGTCCGTTAGAAATAATGGGCTGCTTTTTTGTGGGAAAAGCCGATGTAGCTCAGCTGGCTAGAGCAGCTGATTTGTAATCAGCAGGTCGTGGGTTCGAGTCCCTCCATCGGCTCAACAAAAAGTGAGTGTTTTGATTCTTTTGAAAAAGAATGATAAAGTAAAGGGTAGACGAGAAGTTTATCCCGAGCTTGTCGAGGGGAGTCCCTCCATCGGCTCAACAAAAAGTGAGTGTTTTGATTTTGATGAAATCAAAACATACGCAAAAAAGTAAAATGGTTTTTTTGAAGAGGTAACTCGGAGAAAAAAGTTCTTTGAAACTGGTGAGATACTCAAGTGGCCAACGAGGGCAGACTGTAAATCTGCTGCGCAAGCTTCGTAGGTTCGAATCCTACTCTCACCACAAATTTTGAATTTGAAATACAATTCAAAAGGGAATTTGATAATTAGAATGCGAAAGTAGCTCAGTTGGTAGAGCGTCAGCCTTCCAAGCTGAATGTCGCCGGTTCGAACCCGGTCTTTCGCTCTAAATCAAAATTGGCCGGTGTAGCTCAGAGGTAGAGCGTTTCCTTGGTAAGGAAGAGGTCACGGGTTCAATTCCCGTCATTGGCTCAAAGAAAATAAAATAAGAGTATAAATAAAAAGTATAATAACTAAGAATTAAAATTAATAATCATGGCTAAGGAAACTTTTGACCGCTCGAAACCACATTTAAATATTGGTACAATTGGGCACGTAGATCACGGTAAAACAACATTAACTGCTGCTATTACAACAGTATTGGCTGCTGCAGGACTTTCAGAGGTGAAAGATTTCGATCAAATCGATAATGCTCCTGAAGAAAAAGAAAGAGGTATTACAATTAATACATCTCACGTAGAGTATCAAACAGCAAACCGTCACTACGCTCACGTTGACTGTCCAGGTCACGCGGATTACGTAAAGAACATGGTAACTGGTGCTGCTCAAATGGACGGTGCTATCTTGGTAGTTGCTGCTACAGATGGACCAATGCCACAAACGAGAGAACACATCTTATTAGGAAAACAAGTTGGTATTCCTAGAATTGTTGTTTTCATGAACAAAGTGGATTTAGTAGATGATGAAGAATTGTTAGAGTTGGTTGAAATGGAAGTAAGAGAATTACTTTCTTTCTACGACTATGATGGTGATAATGGACCAGTAATCGCTGGATCTGCATTAGGTGGATTGAACGGTGATGCTGAATGGTCTAAGAAAATTATGGAATTAATGGAAGCTTGTGACACTTGGATCGAGGAGCCATTAAGAGAAGTAGATAAAGATTTCTTAATGCCTATCGAGGATGTGTTCTCAATTACAGGTCGTGGTACAGTAGCAACTGGACGTATCGAAACTGGAATTGCAAACACTGGTGATGCAGTTGATATCATTGGAATGGGAGCTGAAAAATTAGCTTCTACAATTACTGGTATTGAAATGTTCCGTCAAATCTTAGATAGAGGTGAAGCTGGAGATAACGCTGGTATCTTATTAAGAGGTATTGAAAAAACTGATATCAAAAGAGGAATGGTAATCTGTAAGCCAGGTTCTGTAACTCCACATGCTAAGTTTAAAGCTGAGGTTTATGTTTTGAAAAAAGAAGAAGGTGGACGTCATACTCCATTCCATAACAACTACCGTCCTCAGTTCTACGTACGTACAACTGATGTAACAGGAACAATTAACTTGCCTGATGGAGTTGAAATGGTAATGCCAGGAGATAACTTGACAATTACTGTAGATTTACACCAACCAATTGCAATGAACGTAGGTTTACGTTTTGCAATCCGTGAAGGAGGTAGAACTGTAGGTGCAGGTCAGGTAACTGAAATCTTGTAATCAGTATATAAGTAAAGTAAAAGCGAGGTGTTTCATTATTTTGAAGCACCTCTATTTTACGGGCGTAGCTCAGTTGGTAGAGCACTGGTCTCCAAAACCAGGTGTCGTGAGTTCGAGTCTCTCCGCCCGTGCACTGTAAATAAAATATTGGCGAGCCTTTTAATTGAGTACATATCAATTTTAATTGCTCTTTATACCAAAATAGAACTAGAATGAGTGTTGTAAATTATATCAAAGAATCGTTTGAAGAGTTGAATACCAATATGACTTGGTTACCAAAAGCAGAAGCGCAAAAATCTACCGTAGTAGTAGCTATTTTTACTGTGATCTTTGCTTTGGCAGTATTTGCTGTTGATTCAGTTTTTCAGAATGCTTTGGATAACTTTTTTAACTTCTTTAATTAAGACTTATGGCAGATTCTGTAAAAAAATGGTATGTGGTGAGAGCCATAGGTGGTCAAGAAAATAAAGTAAAGAACTATATAGAAACTGAAATTTCTAGATTAGGTTTGTCTGACTATGTTGAACAAGTATTAGTTCCAACGGAAAAAGTAATTCAAATTAGAAATGGAAAGAAAATAAATAAAGAGCGTATTTATTTTCCAGGTTATATCATGGTTGAGGCAAATTTAAGTGGTGAAGTTCCTCACGTAATTAAATCAGTAACAGGTGTTATTGGTTTCTTAGGTGAAACAAAAGGAGGTGAACCAGTGCCATTGCGTAAAAGCGAAATTAATAGAATGCTCGGTAAAGTTGATGAACTTGCGGTACAAAACAATAACGTTGAAATTCCTTTCGTTGTGGGAGAAACCGTAAAAGTTGTTGATGGACCATTCAATGGTTTCGATGGAATTATTGAAAAAGTAAACGAAGAAAAGCGTAAACTTGAGGTAATGGTGAAAATATTTGGAAGAAAAACACCGTTGGAATTGAGTTATATGCAAGTTGATAAAATATCATAATAAAAATTTAATCATGCGGTTTATAGCCGTATGGTCATGACTGTTACAGATGGCTTCCACTATATGTAAAGTAAATTAGATTAAAATGGCAAAAGAAGTAAGTAAAGTAGTAAAATTACAAGTTCGTGGAGGAGCGGCTAACCCGTCTCCACCAGTTGGTCCTGCTTTAGGTGCTGCCGGAGTTAACATTATGGAGTTCTGTAAGCAATTTAATGCTAGAACTCAAGACAAACAAGGAAAAGTACTTCCAGTTGCAATTACTGTATACAAGGATAAGTCTTTTGATTTTGTTATCAAAACTCCTCCAGCGGCTGTTCAAATTTTAGAAGCAGCGAAAGTGAAAAAAGGATCAGGTGAGCCTAATCGTAAGAAAGTTGCAAGTATTACTTGGGATCAAGCGAAGGCAATTGCTGAAGACAAAATGGTAGATTTGAATGCTTTTACAATTGAATCAGCTATGAGAATGATTGCAGGAACTGCACGTTCTATGGGAATTACAATGAAAGGAGACGCTCCACAATAAACTTAAGAAATGGCAAAATTAACAAAAAAGCAAAAAGAAGCTCAAGCTAAGATAGACCCTTCTAAAGTATATTCTTTGAATGAAGCATCTGCATTGGTAAAAGAAATTACCACAGTAAATTTTGACGCGTCTGTAGATCTAGCTATCCGTTTAGGTGTAGATCCAAGAAAAGCGAATCAAATGGTACGTGGTGTTGTAACCTTACCTCATGGTACAGGTAAAGACGTGAAAGTTTTAGCATTGGTAACTCCAGATAAAGAAGCGGAAGCAACTGAAGCAGGAGCAGACTATGTTGGATTAGATGAATATTTACAGAAAATTAAAGGAGGATGGACAGATGTTGATGTGATCATCACAATGCCTTCTGTAATGGGTAAATTAGGACCATTAGGACGTGTATTAGGACCTAGAGGTTTGATGCCTAACCCTAAAACAGGTACAGTTACTATGGATGTAGCTAAGGCTGTAAAAGAGGTGAAAGCTGGTAAAATTGATTTTAAAGTTGACAAGACTGGAATCGTACATGCTTCAATTGGAAAAGCGTCATTTGATGCTGATAAAATTGCTGACAATGCTAACGAATTGATCCAAACATTGATCAAATTAAAGCCAACTGCAGCAAAAGGAACGTATATCAAAAGCGCATTTATGTCTAGTACGATGAGTGCTGGATTGGCGATAGATATCAAATCAAATTAATAGGAAGTTAAAACGCGGAAATTATGACAAGAGAAGAAAAATCGCAAGTAATCGTAGATTTAACTGCCCAATTAACAGACAATAGTGTTATCTATGTTGCTGACATTTCAGGTTTAAACGCTGAAGCAACTTCTAACTTAAGAAGAGCTTGTTTTAAAGAAAATGTACAGTTGGCTGTAGTTAAGAACACATTGCTTTCAAAAGCAATGGAAAACTCTACTAAAGAGTTTGGTGAATTACCTTCTACATTAAAAGGAAACTCATCAATCTTGTTATCTGAAACAGGAAATGCTCCTGCAAAGATTATCAAAGAGTTTAGAAAAAAGTCCGACAGACCAGTATTGAAAGGAGCTTATATCGAAGAAGCTATTTACGTAGGTGATGACCAATTGGAAAACCTAGTGAATATCAAATCCAAAGAAGAGCTTATTGGAGATATTATTGGATTGTTACAATCGCCTGCTAAGAATGTTGTTTCAGCATTACAATCAGGTGGACAAACGCTTTCAGGTATTGTTAAAACCTTATCAGAAAGATAAAATTAGCGCACAAATAAATTATTATATTACATTTTAAAAATTAGTACAATGGCAGAATTAAAAGATTTCGCAGAACAATTAGTTAACTTAACAGTTAAAGAAGTAAACGAATTAGCGACAATATTAAAAGACGAGTATGGTATCGAGCCAGCTGCAGCAGCAGTGGCAGTAGCAGGACCAGCAGCAGGAGGTGCAGACGCAGCAGAAGAAAAAACTGAGTTTGACGTAATCTTGAAATCAGCTGGAGCTTCTAAATTAGCAGTTGTAAAATTAGTTAAAGAATTAACTGGTTTAGGATTGAAAGAAGCAAAAGGTATCGTTGATAGTGCACCAGCACCAATCAAAGAAGGAGTATCTAAAGATGAGGCTGAAGGTCTTGTGAAATCTTTAGAAGAAGCTGGAGCTGAAGTAGAGCTTAAATAAGCTTTTCACCCAACAACTAAATTAAGGTTTAGGTCAGAAAGAATGTTCTTTTTGACCTAGACCATTTTTTGCATATATATTTATTCTTTATTTAACACAGAATTTTAACTAAAATTTTTTCTCCTTTGGCAACGAAAAATAGTACTGAAAGAATAAACTTTGCATCGGCTAAATTAACTACAGATTATCCAGATTTCTTGGATATTCAAATCAAATCTTTTCAAGATTTTTTTCAGTTAAAAACAAAAGCAGATGAGCGAAGTGACGAAGGTTTATATAAAACCTTCATGGACAATTTCCCAATTACTGATACAAGAAACAATTTTGTATTAGAGTTTTTAGACTACTTTGTAGACCCACCTAGATACTCTATTCAAGAATGTATCGAAAGAGGTTTAACCCACAGTGTTCCTCTTAAAGCGCGTTTGAAATTATATTGTACAGATCCTGAACATGAGGATTTCGAAACAATAGTACAAGATGTATATTTAGGAACAATTCCTTATATGACCAATTCTGGTACTTTTGTAATTAATGGTGCTGAACGTGTTGTTGTATCTCAATTACACCGTTCACCTGGTGTTTTCTTTGGGCAATCATTCCATGCAAATGGAACCAAATTGTACTCGGCAAGAGTAATTCCTTTTAAAGGATCTTGGATTGAATTTGCAACAGATATCAATCAAGTGATGTTCGCTTATATTGATAGAAAGAAAAAATTACCAGTTACTACTTTATTCCGTGCAATTGGATTTGAAAGAGATAAAGATATTTTAGAAATTTTTGACCTCGCTGAGGAAGTTAAGGTTTCTAAAAGTGGATTAAAGAAAATTTTAGGACGTAAATTAGCTGCCCGTGTTTTAAAAACTTGGCATGAAGATTTCGTTGATGAAGATACAGGAGAAGTAGTTTCTATTGAAAGAAATGAAATTGTATTGGATAGAGATACGATTCTTGAAAAAGATCATATCGAAGAAATTATCGAATCAGGTGCAAAAACAGTATTGTTGCACAAAGAAGATAATGAAATGGCTGATTATGCAATCATCCATAATACCTTACAAAAAGACCCTACAAACTCAGAAAAGGAAGCTGTAGAACACATCTATAGACAATTGCGTAATGCTGAACCGCCAGATGAGGAAACGGCTCGTGGAATTATAGATAAATTGTTCTTCTCTGAACAACGTTATAATTTAGGAGAAGTAGGTCGTTATAGAATGAACAAAAAGTTACAACTTGACGAGTCTCTTGACGAAAAAGTTTTGACTAAAAATGATATCATTACGATTGTAAAATATTTGATTGAATTGATCAACTCTAAAGCAGAAGTTGATGATATTGATCACTTGTCTAACCGTCGTGTAAGAACTGTTGGTGAGCAATTAGCTAGCCAATTTGGTGTGGGACTGTCAAGAATGGCACGTACCATCCGTGAGCGAATGAATGTAAGAGACAATGAGGTGTTTACACCTATTGACCTTATCAACGCAAAGACCTTGTCTTCTGTGATAAATTCATTCTTTGGAACCAACCAATTGTCTCAGTTTATGGATCAAACAAATCCATTAGCTGAAATAACGCACAAACGTAGATTATCGGCCTTAGGACCTGGTGGACTTTCACGTGAAAGAGCTGGATTTGAGGTACGTGATGTACACTATACACATTATGGTCGTTTGTGTCCTATTGAAACACCTGAGGGACCAAATATTGGATTGATTTCGTCTTTAGCTGTTTACGCAAAAGTGAACCATCTTGGATTTATTGAAACCGCCTATAGAAAAATTGATGACGGTGTCGTAAATGTAAAGGATGAGCCTATTTATTTAAGTGCTGAAGAAGAAGAAGGACATAAGTTTGCACAATCTAACTTACCACTTAATGAAGATGGTAGTTTTGTGTCAGACAAAATTATTTCTAGAGAAGAAGCAGATTACCCAGTAGTTGCGCCTAAAGAGGTGAGTTATATGGATGTTTCTCCGAATCAGATTGCATCAATTTCTGCGTCGTTAATTCCTTTCTTGGAACACGATGATGCCAACCGTGCATTGATGGGATCTAACATGATGCGTCAGGCAGTACCATTATTAAGACCAGAAGCACCTATTGTAGGTACAGGTTTGGAAAGAAGAGTTGCTACAGATTCTCGAATCTTAATCAATGCTGAAGGAAATGGAGTAGTGGAATATGTTGATGCAAATTACATTACTATTAAATATGACAGAACGGATGAAGAAAGATTGGTGAGTTTTGATGTTGATGAAAAATCATACGACCTGATCAAATTCCGTAAAACCAACCAAGGTACTAACATCAACCTAAAACCTATTGTAAAGAAAGGGGATAGAGTAAGTGAAGGACAAGTACTTTGTGAAGGATATGCTACACAAAAAGGTGAATTAGCCTTAGGTAGAAATATGAAAGTAGCCTTTATGCCTTGGAAAGGGTATAACTTTGAGGATGCGATTGTTATTTCTGAAAAGGTAGTAAGAGAAGATATATTCACTTCTATTCATATCGACGAGTATTCTTTGGATGTTAGAGATACAAAATTAGGAAACGAAGAGTTGACTAATGACATTCCTAACGTAAGTGAAGAAGCTACCAAAGATTTGGATGAAAATGGAATGATTCGTATTGGTGCAGAAGTAAAACCAGGAGATATTCTTATTGGTAAAATTACACCAAAAGGAGAATCAGATCCAACACCAGAGGAAAAATTATTACGTGCCATCTTTGGAGACAAAGCAGGTGATGTGAAAGATGCATCATTAAAAGCGTCGCCTTCATTGAGAGGAGTTGTAATTGATAAAAAATTATTCCAAAGAGCTGTTAAAGATAAATCTAAACGTGTACGCGATAAAGAAGAAATCGCCGTTTTAGAAAATGACTTCACCGTTAAATTTGAACAATTGAAAGATCAATTGATCGACAAATTATTCAACCTGGTGACAGGGAAAACATCACAAGGTGTTCAGAATGATTTAGGTGAAGACGTATTTCCGAAAGGAAAGAAGTTTACACTTAAAATGTTGAATTCGGTAAATGATTACTCACATTTAACAAAAGGTTCTTGGACTACTGATGATGACTTGAATAAATTAATTGGTGAATTAATTCACAATTACAAAATCAAAGTCAGTGATTTACAAGGTTCATTACGTCGTAACAAATTTACCATAAGTGTTGGTGATGAGTTGCCTGCTGGAATTTTAAAATTAGCTAAAATTTACGTCGCTAAGAAACGTAAATTGAAAGTTGGTGATAAAATGGCAGGACGTCATGGTAACAAAGGTATTGTAGCACGTATTGTTAGAGCAGAAGATATGCCATTCCTAGAGGATGGAACTCCTGTAGATATCGTGTTGAATCCATTAGGGGTACCTTCTCGTATGAATATTGGTCAGATATATGAAACCGTATTAGGTTGGGCTGGTCAAAAATTGGGGCAGACCTATGCAACGCCAATTTTCGACGGTGCTTCATTAGACCAAATCAATGCTTTGACAGACGAAGCAGAAGTGCCAAGATTCGGTCATACCTATTTATATGATGGAGGAACCGGTGTACGTTTTGATCAACCTGCAACGGTTGGAATCATTTATATGATCAAACTAGGTCATATGATTGAAGACAAAATGCACGCGCGTTCGATTGGACCATACTCATTAATTACGCAACAACCACTTGGAGGTAAAGCTCAATTTGGAGGTCAGCGTTTTGGAGAGATGGAAGTATGGGCATTAGAGGCCTATGGTGCGTCTAGTATTTTGAGAGAAATCTTGACGATTAAATCTGATGATGTAATGGGTAGAGCTAAAACTTACGAGTCAATCGTAAAAGGAGAGACTATGCCAGAACCAGGTTTACCAGAATCATTCAACGTATTAATGCACGAACTGAAAGGTTTAGGATTAGACGTTCGTTTAGAAGACTAATTATAATGGCGAGAAGTTAAGAGCTTCTCGCCATCTATATATGTCCTTTAAACCTATTTTAAAATTTACATTTAAATTCGAATCCATTATACCATGGCAAGAAAAGAAGAGAAATACACTGTTAAGAAATTTAGTAAAATTTCAATTGGTTTAGCATCTCCTGAATCTATTTTAGATATCTCTAGAGGAGAAGTGTTAAAACCTGAAACAATCAATTACCGTACACACAAACCTGAAAGAGATGGTTTATTCTGTCAGCGTATTTTTGGTCCTATTAAGGATTTTGAATGTGCCTGTGGAAAATACAAAAGAATTCGTTACAAAGGAATTGTGTGTGACCGTTGTGGGGTAGAAGTAACTGAGAAAAAAGTACGTAGAGATCGTGTTGGACATATACACCTAGTGGTGCCAATTGCGCATATTTGGTATTTTAGATCATTGCCTAATAAAATGGGATACCTTTTAGGTTTGCCTTCAAAAAAATTAGACATGATTATTTACTACGAGAGATACGTAGTGATTCAACCAGGTATTGCTTCTAACCTAGATGGAACTCCATTACAAAAAATGGACTTCCTAACGGAAGAAGAGTACTTAGATATCTTAGAGACAATTCCTCAAGAAAATAGATATTTAGATGATTCAGATCCAAACAAATTCATCGCGAAGATGGGAGCTGAATGTTTGATCGATTTATTAGATCGTATCGATTTAGATGCGCTATCTTATGAATTGCGTCACAAAGCAAATACAGAAACTTCAAAACAACGTAAAACAGAAGCGCTAAAGCGTTTGAATGTTGTTGAAGCTTTTAGAGATTCTAAAAAGAACAGAGAAAACAATCCAGCTTGGATGATAATGAAAGCAATTCCGGTAATACCACCAGAATTGCGTCCATTGGTACCTTTAGATGGAGGACGTTTTGCAACTTCTGATTTGAACGATTTGTACCGTAGAGTTATCATCCGTAATAACCGTTTGAAACGTTTGATGGAAATTCAAGCACCTGAGGTAATCTTACGTAATGAAAAACGTATGTTGCAAGAATCTGTAGATTCATTGTTTGACAATACGCGTAAGGCTTCTGCTGTAAAAACAGAGTCTAACCGTCCGTTAAAATCATTATCAGATTCCTTAAAAGGTAAGCAAGGACGTTTTCGTCAAAACTTATTAGGAAAACGTGTTGATTATTCTGCGCGTTCAGTAATTGTTGTTGGACCGGAAATGAAATTGTCTGAATGTGGATTGCCAAAAGATATGGCAGCTGAGTTGTACAAGCCGTTTATCATTCGTAAACTGATTGAAAGAGGAATTGTAAAAACAGTTAAATCTGCAAAGAAAATTATAGATAAGAAAGAACCAGTGGTTTGGGATATCTTGGAAAATGTCTTAAAAGGACATCCAGTACTACTAAACCGTGCGCCTACGCTTCACCGTTTGGGAATCCAAGCGTTCCAACCAAAATTGATTGAAGGTAAAGCAATTCAATTACACCCATTAGTGTGTACTGCCTTTAATGCCGATTTTGATGGAGATCAAATGGCGGTTCACTTACCAATTGGTCCCGAGGCTATTTTGGAAGCACAAATGTTATTGTTGGCTTCTCATAATATCTTAAATCCTGCAAATGGAGCACCGGTTACTGTACCTTCTCAGGATATGGTACTCGGATTGTACTATATGACTAAAGAGAGAATTTCTACACCTCAAGTACCTGTAATAGGGGAAGGTTTGACTTTTTATTCTCCTGAAGAATTGATTATTGCTTACAATGAGAAAGCAGTAGATTTGAATGCTGGAGTAAACGTAAGAACTCAAGACATTGATGAAAATGGTGAAAATGTAACAAGAATCATCAAAACAACGGTGGGTAGAGTTTTAATTAACGAAGTTGTTCCAGAAAAAGCTGGATATATCAACGAAGTATTGACGAAGAAGAACTTACGTGGAATTATTGGAGCTGTATTAAAAGCTACTGATATTCCTACTACAGGAAAATTCTTAGATGACATTAAAACAATGGGATTCAAGTTTGCATTCCAAGGAGGTTTGTCATTTAGTTTAGGGGATATCATTATTCCTGCTGAAAAGAAAACAATGATTGAAGATGCAAACTCTGAAGTAGACGTTATTATGGCGAACTACAACATGGGTATGTTGACAAATAAAGAACGTTACAACCAAGTAATTGATATTTGGGGATCAACGAACAACCGTTTGACAGAATTGTCGATGAAACGTTTGCGTGAAGATCAACAAGGATTCAACTCGGTATACATGATGCTTGATTCTGGAGCGAGGGGTTCTAAGGAACAAATCCGACAGTTAACAGGTATGCGTGGATTGATGGCGAAACCTAAGAAATCTACAGCATCTGGAGGTGAAATTATTGAAAATCCAATTCTTTCGAACTTTAAAGAAGGACTTTCAATTTTGGAATACTTTATCTCTACGCACGGGGCTCGTAAAGGTCTAGCGGATACGGCATTGAAAACTGCCGATGCAGGTTACCTAACACGTCGTTTAGTAGATGTATCACAAGATGTAATCGTAAATGAAGATGACTGTGGTACTTTGAGAGGACTTGAAGTTTCTGCTTTGAAGAAAAACGATGAAGTATTTGAGTCATTAGAAGAAAGAATTGTTGGAAGATTTACATTACATGATGTAATCAACCCTACAACCAAAGAAGTTGTATTGGGAGCTTCACAATTAATCACTGATGAATTGGCGAAGGAAATCCAAGATGCTGGAGTAGATATGGTTGAAGTACGTTCTCCATTGACATGTGAGGCAACTACAGGAATCTGTGCTAGCTGTTACGGTCAAAGTCTTTCTACACGATCTATGGTTCAAAGAGGAGAGTCTGTTGGAGTAATTGCAGCACAATCGATCGGTGAGCCAGGTACGCAATTAACGTTGAGAACTTTCCACGTTGGTGGAGTTGCAGGAAACATTTCTGAAGACAATAAGTTGATTGCTAAATTTAACGGTAAGATTGAAATTGAAGATCTGAATACTGTTGAAGGAACAGATGCTCAAGGAAATAAAGTAGATATCGTAATCTCTAGAACTTCTGAAATTAAAGTGATTGATGAAGTAACAGGTCTGGTATTGAGTACAAATAATATACCTTATGGTTCTCATGTTTTCATCAAAGGAAAAAAGAAAATCAAAAAAGGAGATGTCGTTTGTCAATGGGATGCCTTTAACGGTGTGATCGTTTCTGAGTTTGGTGGTAAAATCATTTTCGACAATGTTGAAAAAGGTATCAACTACACTGTAGAAGTAGATGAACAAACAGGTTTCCAAGAAAAAGTAATTACTGAATCTAAAAATAAGAAAATCATTCCTTCTTTGATTATTGAAGGAAAAGATGGTGAAGTTTTACGTTCGTACAGCTTACCGCTTGGTTCACATCTTATGATAGATGAAGGAGAGGAAATAGAAGCAGGTAAAGTCTTAGTTAAAATCCCTCGTAAGTCTGGTAAAGCAGGAGATATTACAGGAGGTTTACCACGTGTAACAGAATTGTTTGAAGCACGTAACCCTTCTAACCCGGCTGTAGTAGCTGAAACTGATGGAGTTGTATCTTTCGGGAAAATCAAACGTGGTAACCGTGAAATTATAGTAGAGTCTAAATTTGGAGACATCAAGAAGTATCTTGTAAAACTTTCAAATCAAATTCTTGTTCAAGAAAATGACTTTATCAAAGCGGGAATGCCATTATCAGATGGTGCAACTACTCCAAACGATATATTGAAAATTCAAGGACCTTCTAAAGTACAAGAGTACTTGGTAAATGAAATTCAAGAAGTATACCGTTTGCAAGGGGTGAAAATTAATGACAAACACTTCGAAGTTGTGGTACGTCAAATGATGCGTAAAGTGAGAATTATTGACTCTGGAGATACATTGTTCCTAGAAAATCAATTGATTCATAAAAATGACTTTATCCGACAAAATGACGCAATCTACGGAATGAAAGTTGTAGAAGAAGTTGGAGGTTCGGAAGAATTAAAAGCAGGACAGATTGTTTCTGCTCGTAAATTAAGAGACGAAAACTCACTTCTTACAAGAGAAGATAAAGAATTGGTAGTTGCAAGAGATGCACAACCTGCAACGGCTGAACAAGTGTTGCAAGGAATTACAAGAGCATCACTTCAAACCAAATCGTTTATCTCAGCTGCTTCCTTCCAGGAAACAACCAAAGTATTGAACGAAGCTGCAGTAAGTGGTAAAGTTGATAACTTAGAAGGATTGAAAGAAAATGTAATTGTTGGTAAGAGAATCCCTGCTGGTACAGGAATGCGTTCTTACGATAAGATCATAGTAGGTCCTAAAGAAGAAATTGAAGAAAGCTTGTAGAATAAGCTAGACGCAATTAGAACACTCTTAAGTTGGTTTGCAAGTTTCTTGCAAACCAACTTTTTTTTATACAGAACTTATCTATATCTTTAGCCTATGAAAGAACAGCAAAATAAAGAAGGACAATTGAATATTGAATTGGACGAAAAAATAGCCGAAGGAACATATTCTAACTTAGCAATTATAAACCATTCGGTTTCTGAGTTTATCGTCGATTTTATCAATGTAATGCCTGGTACACCAAAAGCGAAGGTGAAATCAAGAATTATATTAACTCCTGAACACGCAAAGCGACTTACAAAAGCCTTGGCAGAAAACATCAAAAGATTTGAAAAAGCAAACGGGAAAATTAACGAACCCGAGCAGCCTCCCATCCCAATGAATTTTGGACCTACTGGACAGGCTTAATTGCTTAGAGTTTTTTTTAACTTTTTTAAAGCGCTAGAAAACTTAACATTTCCTATACCTTGGCACCAATTAATATTGCTAAAACCTTGATAGCGTAAATGGTTTTTTGATCATTGGAAATTAGTTAGTTGTAGAGGTTGTGTAGTGCTGAATAATTAGAGATTCAAATGTGTTTGTTTTAGTTTTGATACAAACTAAACTGGATCCTATAAAATGAAACCGAATCGCACCGTAAACTTTAAAATTCAAAGCCTTTATTACCTGTTTTTTTTCCTAATAATCCATTTTACAAATGCTCAGTTTGTACCAATTGGTAGTGGTGGTTATACGAAAACATTTCCTGGGACGGACAGTGCAGGAAGAAATGGTTACCCTTCTGGAGTCCCCAATATTAGTGGTGCGGCTGTAGGAAAACCAGTGCCTACAAATGATTGGTGGTCAACACTAATAAAAGAAGACCAAGCCAGTAATTTATTTAGTTACCCATACACCATGAAAACGAAAAATAATGGATTGGTGACAACTTATATTCCTTGGGGAGTAATTGACGATATAGAGCCTGTTACCGTAGGAGTAACGGGGATGAACTCCTCAAAAACTACCGTGGCAGATTATTCTGATTGGACGGTTACTATGGATTGGAATGATGGAGCACATCATTTTCAATCAACTGCAGGAATAGGAATGCCTTTCTTATATTTTTCAAAAGGAGCTTCTGATGTAGCTCAAATTACAGTGGCGTCAGGAGCTGTTTCCATAGACAATGAAATGTTAGTGATTACAGATGTACGTTATGGAGCTGATTTTGCTGTTTATGCACCTGTAGGAAGTACTTGGGTACAAAATGGGAATGTATATACATCTACACTGAATGGTAAAAACTATTGGTCAATGGCATTTATTCCTTTGAATGCATCTAGTGTTAGTAGCGTTGCAAATGAATATAAAAAATATGCTTATGTATTCCCAACAAATACAACATCAAGCTTTAGTTATAACGAAAGCAACTCTGTTGTTACAAGTGATTTTACGGTGACAACAGATGTAAAAGAGGGAAGTGAAACAGAAATGCTACTCGGTTTGTTGCCACATCAATGGGCAAACCTTTCATTAAGTTCCTCTGTCTTAACGTCGCATACATACACAACAGTTAGAGGTGAACTCAAAACCATGGAAGCCAATAGTTTTAGTGTTGAAAACACCTATTATGGAATTTTACCAACATTACCCTATGTAAGTTTTTATAGTGACGGATTTGTACCCACCGAATTGAAAGAGAAGATTAGCGCTATTGAAAATGATCAATTATCTACATGGACAGATTCATATAACGAAGGTCAAGTCATGAACCGTTTGATACAGACGGCGCGTATTGCTGATGAAATGGGAAATACTGAATCTCGTGATTTAATGATCGCTACAGTAAAGGAACGCTTAGAAAATTGGTTACTTGCCGAAAATGGAGAAGTAGCATTTTTATTTTATTACAACACAACTTGGTCTGCCATGCTTGGTTACCCAGCAGGTCATGGTCAAGATAATAACATCAATGACCATCATTTTCACTGGGGTTATTTTATTCATGCAGCAGCATTTTTAGAACAATACCAACCGGGATGGGCAGCACAATGGGGCGATATGATAAATTTATTAGTTAGAGATGCCGCCTCTACCGATCGTTCAGATGAATTGTTTCCTTATTTGAGAAACTTTAGTCCCTATGCTGGGCATTGTTGGGCAAATGGTTTTGCCTCCTTTCCGAATGGAAATGATCAAGAATCGACCTCAGAAAGTATGCAATTCAACTCTTCATTGATACACTGGGGAGAGATTACAGGAAATAAAGCAATTAGAGATTTGGGGATTTATTTGTACACTACTGAACAAACGGCAATAGAAGAGTATTGGCTAGACACCGAAGAACGCAATTTTAAAAATGACCAACAATATAGTCTTGTTTCGCGTGTTTGGGGAAATAGTTACGACAATGGAACTTTTTGGACCAGTGACATCGCTGCTTCTTATGGAATAGAAATGTATCCAATTCACGGTGGATCTTTTTATTTAGGTCAAGACACAGATTATGTCACTAAATTGTGGGCAGAAATTGAGAACAATACGGGAATTCTAGGAAATGAAGAAAATCCAAACCTATGGCACGATGTTTTTTGGGAATATTTAGCATTTATAGACCCTGAAAAGGCAATTGATTTGTATGATTCTTATCCAGAGCGTACCATTAAGTTTGGCGTATCGGATGCTCAAACTTATCATTGGTTGCATGCAATGAATGCATTGGGTAGAGTAGACGCAACGATTACTGCAAATTACCCAATAGCTGCCGCTTTTACCCAAGAAGGAAACACCATCTATACAGCACATAATTACACAAAGCAGGACGTAACAGTTCAATTTTCCACAGGTTATGAGCTAGAAGTTCCTGCAGGAAAAATGGCAACGAGTATAGATAGTGGTATATCTGGTACCTTAGCTTCTTCTTTTGAATATGCAGCTATTGGGGGTGCCGTTCAATTGGAGGTCTCAATAGACCAAGGAACGGTGTCAAAAGTAGAATTTATGGATGGAAGTATTTCCTTAGGTATAGTAACCCAGGCTCCATTTACTTGGAACGCAACAGAACTAACAACAGGGGTACACAATTTTTATGCAAGAACCTTTGACGGAGAATTATTCAATCCTACTAACAGTGTGCAAGTACAAGTTGGAGAGCGTTTCGCTTACGGTGGAAACGCACATGCTATTCCTGGAATTATAGAATCTGGAACCTACGATTATTTCGAAGGCGGAAATGGTCAAAATATAACTTATTTAGATGTGTCGACTTCCAATGCTGGAGATTTTAGAACGGATGAATATGTAGATGCAAGCTCAGATACCAATGAAGGTAAGATGGTGGGACATATACATGCCAATGAATGGTTGCTGTATACTGTAGATGTTGCAGAAGCGGGAACGTACGATTTTTCATTTAGATATGCCTCAGGAAACAGTAACGGAGGTGGTCCGTTCCATTTAGAACTCGATAATCAAATTGTTTCTTCGGATATTTTTGTGCCATCCACTTCTACTACAGATTGGGATGTTTGGGCAACTAAGACCGTATCAGGAATTGAATTATCCCCCGGAAAACATACCTTGAAAGTTGCATTTTCAGGAGGTGAATTCAATTTAGGAAAAATGACCTTTACAAGAACAGGTGAGATTTCGTATTCATATCCAACAGCTATAACTGACGGTACAGTGAAGGTATTGTTACCTGCTACAACCGTCGTGCTTAATGGGAGTGGAAGTACGGAATCGGCTGACAAAACTTTGACTTATGAATGGAGGCAGGATTATGGACAGGTACAGGTAAATAAATCGGGTATTACGAGTCCAGATATAACGATTAGCGACCTTGTTGCTGGTTATTACAAATTTACACTTAGGGTAACGAACCCCGAAGGCCGATTCGATGAAGAAGAAGTTTTGGTTTTGGTGACGGATTCAGCGAATGCTCTGCCGGTAGTTTCAATATTAAGTCCTTCAAATGAAGCCGTCTTTTCAGAAGGAGATGAAGTACTTATTTCGGCTGGAGCAAGTGATTTTGACGGTACGATTCAACGTGTAGATTTTTATCAAAACAACTTGCTTCTGGGTTCCGACACCACAGAACCTTATAGTGTTCCTTGGGAACCGTCTTCCGGTAATTATGAATTAGTAGCAAAGGCCTATGATAATGGTGATGCTGAGGGAGTATCGCAAACTGTGCATATAGAGGTGGCAGCGGTAAAATCATGTGCGAAAGAATCGAATACTGCCATCCAAGGCGCTTTTGAAGTGGGCTATATATCTACTTTTGAAACGGTAGGTTCCGATGTTTATGTGAGCTTTGAATTGTTAGATAATAAAGATGGAGTGGTTGCTTATCTTTGGCAAGAATCGCCTTTTGGTGAGACACAAATGACGCATGTGGAAGGAAGGAAATTTAGAACAAAACTAAGTGGACAAACGGCCAATCAAACCATTAGTTATGCTTGTAAATTCGCATTCGCAGGAGGTTTGGCAGTTACAGATTATGTTGACTATGTGGTTGGAACAGATTGCTCTGGAGGTGGTGATGACACTGAAGCCCCTACAAATTTTAGTGCAAGTGTAGCAAGTACAAGTGCTAATTCGGTAACCTTGGATGTAGAAGCAAATGATAACTCAGGAGTTGTAGTATATACGATTGCCTATGGAAATAACAGCATGTCAATTCAACTACCTGAAGGAGAAGAAGAAGTTTTAATTTCTTCATTGAGTCCATCGACGAACTACACTTTTTCCGTATCCGTTACCGACGTAGCAGGGAATACAAGTGTATCAAACCCTATTGTTGTAAATGCAACGACCGACGAGGACAGTAATTCAGATTGTATGGGAACAGCCTCGGACGCCCAACAAGGTTCTTTTGATTTGGGTTATAATTATTCATTCGAAACAAATGGAACTTCCGTGACCTTTACTTTTGAATTGTTGGATGATAAGGATGGCGTGGTTGCCTATTTATGGAAAGCTTCTCCTTTTGGAGAAACACCAATGTCGAATGTTTCTGGAAAAATCTTTAGTACCACCGTGAATAGCCTTACTCCGGGAACTACTGTTAGCTATGCGTGTAAATTTGCGTTTGCGGGTGGTTTGGCAGTGACCAAATATTTTGATTATGTCGTGGGGGCTGAGTGTGAATTGGGTGTAGACAAACTTTCGAGTTTGAATCAACGTTATTATCCAAACCCTATAACAGATACAATGTATTTAGAGTTGGCTGCTCCTCACAATAAAATAACTGTACAAACCGTATTGGGAGCTATAATTTATGAAGATGTGGTTGGAAAAAAGGGAAGTGTTGATATGCGCTTTTTTGCACCAGGTGTTTATATTCTAAGAATAGAAAATACATATGGAGCACAAAGTATGAAAATAGTAAAGAAATAGAACATTACTAAAAATGATAAAAAACAGCGATTTGCTTTGGCGATTCGCTGTTTTTTTATGTCCTATAGCAAATGGGGTTGCGTAAATATCATTTTTTAAGGTTTTTTAAATAGAGGAGCTAGTAGTTTTTCCTTTCGTTCTATTTTACGATATTTGTATGCCGTTTTTAGAACGGATAGTTTATAGAACTAGAAATTAGAATTTTAAAAAACATTATATGTCAGACGATAAGCAAGTAATTTTTTCCATGTCGGGTTTAAGTAAAACCTACCAGAGTACCGGAAAGCAAGTATTAAAAAATATTCATTTAAGTTTCTTTTATGGAGCAAAGATTGGGATTTTAGGATTGAATGGATCCGGGAAATCGTCTTTGTTGAAAATTATTGCTGGAGTAGATAAAAACTACCAAGGAGATATTAATTTTTTACCGGGATACTCAGTTGGTTTTCTAGAGCAAGAACCAATTTTAGATGAGACCAAAACAGTAATGGATATTGTTAAGGAAGGTGTTGCAGAAACAGTTGCGGTACTCGATGAATACAATAAGATTAATGATCAATTTGGTTTAGAAGAAGTGTATTCTGATGCGGATAAGATGGAGAAATTAATGAATCGTCAGGCTGAGTTGCAAGATCAAATTGACGCTTCTGATGCTTGGGAATTGGATACCAAATTAGAGATTGCTATGGATGCGCTCCGTACTCCAGAACCAGATACACTTATTTCAGTACTTTCTGGAGGAGAACGACGCAGAGTAGCCTTGTGTAGATTGTTATTGCAACAACCTGATATCTTGTTACTAGATGAGCCTACCAACCATTTAGATGCGGAGTCTGTTCATTGGTTAGAGCACCACTTGGCACAATACAAAGGAACGGTGATTGCAGTAACACACGACCGTTATTTCTTAGACAATATTGCAGGTTGGATTTTAGAGCTTGATAGAGGTGAAGGAATTCCTTGGAAAGGAAATTACTCTTCGTGGTTAGACCAAAAGTCGCAACGTATGGCGCAAGAAGACAAAACAGCGTCTAAACGTCAAAAGACTTTAGAACGTGAATTGGAGTGGGTGCGTCAAGGAGCTAAAGGTCGTCAAACGAAATCAAAAGCACGTTTGGCTAACTATGATAAGTTGATGAACCAAGATCAAAAACAAAAAGAAGAAAAGTTAGAAATATACATACCAAATGGACCACGATTGGGATCTAATGTAATAGACGCAAATGGGGTTTCAAAAGCTTTTGGTGAAAAGTTGTTATATGATAATTTAGAATTTAGTCTTCCTCCAAACGGGATTGTTGGAATTATTGGCCCAAACGGAGCCGGTAAAACGACCATCTTTAAAATGATTATGGGGGAAGAAGCACCTGATGCTGGAGACTTCAAAGTAGGAGAAACTGCCAAAATTGCCTATGTAGATCAAAGACATTCTAATATTGACCCCGAACGCTCTATTTGGGCGAATTTTGCAGATGAGCAAGATTTAGTAATGATGGGAGGAAAGATGGTCAATTCAAGAGCCTACTTAAGTCGCTTTAATTTTAGTGGAGCAGAGCAAAATAAAAAGGTAAGTACCTTGTCTGGAGGTGAACGAAATAGACTGCATTTAGCAATGACTTTAAAAGAAGAAGGAAATGTATTGCTACTTGATGAGCCTACAAATGATTTGGATGTAAATACATTACGTGCTTTGGAAGAAGGTTTAGAAAACTTTGCTGGTTGTGCAGTAGTAATTTCCCATGATAGATGGTTCTTAGATAGAATATGTACGCATATATTGGCATTTGAAGGTGAATCACAAGTGTATTTCTTTGAAGGTAGTTTCTCAGAGTATGAGGAAAACAAGAAAAAACGTTTGGGTGGTGATTTAATGCCAAAACGAATCAAATACAAAAAACTAATTCGTTAGTTCAAAAAAAAACCGTCTTCAATTTGAAGACGGTTTTTTTATTATCTGCTATATAGCTTTTTACGAATTCGACTCAATTGAATAGGTGTGATTCCTAATTTTGATGCTATGTGATATTGATTGATCATATTATCAATATTAGGAATTCTTTTTTGAAGTTTTAAATAGCGATCGGTCGCATTTAAAGTCAAGAGTTCATCGTTTGTTTTTTGTAAATGACCATAATGTAATTCCACCGTCCTTGTATACCAAGCTGAAATTTCATTATTGGATTTACACATTTCCATTAAAGTGTCGTAATTTATTTCCAACGCTTCACAATCCGTTAGACATTGCAGGGCAATTTTTGTAGGTTCTTTTGTGATAAGTGATTCTGTACAAGCCAAAATATTATAAGTGCTAATCAAAGACCTTATATATTCTACTCCTTTTTCAGAAAGGCTATAAGATCTAGAAACACCTTTTTTAATAAAATACAGATTTTCTGGAGTTGATCCGATTTCCACAAGTACAGTACCAGCTTTGTATTTTGTGTCTTCACATTTCTCCATAAAAGCGTTGTAGGAAACTTCTGATAACGGCGAAATGTTATTCATGAATTTGTGTAGGGGGGTCATAATTCTTTTGTTTTCAGTTAACGTGATAAATATACAATAACATTTGTTAACTGCAATAGTTTTTACTAAAAAAAATTAACTATTGTTGAGTTATTGGTTAAAAATTTCTTTTTTAACAAAAATTAATTCTTTACAGGGAATTCAATACTGTATTTTGTGTCTTTTTAAGGATAGAATAAGAGGCAGGCCCCTCCATGACTAATAGATCCAAAATACTTAAGTTAGGTAAAAATCCATATTTTTGGCTGAACATTTGCTGATATTCGGGAAAGTCTAATGCAATATTTTTTTTAGCATTAGATAGACTCCGAAAATCTGTGTACTGTGTCTTTTTTTCAAAAGAAGTTGTGACTTCATATTGACTTGATTCTTGTAATGCTTCCATGACGAATTGATGGAGTTCTAAGTTCAGGTCTAATAAATAATGATGTTTTTTAGAATAGATAGCGCATAAGTCATCTTCATAATACTCATAAAATGGTGATGAGCTGTAAGCAGCTTGAAAAGATCTAATATGTGTTTGTTGCCAATTAGAACTTTCATTATCAATAAGGATGTCCTTGGTTTTAATTTTACCTGTTTTTGATTGGTGTTTTGTCGGGATATTCAACAATTGTTTTCCATTAGGACCAAATATATAACAACGGTTTCTATACGTCTGCTTTTGATAATTGTCTTCTACTTCAAATATAAAATTAGAAGTGTTGGCAATGGTTGCATATTGTATAATGGGCGCTAAATATGTTGGTTGTAATAAAATCATAATGGAGTTATCACCTCAAGTGAGCACGAAATAACGTTAAGATTTGCGCTTTTTATATTGGCCATAACCCATATATAAAAGTACAAGTGCTAAGAAATGATAGCGGTATGAATTAAGTGGGCCTTCACCATGAACGGTTGTAAACAATCGTTCCCAACGGATTTTGTCAAATCCTTTTCCATAAGTGTCCCAGCTAAACCATACAAAAACGGGTTTACCTACCACATGGTCGAAAGGAACATATCCCCAGTAACGAGAATCCTCAGAATTGTGTCGATTGTCACCCATCATCCAATAGTAATTCTGTTTAAAAGTATAGTCAGTAACCTCCTCACCATTGATATAAATTTGATTTCCTATGACATTTAGTGTGTTGTCTTCGTACTCCGTGATAATACGTTTATAGAAAGGAAGTGTTTCTTTAGTCAATTGTACCGTTTTTCCATCTTCAGGAATGTAAAGTGGACCAAAATTGTCCTTGTTCCAGCCCATGTTTCGAGAAGGGAATACATTTTCGGCAATTCCTTTGGGTTGAATATTTCGAGAGATAGATTTTACTGCTGGATGGTTCTTAAGTGCGTCTGCATTCTCTTCATCTAAGTTCAGTACATATTTTCGGTCGCGGGTCATATATGCTTCACCACGTCGTACATGATACTTGTTATAAAGACTGTTTTCACTAAGTGTTTTACCATTCGTATCTACGGTGTGAAAGAATTGAGGTTTCGCTCTTTCTGGCATGACCGAGCGCTCGCCGTTTATATAAATATAGCCATCTCTAATTTCCAAACTATCACCGGCTATGGCAACACATCGTTTTACATAGTTCGATTTTTTGTCAATTGGCTTTAAGAATTTTCTATCGTGTTTAAAGAACTGTTGTACGGTATCTGCAGGCCAGTTAAATACCACAATGTCATTTCTTTTGATCTTTTGAAATCCAGGAATTCTAAAATAGGGTAATTGAAATTTATTGAGGAAAGAAGTCTTCTTCTCTTCAGGGTTGTCATTGAACATGTAAGACTTTGTCTTTAAAAACGGTAGTGTATCATGTACCATTGGAGCGGAAATAGCAGACATTGGAGTTTTTGCGCCATAATGAAACTTACTAACAAAGAGAAAATCACCAACTAACAAAGACTTTTCAAGTGAGGAGGTAGGAATGGTATAGGGCTGCATGACGTATGTATGTACCAAAGTTGCTGCGATAACTGCAAACAAAATTGAACTTACCCATTCCCCAACTTCTGTTTTTGGCGTTAGACTGCGATCTGAAATATACTTCAAATCATCACTATAATTCAACTTGTAGAGGTACAACCCAAGACTTAAGATACACAACCAGGTGTCAAGTGTTGAGTTTTTTCCAAAACTTCGAGCCGTTTCAACCCAAATTACGGGAAACATCAATAAATTGATAACAGGGATAAACAATAAAATCACCCACCATTTAGGTCGGTTTATAATTTGCATTAATACCACTGCGCTGTATATAGGTACTATTGCTTCCCAACTTTTTCTACCTGCTATTTGGTACAATTTCCAAGTCCCTAGAAAATGGATTCCTTGAATAATAAGAATAAAAACCAACCATTCTGATACTGACATATTACTTTTTTTTCGTGTTAACTTTGTTTTTTGTTTGGGCGTGTTTTTTAGATACCAAGAACATCTTTCATAGAAAACACACCTGTTTTTCCAACAATCCATTCAGAGGCAACAACAGCACCAAGTGCAAAACCTTGTCTATTGTGAGCCGTGTGCTTAATGTCTATTTGATCTACAACCGAATTGTAGGTAATGGTATGAGTACCTGGCACTTCAGGACTTCTAATAGCCGTAATTGGAATACTGTTTTCTTGGGTTTTTTTATCCAATTCCCATTGTGTGTTTTTTGTGTGTTCAATAACGCCTTCAGCAAGTGTTATGGCAGTTCCACTAGGTTCGTCTAATTTTTGTTTGTGGTGTATTTCTTCTATTTGAACATCGTATTGATTTAGGTTCGCCATCATTTTAGCCAATTGGTTGTTCAATTCAAAAAAGATGTTTACACCTAGACTATAGTTAGAAGCGTATATAAAGGCGCCATTTTTTTCTGAACATAAGGCGGTCATAGCATCGTACTTATCTAACCAGCCTGTAGTTCCTGATACGACAGGTACATTGTTTTCTAAGCAGGTAGTAATATTATTTACCGCAGAATTTGGAATGCTAAAATCGATAGCCACATCTGCAATGCTAATATCAAATTCTGGAGAATCTTTATCTACTTTAAGCACGATGTCGTGTCCGCGTTCGAGGGCTATTTTTTCAATAGTTTGTCCCATTTTTCCATATCCTAATAAAGCTATCTTCATCTTAAAAATTATAATTTAATGTGAGACCTACAAATGTTTGTTTACTCTCAGGTTCATTGAATAATTGAGGGTCAAATGATATTTTATCACTGACGTTAAATTGTAATAAATGTGCACTTACACTTGCATCTACTATTTGCAAAACATAAAATGCAGCGAACATCAATAAGGATGTTTCTCTATTTTGTTTTAAGGTTTTTTGGGCATTCATCAATCCAGTTCTTGAAATTAATTCTGTGCCGTCCTCTAGTGTAAACTCATCTGGATATCCTGCTTCTCTAAGTTTAAATGCAGTTCTATATTGTTTGTACGTATCGTTGTTAATGACAAAATAATACATACTTGTTGCCATGGCTCCGTATACAATTGGAATTTTCCAATAGTCTTTGTTGTATGCCTGTCCTAGTCCTGGAATTATTGCAGAGTAGAACGCAGCGGTAGCAGGACTTAACGGATTGTATCCTTCTTCCCTCATGACATCTTCACTGGTGAGAAGGTTTTGCCCCTTTACAGAGAATCCAAATCCCAATACGACTAGTAAAAACAGGTATGTAATTTTAGAGGACACCTATTCTAAGAGTTTTTTTATTCTATTGAAATCTTCTTCAGAGTGAAAAGGGATGGTAATTTTTCCTTTTCCTTTTGCGTTTACTGAAACATTAATTTTATGACCAAAATAATCACTTATAACAGGTATTCCCTCCTTTATAAAACTCGGTGTTTTTGATTGGCTATCTTTTTTGGTTTTGTTATTTTCTGATTTAGTTCCTTTCACCAATTCTTCTGTTTGGCGAACAGATAATTTATGTTTAATAATTTGTTCATAGATATGAAGCTGTTCATCACTATTCTCAACATTTATCAAAGCTCTACCATGTCCCATTGAAAGAAAGCCATCTCGCATTCCGGTTTGAATAATAGGATCTAATTTCAACAAGCGCAAATAGTTGGTTACAGTAGATCTCTTTTTACCCACGCGTACACTTAACTCTTCTTGTGTCAATTTAATTTCATCTACCAAACGTTGATAGGAAAGAGCGACTTCAATTGGATCTAAATTTTTCCTTTGGATATTTTCAACCAATGCCATTTCAAGCATTTCTTGATCATTAGCCACCCTAATATAAGCAGGTATAGTAGTGTTTCCTATTCGCTTAGACGCCCTAAACCGTCGTTCACCTGAAACCAATTGGAATTTATTGTTCTCAGTTTTTCTAACAGTTATGGGTTGAATTACCCCTAATTCTTTGATAGAATTAGCGAGTTCATTTAAGGCCTCTTCGTCGAAGTAAGACCTCGGCTGAAATGGATTTACTTCAATACGCTGTATATCCAATTCTACGATGGTTCCTACTAGGTCTGAATTAGCGGTGGTTTCGTTTAATAAAGCAGATAAACCACGTCCTAAGGCTTGTTTTTTTGTTGCTTTTGCCATTTATGAATTCTTTTTTAATACTTCAGCAGCGAGTTCGATATAATTCTCCGCTCCTCTACTGGTTGCGTCGTAAGCAATGATACTTTCTCCATAACTTGGTGCTTCACCGAGACGCGTATTTCTTTGTATAACCGTGCTAAAGACCATTTCATTAAAATGCTTTCTCACTTCCTCAACAACTTGATTGGAAAGTCGAAGCCTAGAGTCAAACATCGTCAACAACATACCCTCGATATCTAGTGTCGAATTGTGTATTTTCTGTACGCTTTTAATCGTGTTTAGTAATTTCCCCAGACCTTCCAACGCAAAATATTCACATTGAATTGGTATGATTACTGAATGAGATGCTGTTAAGGCATTTAACGTGATTAGCCCAAGAGAAGGGGCACAATCGATTAATATAAAGTCGTAATCGTCTGTAATATCGACCAACGCTTTTTTCAGCATATATTCTCGATCTTCTTTGTCTACCAATTCAATTTCTATCGCAACCAAGTCAATATGAGCTGGGATGATATCTACATTAGGAGAGTTGGTCTTTTGAATGGCTTCTTTTGCTGATATGGTATGTTCCAAAATTTGATACGTACCTTTCTCAACGTTTTCAACATCAATTCCTAAACCCGAAGAGGCATTTGCTTGAGGGTCAGCATCGATTAATAAAATCTTTTTTTCTAAAACTCCAAGCGCCGCAGCCAAATTAACTGTTGTAGTTGTTTTTCCAACACCTCCTTTTTGATTTGCGATAGCAATGATTTTTCCCATTCAGACTCGTTTTATAAAAATCAAAAATACGATTATTTATGGGTTAATAAAAAGGAAGATGTTAACAAACTTGTAAAGTTGATATTTTGAGTAGAACCCGCTATAAACAGGGGGTTGAATTGGTAATTTAAACTTAAGTTTTCAAGAGGTCTTACACGGTGGTTATGTTTTCTATTCGGAAGTTCGAAAGGACTCTTTTTTCGCGAACATTCATCATGTATTTGAGCAAAAAAAACACCGTCATCAAATGTACGGTGTTTTCAATAGTTTTAAAAGAAACACTAGTTCTGGAGTGCCTCTTTCTTTAAGTCAAATTCTGATTTTTCTTTACGAGGCCATACATTGTTTGAGGTGTCAACGTCAGCTGTTTCCAAATTTGGATCAATATGAATCTCAACAATGGCTTTATCGGAAGCAATAACTTTTTTCACTGCATCGTCATTTTTACTCCAAATTTGAGCTGGGTAATGTTTGAAATCCTTTGTGCCATCTTCGTACGTGTATTCTACCAAAATAGGCAATACAAGTCCTCCTAATTTTTCGAAAGTAACTTCGTAGAAGTATTTAGGAATGTTCACAGTAGAAGGGTTTTCATAGTTTGTTTCTATATGCTTTTTAAGCAGTACAACGTCCATTGGTGTTTTTGGTTCTCCCTCGGTAATTGAATCTTTTGACAAATAAATTCCAGGTCTGATCTGCGCAACAGGAATTCCATATGATTTTGCCAATGCCTTTATTTCACTAGTTGGTGTGCTCGTTACTCGATATTCTTCAACACTTTTAACGCCCATGTCATTAAAGTCTGTTGTGTAAAACCACCCTCTCCAGAACCAATCTAAATCCATAGCAGAAGCATCTTCCATACTTCTAAAGAAGTCTTCTGGTGTTGGATGTTTGAACATCCATCGTTGTGAATACGTTCGGAAAGCATAATCGAATAATTCATGTCCCATGATAGTTTCTCTCAACATATACAATCCAGCCGCCGGTTTGGTGTACGCATTGGGTCCAAATTGGTGCACGTTATCTCCTTGTGTCATAATTGGAGAGAGGTTACTCTGATCTCCATACATATAAGGAACAATATTTTTAGGCAAGTTTCCTGTTTCGAAATCTTTGTCGAATGACAATTCAGTAAGTGTTTCAATAAAAGAATTGAGACCTTCATCCATCCAGGTCCATTGACGCTCGTCTGAATTTACAATCATAGGGAAGAAGTTGTGCCCTACCTCATGGGTGATAACGCCAATCATCGCATCTCTTGTTTTGTCTGAATAACTACCATCCTTTCGCGGTCTACCGTAGTTCCAACAGATTTGCGGATATTCCATTCCTTGATTTTTAGAATGTACCGAAATTGCTTTGTGGTAAGGATAGTCAAAAGTATATTTTGAATATTCTTTAAGTGTGTGGGCTACCACCTTCGTAGAGTATTGTTCCCATAGGGGGTTTCCTTCTTTAGGATACAAAGAGTAGGCCATTACAGTCTTTCCATTAATATCTACAGCCATGGCATCCCAGATGAACTTACGGGAAGATGCAAAAGCAAAATCTCGCACGTTTTTAGCGTCAAAAGTCCAGGTCTTAGTCTCTGTGCTATTGCCTTTTTCAGCTTTTTCTGCCTCCTCTTGTGTTACGATTAAAAGTGGTTTGTCGAAAGTAGTCTGTGCTTCTTTATAGCGAGCCAATTGCGTTGGTGTTAATACTTTTTTCGGATTTTTTAAGACTCCGGTTGCATTTAGGATATGATCTTTTGGCGTTGTGATGTTTACAACATAGTTACCAAACTCGAGTGCAAACTCACTACGTCCCCAAAACTGCATGTTTTGCCATCCCTCAACGTTATTATATACACATAAACGAGGGAAAAACTGAGCGATTACATAGAGGTTGTTTCCATCCTCATCAAAATGCTCATAACCAGAACGATCTCTTTGTGGAACATGATTATTGATGTTATACCACCATTTGATATTGAACTTGAACGTTTTACCTGAAGCCAATGGCTCAGCTAAATTGATACGCATCATGGTTCTGTTGATTGTATACGAAAGGTCTTTTCCACTTTTGTCTTTTACCGCTTCAATATGAAAGCCACCGTCAAAAGGTTTGTCTATAAAATCTGCAGCAAATTTCTCTGGACTGTAAAGTAATTCAGGCCCTCCTCCTTTGATATCTGGAGTTTTGGAATCTTTTGCTCTTTTGTTTTGGTCGAGTTGTACCCATAAATATTCCAAGGCATCTGCTGAATTGTTGTGATACACAATAGCTTCTTGACCAAATAATTTTTGATTGGCATCATCTAAAACAATATCCATAGTATAATCTACTTGTTGCTGGGTATATTGAGCTCCAGGTGCTCCAGATGCGGTGTGTTGGCTATTTGGTGTGGCAAACTCATCTTTTAATTGTTTGAACTTGTTGTCGTTTGTGTGTCCTTTCTTTACAACAGGGGCTTCAGTTTTCTGAGCAATTGTTGAGAAACTCACTAACAATGAAAAGGCGAAAATTGCAAAATGTATTTTTTTCATAAGGAATTGATTTTAAAATGTAAAAGTAGGGCTATCTACTGAGAATATTGTTAAAAGTTTATTAAAGCATATGTCTTTTCTGGGGTAAATAAAGTACTCTTGTGTTTGTTGTATATTTTTGTTTTTACAATATTTTCCTGTTCCGAAAAGGAAAAATTCAATAATTTGTTCTGGATGGATAGTTTTTGAATGGTGTCAATTTCGGGTATTTCAAGATAAAACACAGCCATGTTGTCACTGTATTCCTTCCCAATATAATCAAATTCTTCTTGTGTATCATTGATTTGAAAAGAAAGATGTTCTTTTAGATAGGATTTAAAACGGGCTTCAATCGTATCTGGTTCCCTGTCTGTGTTTAATTCTATTGGTTCTTTAATTGAAGTAGCATTCAATTCTTCTTGTAAATCGTCTATAAAAACGCGAACAATAATTTGTACAGATTTCTGTTCCTTGACAAAGTTTACCTGAGTGAGACTCATATAAAATTTATGTAAAGTAAATGACATACATAAAAGCAAGGTTGTCAGTAAAAAGAATGCAATGCGTTTCATTTTATTTTTTTAGTAAAGATGCTGTATTCTTAAATGATAGACAACTGCATTTGTTATTTTTTTGATTTATTTGGCGAGCAAGTTTTCATTTTACAATCCGTACATTTGAGTTTACAAATCAATTTATTGAAAGATGAAGAACATGATACTTGCAAGTAGTTCTAGTGTATACGGAAGTGGGTACTTAGCGTATTTGCATCCCGCTTTAAAAACATTATTTGAAGGGGTAACAGAGATTGTATTTATTCCTTTTGCACGGCCCAATGGAATTTCACATGATGCGTATACGGAAATTGCGCAACGTGGCTTCGAATTTTTGGATATACCTGTTGTGGGCTTGCATAGTTTTGAGAATCAGCATAAAGCGATTGCTGATGCCCAAGCTATTTTTGTAGGAGGGGGGAATACTTTTGTGCTGGTAGATGAACTATACAAGCGAGGTGTTTTTTCCGAATTGCAAGAGGTAATTGAATCGGGGACACCCTATTTGGGAACGAGTGCAGGAAGTAATATTTGTGGTCTTAGCATGCAAACTACGAATGACATGCCTATCGTAAAGCCAATTTCTTTTAAAACATTGGGTAGCATTCCTATGAATATCAACGCGCATTATATAGAACCGGAAAAAGATTCTAAGCACAAAGGGGAAACAAGGGAAACAAGGATAAACGAATTCCATAATTTTCATGCAACTCCGGTTTTAGGACTACGGGAAGGGAGTTGGTTGGAAATAAAAGGAAGTGCAGCTGTATTGAGAGGGGTATTGCCAGCTGTATTGTTTCGTAAAAATTTAGAAAAGCTAGCTTGTATGCCAAACTCAGATATTTTCTTATTACTATAAAATTGTCTATTTTATTGCTAAGAAAAAAAAGAGGTTGTAAAGTAAACAACCTCTTTTTAGTATAATTCTTAAAGGCTTAATAAGAAATTCTGTCTGTGATTTTTAAGCCGTATCCTGTCATTCCAACTCTTTTTTTGATTACATCAGAATTGGATATTAATTTTAGATTGTAAATATCTAAATCGTGTAAAATTTGTGCACCAATACCAAAATCTTTATCGTCCATTCCAGAATTTGGAGTACTAGGTTTTTCACTATTGGTTTTTAAGTTCTGTAGTCGTTGAATTAAATTAAACGATTGCTTTTCTTGGTTGATAAAAACAACAGCTCCTTTTTCTTCAGTATTGATTAAACTGAAAATACGTTGTAGCTTGTCGTCAATATTGTGTTGTAAAGTTCCCAAAATATCATTTCCAAAAGAATTGGGAGTTACTTTTACCAGTACATCTTCGTCTTTTTTCCAGCTACCTTTCGTAAGTGCAATATGAATTTGATCATTTGTCGTTTGGTTGTAGGCTCTTAGTCTGAATTGACCAAAACGTGTTTCCACATCAAAATCTTCAATTTTCTGTATCAAAGAATCGTGTTGCATACGGTAAGAAACGAGGTCTTCAATGGAAATGAGTTTTAAATCGAATTTCTTTGCAACGACTCTAAGCTCTGGCAATCGAGCCATGGTACCGTCTTCATTTAAAATTTCAACTAAAATTCCAGAAGGATTAAGTCCTGCCAAACGCGCCAAATCAACAGCCGCTTCTGTATGTCCAGTTCGTCTTAAGACACCACCTTTTTTTGCTTTTAAAGGGAAAATATGTCCTGGACGTCCTAAATCGATAGGTCTTGTTTCTTTTTGTGTTAAGGCAAAAATGGTTTTAGATCTGTCAGAAGCTGAAATACCAGTAGTACATCCATTACCAATTAAATCCACAGATACGGTAAATTGGGTGTTGTGTAACACAGTATTGTCGTTTACCATCATATTTAGGCCTAGTTCTTCACAACGCTCTTCAATGAGGGGAGCACAAATAAGTCCTCTACCGTACTTCGCCATAAAGTTGATCATTTCTGGCGTTACTTTTTCAGCGGCAGCAATAAAGTCACCTTCATTCTCTCTGTCCTCATCATCCACTACAATCACAACCTTTCCAGCTCTTATATCTGCAATAGCTTCTTGAATTGTGTTTAGTTTCTTCTCTTCTTTTTGTGTTGTGTCTTTAGTCATTATTTCTGTGCTTGTTTTCGTATTATATAACGCGTGAAAAACGTTTTAACAGGGGTAGTAAATCTATCCAAATTAAAAGTGCTAGTTCCTTTAGATGCCCTACGGGTTAAAAATATCCCGAGTGGAAATAAAATAAAGGTTGCCAACCAGCCACCAATTACGGTAGATATAGAACTCTCTTCTGCAATGTTTTTACCTAATGAATTGATAAAATAATAGACTACAAAAATAAGAATGGCAAGTACCATAGGCAAGCCAAATCCACCTTTTTTTATAAGAGCTCCTAAAGGTGCACCAATAAAGAAAAGTATAAGGCAAGAAAGGGAAAAAGCGATGCGATAATGGTATTCATAATCGAATAAATTTAAAATTTTACGCTTATTTTTATATCCTTCTTTAAAAACTTGAATGGTCCGTACTGGTTTTTTTATATTGGTCAATGCCGTTTGTGTTACTGAAACTTTAGAGTTTAGATTAAAATTTTCCAAGATATCCGTATGCAAGGATCGATTGAGAACACTGTCTGGTTTTTTGTATAGCTCTTTGGCATTGTTTCGGGTGTAAAAAGAGGTTGCTTTAGTGTTTAAGTAGGTGTCATATGAGTCTTTGAGACTGTCCGATTGTGTGTACAATTGATTGATGTTTAGCATCATATAGTGCTTTTTGTACTTTTCTAAATCCAAATCATTGTTACTCAGAGAAGAAATGTCTATGTTGACTTTATAGGAGTCAAATTTTGCAGAGGAAGCTGGCATTTTGTCTTTGTCCTTTCTTTTTTTCTTTTCGCTTGAATGATCTTCAAAATAGTAGCCGTCACTTAGATTGAGCGTCATGTATTTACTTCCAGGTTCTGTGGTGATTTCTCCTTTTTTGGCCGTAATACAAATGTCGTTTTTCTTGCCACTTTTTAAATCGTAAATTCTAACATTCTTCAAGAGGTTTTCTTCTGGACCATATTTCTTTTCAAAATAAATACTGTAACCTGGAATTTCCGTATTAAAACTCCCTTCGATAAGTGCTAGTGCAGGTTTTTGTTTTTTCATATTAAACAGCAAATTCCTTTGTTTTAAAGAAGCATAGGGATAGATATTGTTTAGAAAAACAAAATTTATAGCACTTATGAAAATGGTCATATACACTATAGGCTTAAGCATTCTGTTTAATGAAATTCCAGCCGATTTAATGGCTGCCATTTCATAATTCTCAGATAAGGTTCCCATAGCCATAATAGACGAGAGCAAAACTCCAATTGGCAATGCTGTAGGTGTGACTTGCAAACAGGTATAACCTAAAAATTTGAGTATGTAAAAAATATCAATTCCTTTACCGGCAATTTCATCGAAGGCAAACCAGAGAAATTGCATTACCAAAACAAACATTACAATAAAAAATGTTGCAAAGAATGGCTTTAGAAAACTCTTAATTATATATGTGTCTAATATTCTCAAGTTAAGTTTGCTGTTTATTTATTGATGATGAAGTTTTGTTCAATGTATTTTGCTTCGTCAAAAACAAACAGGGTTGGTGAAAGTTTTTGATTCGCCTGAAACTCCTGAATGGTAAAAGTTGTAATCGTACTGTTGTTTCCTGTTTCAGAAATCGTATAGATAAGCTTTGTTTTTGTATCAATTCCAAGGGTGAAATGTGCAGCTTCAGCAGCGCTGTCTATAGGAATTAATTTTATGTACTGAATCTGTTTACCTTTTACATTTTTTTGTTCTTTCCATTGATAGGTAAATCCTTCTTTATAGAAAAAAAGAAGCTTTGATGGGTTGAGCATTTCTTCATCTGAGGTGCCATCGATTACATTGACTTCTTCATCTTCAGGAACAATTACATAGGTGTTTACACCATCATAAATAAACAAGTTGTCCATGAAATTAAGATGGTATTTATCTGATGAGGTATAGACGAATCCACTACTTTCTTGTTGAATGTCAACTTCGGTATTTATCAATTCGTATTTAAATTTGATATACATGTTGTCAAATCCGTCCATCTTCTCTGAAACTTCAGTAAGTAACTCCCCAGCTTTTGTTGCATTTTGAGCGTAATTGCTAGTACAGATGGTTACAATAAACAGGAGGGATAATAGTGTTTTCATGAAAGTTGTTTTGAGATGCTTATTTAATTGTTTTTTTCTTCAGCTAAGAGCGCGTCCAATGCTGGTAAATCGGTAACTGTCACCTGTCGCGCTTTACTTCCTTCAAAAGGACCAACGATACCAGCAGCTTCAAGTTGATCAATCAATCGACCTGCTCTATTATAGCCTAGTTTTAATTTTCTTTGCAATAATGATGCCGAGCCTTGTTGTGCAATAACGATAAGTTTGGCTGCTTCATCAAATAATTTATCTCGGTCAGCAATATCGATATCGAGTCCACCGCCTCCTTCTTCACCAACATATTCTGGGAGTATATGAGCTTCTGGATAGGCACGTTGCGAGCCAATAAAATCTGTAATTTTTTCAACTTCTGGCGTATCAACAAAGGCACATTGTATTCGGATAGCTTCGTTACCGCCTGTGTATAACATATCCCCGCGTCCAATCAATTGATTGGCACCAGAGGCATCTAAGATGGTCTTTGAATCGATTGCCGACATAACCCTAAAAGCAACTCTGGCAGGAAAGTTTGCCTTAATCATTCCTGTAATTACATTAACAGAAGGCCTTTGCGTAGCAACAATCAAATGAATTCCAATGGCACGTGCCAATTGTGCCAATCGAGCAATGGGTGTTTCCACTTCTTTCCCGGCCGTCATAATTAAATCTGCGAATTCATCTATAACAAGTACAATATAGGGCAGAAATTGATGTCCGTTTTCAGGATTGAGTTTTCGCGCTTTGAATTTTTCATTGTATTCTTTGATATTTCTCACCATCGCTGTTTTCAGCAAATCGTACCGGTTGTCCATTTCAATACATAGCGAATTTACGGTATTCACCACCTTGGTTGTATCGGTGATAATAGCTTCGGCTTCACCTGGAAGTTTGGCCAAATAATGTCTTTCTATTTTATTGAATAAAGTGAGCTCCACCTTTTTAGGGTCGACCAATACAAATTTTACTTCAGCAGGATGTTTTTTATAGAGCAATGAAGTAAGAATACAATTCAGTCCTACAGATTTTCCTTGACCTGTAGCACCTGCCATTAATAAGTGTGGTGTTTTTGCCAAATCGATCACAACAGTTTCATTCGAAATATTTTTACCCATGGCGATAGGAAGTTCCATTTTTGATTCCTGAAATTTCTTTGACGCAATAACAGAGCGCATGGAAACTATAGATGGGTTGTTGTTAGGTACTTCAATACCAATGGTTCCTTTTCCTGGGATAGGAGCAATGATACGGATACCCAAAGCCGATAAAGACAAGGCAATATCGTCTTCAAGATTTTTTATTTTTGAAATTCTAATTCCCGCTTCAGGGACAATTTCGTATAGGGTAACGGTTGGCCCAACCGTTGCTTTTATTTGAGCAATACCAATTTTGTAATTCTTTAAGGTATCGACAATTTTATTTTTGTTCTGCTCGAGTTCTTCGGCATCAACGGCGATGCTTTCGTTGTACTCTTTTAGTAGATTTAATGTCGGGAATTTGAAATTTCCGAGTTCCAATTTGGGGTCAAACTCTCCAAATTTTTCAACCAAATCGTTTGAGAGGTTTTTTTCAACCTTTTGTTCATTGGAAGTGCTGTCCACCACAATTTCTAAATCTTCAGTTGCTTCTTTTTTAGAGGTGCTTTCCTCTTTCGACGTTTCTGAAATAACAGAAAGATCAATACTTTTATCATCCGTAACAGATTCTTTGTCTTTGGGGATTGAAGAGTGGTTTTTTATGGTGGGTTGTAAGTCTTCTACTGACAACTCGAATTCAGATTTTTTTGTAGGTTTCTTCTCTGTTTTTTCCGTTGCTTCCATAGTTTCTTCGTCCTCTGTCGTGTTGTTGGTTGTTTCAATGGAGGCCTCTGTTTCGGTTTCTGAGTTTTCCGAGAGAATTGGTTTTTTCGGGAACCAACTTTTTACCTTTTCTGGTGTAATTCTAAATCGAATAACGGCATAGGATATATAACCAAATAACAGAGCTATGGTAAGTCCCGTATTACCTATGTAAGCAGTTGAATACGTGTTCACTTCAAGACCAACAGTACCCGCTAGCAATACAAAATCATTGCTTAAAAACCCAAAAGAAGTCGAAATCCAAATCATTCCTAAAAGACTCCAATTTAAAGATTTCACAACCTTTCTTAGCGGGATTTTTAGAAGAATATAGGTACCTGATGTAATTACGATAATGGGTATTGCAAATGCAGCAATTCCGAAACCTTGGTAAATAAAAAAGTGACTTATGGTAGCGCCAATTTTACCTAGTAAGTTTTTTGAAACCGCCGTTTTGTCTTGAAATTCAGTCAAAAGACTTTGATCGTCTTGCCATGTAAAAAGAAAGGAGGCGAAGGAGATGAATAAAAATACTCCAAATAAAAAGATAAATACACCTAAAACTGTTTGTACCTGTCGGTTGTTAAAAAAAGATTTTGTTTTAACAAAACGCTCTTTTTTTACTTTTATCTCCTTCTCTTTTTTAGACTTTTTCATTCAGTGATTTATGTTATAAAACAGTAAATATACGGATTCGTTCAAAATTACACTACAAATTTAGGCACATATATAAGTAGGCCAACAATGACTGCTCCAAAGGCAATAAAAGTAACTGCTCCAGCTGAAATGTCTTTTATTTCTCCTATTTTATGATGGTACTTAGGATGTACAAAATCTGCAATTTTTTCGATGGCTGTATTTAAACCCTCAGCACTTAAGACTAGAAAAATACTTAAGCATTGTAGCGTCCATTCAACAAAAGAAAGTCCTACATACAGTCCTAGCACAGTAACAAAGGCGCCAACGCCAAGTTGTAATTTGATACTATTTTCAGAACGCACAAGCAGTTTCACTCCTTTCCAGGCATAGCCTAAACTTTTGAATCGGTCTAGGATGAACGAATCCTTTTGGGTTTTCATTAGCTAACGGCATTAAGTGCCGCTTCATAGTTTGGCTCATCTACTGTTTCGGCAACCTGTTCTGTGTAAATTACAGTACCGTTTTCATCTAGAACTACAACAGATCTTGAAGCAAGTCCTTCTAATGGTCCTTCTGCAACTTGCAACTGATATGCTTTTACAAAATCACCAGAAATATCTGAAGCGCTAATCACATTGTCTATGCCTTCTGCTCCACAAAAGCGTTGGTGCGCAAAAGGTAAATCTCTTGAAACGCAGATTATTTTTGTGTTGTTTAATTCACTTGCTTGTTTGTTGAAATTTCTAACGGATGCAGCACAAGTTCCAGTGTCTACACTAGGAAAGATATTTAAAATCAATTTAGAACCGGCATAGTCGGCTAAAGTAGTGGTGTCAAGTGAAGTGGTTCTCAGTGAGAAATCTGGAGCTTTTGTACCAACTGCGGGTAATTCTCCAATGGTTTGAATAGGATTTCCTTTTAATGTTATTGTAGCCATAAGTGTTTCGATTTATATGAATGTCAAAAATACACTAAAAAAAAAACTCTCGAAATGAATTCGAGAGTTTTATAATTTAATTAGCAAAAATTGCTTTTTAGTTTTCTGCTAAATAGCTGGCAACTCCTTCATGCGTAGTTGTCAATCCTTTTTTATCAGAATTCCAGTTGGCAGGACAAGCTTCTCCATGTTCTTCGTTGAACTGTAGGGCATCAACCATTCTCAAAGCCTCGTCAACATTTCTACCAAGTGGAAGATCGTTTACAACTTGATGACGTACAATTCCTTCTTTGTCAATCAAGAACAAACCTCTGTAAGCGATAAGTTCTCCTTGTGCTTGCAATTGGTCGTTGTCGTCGTAAAAATAGTCCCCAGCCAATACATCATAATTTTTTGAAATTGTTTTGTTTGTATCTGCTAAGATTGGGTACGTAACACCTTGAATACCTCCATCTGCTTTCGGCATTTGAAGCCATCCCCAGTGTGACTGCTCAGTGTCTGTTGATGCAGCAATTACCTGTACATTTCTCTTTTCAAATTCAGCCAATTTTTCTTGGAATGCATGTAATTCTGTTGGGCATACAAAGGTGAAATCTTTTGGATAAAAGAACAAGACTACATATTTTTTACCTTTAAATTGTTCCAAAGTGAAGTTTTCTACAAACTCATTTCCGTTTACTACGGCTTGCACACTAAAATCTGGTGCATTTTTTCCTACTAATACTGCCATTTTATATTTGTTTAAATTGATTATTGATTTAACACTAGCAAAGATACTTAATTCTTAATGGTATCCATGCCCGGTCAATTTGAATAATTTATTTTTCAATAGATTTTTCTTATGCTTAAAATACACAGTATAAAATGAATCAAGTAGGTTTTGGAAAAAAAAAGGTCCGATATTTACGAATGAATATCAGACCTTTGTTTCTGTTGTGTTTTGCGTTTACAATTCCAAAACACTGTTTTCTGCATTTGCGTAGTCGTTCCAAAGAAAAGCATCTGCTTTTTCTTCATTGATATACGTTCCATCAATTACGTATTTAAACTCATAAGAATTACCTGTTTCAAAAGGCAATACAACTTTAAATTTTCCGTTTTTTAATTTTTTAAGAGGAGCAGCCTCTGTATTCCATTTATTGAAATCTCCAACTACTGAAACATTTTTTGAATCTGGTGAAGCAACTTCAAAAGTTACTTTACATACAGGTTTGCTTTTTAGGTATTGTTTTTTAAGTGCCATATTAGAATGTTTAATTTTTATTGCAAATTTATGACACATCTAGGAGTGTTCAAAGTAATTTTTAACATTCTAAAAAGAAATAACAATTTGATAAATATTTAGTTACAAAAGCTTAGAAGTGATAGAATTAGCTTCTTTTTTTTGATAGATTCTTAGGGATGAATTCTTGCTAATGTCAGATTCTTATAAGAGCTGAGTTTGCTCAGTTTCTTAGCTAGCACAAAGTAGTGGGTTAAACTGATTTATAACAGTTTTATTATGACTTAGGAGTCAAATTAAGGCTTGAAAAATGAAACGAAATTCCTACGTTTATGTTTGCCGAATTTAGATTTCCGTATGGAGCTATTATTTTACCGCCACTTAGGAGAAAGCTAAAGTTGTCTCTTAGGAAATAATGCAATCCAAGTTTTGGTTTGATGGCCAATCCAGCGCCTGTGTCTATATGTGCTCCACCCGCAGCACCTGCTAAAAATTCAGCAGTCCCTTGTATTTTATTGTAGAGGAATTTTGGCGAGTACCAACCTAAACCAACCATACCATCGGCATAGCCTCCAGATTTCCCATCATAGGCAAAAGCGGCTTGACCTGTAATGTAAAACTGCTTAGTGAGGTCATAATTGAATTGTAATGCAATCAATTGTAAGTCGACAGGAGGGACTTGTGTGCTTTGAGCTTGGAAGTAGGTTTGGTTTTGTAAACTAAATCGAGAACCTTTTGAATGTACGTTAAGCTGCTTGTTTTCTAATTCTGGATGTGAAGTTCCATTTTTAAATCCGGTATACTTTAAGCCGTAGCCTAGTGTGTATACTTCGAAGTTTCCATAAGGAGCCATCATATAACCACCGTGTACGGTTAGCGAAAATTCATTAAATAGTTTAGTTTCAATGCCAATATTCGGGTAAATGGTGAGTCCTCCTTCACGCTCAACACGACCGCCTGATGCGCCGGCTCCAAATTTGGTAAACACCTTAAAGTAATTGGTTTGTATGGGTTCGTAGCCGATCCCAAGAAACAGGTCCATAAAACCAGATGTCAATCCTTTGTACATGGCATCTAAATGAACATATGAAAACCATTTTCTATTTAGATATTGATCGTATTCGAAGCCTAGAGTATACAATGTGTTTTCTATGGGTTCATGCCATTGGTCTTTGGTGTCTCCTATAGGGAAAAAATGATCGAACCTTAATTGAAATGCGTTTTTTATCGCTTTTCTCTTCCAGGGATACGATGTATTGCCTTTGGGAACATCGCAGCTGTTGTTTGCATACGAATAATCCGAATAGCGAAAAGTTGCAGGGATGCTGACAAAGGCAGAAACACTATTACTTTTAATAGAGCCTTTGTAAAAATCAAAATAACTGTATTGAATTCCGAATTCGAATTGCTTGGCTTTTATTTTAAATCCGGAGTTGGAATTGATATAACCTCCATCTTTGACTAAATAGCGATAGCCGCCACCACCACCAAAATGAAAATCGGTGTCGAAATAAATATTTTTAAAGAGTCGCTGTTGAAAGCCAAGTTCTGCTCCAAGGGTGAACAATCCACCTTGGTCACCAACAATGGCAGCATACATGCCAACACCTCCATAAAAGTGGGAGCTCAAAGCAAAATCATAATGAAAACCAGTAATTCCCATCGGGATTTCTCCTTCAGGCATTTTTACATGAATGTAATTTATTTTGTAGTTGGTTCGTATTTTCTTTTGTTTCACTTGTTCAATAGGGTACTGTTCGGTTTGCGCGTAGTTACACAAACAAAATAGCAAGCATGAAAGCAATGTATAGCTTTGTATTATCCTATTCAAATTCACTGGTGAAATGTAATTTTACGGATGGATATTTATCCTGTGTCATTTGAATCGTAAAAGCAGAATCGGCTAAGAAGACCAATTGTCCTTGCTTGTCTTTGGCTAAATACCGTTGTTTTACGCGTTTAAACTCTTTAAACTCTTCATTGTTTTCGGTAGGTTGTACCCAGCAAACTTTATGCATAGGTAAATTTTCATAAGTACATTTGGCTCCGTATTCATGTTCCAATCGGTATTGAATAACCTCGTATTGAAGCGCACCAACCGTACCAATAACCTTACGTCCGTTTAGTTCTAAAGTAAACAATTGCGCAACCCCTTCATCCATGAGTTGGTCGAGTCCCTTGTACAATTGTTTTGCTTTTAATGGATCTGCATTGTTCACATATCTAAAATGTTCGGGAGAAAAACTTGGAATTCCTTTAAAACTTGTAATTTCTCCTTCTGTTAAGGTGTCACCAATTTTAAAATTCCCAGTATCATGAAGCCCAACGATATCGCCTGGAAACGATTCTTCTACAATTTCTTTCTTTTCTGCAAAAAAGGCATTTGGACTTGAGAATTTTACTTTTTTCTTATTGCGAACATGTAGGTATGGGAAGTTTCTTTTAAAAGTACCAGAAACAATTTTCACAAAAGCCAATCGGTCTCGATGTTTAGGGTCCATATTGGCGTGAATTTTAAAAACAAAACCAGTGAGTTTCTCCTCTTTAGAGTCAATCAATCTAGTTTCACTCATTTTTGGTTGAGGCGTGGGTGCAATATGAATAAAACAATCCAACAACTCTTTTACACCAAAATTGTTTAGGGCAGAACCAAAGAATACAGGTTGTAGGTCTCCATTCATATAGGCCTCTTGGTCGAATTTTGGATATACACCTTCTACCATTTCGAGTTCTTCCCGAAGGGTTTCAGCTGCAGATTCACCAATAATAGTATCTAGTTCGGGATTTGTAATGTCTGTAAACTCGATACCTTCAGAAACGGTTTGTTTGTTTTCAGAAGAAAATAGATTTATTTTTTTCTCCCATAAATTGTAGATTCCTTTGAAGTCATATCCCATTCCAATTGGAAAACTCATGGGGGTTACGTGCAAACCTAATTTTTGTTCCACCTCGTCTAAAAGATCAAAAGCATCTTTCCCTTCACGGTCTAACTTATTGATGAATACAATAATTGGTATTTTTCGCATTCTACAAACCTGTACGAGTTTTTCAGTTTGCTCCTCAACTCCTTTGGCAACATCAATAACCACAATAACACTATCTACAGCAGTCAATGTTCTAAAAGTGTCTTCGGCAAAATCTTTATGTCCAGGAGTATCTAGAATATTTATTTTCTTGTCTTTATAGATAAAAGCCAAAACAGAAGTAGCGACAGAAATTCCACGTTGACGTTCAATTTCCATAAAATCGGAAGTGGCTCCTTTTTTTATTTTATTGTTTTTTACAGCGCCTGCTTCTTGAATGGCTCCTCCAAACAACAATAGTTTTTCGGTAAGTGTAGTTTTTCCTGCATCTGGATGGGAAATAATTCCAAAAGTTCTTCTGCGTTGTATTTCTTCTAAAAAGGACATGTTGCTATTGTATAAATATTAAAAACCGTACCAATACAGTTTTTGGTTCGCAAAGATACTATTTCAATGGACAATGAGCAATGAGCTGATGAACAATTTACAGAGAGGGTAGTAAAAAGTATTCAGTATAAAGTAGAAGGTGTTTGAAAGGTTTCAAATGGCGATAACGCAAAGTTGCTAGTCACCATTTGTTTGGCGCAATTTAGAGGTATAAAAAAACTCCATCAAGATGATGGAGTTTTTTGAGCGAAAGACCAGGTTCGAACTGGCGACATTCAGCTTGGAAGGCTGACGCTCTACCAACTGAGCTACTTTCGCGGTAGTGCGGGGCAAAGATACTTTCTTTTTTAAGTATCACAAGTTTTTTTTAATAAAATTCACCATCTTTTCGTAAAACCTTGATAAAGTGATATCCATAAATATCATAGCCTTCATTCAAATAAAACTTATGTGATTTTCTATTTCCAGTGTATGCGTTTAACTCAGTAGCTTCATACCCATGTTGTTGCGCATAATCATACACCCATTGGAACATTTTTTTTCCTAGGTTTTTACCTCTATAGGAGGCATCAATTACCACATGATCTGGTTCAATTGTCTTGCCTATATAGTGCCGCGTCAAGGTCCAAAGACCACAAATACCAATAAGTTCTTTGTCATCATACATGCCTAAACACTGGTAGCTTTGCTCAGCCATTTCTAACACTCTTTGCTTTAGGATGTCATAAGGTGTTTTTGTGTTTAATTGTTGTAGCAATGGGAGTATTTGCAAGATGTCTTCCTTTACAATGAATTTAAAACGTATCGTATCCATAGTGTAAAGGTACAAATGTTCCGTTATTTTATAAAAGGCCAATCGGTTTAAAATACTTCAGAAATTTTTCAGGAAAGATTAGGAATTAATAAATTAAATCTTAAATTTGTGCTTTTAATTAAGACAATGAAAAACACATTTACATTTACAAGTTTCTTTTTCTTCTTTTATTTTTTTAAAAGAAGCGAGACTTTCTGTGTGTTATCAAAATAAAATAAATGATTACAATAAAGAAAGTCTCGAGAAATCGGGACTTTTTTTTGTATAAAGAAGAATAGAATGAATATAGCAATTCAAGGAATAAGAGGATCTTACCACCACATTGTTGCCGAAGATTATTTTGGAAAAGACAACGTGTTTTCTGAATGCATGACCTTTGGTGAAATGCCCGATTTAGTATTGGAAGGCAAGGTAGCTGTAGCTGTTATGGCTATTGAAAATTCCATTGCGGGTGCTATTTTGCCGAACTATGCCTTAATTGATGAGTCTGGTTTGGAGGTTACGGGAGAATATTATTTGCCAATTCATCATAATTTGATGGCTTTAAAAGGTCAAAAAATTGAAGACATTAAAGAAGTATATTCACATCCAATGGCCTTGCTGCAATGCCGTAAGTTTTTTAGAGCTTATCCCCATATTCAACTCATTGAAGACAAGGATACAGCCGATGTAGCCAAGAGAATTGAAGAGGAAAAATTGAAAGGAGTAGGTGCAATTGCGAGTAGCAGAGCCGCTGCAATCTACAACCTAGAAATATTGGCAAGTGAAATACAAACCATAAAGGACAATCACACCCGATTTGTAATTGTTGAAAAGAAAACAAACAACCATCAAATAACCTTAACAAAGGCGTCTTTGAAGTTTGTTCTAAAAGATACAAGTGGGTCGCTTGGAGAAGTGCTGATGGAATTGGCAAAGCACAAAGTGAACTTGTCAAAAATTCAATCATTACCAATTATTGAAAAACCATGGGAATATGCTTTTTTTGCAGATTTGGTTTTCGACGATTACCAAGAATATAAAAATGCTTTGAAAGATATTAGTGCAAAAGTATCGAGTTGCAAAGTGTTAGGAGAATATCAGAAAAATAAATAGTGACATAGTTCACCAAGTAGTATAGAAAAATGATATCAAGAGCGAACAGATTAAAGGATGTAAAAGAGTATTACTTCTCAAAGAAATTGAGAGAGGTAGGACAATTGCAAGCAGCTGGAAAACCTATTATTAGTTTGGGGATTGGGAGCCCAGATTTGGACCCGCCAACAGAAGTAATTGAGGCCATTACAGCAGCTATGTCGGACCCTATGGCGCATGCTTATAAAAGCTACCAAGGAATTCCCGAATTAAGAGCGGCCATGGCGAGTTTTTACAAGAATCATTTTGATGTAAGTATAGATCCTCTTAATGAAGTTTTACCTTTATTAGGTTCGAAAGAAGGAATTATGCATATATCTATGGCTTTTTTAAACGAAGGCGATCAGGTCTTAATTCCAAATCCAGGGTACCCAACCTATAGTTCTGTTACCAAATTGGTAGGGGCAGAAGCCTTACATTATAATTTAACAGAGGCGTCAGATTGGTTGCCAAACTATAGTGAAATTGAAAAAAATGACTTGTCGAAAGTCAAATTGATGTGGGTGAATTATCCACATATGCCAACAGGAACAAAAGCTACTGATGCACTTTTTGAAAGTTTAATTGCTTTCGCAAAGAAGCACGATATTTTATTGATAAACGACAATCCCTACAGTTTTATTTTAAACGATGCCCCGAAAAGTATTTTTCAATACGAAGGCGCCAAAGAAGTGGCTTTAGAATTGAATTCCTTGAGCAAGTCTTTTAATATGGCAGGATGGAGAGTAGGTATGGTTTTGGGAGCAGATAACTACTTGACTGAAGTTTTGAAGGTAAAGAGTAATATGGACTCTGGTATGTTCTATGGCATTCAAAAAGGAGCTGTGAAAGCATTGGAGTTAGCAAATGATTGGTTTGTAGACCTCAATAAGGTGTATGAAAAAAGAAGAGCTTTGACATGGAAGATATTGGATGCATTGCAATGTGTTTACAACAGAGAGAATGGAGGGATGTTTGTTTGGGCGAAATTACCTGATGGAATTACTTCTGAACAGATGACAGATAAACTATTGTACGAGAAAGATGTGTTCCTAACACCGGGAACTGTATTTGGTTCGAATGGAGAAGGGTATATCCGATTGTCTTTATGTGTGCAAGAAAGCAAATTAGAAGAAGTATTAGCACGAGTATTAAACTAGGAATTAAAAATTATGAATGCGCCAAGTCAACAAGCAGACATTGTGAATACTAAGGACACCAAAGTGGCTGTTATTGGCCTGGGATTGATTGGAGGTTCCCTCGCGTTGGAGTTGAAAAAACGACTGCAATGGACGGTTTTAGGAATCGATGCAAACGATTCTAATGCTTCAAAAGCATTGAAACTTGGAATTGTCGATGAAATTATTCCGTTTTCGTCTCTAAATCAAGCAGATGTTGTTGTGATTGCAATTCCCGTGAATCATGCGCCACAACTAGCAATAGACGTTTTAAATATGATAAAGGAGGACGCCTTGGTTTTCGATGTGGGCTCCACAAAAGAAAACATTTGTAAAAATGTTGTAAAGCACTCAAAAAGAGTTAATTTTGTGGCCGTTCATCCAATTGCCGGAACGGAGTTCTCAGGACCTGAAGCCGCCATCTATAATTTATTCGATGGAAAAGTAAATATTATTTGCGATCGGGAATTGAGTAGTAAGGTTTCTATAGAGAAAACCCTAGCAATTTTTGAGGCCTTGAAGATGAGAACTATTTTTATGGATAGTGCGGAGCACGACAAGCATATTGCTTATGTGTCACACCTGTCGCATATCAGTTCTTTTATGTTAGGGAAAACCGTGTTGGAAATAGAAAAGGAAGAACAAAACATATTTGATATGGCGGGAAGTGGATTTGAATCTACCGTACGTCTGGCAAAAAGTTCTCCCAAAATGTGGTCGCCCATTTTTGTAGGGAATAAAAAAAACATTTTGACCTCTCTCGATGAGTATATTAAAAACTTAACCGAGTTTAGAGCATTAATAGAAAATGAAGAAACTGTAGCCTTGCAAGATTCAATGGCTGAAACAAATTATATCAAAGAAATATTAGAAGGAATTAAAAAATAGTTCCTTTGAAAATACTAAATAATAAAATAGTCGAATAATAATTATACCATGGAAAACACGAAAGAATTCAGAACTTGGTTAGATGACATGCAATTGGAACACCCATTGGTGATTGCAGGACCTTGTAGTGCTGAAACAGAAGAGCAAGTATTAAAGATTGCACACGAATTGAAAAACACAGATGCAACTGTATTTAGAGCAGGTGTATGGAAACCGAGAACAAGACCAGGAGGTTTTGAAGGAGTTGGAGCCGTAGCGTTGCCATGGTTGCAAAGAGTAAAAAAAGAAACAGGAATGTTAATTGCTGTGGAAGTTGCGAACTTAGCACACGTAAAGTTGGCTTTGGAAGCAGATGTTGATATCCTTTGGTTAGGAGCAAGAACTACAGTAAACCCGTTTGCAGTTCAAGAAATTGCAGATGCTTTGAATGGAACTGATAAGATTGTTTTGGTGAAAAATCCAATCAATCCAGATTTAGCATTGTGGTTAGGTGGTGTAGAACGTTTGCATACTGCGAATATCAAAAAATTAGGTGTAATCCATAGAGGTTTCTCTTCTTACAAGAAAACTAGCTATAGAAACGTACCACAATGGCAATTACCAATTGCATTGAAACAACAATTCCCTGACTTGCCAATCATCAATGATCCATCTCATATTTGTGGAAATAGAACTGGAATTCAGGATATCTCTCAAATTGCTTTAGATTTGAACTTTGAAGGATTGATGATTGAAACGCATACAACACCTGACACTGCATGGTCGGATGCTGCACAGCAAATTACGCCAGAGCGTTTGGTTGAAATCATGGATGATTTAAAAGTAAGAGAGCCAAAAGCGGAAGGAGAAGCATTGGATCAATTGCAAGGATTGAGAGCTGAAATTGATGTAGTTGACAATCATATTTTAGACACGTTATCTGAACGAATGAAAATTGTTGAGCAAATAGGTGAGGTGAAGAAAGGAAAGAATATCTCAATTTTACAAGACGATCGTTGGGCAGAAATTTTAAACTCTGTGAAAAAAGAAGGTTCTGTTAGAGGATTGAGTGAAGCTTTTGTTGAAACTGTATTCAAAGCAATTCATCAAGAATCAATAAACCATCAAGAATCAATTGTATCTGGAAAATAACTCCAATGCACTTGATGTAGATAAGAATACCACGAATTTCTCATTTATTTGAGGTCTTTGTGGTATTTTTGTATACTAAAACCTGTAAACCTTATGAAGGGTGTTGTAATAAAATCTACTGGAAGTTGGTACCTGGTTAGAACAGAAGATACTCAGATTCACAAATGTAGAATTCGTGGGAAATTTCGTAAAGAAGGCATCAAAAGCACAAATCCTGTTGCGGTTGGTGACCTCGTAGATTTTGAGTTGGAACCGAATAAGGATACAGGTGTAATTACAGAGATTCACACACGAAGAAACTATATTGTTCGGAAATCTGTGAATCTATCCAAGCGTACACATATTATTGCCTCCAATATTGACCGCGCTTTTTTATTGGTCACCATAGACAATCCGCCTACATCTACAAGTTTTATAGATCGATTTCTAGTAGCAGCAGAAGCCTATCACATTCCCGTTACCATCTTATTTAATAAGGTAGATACGTTTTCTGAAGAAACCGGAGATATTTGTGAGGAACTATTCGATATTTATACAAGTATTGGATACGATTGTTTAGCTATCTCAGCAAAAGAACAAACACAAATTTCTGAAGTCAAAGAACTGATGAAAGATAATGTGACATTATTCGCAGGGCATTCGGGTGTTGGGAAATCTACATTGGTAAATGCTATTGAACCTAGCTTAAATCTTAAGACGCTTGAAATATCTGAACAGCATAAGCAAGGACAGCACACGACGACTTTTGCAGAAATGCATCCATTGAGCTTTGGTGGCTATATTATTGATACCCCAGGTGTGAAAGGTTTTGGAATTGTAGACTTTGAAACTGAGGAAATCGCAAATTATTTTCCGGAGTTTTTTGAACTCAAACAACAGTGTAAATTTCATAACTGCATGCATTTGAATGAACCTAAATGTGCAATCAAAGGAGGAATTGAAGATGATACCATTGCACCTTCAAGATATTTCAGTTATTTGCAAATGGTAAAAGGCGAAGATGAGCATTTTAGACAAGATATATACGCAGCTAAGAAAAAATAAACTGTTTTTTTGTAAATACATAGGAAAATGAAAGTCGTAATTCAACGAGTACAAAACGCGTCTGTAACTATCGATGGAACAGTTGTTGCTGCTATTGGAGCTGGACTTCTTATTTTGGTTGGGGTTGAACCTGCTGATGGACATGAAGATAGTAAATGGTTGGCTGCCAAAATCTGTAATATGCGTATTTTTAATGACGCAGAAGGTGTCATGAATACTTCGTTGCTAGATACAGATGGCGAATTGTTGGCAGTAAGTCAGTTCACCTTGCAAGCAACTACTAAAAAAGGAAATAGACCCTCTTATATGAACGCCGCAAAACCAGAAATTGCAATTCCAATATATAAACACTTCTTAAAGGAACTCGAATCAATTCTCGGAAAAAATGTAGGGAAAGGGGTTTTTGGAGCTGACATGAAAGTAGCCTTAGTGAATGACGGCCCAGTTACCATTCTTCTCGATTCAAAAAATAAAATCTAAACTGTTTCTTGTGAGAAAATAAGCAATGAAACTATCTTTTTGTATCTATAAATAAAATGGTATTTTAGTTTCTTTGAAATAAAATTATATTTATCCTATGTCTAAACAATCCAATACACGAACGATTTTGCCCTTATTTGAAGCTTTAGTATCTGTCTATGTTTTGATGGGGATGTTAGCCTTCAATATATTTGTCAAAGACGGTGAATGGCTAGGGGCATATTCAAATCAATATATATTACTGATTGCTGCATTGGTCGCCGTGTTGATTGGATTTAAAAACAAAATTTCTTTGGCTAAGGTAGTCCAAGAAATCTTAGCAAATATTCGTTCTGTTTCGGTTCCAATACTTATTTTGTTTTTGGTAGGAGCTCTTTCTGGAACTTGGTTGATAAGCGGCGTAATACCAGCCATGGTATACTATGGTTTGCAAGTGTTGAATCCTACTGTTTTTTTGCCAGCTTCTGTGATTATTGCTGCCATTATTTCTGTAGCTACAGGGAGCTCTTGGACCACATCAGCAACGGTTGGAATTGCACTTGTTGGAATTGGAACTGCTTTAGGAATTCCTTCAGGTATGATTGCCGGAGCTGTGATTTCTGGTGCGTATTTTGGAGATAAAATGTCTCCGTTAAGTGATACCACCAATTTGGCACCAGCGATGGCTGGTACCGATTTGTTTACACACATAAAATATATGGCGATGACCACTGTCCCTTCGTTGATACTAACACTAATTGCATTTGTTATAATTAGTGTTAGTATTGAAACAACAGGTAATGCCGATCTAAGTAGTTTATTAGAGGTAATCGGAAATACCTTCTATATAAGTCCGTGGTTGTTTACAGTGCCAGGGGTAGTTGTTTTGCTAATTTTGTTAAAAGTAAAACCTCTAATTTCATTACTTTCAGGTGTGGTTTTAGCAGCGGTTTTTGCTTTATTCTTACAGCCAGATCTTTTGAAAAATATTGCGTTGTCTCCTTTGTCGGCAATTCAAACTTCTATTTTTACAGACATTCAAATTCACACTGATAATGAAGCTTTAAATGAACTTTTTAGTTCAGGAGGAATGAAAGGTATGATATGGACTATTTTATTGATCATATCAGCAATGGTTTTTGGAGGTGCCATGGATGCCATTGGGGCTTTGTCGAAAATTACAGAAGTACTCTTAAAAATGGCGACCTCAGTTTTTGGCTTGTTTGCAAGCACAGTGCTGAGTTGTTTGGGACTCAATATTATTGCATCGGACCAATATTTAGCAATTGTAATACCAGGGAAAATGTTTAAGGACGCCTACGCTGAAAAAGGACTGGCTCCGCAAAATTTGAGTCGAACGTTAGAGGATTCTGGAACGGTTACTTCCGTTTTAATTCCTTGGAATACCTGTGGAGCGTATCAATCCTCCGTTTTGGGTGTTTCTGTGGCTGATTATTTTGTTTTTGCAATTTTCAATTATGTGAGTCCAATCACAACACTTATATTTGCAGCTTTCAATATTAAAATTAAACAACTACTTGAAAAGTAGGAATCTTTCTATGAAACTCGCAATTACCTCAGTTTTTCTTTTTGTTTTTTTTGGAATACAAGCACAAGACTATACCGTAGAAAAAATACCCAATAGATACCGGTTGAGTTGGGAAACAGTTGCAATGACTGAAGAACCCGATCTTGGATTTGTTGGGATTGGATTTGATTTGTTTCAATTGGTGAGTGGTTCGTCATCGGTTTATGTAGGAATCAATTCTTATTCTGCAATGTCAGGTAGTAGACCTGGTTTGATTACCCTTGGAATGTCTGCTGGATGGTGTCCACAAATCTTTACTGAGAATTTGAGTTTGGACGTTGGTGCCTTCATTGGAGGTGGTGGCGGAGGAGGAGCTGCTGATGGAGGTGGATTGATTGTTCGTCCTCATATTGCCCTCGAGCAAAGACTTGGTGATATAGGTCTACGACTTGGATTTTCCCGTATCGATTTTCCTTCTGGGGCCATCACCGGGAATCAGATGAATTTTGGAATTACCATAAATGGAAGCAATTATTTTAAATCACTTAGTTCTGAAGCTGTTCCCAAATTTATAGAGAAACCAGCAACAAATAAATTGCGAATTGCTATGGTCGGTACTCAATATTTCAATTTGAAAGAAGGGTCTGCAACGAACATACCAGAAGTTACCTATGTTGGATTGATAGGAGCGCAGATAGAAAGAACCTATTCTAACTATCTGTATGGAATACTAAAAGCGAATGGTGCTTTTGCTGGTGGTGCTGATGGGTATATGTCTATATTGTTGGGTGGAGGTGTTCGCTATCCTATCATTAATAACAAAGTACTTGTAGAAAGTAGACTCTTGTTTGGTCCAAGTGGAGGAGGTTCCATAGAATCGGGTGGAGGAGCAACTGCTCAAGCAGAAATTGGTTTAAGTATACTTATAGGTAAGGGATATGATATTAAATTCATGACCGGTAAGACGTTTTCTCCTTGGGGTGATTTTAATAGCAACCATATGGAAATTGGTATTGGAAAATCATTTGACAGGTTGTTTCCAAAAGAATTAAATCCAGAAGTAACTGACTTTACAATTCCTGCAAAGGATTATAATGTAAATCATATGGCGTTTAGTGTTTATAACAGAACCTATTTTCCGCCGCATGAGCAACGAAAAGACGGAGAGTATTATTTGTCAAGTTTTAACTTGTTAGGATTTGAAATTCAAAAGTACCTAGGGGAAAGATGGACGATCAATGGAGGAACTGTTTGGGCATACCAAGGCGATTATGGTGCTTACGCAGAAGGATTGTTGGGAGCTACCTATCACCACCCTATTGGCCAGCACTGGAATCTAACAGCACGTGCGATGTTTGGTGCCGCTGGTGGTGGCGCTATCGATTTGGGAAGTGGCTTGCTTTTTGAATATTCTATCGGAGTAGAGCGAAAATTAAATGAAAAATGGCATCTGTTTATCGATGGAGGAAAAACGCAACCTTTGGAAGGAAAATTTACGCCTTACAGCTTAGATGTTGGCCTTAAATTTCATCTGCATCAATTGATCAAAAAATAATTACTTGAGGAGTTTTGCGTGTTAAAGCCCCGTTAAAAAAGTTAAGTGCTCGTTAATTAAATTTTTAATCTCTTTACATTTTATATCTTTGATACAGAAGATTTCAAAACATAAATGAAAAGATATATGAAAAAAATAGCGAGTTTGTTTTTTATTGCCTTGTTGGGCGGTGCATTTTCATTAATTGGATATTTTTCCTTTATAGATATCACATCAAAACAAGATGCTATAGGTTCTAATCCTATTCCAATTGCCATTCCAACTGCTTTTAATAATACAAAATTGATAGCCGGTGAACGCACGGATTTTGTTACAGCGGCAGCAACAAGTTTAGATGCTGTTGTTCACGTAAAAAATACATCCATCAATAATTCAAGGGATCCTTTCGCTGACTTTTTCTACGGAAGAGGTAATGGAAGAGGAAGAGAACAAGTTGGAACCGGAAGTGGTGTTTTGATTTCCGAAGATGGATACATCATCACAAATAACCATGTCATTGACAACGCATCAGAAATTGAGATTACCCTTAATAATAAGAAAACATATACGGCAGAACTGATAGGAGCAGATCCAACAAACGATATTGCTTTGTTAAAGATTGAGGGTGATTCATTTCACTCAATTGTCTTTGGGAATTCAGATCATATCAATGTTGGTGAATGGGTCCTAGCCGTTGGAAACCCTTACAATCTTACCTCAACGGTAACAGCGGGCATTGTAAGTGCCAAAGGACGTGATTTGGAAGGAAACTCAAACATAGAGTCCTTTATTCAAACAGATGCCGCAGTAAATCCAGGTAATAGTGGCGGAGCACTCGTAAATACAAGGGGGGAATTGATAGGGATAAATACTGCAATATCGTCTCAAACAGGTGCCTTTGTTGGCTATTCTTTTGCCGTGCCTTCTAACATTGCCAAGAAAGTAGTGGAGGATTTGATGGAATACGGAAATGTGCAAAAAGCTTTGATTGGAATTCAATATGACCCAAGATCAGATGACTTGGAAGGGGTGCGAATACTGGCAATTACAAATGGTGGAGGTGCGCAAAAGGCCGGACTCGAGGAAGAAGATGTTATTGTGAAGATTGAAAATGTAAAAATCACTAAATTTTCAGATTTAAAAGGACAGCTCAATGCCAAAAGACCTGGAGATAAAATACAAGTTACCGTATTGAGAGGGGATGAATACCTTACAAAAACAGTAGAATTGACCGAAAATAAGACGCTTCATGTAAATGCGCTAGGTTTTTCAGTTGAAAAACTGTCTAAAGAAGAGGCAAAGAAATTTAATTTAAAAAGTGGCGTAAAAATCATCAATATTCAAAACCTTGAACTCAAAGATTTAGGGGTTGAAGAAGGGAATATTCTATTGGAAATAAACGGTGAAAAAGTACTCACAGTAGAGGAAGTAGATAGCCTACTAAGAAAACAAGCCCAAATGGGGTATTTGAAATTAGGAGTGCTAAATTCAAATGGTGAAAAAGAAAATTATATTTTTAGATAAAATAGGGTTGAAATAGTGCAAAACAAGAAGTCGACAGAAATCTGTTGACTTTTTTGTTTGGGAATCGAATGGAGTAAAAAACAGTTATTTTCTTTATGGCGAAAACAGATAAGTTAGATAGTATAGATAGCTCGGATTTGCAATCCGAGTTTAAAGCAAGTAATCTTCGTTCATTTTCGACTTTATGTAGTTGTAATTTATTTCTTACTGTAAAAAAAGTTTTTTAGTTTCTGCAACAACGATTACTCGGATTTGTAATTCGAGGCATCCGTTTTTCAAGTCCAACTCAGATAGCTCGGATTTGCAATCCGGGTTTGCTTAAAATAGAGGTAAACAAACCACATCAATTTCCGAATTTAAATCGGCGTAATTTCTTGCAGAACTATAGAGATAATCTTCTGGGTTTTCCACAATCCTTTCTTTTACCGGGTTGTTGTGGATATAATTAATCTTTTGCTTAATAAATTTTTGGGAATATATTTTTTCAGCATGATAACCATTTTGCCAAACTTTATAAGTTTGTTTTCTATTTAAGTGACGGCATGCGTCTCTGAACATTTTCAATAACCATTCTCTTCTGCTTTCTGGGTATTCCTTTATTGTTTTAACTATTTTTTTTGCTGTAAATTTTTTAAAATCTCTCATTATTTCTGAAATCATGAGGTCACCATCATCCCTGCACAATAAATGGATATGACTTGACATAATACAATATGCGTACAATTCTAATCCTTTATTCGCGATGCAATATTTTAAGCTGTCAATTATAATATTGCGTAAGGGTAATCTTGTAAATAAATCTATCCAATTTTCAGTGGTTATAGTTATAAAATAACCAGTGTCTTTTTCCGTTGCTCTGTATTTTGAAGGCATTTTTTTATGTAAGATATTAAAAAATAACGTGTTAAAATTATCTTTTGTGATTATAGGTAGACTCGGATTGCAAATCCGAGCCATCCATGTACTAAATTCAAATGGTGAAAAAGAAAATTATATATTTAGATAATATAAAATCAAATGAGCACAAATTAAAAAGTCGACAGTTTTCTGTCGACTTTTTTTTATGACAATAGTGGTACTGTGTTGCTTTTTCTTATTTTTACCTGACAAATTTAACCACAGCATTTTATGGATAGCAAAGCGCAAACTATTGAGAAATTAAGAGCAGACTTACATAGATTCAATTATGAATACTATACCCTAGACAATGCCTCAATTTCTGATTATGAGTTCGATTTGAAATTGAAAGAACTAGAGCAGTTGGAGAAAGACAACCCTCAGTTTTTTGATGCAAACTCACCCACACAACGAGTTGGAGGAGAACTTACTAAAAACTTTGTTACCAGAGTGCATAAAAATAGAATGTATTCACTCGATAATTCCTATTCAAAAGAAGATTTGTTGGATTGGGAAAAAAGAATCCTGAAGTTGGTTGAAGGCCCTATAGAGTATACCTGTGAGTTGAAATATGACGGTGCGTCTATAAATATTACCTATAAGGAAGGAAAACTTGTAAAAGCGGTAACAAGAGGCGATGGTGTACAAGGTGATGATGTTACAACCAATATTAAAACGATTCGCTCTTTGCCACTAACATTACAAGAACCTTTCCTGGATTCTTTCGAAATCAGAGGTGAAATAATTCTTCCTTTAAAAGGTTTCCAGAAGATGAATGAAGAGAGAGCGACGGCTGGAGAAGAGTTATATGCAAACCCTAGAAATACAGCAAGTGGTAGTTTGAAATTACAAGATAGTGTTGAAGTGGCAAAGCGTCCATTGGACTGCCTTCTTTATCAGGTTGTTTCGGATGATAGGAGGTTTGAATCGCATTCTGAAATCTTGTCAAAAGCAAGGTCTGTGGGCTTTAAGGTTCCAAAAACCTTAACAGTTGCAAAAAATATTGATGAAGTTCTTGATTTTGTGAGCCTATGGGATGAAAAACGACATGATTTACCTTACGAAACAGACGGAATTGTGATAAAGGTAAATTCGTTGAGGATGCAAGAAGAAATTGGGTTTACTGCAAAAGCGCCAAAATGGGCAATTGCCTATAAGTTTAAAACCGAGCAGCAGGCTACGCTATTGAATGAAATCACATATCAGGTTGGGAGAACTGGGGCCATAACCCCAGTTGCAAATTTAGAACCTGTACACTTAGGAGGAACAACTGTGCGTAAGGCCTCTTTACATAATGCTGATCAGATTGAGAAATTGGATATTCGAATTGGAGATACTGTATTGGTTGAGAAGGGCGGAGAAATTATTCCCAAAATTGTAGGAGTAGATTTTTCGAAAAGAAGTCAAAATACAAGTAAGACAATCTACGCTACAAATTGCCCAGAGTGTGGTACATCTTTAATACGAACTGATGGTGATGCTAAACATTATTGTCCAAATGAATTTGGTTGTGCTCCACAAATCACAGGAAGAATACAGCATTTTATAAGTAGAAAGGCCATGGATATTGATGGTTTGGGTGGAGAGACGGTCGACTTGCTTCGAAAAGAAAATTTGATCAATACGTATGCTGACTTGTACGAATTAAAATATGAAGACATTGTACGCCTTGATCGAATGGCTGAAAAATCTGCACAAAATGTGATTAATGGTATCGAAAAATCTAAAGAGATACCTTTTGAAAAAGTCCTGTTCGCCCTTGGAATTCGTTTTGTAGGAGAAACCGTTGCAAAAAAACTGGCAAAACATTTTAAAAATATAAAAGCCTTGATGAATGCGTCTTTTGAAGCACTAGTTTCTGTAGACGAAATTGGTGACCGAATTGCGCAAAGTGTTGTTTCTTTTTCACAGGACGAATTGAATATTCAGCTGATCGATAGAATGGAGTCTTATGGAGTACAATTGTCTTTATCTGCCGAAGCTTTAGAAAATCAAACGGATTTGCTCAAAGGGAAGACTTTTGTAGTTTCAGGCGTTTTTCATAAGCTTAGTAGAACTGAATTGAAGAAAACAATCGAAGACAATGGTGCGAAGGTGTCAAGTTCTATTTCCAAAAAGACAGATTTTATTGTAGCCGGAGACAACATGGGACCTGCCAAATTGGAAAAGGCAACAAAGCTTGAAATCCAAATACTAAACGAAGATGAATTCTTAGCGATGCTTCAATAGGAGAAAAGACTTATTTTATGATGTTGTCAGTAGATGTTGTCAGTAGATGTTGGGGTGAATTTGTTCGTTTTCCCCTGAGGATTCTCTACTAATTTTTCTTACTTCTAAGTTTTCTGAATCAAGGTATTCTTTGACGCATTTGAAGATGAAGGTTCTTATAAGCTTTTCATTTTTTGAAGAAAGTGATTCGTATTCAATTTCAGATTCATTTACATTTTCTAAAATCATATCACCCACTCCAAAAATTACCCAATCCATGTTAAGGTCGGGGTAATGGGTTTTTATAACTTTCATTTTGTCTACGCCTAAATGTTTACCAGCTCGCAAGATACCTTCTGATAATCCAGTTTTTAGAGAGAATTTCCTTTGACTTATCTCCTTGAAAGTCAAATAAGTGATGATTTTTTCTTTTGAAGTCATTGTTTAACAATTTTTATTTGCTAATAACAAATAATTGTGTTTAATTAGCATAGGTTAAGAATAAACAAACGTTATATACTTGATATAAGTTTGTTACAAAGATAACAAAACTTTGTTAATAAAAAAACATATGCTATGGTAAACAAAGAAGAAAGAATGAAATTAAAAAAGCTTCTAAACGCTAACTATACGAAGGAGGTTGGTGAAATGTTGGCTGAAATGAATGTCAAGTCTCGATTGGGAAAACCTTATTCTTCTTCAATGATTCGCAGAGTGTTGAATGGCTATATAGAAAATATTGAAATTGAAGTTGCAATTTTAAAAGTCTATATCCAGAGAAAAGAAAAAAAAGAACTAGAAATCCTGTCAAAACGTAGAATTCTTGGTCTCGACGATTAAGTTAATTAAATGTGTTGACAGAAAGTTCCATTTCTCGATCAAAAGATTTCATTCTAATTCTTTGTTACTCAAATTTGTTAATTAGAAGGAGGCAATAAAATGTAAACCCACTCCCTTACTCGATATTTGCGGTAGTAATTGTTTTTTGATTTGAATCTTTTTTGATCTACTCCCTGTGAATTCGTTTTGAGTCTTTTCAATATGTTTTCTGCTGTTCAGTACAACAGACCTACCTATAATGGTTCCAATAAGCCCTCCAACAAGCATGTCCGATACCCAATGTCTGTGATCTGAAAAATTTGCCATAAATACAAAAGTAACAAAACCATATGGTAGCCAATAATTGTCATACTCCATTTGAATTACCTTCGCAACAGCGTAATACGCAGTTGCATGTAATGAAGGCATAGCAGTTCCATATTGCTGTGTACCTCCCGTAACACCATGGTAATATCCAAAGTCCCAATGGTCTTTTGTATATGGGTATTCAGCCGGTGCATCACCACTCAATTTTGCATCTGGTCTTTTTCTTGAAATAACAGATTTGAGAAATAAATGACTTATAACAAAAGAATATGCCATGGACTTAAATGCATTGGCGGCTGCTCTTTGTCCTTTTTCACTATTTGCAATAAAAGAACCAGCATAAAGGGCAATAAGTGGATAAGAGATATAGGCATCTTCTCCTCCCAACCAAGGAGGATTATTAGTAAAGGGGTCAATTTCGGGTAGCGTATAGTCAATTGCAGGTTCTATATAATCTTGTAAAAATACGGTCGTATGATAATCAGAAGCAATTAATGCAAGCGTACCAGCAGCATACAGTCCAGTTGTTGTCCAATTTTTTGAAATGGAATGCCCCATTTCACTAAAATCTCCAGGTATCGTAATTATTGAGTTTGTTATTACCCGGCCTGCAACCTTAAAGCGATTGTCTTTTTGGGTTTTCTCATAGTGTAGCGAATCTACTTGACTGTTTACATTAATACTATAGATACTTAGCATTAACAATAGCATTAGGGGTCTCATAAAAAAAATTTTTTCAAAAATACTATTTTTTCCTAGATCCCCCACTTTAGAGCATATAAAATGTAGAAGTCTCATTTAGCCATAGTTAAACCACTAGAAACATTCGGCACATAAAAGTAAATTCATGCTTAAACTAAATTTAAGTTTTCATGCCATAACAAAGTGTATTAGTTCCAAATCCACCATTCTGTCTTTACACCAAAATAAGTTCCCCAACTTTTTTTACCAGTAAATTGTAAATATGGAGAGTACAGGGTTTCTTTGGCAAAATCATTGTATTTAGCAACCGAAGCAACAAAACGTATATGCGGTCGTGCCCAGATATTTCGTTGTCCGTTAGGAACATAGACGGGTGATAATGTAAACTTTGTCATACTAGCAATGGGGTTTGTTCCGTCTTTTCTTTGTGAATAGTGCAATTCTGTGATCAGGTGAAAATGATCCGTAAAATAATACTCGTCTCGAGCACCAATGGTAAAGTCTATTTTTTTATTGTAAACCTCCCGATCAAAATAAGTCTTCGATAAACCGTCTGTATCTGCTGCTCCTTTACTTGCTGTAAAAATAACATAAGGATTCAGCGTGTTTTTCTCAGAGGTATTTAAAACAGTATGATTCACAACAGATAGTGAATAGGCTCCCTTAAAATTTAAGGCCAGTGTGTCTGGAGCACCAAAGGTAGCCCAAGTCTTTGAAACACCTCCATCACCTCCATTGGCAATACGTGTACCATAGCGGACTGCTAAGTCATTAAAAGAACCTTCTTTCATATTTTTCAGATTTACATGATGTCTGGCTCCAAGAACAAAACCATAATCAGAAGGGAAATTTAATTTGGGATCTGGATTTTCGGGAAGGTTCACTTCTTCATCCATTCCACCATCGGCATTTGCCATTCTGTGGTATTCACCTAAGAGTGTGATACGATTGTTTTCGTTAAGATCAATATCGTGTTCAGCAATCAAAACAGTTCTTTGTCGCATTCCTGTGCTAGGTGTACCAGTCTTAATGTTTAAATAGAAATAGGGAGGTACAGTAGCTGTTGTATCTGTAGAGGCAACAAAAATTGCCGCCAATCTCGTTTTTTTAAACTCTATTCCAAAACCTTGCCCAGAATGATCGTTAAAATAAAAGTGGTCTGCAACATGTACGTCAGGACCTCTATACAATCTAGAGCCTGCCCAAACATTGATGCCAGAATTTCCAATATTTCTGGCTTGTACGAATAACTCGGGAATTGCTATTGTGAGACCTCCTAAACTCGAAGTGGTGCTATTTCCAAATGTACTTAAACTATTAGAATACATTGAAAACCGCATTTGTAGATTGATACTCGTACTGTCTCCTTTTTTGGGTTTGAAATGAAATGAGGGGGCAAGTTCTAAATAATCTTGTTCCTCCATTCTTCCTCCAATACTTCCCATGTTATTTAGGTTTAACCGTCTACCAATTGTTCTTCCATCATCAAAAGTCCAATCAACACCAACTCTTCCATAAGTACCAAATGAAATGGCCTTGTTTGTAATATGATCGTAGGCAATTTGAGCTTTGGAATTTGTCGTGAAAAAAAATGAAAAGGCTAAAGTAAAGGCAATTGAAATAGTAATAAATGATCGAGGGGAATTCTTTCTCATAATAGGTTAGTTTATAAGTTAGCTTTTGTAAAATACGAATTAATTTTAAAACGTGTTATCGTTTTGTGGAAAAAGCGCAAAAGAGAAATGATTATATTGCTGCTAATTTCTTAAATTTTGAGCAAAAAAAAACGTTCCAATAAGATTGGAACGTTCTGTTTGATAGTGACCTCGATAGGATTCAAACCTATAACCTTCTGAGCCGTAATCAGATGCGCTATTCAGTTGCGCCACGAGGCCGTTTTGCGGTTGCAAATATAGGTATATATTGTGAATATCAAAACAAAATCACTAAAAATACAATTAATTTAATTCGGCTTTAATTTTGTTCAAGATTTCGGAAGCTTCCGCGGTGTCTCTTGTAAAAATTGAAAGTTCGATGCGGTCGTTCAGAGCGGCTAGTTTGGCTTTTCTTCTTGCTCTACGATTGTTCTTGACGATGAATTGAATTTCAGCGTCATGTAAATCCAATTTTAACCGTTGGATTTCGGTAAATGATCCCGTATATAATTTAATGTGGGAGGAATACATTGACATTTTACATAAATTAATTTTACTACAAAGATTTTTTTGTGATATAAGCTCTCCAACCAATGATGGCAAGCTGCCACTTCTTGGCCTTACTCATGTCTAATTGTTTTTTTCCAAAAGAGGGAAAAATCAATTTGTTGAATCTTGCAATTGTGCGAAACAATTGTGTTTTCATGCGTCAAATTTTTTGGGGAGGTCTAATATACAATTTTTTTTTATTTTTAGAAAATGCTGCCCCTCATAAAGCTTTGCTGTTTGTAGATTTGATATATTTGCCTTTCAAATTTTTAGAAAATGAATTTACTATTCATAGCAATTGGGTTGCTGTTGTTAATTTTTGGTGGTGACTGGCTGCTAAAAGCCGCAGTTGGGTTTTCGTTACGTTTGCAAATTCCCAAGATAATAATCGGTATGACCGTAGTGTCTTTTGCAACCTCGGCTCCAGAGCTTATTGTAAGTTTGAAATCTGCCCTTCAAGGGCATTCAGATTTGGCGTTGGGTAATGTGATAGGTTCTAATATCGCTAATTTAGGATTGGTCTTAGGAATTACACTGTTGCTTTCAACTATAAAAATTCAACGTAGTTTTTATGTTACTGATTGGCCAATGATGATGCTTTCTTCATTTTTCTTATTCGGTTTTTTATTAGATGATAACAAGTTAGAGGCCTATGAAGGTTTGATATTATTCGGCTTGTTACTCGGTTTTTTAATTTATTTACTGAAATTTCAAAAAGTAGCCGTCATAGATGAAATGCCAGAAGATGACGAAGAACTCGAACTGTGGAAAGCAGTTACTTATATGTCTATTGGAGGCATTGCCTTATGGGGAGGTTCTGAACTTCTTATTCATGGAGCAGTGGGGATGGCTGAGAAGTTTAATATTGGGCAACGTATTATTGGTATTACGATAGTTTCAGTTGGAACAAGTATTCCTGAACTTTCTGCATCGATAATTGCAGTTTTGAAAAAAGAAAAAGCAATTTCATTGGGGAATTTAATAGGTTCAAATGTGTTTAATATTTTGGCGGTTCTAGGACTTACTTCCATGGTGACACCCATTACGGTTATAGATATGGGGTTAATTCATAATGATATTTATTGGATGCTAGCCATTGCATTGAGCATACTGCCGTTAAGCTTTTTAACCTTTCGACGGTCTGGTATGCAGTTGGGTAAAATGCAAGGAGTTTTATTACTTGGAACGTATATTGTTTTTATTTATAGGATGGTCCAGTAATATAGGCGGTAAAGAATTCCAATCAACCATGCACTAGGGGCAATAGGTTTAGAACCTATTATTTCATTCTCACTTCACCTTCTCCTTTAACTCAGCAATTTGATCTCTTAATTTTGCCGCTGCAAGAAAGTCTAAATTCTTCGCAGCTTTTTCCATGTCCTTGCGTTTACTTTTAATTCTTTTTTCAATTTCAGATGTACTTAAATACGTAAGATCTTCTTCAGTAGCCATATTGGCGTCCATAGAGGAATACGATGTTCCCTGGTTTTCCAACAAGGCGTTTTCCACCTTCTTTATTATTTGTTGAGGTGTTCTATTGTGTGCTGTATTGTAGGCAATTTGTTTTTCACGTCTGTTTTCAGTTTCTGTAATGGTCAAGTTCATACTTTTGGTCATCTTGTCGGCATAGAGAATGGCCTTTCCATTCACATTTCGTGCCGCTCTACCTATGGTTTGGGTTAGCGATCTATGCGATCGTAAAAAACCTTCCTTATCAGCATCTAAAATGGCAACTAAGGACACTTCTGGTAAATCCAATCCTTCACGGAGTAAATTGACACCAATCAAAACATCGAACAAACCTTTTCTTAGGTCTTGCAGGATTTCTACGCGCTCTAAAGTGTCAACATCAGAATGAATATAACGACAACGTACTTGGATTCTGGTCAAGAATTTTGCCAATTCCTCTGCCATTCTCTTAGTTAAGGTAGTCACCAAAACACGTTCGTCCAATTCCACACGTTGTTGGATTTCTTCTGTAAGATCATCAATTTGGTTAAGGCTTGGCCGTACTTCAATGATAGGGTCTAAAAGTCCCGTAGGTCGAATGACTTGCTCTACATACAAACCGTCTGTTTTTTCCAGTTCGTAATCTGCTGGTGTAGCACTTACATAGAGCACCTGATTTTGTATGGCTTCGAACTCTTCAAATTTTAAAGGGCGGTTGTCCATGGCAGCCGGCAGCCGGAATCCGAATTCTACCAGATTTTCCTTTCGGGAACGATCCCCGCCATACATGGCATGTGTTTGAGGGACGGTGACATGACTTTCATCTATCACCATCAAATAGTCATCAGGAAAATAATCTAACAAGCAGAAAGGACGGGTACCGGGATTTCTGCCGTCTAGGTAGCGCGAATAATTTTCAATACCACTACAGTAACCTAATTCACGAATCATCTCCAAATCAAACTCAGTACGCTCTTTAAGACGTTTCGCCTCTACATGTTTGCCTATTTCCTTAAAGTAATCTACCTGTTTTACCATGTCTTCTTGAATCTGATGGATGGCATTTTGCAGAATGTCGGGAGAGGTTACAAATAAATTGGCGGGATAGATTTTTAACTGCTCAAACTTTTCTATGATTTGATTGTTTTCTACGTCAAACGATTCAATTTCTTCAATTTCATCGCCAAAGAAATGCACACGGTAGGCATACTCTCCATACGAAGGATAAATGGTAATGGTATCTCCTTTTACCTTAAAAGAACCACTTTTGACTTCTGTCTCCGTTCTGGAATATAAACTTTGCACCAGCATATGCAGAAACTTAGTTCTTGCAATTACTTGGTCTTGTTCTATATGGATTACATTTTTTTGAAATTCTTCTGGGTTTCCAATTCCGTACAAACAAGATACCGATGCGATTACTAGCACATCTCGTCTTCCTGATAATAGGGCAGAGGTGGTGCTTAAACGCAAACGTTCTATATCTTCGTTAATAGACAAGTCTTTTTCAATAAATACACCACTAGAAGGAATATAGGCTTCGGGTTGGTAATAATCGTAATAAGAAACAAAATACTCAACCGCATTGTTTGGGAAAAATTCTTTGAATTCTGCGTACAATTGTGCTGCCAAGGTTTTGTTATGTGCTAGCACCAAAGTAGGTTTGTTTACCTGTTCGATTACATTGGCAACCGTAAAGGTTTTTCCAGATCCTGTAACGCCAAGTAAGGTCTGGTACTTTTCATTTTGTGCAATACCAGAAGTCAGTTGTTCAATAGCCTCTGGTTGGTCTCCTGTCGGTTTGTATGCAGATTGTAGTTTGAATTCCATCTTACAAAAATACAGCAACAATTTTGATTATTCACATTCTTTTTAGCAGCATTGGTAATTGTATGATTTGAAGAAGTTTTGTGTAAAATATATGGAGTCCAATTGCGGTTAAATGCGCATAATATTTTGATAAACCGAGTGGGATGTGTATTTTGCGCACTTAATCCCCCTAGATGTCTCAGATACAGAAATACGGTTTTTTTGGTCTATTAGCTGCGTTATTGCTAGTGGCTATTTTGTTGTTTGGAAAAACTTCCTATAACAGACAAGTAGTAGTAGAAGCGCAACATGTTGACACGGTGCCTCCAATTCCTATTCCACAAGGGATACGTATAAAAAAGCATGCAGAGGCGAAAACCGAAAAAGTAAAACAAAAACTCGATTCCTTATTAAAGCGTGTACATAAACGCTACGATTTTCACGGAGCGGTTTTGGTAGCGCAAAAGGGAAAAATTGTATACAGCGGCCATATTGGGTATGCAGATTTTAGAAAAAAGAAATTGTTGGATGAGTCATCAGTTTTTCAACTGGCATCTGTCAGCAAGCAGTTTACGGCTGCAGCTGTATTGGTGTTGATGGAGAAAGGACGTTTGCAATTGACAGATTCTGTCACAAAGTATTATCCGGAATTCCCTTATAAAGATGTTACCATACAGCATTTGTTATATCATACGGCGGGTTTGCCGAATTACTTTTGGGTGGCCGAACACAAATGGGAGGGTAAGGATGCCCCTAGCAATCAGGAAATGATGGATTTGTTGTGTAGCAGCGACGTTGGACGTTTTTTTATTGCCGGACGCCGATTTGACTATTCAAACACCGCCTATTTTGTATTGGCATCTATTGTGGAAAAGGTAAGTGGACTTTCTTTTTCAGAGTTTACTGAAAAGGAAGTTTTTAAACCTTTGGGTATGAAAAACACCTATGTCTATAGTTATAAAAAAGATACCATTCGCGAGCAACAGCTTATTGGATACCGTTTGTACCGAGGCTGGCGACATATTAAAATACCGGGTACTGTAAACGATGCTGTGGTAGGCGATAAAAATGTTTATGCAACCACAGAGGACTTGTATAAGTGGGTTGAAGGTTTGAATTCTGGTAAATTGTTGTCTGAAGAAACGGTACAAATGATGTACAGCAAAGGCAAGAACAAATACGGTTATGAAATTCCATACGGTTTGGGCTTTCGGCTTTCACGCTGGGGAGAAGAAAAGATCTACCATTATGGAAAATGGAATGGCTTTAGTACCGGCATAGTTCAATACCCGGCAGATGATTTGGTTCTGATTGTATTGGAACATACGAGTTTTAACGGAATGACTTCCTTAAATGCCAATCTAAAAAAGTTGGTGTTGAAGCATTTCGACGCGTAATATAGCTTCATTTTTTAAAGTTTAACCATTCGATTTATATAGGATTTAAACCGATGGATATCGCTTATCTTTTGGTACCAAGGAAGTTAGCGTTCAGCTTGTATTTAGGTTGGCCTTTTTTGAAAAAAAACTATAAAAAAGATAGCGTACTAATTGTTAAAATTTCTATATTTGCCTCGCTAAAAGCACCGGTCTGGTAGTTCAGCTGGTTAGAATACCTGCCTGTCACGCAGGGGGTCGCGGGTTCGAGTCCCGTCCAGACCGCTTTTAAAAAGCACCTCTTTTGAGGTGCTTTTTTTTATATAGGTTCGAGTTAGCCTGTGCTGACGCATGGAAGCATCCAGACCGCTTTTAAAAAGCACCTCTTTTGAGGTGCTTTTTTTTATATAGGTTCGAGTTAGCCTGTGCTGACGCATGGAAGCATCCAGACCGCTTTTAAAAAGCACCTCTTTTGAGGTGCTTTTTTTTATATAGGTTCGAGTTAGCCTGTGCTGACGCATGGAAGCATCCAGACCGCTTTTTAAAAAGCACCTCTTTTGAGGTGCTTTTTTTTATATAGGTTCGAGTTAGCCTGTGCTGACGCATGGAAGCATCCAGACCGCTTTTAAAAAGCTCTCCTTTTGGAGGCCTTTTTTTGTGGAATTAATTTAACGAGAAGCCATGCCTACGAAAAGCGATGACAAACCATAGAAACACCGCCCAAGCACAAACGTCATTGCGAGATACGAAGCAATCTCCTAACGTCGAATTATGCAAGAACACTGCTGTTTGTAATAGCGATTCTTTATGTTTCATACAAAGGCTTTTAGTGGCATGAGCTATTTGTGTGGGATTGCCTTGTCTGCCAACAAGCAGGCTTCGTACCTCACAATGACGCTGTCAGTAGGGGACGCCTCAGGGGACGAATGGTTCATTTTAAACACACTTTTTTTACTTATTTCTACTTTTTACGGGAAACCGTAAGGTTGTTGTGGGTTTGTTTTATATATTTGTGAAAAATTGATAAAGAACACTAAAACTTGTTTAATCCCGTAGCAGCATCCCAAAAACAACACTTTTTGTGTGGATATAACGAGTTGTAGCCAATTCTCAAAAAATAAAAATCAAAAAACTTATTCTTTTAACTAATAAAATTATGGAGCTAGAATTTTTTCAAAGGGAAGACATACAGATTTTAATTGAAAATACCCTAATAAGTCTTGCGATTATTGGAGTATTAGTTGTAGAAATATATTATACACTTAAGCTTTCTAAAAAGCTAAAATCAAAAATTGATAACTCACAACGTTCAGAGTTAAAAGATTTAGATATAGGTTCGATTAACCTAATAAAGGCAGATCGCAAAAAACTGATATTAAAAAAGGTAATCGATGTACTTACCATTATAGTTGTAATAATCAATGCTTATATCACTTTAATTTTAGCCCTAAGTGTATTCCCTGGATCTGAAGATACAGTCAATTCTATTATAGAGTATACGACTGAACCTATAAAAAATATCGGTAATGCTATTATCAATTTTATACCAAACTTTGTATCAATAATCATTTACATTATTGTTTTTAGGTTTGCTATAAAATATATTAAAATCTTACGTGATGCAATTGAGAATAGGAGTTTAAGTATTCCTTCTTTCGATGCAGATTGGGCGAGACCTACGGCCAAAATCATCATCTTTTTACTCTATGTATTTTTAATTGTTCTTATTTTTCCGTTGTTGCCAGCTTCAGAAACTAGCGAGTTTAAAGGTGTCGCTGCTTTTGTAGGTATACTAATTTCAGTTACTGGTGGCTCATCGATATCTAACTTTTTGGGAGGAATTGTGCTTACTTACATGAAGCCTTTTAAGTTAGGCGACAAAGTAATGATCAACGATATTGTTGGTGTAGTTACGGTTAGAAATCCATTTGCTATAAAATTACTAACTATAAAAAATGAAGAAGTAACTATACCAAATAATCAAATTGTTTCAAATAACACGATAAATTATTCTTCTAGCGGGAAAACGGTTTTGCATACAACAATCTCAATTGGTTATGATATTAAGTATTCTAAAGTACATGAATTACTAATAAATGCTTCAAATAAAACTGAAGGAATATTAAAAGAGCAACTACCATTTATTCACCAAAAAAGATTAGAAGACTTTTATATCATATATGAACTTAACTTCTTTGTAGCTGATGTTGTAAAACAGCCCAAAATAATTTCAGCATTACATGCTCATATCCTCGATGAATTCAATGCCGCTGGAATAGAAATATTGTCCCCACATTATGAGGCAAGAAGAGATGGTGAAAGAAGCACAGTTATTACCTGAAGAAGAACTGGCTACAACAATGTCTATAATTAATACGGGGTTTGGTGCTTAACTCAAAGTTTAGTGCTTTTAACCAAGTCCGCCAAACCTTTTTGATTTGGCTTTATTAATGAAAAAATAAAACAAAATAAAAAGATTTGGCTAAGTACTTAATCGGAAATTATCTACTTTTAATTCCCGTACTAACCATAGCCGAGACGTTACCTGCAAGTTCAAAAAAAAAAAACTGAAGACAAAAGAAGTTAATACAAATCAATTCAAATCAATAGATGAATTATATTCCTTTATTGACGAACACTCATTTGAACTGAGAAGAAATTATGAACTTACAGATATTTGGGTTCGATTTAGAAACCAAACTGAAATTGATATCGAGAAAAAAAAATCACAATGGGAAATTGATTGTTTCCTATTTGATATAAAAAGTAATATTCTATTTTCACAAGTATATACTCAAGGAAAAAACATTTCTGAAATTAAAAAATTTCCCGACTTAGATAAATTTAATAAAGAGGTCGTAAATTACATTAAATTAAGAATTTCATCATCAAATAGTTCAATTCTAAAAGCTAGATATAATCACTTATTATGGAAATGTCCTAGTGGCATAAAGCAAACTAAATATGCAGCTGCTGCAATAAAGAATTATATATTTTCTATAAAAGAATACTATAGATTGTTTAAAGAAAATGGTAATAGTGATTCTAGTTTTCAAATTGGAGAATTATTTGAGAAACTGTCTGCAATTAGTAATGAAATTAAATTTGACAACACAGAATTAAAAGAGCTTTCTAATTTTCTAATCTTCAAAGCTGAAAACTTAGAATTTTACTTAATTCATGGGATATTGGTCGATATGCTTAAATACCCGAAAATATTTAAATCAATAGATTTCACAAATACTTTAACCCTCTTTGAAAAAGAATTAAAATCAGACACTGAATTAAATGATTTAATTTTGGGACACGAACAATTATCTACCGCAATAAAAATTGCTAAAAAACTAGGAGAAGATCATAAAAAATGGCACAATGAAAAAGGTTTGGCATTTCTTAGATTAGCCGAAAAAATAACAAACGAAGATCGATTTTGGATAAAACAAGATTATCATGCCAAAGCAATATCCGAATTTAAACTGGCTAAAAATATTCAAAATCGAAAAAGTACTGAAAGGCTGTATTCTGATCTTAAACCAACTATAAAACTAGCTACAGTTCAAATACCGTATTCAAAGGACATTCAAAACATCTTAAAAGACCATGATAAATATCTAAAAAACAAATCCAATGAATTATTAAAATTAGAGCCATCCGAAATATATAGATTTATTTCTGTTGGAAATTTTTTTCCAAATTATGAAACAACCCTAAAAGCGTCTAAGAACACAAATACATTCTTAACTTACTTGACCTCAATAAGTTTCGATAAAAACAAAAACATAACAAAAGGAAGAACTGAAAATAAAGAATTGAAAAACGTCTATGATGCATATAAAAATCAATTAGATACAACTGTTTTACCACAATTACATTATATAATTATTCTTGGAATTAAGTCAGGTAAACTAACCTTTAGAAATTTTATAAATTTTCTTGTTGAAGAAACTTGGATTGGTAAAACCCATTTACGCTATGATTTAGGAGGAAATGAAATACAAATAAACTGGATTGAGCAATTAAGTCCAGCTATAATAGAGTTTTTTCTTCAGACTCAAGCATGGTGTTTAAGTGAATATCATCGTCCAAGTTTTATATTATGTACTGATAGTTTTACACTAAAAATGGAGGGTATATTTCGAGGTTTTTGTGAAATAGCAGGTATTCCAACTAGTACAGACCAAGAAAAAGGAATGCAGGAAATTTATATTAACAATGTTTTCGATAACGAACTTATAATAGAATATTTCAATGAAGACGATAGACTGTTTTTTAATTACTTATTTTCAAACGATGGTGGTTTAAACTTAAGAAATAACATAGCGCATTGTTTTTACACACCTAGAGATTATCATCCTGATAAAATGTTACTCTTAATTGCAGCTTTACTTCGACTAGGCAAATACGATTACAAAATTGCAAACACCAGAAGTTAACACCGCATAAGTTTAATGTGGGGTTTTATGTTTTAGCCCAAAGCCTGCCTGCCGGACGGGCAGGAAAACACAAAATAAGAATAAGTTTGTTGCTTAGTAAAATTAATAAATAGCTAATTAAAGAAAACCGTTGTAAAACATTGCGAAAATGAAAAAAGGATTCAAAAAAAAACTAAATTTAATTTTAGGATTAATATGGTTAATTTGATTCTTTGCCTGAGTATTTGGAAACGAAGAACCGAATTGGACAGATTATAGATGGATTGTAATTTCTGTAATGTATTTAGGACTCTACTTTTACCAAAAAAAATAAATTTAACAAACCAAAACTTATATTATAGATAACATATGAAATTCACTATCAGACTCCTAATTCTTTTTACCTTTTTTACGACTCCCCTTTTTAGTCAATATTCTTCTCTTTGCCAAGAAAAAATTGAGGAAGCAGTAGATGTCTTTAAAAAAATACATGATGTAAAAACTGATAAAGAGAATAAAAAATTGAGTATCGATTACAGAACAAATTCTGGCTTATATGACTTCGATTTTCATTTTATCGACAAAAACATCGGAATAGCAAACCTGGCAACAAATGAATGGGGCAGACCAAACTTAGTGTACAAGTGGAAAGATGATGAAGGTAACGTTGAAAAAGTTGATGTTTACTATTTTCCCACTTATGAAGACTATGTAATGTTTGTAGAGCCTACAGTAATATCAGCATGTTCTGGTGAATATGAATCCACAAGGTACAGTAAGATTACAAGAGATGAAAAGTTATTCGTTTTTAGAAAAGGAGAAAGAGTTGAGGCAGGTGTTAAGGTGAAATTATATAGAGTAGAGTCAAACGTATTAGAAAAAGATAATATCCCTCACAAAAAATATTATAATAACGGTAACTTAAGAGAAGAGGGACAACTTAAAAATGGACAAGGAAATGGTGAATGGAAATACTATTATGAAAACGGTCAATTAAAGTCCGTTGGAAATTATGAAAATGGTAAAAAGACTGGTGAGTGGAAATACTATCTTGAAAACGGTAACTTAACTGAATTAGGTAAATATGAAAACGATAAAAAGGTTGGTGAATGGAAAACGTACCATTAAAAGATCTCAGAAAATTTCATCAAATAAGAGCAATAAATTGCTAAGCTTAAATCTCTTTTGTTCTTTCTATTTATATCTTTAAATTTAATACTTTGTAAACTTAAGCCGTATAAAATTAATAAATAGCTAATTAAAGAAAACCGTTGTACAATATTGCAGAATTACAAAGTTCTAAATAAATTATTTAAACAAAATGTGTGTTCCCGTAAAACTATAATATACCCTTAGAATATTTTTGCTAAAAATTTAAATGATTCAATAAAACATTAATATGAAACCTACTTTATTTTACATCATTGTCGTATTTCTCTTCTCGTTAATCCCTTTTTCTGGTATTGGGTATTTCGGAACAATGATAACTGATAATTACTCCGTTGAGCATGCTAAAACTCAATTGAAAAAAGATACAGATAAACTTACTACAAAAGAAATACAACAGAAAACTAAAATAATTGAAAAAGTCGAAAAAAAGATTGGACAACAACAATTATTGTGGATTGGACTTGCATCAATTGGTTTTATTTCTGGAATTTCATTGCTGAGAAATAAAAAGAAAATAACAAAAAAATAACGTTGCACAACTCTAAATTTAAGAAAATCATAGCCTTATGAATTTTTTACCAATACTTAATCAGCTATTAATAAAGGGGATATGAAATTGTTTAACCTGTAAATAATCTGATTCCATTAAAATAACCGTTGTGCAAAAGCCACAACCGTTATAATTCATTGTGGCATTTTTCTAAATAAGTGCGATGTTTTAATAATATCTCTTTACAAGTTAAATCTTTGGCTAGGTCATTCACCGTGTTTTGCTGACAAGCCTTTATTGGTGTGAAAAGGATTTTGCGCACTAGTTTTGTTCGTACACTTCCAAAAAGTCCAAGATTAGTGAATTTGGGAATTGAGTGTTTCCTTCAGGAACTACTTCGAGCAATCCATTATTAATTACCAAACACATGGTTTTGTTTGGCCAGTCTTCGGCTGGGACTTCGTTTCCTTTGGTTTTTGTATGCACTTCTTCACCATCAATAAACCAACTCATTTTTGTAGACGTCCATTGATAACCATAAATATGCCAATCTTCTGAGGCGTTGAATTTTTGATGGAAGTTGTCGATGGGGGTACTATGGTCTTTTTTGTCGTTCCACTTTCCATAGATAAAACGCATATACATTTGGTCTTTATGCTTTGTGTTGAAGAATTTTCCAAAATACTCCCAAATATCCACTTCTGGTGGCCAAGCTCTGTTTGGAGAATCATCTATAAGCCAAACAGCTGGCCATACCTTATCTCCTTTTGGGAATTTTGCTTTTATCTGAATATAAACGCTTTTTTGAGTTCCGTTGAAATTGATTTTCTGTAAAGAATTTATCCAACCTGTGGAATACTCAAATGATCTGTTGGGGTCGGTGCCCTGGATGGTTTCTTTTCTATTGTCTAAATACAGTGCGTTGTCTTTTATATAGGTGTTTTCATCTTGGAGATAACCAGCATAATTATTGTTTAAAAGGTGCTCGCCGCCTGTCGTTCTGTTCCATATCATTTTAATGGATGGATCAGTGTCATGTGTTAAGCCTTTAGACCAGTGTTCCGCATTGAAGGTTGAGAAGTCGTCTTTTAGAATCAATTCATAGCCATTGGGAGCATAGTCTGTTATTGCTTCTTCCTGATTTTCATTTTCTACAGGAAGGGTATTGCTATCTATAGAAGAGGATTCTTGACAACAAACTAATGAAAAAGACCCAAAGGAGCATAGGAGCATTAACTTTATGGAGATTGTTAAGTTTGGCATAGTTTTTTGAACTAGGTTTTTATAATTTAAAGACTACTTATTATTACTAGCTCCAATGTTTGGAGTTCCTTTGGAAAGATCCACGGGGTTTCCATAAAAGTCTACCGTTGGGTATTTTTCTATGTGTTTAAAAATCCCCTTTCCAGCACCTGGAATTGGAGGACCTTGATGCGCCATTCCACTGTCAATAGCAGGACTGTTGGTTTTTAATTGAAAGCCATTTTTGTTTCCGGCTTTGGGGTCTGTAAAATTTGCATCACCGTTTACAGGATTGGCATCTAGTGATTTAAAACGCTTGTTGATCATGCCAAAATACAAATTGTTTGTCATAAACAGATCTGTTTCTTTTGTATCGATATGTACCTGCTTGTTACCAATATTCGACTTGTTAATGGTCTGGAAAATATTGTTGTAGATATAATTGTTTTTTCCTTTGATGTCGATAGCTGTTCCATAAGGTTTGTCAACATAAATGGTATTGTTGTATACGTAGCTTTCAGTCGGATAGTGTTTTCCTTTGGGGATTACATTGTTGATCCATAGGGTATGGTTTGATGTTTTCCATTTTGGGTTCGCTCTCCAACCGTCATTCACACTAATATTGAAACGATATACTGAATTTTCATTACCTCCAAGAATTTCAACGAAACCGCCTTCACAATCTTCCATATAATTGTATTGAATAAAAGTATCTACATTTTCATGATCGATATGAATACCATGAGAATCTAAATACCCACGAATATGTAAACAATCGTTGTATTGTATAACGGTATTGATACATCGCCAAGTCCAAACCGAACTCCCTCGGTTTGCCATTCTAGGGTCTGAATTGTCTCCAACAAATTCAAACCTATTGTTTTCAATCAAGCAATTATAGGTTCGGATAGGTAAGACACAAGTACCTCCAGTTCTAAAAAAAGTATTGTTTCTAAAGACTAAATCTGCATTTCTATTCATTTTGTCCGAACCGACTCCTTTCCTACCTCCGGCATGTTTCACATGAACCCCCAGACGTTGTAAGTTGGTAAAATGACAATTTTCTACCAAAACATTTTGAATGTTTTTTATAGATTTATCATGATTTTGTGTAGAGAATATCCTAAGTCCTGCCACTTCCAAACCATTAAATGCTTGTTCTCCTTTTTCTCTTAAAATAGGTTGAGGTGCATATACATTTTTAAATGTGACCTTGTCAAAGGAAAAGTTTTTTAAACTACGTGTTCCATTGTTCAGAATATATATTCCAAAAGCATCTTGATCACGAACTCCTTTTCTAGAAGTTAGGCGGTTGTTTCGTACTTCAATATCACGGAAGACCATATTATCATTGTTGTTTACCAAAATCGCTTCTTGATAATCACCTCCGTTTTCAGCGCCTACCTCACCTGTTATAATAGGTTGGTTTCCTTCACCGTAAGAACCTATTAAAATGGGTTTTCTTTTCGAACCTGAGCCATTTACCACAAAGTGTCCTACAAAAACATCTCCCTTTTTAAATAGGATTTTATCGCCAGGCTTTAATTTGGTCTTGCTTATTTTTTTTAAGGATTGCCAAGGCGCATTTTCACTTCCTTTGTTGCTATCTTTTCCTTCAGAGCTACTGAGGTAGTATTTTTTTTGAGCGGTGATGCTCAGCGTTGCAATACAAAAGAGAATGGTTGCAAATTGTTTTACAGGCAAAAGTGTCTTCATAAAGAGTCTTGATTATTACTTTTTGTAAAAATAGTAAAGGAAATTTGCATAGAACACACATGGATTAGCCCAAGGTTGCTAGTTATTACCTTATGATACTTGTTTTGAAATCGATGCTGCAAGTACAGTTTAAAAAAATAATCTCAATACGAGAACATTTTAGTGTCTTTGCAGAACAGTTAAGCTATATGAAAAGGCTTGTTGCGAAAAAGACCCTGGTTGAATTTTGGAAGAAACATGGAGATTCCGAACAATATCTAAAAACGTGGTATGAAACGGCAAAGAAATCAAATTGGAAGTCTCCAAATGATATCAAAAGAACGTTTATACATGCTAGCGTATTAAAGAATAATAGGGTTGTGTTTACTATTAAAGGCAACTCATATCGATTGATAGTAAAGTTCAACTATGAAAGACAATGGGCGTTTATTCGATTTATAGGTACCCATGCAGCATATGACAATAGTAACGCACAAGAAATATAATAAAGAAATCATGTACATAAAACCAATTAAAAACGAGCAGGATTATCAAAATGCTTTGAAGCGACTAGAGCAGGTTTTCGATGCAACTCCAAATTCAAAAGAGGGAGATGAGGCGGAGATTCTAATCGAATTGATTGATAATTACGTACATAAATTCTTTCCGATATCCGCTCCTGATCCAATAGAAGCTATCAAAATAAGGATGGAGGAAATGAATATTAAACAGAAGGATTTAGTAGGGGTTATAGGCAGTAAAAGTAGAGTGTCTGAAGTGTTGAATAAGAAAAAAAGATTGACGGTGGATATGATTCGTGAACTTGAACGTGTTTTGCAAATTTCTGCTTCAATATTGATGAATAATTATCAATTGGTAAAATAATATGAGGAGTTTAGTTCGCTCTATTCCTTAATAAACCGAAAAGAAGGTCCTTTTTCTAATTTTAAAAGATAGACACCTTTCGCCAATTCGCTTACATCTATAAAATCTGTGGTACTTTTAGTAACAACGAGTTGACCATGTACATTATAAATAGCAATTTTTGTCCTTTCTGCTAAGTTTGAAATGTGAAGGATGTCTTTTGTAGGGTTGGGACTTATATGTAGTGAATTTGTGTTGTTGATAAAACCATTACTTGCTACAATTTCCCCATTCTTAGCATTGCAAGCACCAATATTTGGTGTTCCTGAAGAAAGGTCTACGGGATTGCCATAGAAGTCTTCTATAGGATAAGCAGGAATGTCTGCAAAAATTCCGGTGCCAGCACCTGGTAAAGCAGGTCCTTGTTGTGCTATACCTGTATTAATAGCATTGCTAGAAGCCAATAATTGAAAACCGTATTTATCCCCGCTGGTTGGAGAAATAAGGTCCGATCCGTTATAAACCGGTTGTGTGTCAAGACTGATAAACGAATTGACAACTGTACCCTCATACAAGTTGTTTTTCATAAATAACGGTGTGCCGTTGTTTTTAACAGTCATTTGTTTACCTCCCATAGAACTTCCGTTTTTATAAACAAACATATTGTTATAAATGAAGGTGTTTTTGGCGTTGATGTCAATGGCTGTGGTAAACGGATTGTCAACGTAAACCGTATTGTTATAGATATAACTGTAATCACAGTAATGTATCTGATCACCTGCAGCCTTTTCGTTAATCCAAATAGTATGGTTGCTATTTACCCAGCCTGGGTTTTCTCTCCACCCGTCATTAACGCTTACGTTAAATCGGTATACAGAATTTATATTTCCTCCCAAAATTTCCACAAAACCGCCTTCACAATCTTCCATATAGTTGTACTGCACAAACGTATTTACGTTTTCATGATCGATATGAATACCATGAGAGTCTAAATAACCGCGTATATGCAAACATTGGTTGTGCTGAATTACGGTATTGTGGCATCTCCATGTCCATACAGAACTACCTCGGTTGGGCATCCTTGGATCTGAATTATCACCGGGTTTGTCAAAAATATTGTTTTCTATCAGACAGTTAAAAGTTCTGATGGGTAAAATACAAGTACCTCCGGTGTTGTGAAACTCGTTGTTTCTAAACACCAAATTTTTGTTGCAATTGATTTCGTCATTGCCTACACCAGTACTTCCTCCTAAATGTTTTATATGAACTCCAAGGCGCTGTAGGTTGGAAAAATGGCAGTCTTCCATCAACACATTTTCAATGTTTTTTTCTTGGCCAATCACATTGTTTTTTGTGGTTTCGATACGTACTGCTGCTACTTCCAAACCGTTAAAATCATCTGGGTCTAATACTGGTTTAGGGGCATAAACATTCTTAAAAGTTACGTTTCGAAAAGTGAAATTATGTAAAATATCGGTGCCAGAATTTAAGAGATATATTCCATAAGCATCTTCCTCCGATACTCCGCTACGATTGGCTAAACGTTCATTTTGAATTTCAATGTCTTCAAAAACGATATTGTCATGATTTTCTACAAAGATGGCTTCTTGGTAATCACCACCGTTTTCAGAACCTACCTCGCCGGTAAGAATCGGTTGCGCTCCACCTCCATATGAGCTAATCGTTATTGGTTCGGTAAGTGTACCTGATCCGTTTACTACAAAATGACCATCGAACCGATCTCCTTTGTTAAAGTATATCTGATCTCCCGGTATAAGAGGTGTCTGACTTATTTTTGCCAAGGTTTTCCAAGGAGATGCTTCTGTTCCCTCATTACTGTCGTCTCCATTTGAGTTGAGGTAATAGGCTCGTGGTAGGTCGCTCATTTCAGAAAGCTTCCAATTGTCGATATTCAAAAAGCCAGACCAATTGTGAAAAACACCCATGCGAACTTGGGTAACACCAGTTGGAGTAGTAAATTGAAGGCTGTGCTTAATAAATTGTGTTTTTTCTTCTTCAGTAGGAGTGAAATCCGAAGTTTCAGCAATAATTGAGCCGTTCGCAACATTGAGAACTTGTATCCGTCTTTTAAAGGTTCCTTGGGTGTAGATTTCTAGTATGTAGGTGTTGTCTTCGAGAACTGCAATTTGTTTGCGCAATCTCATTACTGCCTTTCCATTCGTATCGGCATGTAATTTTACGAATTTGTTGGAATCTTCTTCGTTTACCAAGGCCGAAACATTTCCTGTGTATGCCGGATCGGAGAGCAATTGATATCCATCGTTTTCGATAGGGTAGTTAAGACTGTAGTTTTCGAAATCCTCAAAAAAAACAGGAGCTTGTGCAAATAATTTACTAGATACTGAAAATAGTATACATACAATGAAACTAACATACAATAAACGATTCTTTAGAAGGTGCATTTCTTATTTTGGTTCATAGGTTTAGAAGTGTAATATTACAAAACCATACAGTGGGTCCCCTTTTTTTAATTATCTATAATCACACACTAATTACCTTTTTTGAACAGATTAAAAGTTTAAAATGTGTTCTCCTTCTTGAAGTAATAGAGAATCGCTTGTGTTTAGTTTCTTTTTGTTTAACATTATTTGGTCACCAAGCGTAGCCGTTTTTATACGCAATGAAACACCTGTTGGAATTGTAAGTTCTAATTTGTTTTTTGAACCGAATTTCCAAGAAATACCTAAAGCTCCCTGTGGGGTAGGTAAGTTAGCACTTATGTTTTTTAATTCAGTTTTGGGTTTTTTTAGTTCCAGAACTTTCATGCCTGGTTCAGTAACTTGAAGCCCCACTATATATTCCACAAATAAAGCAGGAGGGAAGGCGCTTTCAGTTTGTGCATCACTACGTGTACGCGATTGAAATTTACCAGTTCTTCCTGTTCCATCTCGCCACCATTCTTCCCAAAGTGTTCCATTAGTTTCAGGAGCCAGCATGCGATTGAACCGTTCGTAGAGCATGTTTAATGCAGCCTGTTCATAGCCGTTGTCAGCTAAACCTTTGGCGATAAAGTAAGCCAATGCAGGTGTGGCAACGGTCATCCCATTCGCTCTTTTGATAAAATCGTGTGTGTCATTTTTCAACAAGGCATTAGCGACTTTTTTCACTTGTTCAGGAGTCCCAATACTAGACGCCAAGGCCATCCCATTTCCGTGTTCACTAAACTGCGATGATAGTTTTCCCTGTGTATAGGCATCTGCAAACAAACCTTTGTCTGCATCCCAGAAATTTGATGCTAAGGCTGTTGAAAGTCGGTTCGCTCTTTCCAAATAAACATTGGAAGTATCGTCACCTAACCAAGTGAGTAGCTGGTTAAAATCGTTCAATGCTCCCAAATAATGTCCGTTCAAACATAAGTTCGCTCCGGTACGATCATTTAAAGCATGATCGAGCCAATAGGAATAGGGAGGACTGTTGAGTAGCCCCGATTTGTCGGTAAATGAATGTAATAAAGCCATTAGCTTTTTAGCTGCCGGGAGCAACTCGTGAACCGTTGTTTGGTCTCCTGAATATAAGTAATAGTTGTAAAGACTTCGGATGTAAAGGCAATTGGAGTCTAAAATAATCATATATTCATCCGTGGCCAATGGCGCATAGGCAGGCATCATACCGTTGGCTTCCTGTTCTTGAGCCACCTGAATCAAATACCTACGTTGCAAGGCAGTATCTCCATATGTCCAATAGTTTCCAAGGGCGGCATAATAGCCAGTTTGCGCATACTGTCTTCGTTCTCTGTAATTATCTGTAAACGCGTCTGTAGTGCAAGCATCTATCGTTTTTATTGAAGCTTTCCAAAGGTCTTCCATCCATGGAGCTTCCGGTGTTTGTATGCTTCCTTTAATAGAGAATGGGTAGCGGATTTGATGCGTGCCTACATAATTTATTTTAACAGGTTGCGTGTTTCCTTTAACCGCAATAGCTAGATATCGCGAAGGTTTGAAATAAGTAGCCTGCCACGTATCTAGTCCACCCGATAATAAAACTTGATCTTGTAAATTTGAATCCACAATACGGTGAGTAAAACTGTCGTTTACTATAAAGGGAGCAGATAAGATGTCTACTTGTGTACCTTTACTTCCTTCCATTGTAAATTTTGGAAATCCATTTTTGATCGATTCGAAATCAAAGATCAACAGCCATGTTTTTGATTCGGTTGTAGGAGGTAAAATTAGTGATTTGTCTTTCTTTCTGTAATGTTTTTCGCTTTTTGAAATCTCCTTATCAATAGAATGAGTAAGTTGCCACTTGTTTTTTGGTATTACCTGTTCTTTTTGATTTGGAGTGTCAATTAGCACCGCTTCAATCAATTTGGTTGCTTTTACATCTTGTTCAATAAGGTAAGGTATATCGCGTGGTACCAAGGAAGTCCATGGAGTCGTAAGCGTTGTCGCTTTTTCGGTTTTTTTAGGTGCTGGCCAACCCGTATTTCTAAGTAAAGGTGTTGCGTTTTTCCATGAAGCGTCGTCAAAATCTAAAGTTTGCCAGTTTTTTATTTTTTTAATCAAATCAACACGGTCATTTACTACTTTTTGAAAACGACTGATGGAGGGAGCATTGCTATTCCACGAAGGGTCGGTATGTACTTTCCATGTATTGTTGGTAACTAATTGAGTTTGATTTTCAATATCTAGTTGTGCCAACAAACCAGCTCTTCCCTTTAGATGGTATGCGTATTTTCCTTTTTGATGATGTACACGTACGGCTATACTGTTCTTCCCTTTTTTTAAAAATGCTGCTACCTGTAAAATATCGTAGGATTGATGATGAGGTGCACTTCTGGCAGGTCCTTGACAAATATAGCTTCCATTGATATATAGTTCATATTTAGACGAAGCACTAATGCGCAACAAGGCCTCCTTGGGAGCTTGCTCGCAAGAAAAAGGACTACGAGCTAAAAGCACATCGGCTTCTAGTTTTTCGTCTAACCAAATCCACTGTGCTCTCCAATCAAAACTTTCAGGTTCCGAAGAATTCGGTTGCATCCAGATGCCCGAAACTTGATTTTCAGATGATGAAACTTGCGCAGTTGCGCAATAAAAAACGAATAAAGAAGAAATAGCAGCGGAAAGTAAGTATTTCATGGTATGAAAAGAAGTTTTTTAAGCAACAACCTACTAGGTCTTTAGACCTAGTAGGTTGTTGCCTGATTTTTTCTTGCCGAAAGGCTAGAATAGGATTATTTATTTACTGGCAAATTCAATCATATTTAACAACAGCTTATCAGCCACAGGGTCTTTTCCAAGGTTTTCTATGATTAACATAGTCGAAAGTAACATTTTACCTTCACCAATTTTCGCTTCTAGCACATCTGCAGCCCACCATACTTCTCCAGTTCCATTGTAATGACGTCTCATGATTTCATTGTTAGGAAAGTGGTCGTAACCAATCATTCCAGCAATATACGTTCCTTCTTGTTTCGACATAGAACTAATAGGATGTACGTTTTCATAGGCTCCGTGCATGATTTGCTTTGTTGGAAGGTCGTTGAAAATCGGGTGTTTTGTAACGATATGCGACTTTGCGGCCCAACCACCACGCGTAGGCCATTTTCCATGCATCTCAGCACCAAAAGGAAGTGCTTCTGCTTTTACTTCATTTAATTGGCGTTCAAAACCGGCAATGTTTTTCCCCATGACTTCAAGAACAACAGCATAGCCACCATTTTGTACATGAGTTTTTACATCTGTTACTTGTTTTTTGTAATTCTTATTCTTTTTGATGGCTTTTCCTACAAACACAGGGATGTCTTTGTCTAAGTTCGCGTTAAATGGTACAAAGTTGATGTTTTTCTCCTTCAGGAATTTCGTCAGGCTGCCTTCTGGATCTACAACTGCTATTTGAGCTTTTGGTGTTTCCAGCTGCTTTGCGTTTAAGACATCGAAAGATTGATAGTTGCTAGCAATCATTTTCCCTTTGCTGTTTTTAACTTCTATAAAGACAGTATAGCTGCCTTTGAATTTTGCTGTGTTTAATTGTGTACGAAACAATGCTGAAATTCCTGATTCAAAATTTTTGGAAAGCACCTTCTTATAGACTTGTTTTCCTCTTTTTGTTTTGATTCGAATCGTGACTGTCGCTTTTTCTGAAGCCAGTTCATTTACACCGTGCACTTCTAATGTGGCTCCTTTTTCAGCATAGACATTTCGTGGCAAAATACGAATCGGTACCGTTTGTTGCTGGTTGGCTTCTTTGGTCATATCGTAGACCAAGGTTTTCGGGTTTCTCCAAAGGTCTAAGAGTCCGGCTCCCAGTACCCAATCACCACCCACCAAGGCATGTATACAGTATCCTTTTATCGTGGGATTTAAACGCGATGCTTCAATCATGCGTTTGTTGGCAATACCGTGCATTTTTTGTTGCTCTAGATAGAACTGTTGAACGTCAGGGTATATTTTGTCAAAACCAACTTGTTTAAGTGCTGCTCTTGTTCCTTCGTCCAATTCTTTGTGGTATTTGTTTGGCGCGACGATTGGATTTCCTTTTTCTTTAAAATCTTTGTTGTTGCTTACCAGGTCGGGATTACTTCCATAGCCCAATTCCGAAATATAGGTCATGATTCCCGGAACTACATTTCTACCATATCCTTTGGTGCCTTTTAAATTGAATGTTTTTAATTCTTCCTTCGTTTTAGCAGTTGCTAAATAACCATTGAATTCTTTTTCGTTTACCTGTGAACCACTATAATGATGTATGTCGTTGAATTTAGTAGGTGTTCGTTCATAGGGTAAATAGATATTAGCGCCTTCTCCCCAACCTCCAGATTCGTCTAAAATCATACGTGTAGGGTCTAATTCACGAGCTAAGACAGACATTGAGTTTAGCATTTGTGCCAATATGGGTCGGTTGATTTCATTAAACAATTCCCATTGTACAATACAGGTACGGTTTCTGTTTTTTAGAATCGTTTTCGTCAGTTCATTTTCGACAACGTGTGAAAGACGCGGAGTGGAAATTGGGCGGAACATACATTCAACAACCAAACTACCAACAGTGAGAACCCCCATTTCATCGCACAAATCTAACCACATAGGTGGTGCAGGTTTTCTCCAAGGACGGATCATATTGAAACCAGCTTCTTTGGCCAGTTTGATTTCCTTGATAGCCATTTCTCTACTGTCTGGATAAGCGAGTTTAACAGGGTACAAGCCTTCGAAGAAAGCTGCTTTTAAATACAGAGGTTTTCCGTTTAAGCTGAATTGGTTGTCCGTTACCGAAAATTCTCGCATTCCAAAGCGGTGCGACCAGTCATCAGATCGCTTTCCATGAAGTTTTACACGTACATTGGCCTTATAAAGATAGGGGTTGTCAATAGACCATAAAGTTGCATTTTCTATCGCTAAGTCCCAAGTCAACTTGTTTTTTCCTGGGAAAACTTCTATGTTTTTAGTTTTTTTAACCACCTCTTTGCCTTCCTTTGAAAGAATGCTTATTTCTAAACTAGCTGTTTCTATTTTGGTTTCGGTGTTTTCCAATTCAATATTGAAGCTAGCTGTATTTGAAGCTATTTTAGGTTCAATAAATACATCTTTTAATCCAACACTCCCTTTTGCGTTAATGGATACGTTTTGCCAGATTCCACCCGTTATAGCACCTCTCCACATTGGAACTTCTTGCCGTCCCATACCATCAATGTATTTATCTGTAAGTATGATGGGGCTCACAACTCGGATAATCAAGGTGTTTTCTTCTCCCGTTTTGGCGAGCTTGTCTACGCGAAATGAAAAGGGAGTATACCCTCCTTCGTGGAAGCCTACCACTTCATCATTCAACCAGATTTCAGATTTGTAATTTACCGCATCAAAATTCAATTCGATGATGTGGTCTTCCCAGTTTTCAGGAATGGTAAACTTTTTTCGATAGACCGCAACTCCTTCATAGTTTTCTTTGAATTCTTCCCAGCAACTTGGTACCGTGATTTTTTCAATATTCGGATGTGCCTCGAACTGTTCGTCGAAAACCCATTTTTTTAAGACGGCTTCGTCAAGATCATCAAAAATAATCTCCCAGTTACCATTCAAAGAAAATTCCTTCTCTTGCTGTGCTGACCCTAAAAAAGAGGTGAGCAGCATAAATAGAACTGTTAAAACACTTGAGATTGGGATCGATTTGAATTGTTGCATTGTCTGTGTCATATATTATAAACTTGAGTGAGTGTTGCGATTAAAGCACAAATTTTGCAATTATACAGATAAAATCAGTATCATTTTCTATCATCAGTAAGTCAGAAATTACCCTTTTTCTGTCTTTTGTAATTTGATATAGGTCAAATGGATGCATGTTGTGCTTTTTAGAACTGTAATTATTGCTGCATTAATGCAATCATTTTATCCACTTTTTGGTCTTCTGGAACCAACTTTCCATCGTGATAAAAAAGTACCAATTCCAAAGGAAGATTGTTCCAAGCGAGTTTGGCGACATTGTCTGGGCTTATATTGTGTTTGCCTAAGGTTTTGTTTGTTGGCCATTCCATGGATGGAAAAGAAATATAAGCCAATTCAGAGCAGACAATTTTGTCGGTTGTGTTTACATCAAAATTAAAATCATACTTTTTCCCAATCTGACGGAAAGCCATCAACAACGCTTCTTTAGTAAAAGACTCTTTGTTTTTAGTATCGAAGACGGGTCTTAGAATAGCAAAGTCGTCGATGTTCATAAAATGTTCTAAAGTACTCAATTGTACACCAGACCGCAGCGCTTCAATAACTTGATGTTCGTCTTTTGAATTCAGTTTTTCTGGGTTACTCAAGTTAGTTGCATACGGCAGTATATGTGAATCTTCCCAGAGGTCCAAGGAAATGAGCTCCGCCTTCGTACCTGTCCATATCGCAACATGCCCAAAGTGTCCAGGAATGAGTTTGTCTGTCAAACGAAACGGTGTTTTTTCTAGCAGAATGTCTAAAGGCTGTAGCTCTTTCTTTATGGCTTCTAATGCATTTTTGTCACCGTAAAGTTTTCCTTTTCTGCTTTCGTACAAACCAAGTGTATTGCCAAACAGGCCACTTAATAAGTCAAACCCAGCATCCTTACTCTTTAAAATTGCATCGCTGGTGACTCTGCCAAAAGCAGTGAGTTTGTTTGCTGCAATCTCGTTGATTCTTACTTTTTTCACATAATTATAAGAGGGACTCGACTCAATGAGTAATTGCAAGTAGTTATAGGCTTCGTCTTGCTCTGTGTTTGAAATGTAGGGTTTTGAGTCTTCATAAAAATCGATTACCTTTCGTATGCGATGCCTCGTTTCTATTGAATTGGCAGTTAAAGTCATTTCCAAAAGTTTGTTTGCGATGATCCCGAAGCCCATGTCAGGATCATTGATTACCTTTCTCAAACGTCCATCTTGTTCGAAAATGAGCGTTCCCAACAAGTAGTTGTCGTATAAGGTGAGTGCGGCGCTTAAAGAAAGCATGGCGCCTTTTAACCTCAGAAGTGGACTCACACTGTGTTTGAGCATTACGCCTTCTTCAATTTCTATAGAACATTCGTAGGAATGGGCAACTTCATATAGTTTTTCTCTCAATAGCAAGTAATCTTCGGTGCCTTGCTTTAAAATCTGCAAATCTCTGCTGCTCAGGGGAGCATCGGCTCTTTCTTTTAGATTTCCAGCTACCTTTAACATCTCCGATCGTGCCACAAGACTTTGTTCAACCAAGATTTGTAAGCTTTCTAAATCCGTATCGAATATTTGCTGCGGCGACCTGCCGTCCTCCATTTTTTTTGCCAATTCAGTAAAACATTTGACTTCAGAGGTTTCGAGTTTGTTTTGAATGTCTAAATACGTGAAAATAGCTAGCAACAGAATGCTTGCCAAAGCAATTAGAAGCGGTTTTTTTATTTTTTTATATTTCATTGCATTGGGGGATGATTTTATTTTTTGCTATAGGTATTGATTTACTCGTTTCCTATATTGTATTTTGATTGTTTTTTCTGCCAGCGGTCTCTTGCGAGCTTTTGCATGTCAATCACGGTGTCTTTTTCGTCTGTAATTTCAAGTCCGAGCAAAGTTTCAATAACATCTTCGAGGGTGACAATACCATCCAGACCTCCGTACTCATCTACAATAACCGCAATATGTTCTTTTTCGGTGAGTAGTTTTTCCCAGCAGGTAAAGAGCTCAATACTATTTGGTATGACAACAATTTTTCTTTTGATGTCTAGAAGTCTTAACGTGTGTCTGTCTTCCGCGAGCTTTTCAAATACCTCTTGACGCAATACATAGCCCGAAATATTTTCTTCCTTTTTTGAGTAAACCGGAATTCGAGAAAATTTCAAATAGTTTTTGTTTTTTAAAAATTCGGATAAAAAAGTAGTTTCATCGGCTGTAGAGACAACAGGTCTAGGGGTCATGATGGTTTTTGCCTTTACATTTTTTAGTCTCAATACGTTTTGAATGATTCTATGTTCCTTGTCGGAAAACAAACCTTCCTCCGCGCCGATATGTGCAATGGCGGATATTTCTTCCCTACTGGTAGATTGTTCTTCTTTGTCTGAAGTAATCAACCCTGTTATTTTTGAAGACATTAGCACCAAAGGGTAGGTGAGGAAGATCATGCTGCTCATGGTATGTGAGGCTAGTTTTGCAAATGAACGCCAATATTTTGCTCCAAGTGTTTTTGGGATGATTTCCGTGATAACCAAGATTAATAAAGTCAAAACAGCAGATACGATCCCAAACGATGCTTTTCCAAAGACGAGCACCGCCTGTGCTCCAACTCCAGCAGCACCGATAGTATGTGCAACGGTATTAAGAGATAGAATGGCCGACAGTGGTTTGTCAATATCGTTTTTGTAGGTTAAGAATTTTTCAGCCCATTTTTCACCCTCCTTTTCCTTTACGATGAGATAGGAGGGAGGAGTTGATAAGAGTACGGCTTCCAGGATAGAACAAATAAAAGAGATGCTCAAGGCCAGAAACAAATACAAAAGAAGTAAAAACATTTCTTTTCTTTCAAAGATACGATTAATTTCATTTGGTATTTGAAAATAGGAGTTTCTGGTTTCTGGTTTCTGGTTTCTGGTTTTTGGTTGCTGGTTTTTGGTTTCTGGTTTTTGGTTTTTGGTTTTTGGTTGCTGGTTTCTGGTTTCTGGTTTCTGGTTTCTGGTTTCTGGATTTTGGTTTCTGGTTTTTGGTTTCTGGTTTTTGGTTTCTGGTTTTTGGTTCCAAGTCTTTGTCAGTATCAGCGTCAGCGTCATCGTTAGCGTTCCTTTTCTATTGACTCCTCACTCAACACTAAGCACTCAACACTAAAAACAC
>Ga0206125_10000158_pt1 | contig 90662 bp, 102 predicted proteins | sample Helgoland_Spring_4_FD_148598 | JGI IMG/M metagenome (GOLD analysis project Ga0206125, IMG submission 148598) | Pelagic subsurface seawater microbial communities from Kabeltonne, Helgoland, North Sea - Helgoland_Spring_Bloom_20160331_1 | ecosystem: Environmental > Aquatic > Marine > Epipelagic ...
AAATATTTTTGTTATGATAAAAAAAAAGTCTATTTTCGAGAAAAACGATTTAGGCGTTTTTCTGTTCTATATTTATAGAACATTTAGAATGAAAAAAGAGCCAAAAACGCCGAAAATATTTTCATGCGAAAATTGTGATTATACTTGTAATAAGCAAAGTGATTGGAATAGACATTTGCTCACTACAAAGCATAAAAATAGAACATTTAGAACAAAAAAAGAGCCAAAAAACGCCGACGCGAATTTTTTTTGCAAATGCGGAAAGTCCTACAAGGCTCGTAATAGTTTATGGTATCATAGACAAAAATGCGGATTTACACATGTAGAAGAAAAAAATGAGAAAAATGAAAAAAATGAAAAAAATGAAAAAAATGAAAAAATAAAAAAAAATGAAAAAAATGAAAATTATAAAGAAATATTTGTAGAATTAATAAAGGAAAATAAAGAAATGCGCAAAACAATTGAAAATATGATACCCGTTATAGGAAATACAATAAATACAACAAACAATAATAATACAATAAATAGTATTAATATTAATTTATTTTTGAATGATCAATGTAAAGATGCGTTAAATCTTATGGATTTTGTTAATTCATTACAAGTACAACTAGAAGATATAAAAAATACAGGAAAGCTAGGTTTTGTTGAAGGAACGAGTAAAATTTTTATAAATGGATTAAAGGAATTAGAATTACATAAACGACCCATTCATTGTAGTGATTTAAAAAAAGAAATATTATATATTAAAGATAATGATATATGGGAAAAAGAAACAGCCGATAAAAATATAATGAAAAAAGCAATTGATGAAATAAACAATACAAATATAAAAAATATGTCTGCATGGGTAGAAGAAAATCCAGAATATCTAGAAAACAATGAATCAAATAATAATGATTATATGAATATAATATCAAAAATTATTGGCACTAATTTAGAAAAAGAAAAGGAAGATATTATTTCAAATGTAGCAAAGGAAGTATTACTCAATGATCCTATAATAATAAATAATAATAAATAATACAAAAACAATCATTTATTTTTGTATTATGTAGACACTTCGTTGTTCGCTTTTTCTATTTTTTTTATTAAAAAAAATCGTTTATATAATTTTTTCCCCTCTTTTGTATAACCATTGCTTTTTCGTATGGGTTCCATTTGAAAATAATAGATTTTTAAAATTTGTCGAATTAAATTTAACAAGGGCCATTTTTGTTTATTATTTGCATCTTTTTGTAAACTAGTTAAACAAGATGAACTTAAAAATTTCTTCAATTCGGGTATTTTCTCTTTTACCGATTCATATTTTTTATCATGTAATAAAATGTCTCTTTCTATAAATAAACCATTTATTTCATCTAATTCTTCAAATGGAATACCAGCAATAGTAAATATATTCTTTATTTCTTCGTTCATATATAAAAAAAATGTAATTAAGTTTAAATGAAAATAATTTTAAATAATATTTTTAAATAATAATTTTAAATATTAAATTCAGGAATTTTATATTGTTCATTTTCGATAACATACTTCGCAATAATTCGAGGATTATGTTTATTCTTTTGAATATCTATCGAATCATATACATTATTTTTATCATCGATATAATAAATAATACCATTAAAATCATGAGCAGTAACAGACATTGTTCTTTCGGTTTTTTCTATTTTTTCGGATTTCTTATCAGAATTAATAACACCATGAGGGACTCCTTTTATATGTGTTCCACAAAAGTCTGATTCATCTTTTCGTCTTCTAGTACATTGTTCATTCGCCGCTTTTAATGCACAACATCTTTCATGCAAAGGGACAACATTTTTAATTCGTTTCCTTTTTTGAAAATCATCCTTATTTAACATTAGTGTCGGATAATCATATAAAACTTGTATTAAATTAGTCATTTTTTCATCATCAAATGATTTTTCTTTAGATAAATTTAACAATTGATCTTTAATATGTTGTTTGTAGGTAAAAATATATTCGTTGATTTTTTTATTAATTCGCTTTTCCATTTCTATTACTATTTATAATGTTATCGTTTTAGTTCAATTTTTTATATAATTATAAAAAGAATATAAAGAATGATGATAAAAAATTATTTATTTATAAAAAATTTCTCCTCGAACTTTGGGTAATATAAGTGAAAATATTCCCAAAGCGACAAAAAAGATTAAATAATTGAGAAAAACCGCTGCTGAGATCGCATAAAAATCAAAAATAGCAACTAATACTTTTATTAAAAAATAAACAATAAGAACTGCAACACCAATATTTATCGCCATTGAATTATAATTTTTTTCATTCGCCATGTATATATTATATTATATGATTTCATAATTTTTTTTCGGATTGTACATTGATTCTATTTTTGATTTATCTAAATAATGATAGGATAAAGGATCGATTTGTGAATTATCTTTCAATGTATATCTAAATCCTATATGTTTCATATTGTCAATCATATCATTTCCAATATAGACAGAATCATAATCATTTGCCCAATCACCATAATTATCGCTTATTTTCTTATATTTTTCTTGAATATTATCATTTAATTCATCTTTTATTTCATTTGTATTAATAAAAACCTTTGTATTTCCCACAAAAGAAGCATATCGGATTATTCCTCCTTTTTTATATAATCCATATTTATTTTCAGTATAAGGTTCGTTTTCCTTGAAATCATTTGTCCATAAACCATATCTACAAGCTGAATCATAAGAATAATAAGAATAATATTGTCCATGTAATGCCTTAGTAGACAATGTTTTTTGAGCACCAAAAGTAAATAAATAGTTTAAATGTTTTTCATGACTACCTAAATATAATGGCATAGGTACTTCGTGTGCATAATGATTATCATCGTATAAAAGAGTTAAAAATTTATTGTTCATAAAACAATCATATACTGATTGATGGATGGGAAAATGATGAAAAGATTGCAAATAACAAATTTCATATACTAGAGTAAACCACCAATCCTCGTTTCTCTTTATTAAAGATGATTTATAACTATTATTTTCTAATTCATAAAAAACATAAATATTATTATCTTGTTTTATATAACCTTTGAAATCATGAGGAATGTCTATTATTGATGTAATTTTTTCTTCACATTGTTCACTTAAATCGCCGTTTTCAAAATGAAAATAAGGAAATGTGAAAAAATCAGTTTGATGTTTGTATAATAAATACAATAGATAAGGAAATTTTGATTGAGTTTGAATAGTATAAATACACAAATGAATTACATCCTCTTTGTTTGCTTCTATTGTTTGTTTTAAATTATCAAGATTATAATTAATTTGACTAGGGTCTGATGATTTGGGTAAGTCGTTTTTTAGTTTAGGAGGTTCTATTACAATAGAACTTTCATGTGTGTTTATTGCTTTATTGTTAAATATAAATTTTTTTTTCGTAATGGAAACTTTGTCTAATAATTGTTCTTTATAAATACTTTTTGGATTCATCTATAATTTAACAAGATAAATAATTTATATTTTATACAAATCCAGAAAATCACATAAATAATAGAATTATATATTTATTTCATTCTATTATTTTTTTTTATCTATTTTTCGACGAATATTTTCCTTTATCTTCTCTTCACGATTATCTAATATAAATTCTGTCACCTTTTCTGCATCTTTTGGATCTTCTAAACATTTTATCAAAGTATTCATTAAATATTTTTTATTGATAGTTTGCTTAGTTTTATTTTTAGTATACATAAGTTTTCCGTCCTTTAAATCAAAACATTCAATTTCATTTGATTTCATGACTTCCATTAAAGTTTGGGTTAATTTTTTTTGGTTTTCTTTATGTGCTCTTATTTCTTTCTGTAATGATTTTATTTCTTCATCTACTCCTATCCATTCTTTTATATGTTGAACTAATTGATCTTTAGTTTCCATGATTATTTAATGATAGTATATACTATTTATATTATTTTTTTTTATTTTGCAAATTCCAATGTCTTTTACAGAATTGAGAATTGTCATATAAGTTACTACAACCACACTGATTACCTTTGTTTTTACCATATTTAATAATACTAATACATGTTTTATCGTTATGAATTTCGTTTTCATTTTGTGTTTTATTTTCGTTTTCATGTTCATGTTCATGTTCATTTTCGTTTTCGTTTTCGTTTTGTTTCTTTTTATATTTTAAATGAGATTGACAATATTCTTGAACACATTTTTTATCACAACTAGTGTTTTTCTTCTTACCTGATTTAAAAGTATATTTACAGGTATAGGGATATAAACCCCACTTTAAAGGCATATTTACACCTCTAACTTTTTTTATATCCGGTACGTTAGAAATATAAGGTAAAATATGATTTATAACATTCCTACAATAAGGACATTTCATTTGATTTTCTTTTAATTTTTTATATTCTAAATGGTTAAAAGTAAATTTCTGTTTATAAACATCATTATATAATGGACTATAATTAAAGCTATGTTTACAAGGTAGGGTTATATGATTACTATCTAAAATTTCATTTGAAATTAAACATTTATTATTGCTATCGTTATCGTCGTTATTATTCTCGTTATCATTGTCATTGTCATTGTCAAACGATTTTTTTAATTCATTGTAAAAGTTTATATCATCTTCAATGATATAATTAGGCATTAATACATTTATATCATAAAAAGTCTTTATATAATAATATAAATGGAAAAAAACAATATGATATGGGGAAAATATACTTGGATATTGTTTCATACTTTAGCTGAAAAAATAAAAGATGAAGAATTTGAAAATGAAAAAGACAATTTAATTTCTTACATTAGACGATTATGTGGAGTTTTACCATGTTCAGATTGTACGATGCATGCTACACATATGTTAAATCATTATAAATACAATCATATAAAAACAAAAAATGATTTTAAGAAGTTTTTATTCGAATTTCACAATTTAGTTAATAATAGAAAGGAGTATAAAAACCAAGATATAAAAGTATTAGAACAATATGATAAAGCTATTTTATATAGAATTTTACATGTTTGGAATCGTACATTTATAGTATCAGGGATGAATAGTAGATTATTGACCGATTCTATGCATAGAAATAAAGTCAAAAAGGATTTTTTAAATTATATGCAATCTAATTTACATAAATTTAACAATTAATATGTATTCTATAAAAATATATATTAATTCATACCATAAATGGTTTATAGATTTTCTACTAATTTTCCCCCAGAAAATACTTGGCACTTAAAAGTTTGTTTTTTAGGAACTTTACAAACGGTGCTATTACTCAATGTTTCATTGTAATATAGTAATGATTCATTGCCGGATGATTTAAGCATTGCATACCATAAATAACCTAAACCTCCACCTAAAATTGTACCTAATACAATTGCTTCAACAGGATTACATAAATTAGTAATTTTTGTGGTGCCATCAGTAACTAAAATGACCATTAAAAAAGCAACAATACCAAAATTCATGGTATCATTTTCATACATGGGAGCAATTAAATAAGCAGATGTAAAAGCAATAATTAAACTATTAACAGCAGGGCTAGTATAATTGCTTGTAAAAGGGAAATGAAAGATCTCACATATACCACTGCGGTTAGGATTTGGTTGTTTTTGTAACATATTTGAAAACAAAACATTAATACAAATTGCTAATAATAATCCAGCTAAATATATAATACCTTTTACATCTTGATTAAAAATAGATGCAGCTGCTAAAAACCATGTTAACATAATTGGTGATATTACGGCTAGAAATTTAAATATATTTGATGGATTAAAATCGACGCCTTTAGCTGAAACTGGATATGCTTCTACTGGAGTACTCATAATATAATATATATTAACATAATATTATGTAAAATATATATTTTAATATTTCTTTATTATTTCTTTATTATTTATTCAAAAATCATATTGAAAACTTGATGAATATTGTCCACAGGATTAAATTGAATACCATTCAATAATTCATCGTCTTTATGTTTCTTATAGAATTTATCGAAATCTAATTGATTTTCAGAAGGGAAAATAAAGTTTTTAACCCCCGCCATGATTCCACCAATTATTTTTAAATCTAAACCTCCAATTTGAGTCACCTTACCTTGTAAATTAATCTCACCAGTAATTGCAAAATCATGTCTAATTTTTTTATTATTTAAAATACTATAAATACAAGTTGTAATTGCTGTTCCTGCGGAAGGTCCATCTTTTGGAACAGCTCCTTCGGGACAATGAATATGAATACCTTGATTTTTCGTTTTTTCGAATTTTTCAATCAACGTTGCTTTTTGTTCATCGGTCGTTAAATTCCATGCTAATGTTTTGGCTACATTCATACTTTCTTTCATTACGTCTCCTTGTTGTCCAGTTAATTTTAACTCTAACAATGATCCAGATAGGAAATAAAATGTTTCAATTGAAATAATACCTCCTTTACCTTGTCCATTTGCATATAATCCATTAATGATTCCAGGAGTAGATTCAGTATGTATTTTTTGATGTTTAATAGGGTGTCTATCTTTTAAGAAATTATTAATAATTTCATCTTTGGTAACAACGTAAGGTATTTCATATTCAATATTGTTTTCGTTTTGTAATATTTGTAAATTGATTTCTCCCACAATTTCAAATATCAATTCTTTCAATTTACGAACACCGGGTTCATAGGTATAATGTTCAATGATAAATGTAATAACTTCTTCATCAAATACTACATTATCAACCAGACCCATTTTTTCAGTTACTTCAGGAATAATATGTTTGTTAACAACAACCAATTTATCTTCCAAGGTTAAATGTTTAAATTGTACTCTATGAATTCTATCTAATAAAATTCTATCAATCAAGTCAGGATCATTGTAAGAAAAAATAAATAAAACCTTAGATAAATCTAAACCAATTCCACTGAAATATTTGTCTTGGAAATCATTATTTTGGGAAGGATCTGTTAAATGGGTTAATATACCAATAATTTCACGTCCATGTTCTGTTTTACTTACCTTATCTAATTCATCAATAAAAATAATAGGATTCATGCATTTTTTGTCCATAATAATATCAACAATTTTACCCCAGGTAGAACCAACATAAGTATAATTATGACCTTCTAATGTACTTCCATTAGAAGAACCACCAATAGCAATAAGAGAGAAAGGACGAGGGCTTTTATTTTCATCAATTAAACAATGTGATATACCTTGACAAGCCAGTGATGTTTTACCTACACCTGGTGGACCCTCAAACCCAAAACAATAACCTACATCTTCTCCATTCATCCATTGACCGATGATTCTTTCAATTTGTCTCTTTGCATTAGAATGACCATGAACGGATTTATCCAAAGTTAAAGATATGTTTTTCATATAATTACAAACACTTTTGGTATTTTTTGTAATTTGAATAATATCGTTGTTCATTTTATTCATTTTGGTTAAATTATTTACATCTAATAAAGTTGTCTTACCCTCAATATAACAAACATATTGATTATCAAAACAATATTTAATAAAATTTATGATTGATTCCGACATTACACTTAATTTTTTTCCAGAATGTAAAAGTTTTTCATATTCTAATTTTCTTTCCTTTATGACAGAATTACAAATATTAATAATATTAACAAGTTCTTTTCTTTTTAATTTATTTAATGATGCCGAAATATCATCAAAATTAATATTATCATCTATAACATTGGATTTTAATAATTGGATATATTTTATCATTTCTAAATTCGTATATTTTTCTTTAATTTCAAATAATTTATTTAATACAATATGGTCATTCATAATACGAACAATTTTTAAAAATTCGGCATTAGAATCATTTAATACAGACAATATAGGTTCTTTTCTGTTGATATTAAATGGAATTTTCAATAGTCCTTCCAAATATTGTCTCGCTTTTGTTCCTGAATCTTCGGATTTGTTTTTAACTTCTTTTAATTTTACCATAGCCTTTTCCTTTATTGTATCACTGCATTTCATCAAACAAATTTGTTGTTCTAAAGGGATTTTATTATTATCAAATTCGGCTAATTCATTTGTATATTTAATGGTTAATTTCATGGCTTCTTTAAAATAAAGTTTTACAGACCATGGTAAACTATCAAATAAAATAGATTGATCACTAGTATCAATATTTGCATTATTATCATTGGATAATAAATCATATAATAAATAAGCCAGGTATTGAAATTCAGGATTATTATTTTTTAATAATAATTGTATTAACACGTTTCGTTGATAATATAATTCTCCATTTATAAATTCTTTCACTATTTGTGCAATTGGTTTTTGTTTAAATAATGACAATTGAGTAATGATACCAACATACTTATTATATATTTCATCATTGGAATAGATTAATAATTCTTTGATAGTTAAAGAAGATAAAAATTTATCAAAAGTATCATCCTCGGTAAAATCTTGAGATTCTGGTTTATTCTCTTGAATACTTTTGATTTTATCTTGGATAAATGAATAATTAATACAACTTTGAGGAATATCATCTATAACTCCACATATGATCAATGTTTTTTTTAAAGCTTCATGTTGAATTGCTATTTTTATACCATATACTTTTGTTTGAAATGCAGGACTAGTTCTACATAAATCAAAACAATCAAAGTTTTCACTAGTTTCAACAATTGAATGATCTTCAATAATTTTATTTTTACTTAATGTTTTTTTTTTAATGGGTTTACTATTTTTATCTTTATTTTCATTATCTTTTATTTTAGAATCTTTCCAAACCATAACTTTATAACCAATGGGATGGACATATTTTTTTAAGATTTCATATTTATCTTTATTCGTATTATTTACTATAGAATTAATAAATTCAGCACCAAAACAAATAGTAATTAAATCATCCAAATCAAATGTTCCAAAATTTTTTAATATAGATGATAATTCATTATTAATTTCTTGAAGCTTAGATATAAATGTATTTTGTAAGGCTACATCATAATCCGAATTAACTGCTAAAAATATTTCATTTAATTCAGAATAAATCTTTTCTAGAGCTTGAATACAAATATTGATTTCATTAACCCCTAAAACATCTAAATATTTGTATTTTTGAATACCCAAAATAGTTTTTTTAATGATATTTTGGAATGATTCAATTTTTGTTATGATAAATGAATTAATATCATTATTATTTTGTGCGGTTAAGCCCTTTTTTGAAGATTTTTTCTTCTTTTCGTCGCCCTTAATTTTCATTTTGGTTATATATGAATATATACATATATTATATTTAACCAAAAACTTATTTATATATTGTTAAATTCTGAAAATTAAACATAATTTAACAATAACATTGACGATTATTCAATAATATTACTATAAAGATAGAGATTATAACGATAGTTCACTAAATTTATAAGGATTATTTGAAAATATAATTTCCTTTATCATAACACATTCTATATTTAATATTGAACATATATAATTTTTCATTTCATTAATGGAGTCAAATTTTATTATTTTGGAATCGTAAATTATTTTAAATAATTTTAATGTTTCCAATATATCTGTTTTTGAAATAACTAAGTGCGTTGTTCCTGATATATTAATTGCATCAATCATGTAATTTAAGTTTAACCAATTTACTTTTCTTTTCCTACCAGTTGTAACACCATATTCTTCTCCTCCCTCTACTATTCTTGATAATTCAGTATCATTTAATAATTCTTCTGGAAAAAATGGATCGGTTCCCGATCTTGTATCATATATTTTCATTGCTCCATATATATTTCTTATTTTTTGAGGTGGAAATCCTATACTACATGCTCCGTAAGGCAATGTTGTACTTGATGTAGTATAAGGATAATTTCCCCGAGTAATATCTAGCCAAAATCCCTGAGCTCCTTCACATAAAACATTTCCATATAATTTTTCATTCCATAAATACGATTGTAATTCTTCAACATCTTTTGCTTGTTTTCCTATTCTTTTATATTTATCACTATAACAAGGAGCGATACCTCTGCCTGTTGTTCCTTGTGATTTATTTAATTTATTCATATCTTCCATGATATGTTCATCTGTTACTATATGAGCCTTGGGAGATATTTTAATCAAATCAGTATTGAATCCGTTTTCCTGTAAATAATTAACTTCTTTAAAAAACCCGTTAACATTTACAACGCAATCAGGACCAATAATAGATTGAATATTATAAAATATTCCACTAGGTATTAAATGTGTTTCATATTTTTTTTTATTCATATAAATAGTATGTCCTGCATTATCTCCTCCTGCCCAACGACATACAAAATCATATCTATTAGAAGATGCTAATTCAGATACAATTTTACCCTTGGCCTCATCACCCCAAGCTAAACCGCAACATACATCTACATAATTAATATTATTCATGCTGTATAAATACTTATTTGCTTTATTTTTATATTCATTTATAATTATAATAAATTGATATAAAAAATGGTTATCTAATTATATAATGGGAATTCCAGCATACTTTTCACATTTAATTAAAAATTACAATTACATATTGCATAATTTAAATAAATTAGGCAAAGAAAGATATCATTTTTTTTTAGATAGTAATTCTATTATTTATGATGCTTTATTTTCGGTTGAATTCAATGACAACAATAAATATGAAGAAGAAGTAATTAAATATACTTGCGAAAAAATAGAATATTATATTCAATTAATAAAACCGACCCAAACAGTCTTCATAGCGTTTGATGGGGTTGCTCCAGTTGCCAAACTACAACAACAACGAACTAGAAGATGTAAATCACAATTTATTGAACAAGTGAATAAAGAAATAAAACCAGATTATAAACCCGGATTTGATCGTTGTGCAATTACACCAGGAACCAATTTCATGAACAAATTATGTACGAAAATGAAAAGCCATTTTTCAAAACCATCTAAATATAAGGTTAATAAAATAATTGTATCTTGTAGTGATGAACCCGGTGAAGGTGAGCATAAAATTTTCGAATATATTAGAGACAATGCCGAAACCATGAAAAATGAAACATCGATTGTTTATGGACTAGATGCCGATTTAATTATGCTTACCTTGAATCATTTAAAACACAATTCAAATTTATATTTGTTTCGCGAAACACCCGAATTTATCCGTTCAATTGATAAATCATTGAATCCAAACGAGTTATATTTATTAAATATACCCGAACTGAAAAATATTATAAACAATACTTTTTCTTCGAATTCTAATGATAATTTATGTTCGGATTATATTTTTCTTTGCTTCTTTCTTGGAAATGATTTCCTACCACATTTTCCAGCTTTGAATATTAGAACAACTGGAATTCATAATTTAACTGATTGTTATGTTGATATTGTAAAAGATAAAAAATTCATAGAAAATGGTGATCTAAAGTGGAATGTAATTAGAAATTTTATAAGCAAATTAGCAGAACAAGAAGAAACTTTTTTAATTGAAGAATACGCCATAAGACATAAATTAAAAAAAAGACGATTTAATCCAGATGATCCCAATTATTTAGAAGAAAGATTTAATAATTTACCTATCTTAGATATGAAAGGTGAAGAATTCATTGATCCATATAAACCAAATTGGCAACATCGATATTATCATAAATTATTTAATATAGAATATGATAAGGATATCATTAGGAATATATGTATTAATTATTTAGAAGGGTTGGAATGGACATTTAAATATTATAATAAAGGATGCCCAAATTGGAATTGGCATTATAAATATCACTATCCTCCATTATTAGAAGATTTAATTAAATATGTTCCAGTATTTAATACTTCATTAATAGAAGTTAATAATTCTGAGCCTATTCATGAATATACACAATTATCTTATGTATTGCCAAAAAAAAGTCTTCATTTACTTCCAAAAAAAATTACGAAAGTACTTTTGGAAAATTATAATGATTATTATAATGATAATTGTATGATAAAATGGGAATTTTGTAGATATTTTTGGGAGAGTCATTTAGATTTACCTGATATTGAAATAGAAAAGTTAAATTATTTTATAAAATCTCATTTATAAATTATCATTTATAAAATCTCATTTATAAATTATAATTATTATATTTGTATAATATACTATGCCATTACGTGTATATTGTCGTGTCAAGGATGGTGATTTTCAAAATAAAAATGTTTCACTCCATAATGAAGGAGTAAAAATAACTTATAAACAAAGAAAAAAAGTTAATAATTTTATTATTAATAAAATTTGGAATACTTCTTTTACCAATGACAAAATATTTAATGATTTATATTCAAATTGTGGTCATTATTATGTAAGTTATTGGGTAGCTTTTGGATATACAGGTTCTGGTAAAACATATACAACAACTAATATAGTAACAAATTTATTGAATCATTTATTATTATCTAGTCAATCTGATATTACCATAAGTGCATTGCAGATATATGATGAAAATATATTAGATTTGATGAATAATAATAATCAATGTAAATATTTCAAAACTGATAAACTAATTATTAAAAACGAAAAACGAGTACAAGTAACAAATGTTAATGACATAATAAATATGATAACTACAAACCGAACAGTTGCATCTACTAAAATGAATGTCGATTCATCTCGTTCTCATGCGATTATTAGTATATTTCATAATAAGAAAAAATATGTCATTGTTGATATGGCAGGACAAGAATTTGGTGATCCTCAGAATAAAAATTCCGATATTCAAAAACAAGCCAATAATATTAATTTAAATATGTTGGCACTAAAAGAATGTATACGCGCTTATCATGCAAAGAAACCATATATTCCTTATCGAAGAACATTATTAACATTAGCACTGAAACCATTGTTTGAACATAATTGTAATAGTGCTTTTATTTGTAATGTAAGTTTAAATCACACAAAGTATTATCAGATTGATAGTTTGCGATATGCATCCACATTATATAAGGCATCTAAAGATAATAATGAAAAAAATAATCATTATAATTTAATCTTTAATGATCTATGTAATTATATCGAAGTAAATGAATGGTGTAATTTTCACGAAAAAGATATAAGACAAGAAATGAAAGATGGAAATTATAAAAATATTCATCAAATAGAAACTATTCTAGATAAAAAAGAAAAATATATTGCAAAATTAAAGCGCCAAATAAAATCTTATGAAAAACTATAAAATATCATCTATATCAAGGATATTATCTATATATCTTATATCATCTATGTATCTTATATCATCTACATATTTTATATTTTCATTATATTTATCAGCCATAATTATTATTATATCACAATATGTGTATAAAATACTTAGTCCAATTAAAGATATTATATAATTATGATATTTTTTGAAAAAGATATACATATTTATTAACATTTTTAAATTTGGCATTCTATCATTATATTGTATCTGATAATTATAGGGAGATTGGATTTCATCGTTTTCATCATCATTATTTTCATCATCATCATCGTTTTCATCATTATCAATATGAATTTCGTGAATTTCATGAATATTTGCATTGTTCATATTGCCTAATATATTCACCATATCATTTGTAATAATGTCATTATCGTATATTTTATTATTAAATTTAAAATGAGTAAAGGTAATATCCGATCTACAAATCGGACATAATAATTGTTTATTCAAAGCAAGCAATATACATTCAAAATGATATTTATGACCACATGATAAAACAGTATTATTATTTTTATATATAATCTCATAGCATACACTACATTCTGTATTGTCATATAGTATATTTCTTTTTCTTATTTGGTCTTTTTCTGTCCATAAGTTTGTTATTTCTATTATTAAATCTTTTTTCGATAAATAAGATTTAATATTATTCAATGAAGCAATTCTTTGTAAATCTTTATGGTTCATATTTGATAAATTTGGTTTTACAAGACTATCAAATAGTTTATTTAATTGTAATCCTTTATTACAATCCCGAATTGTATGTCCTTCCTCTCCACAATATCGACATTTCATATTAAATATTTAATCTTTTTATTTTTAAATATTTAAACTTATTATATCATTTTACGCATTTAACGACAATTTTAATACAAAATTAATACAAAATCAACATGATGGTTATCATTGCTTGTATCATTGCAAACAATTTTGCTAAAATTGATATAGGATAAATATCACCATATCCTAATAAACATCCTGTATTGATCGAAAAATATATGCGATTAAAAAATTTTTTTAATAGCGATGGTTTTATATTTTCAGCTTGCAATTCTTCTTCTTTAATATCTTTTTTTACTTCTTCAGTAGCCTTATCCATTTGTATATTACTTGATTTATTTGGCAGCATTTGTGATCCTGATTCTGGACCAAATTCTGATCCATAATTACTTCTAAAAGCTTCAGGAACATTTTCATCAATTTCTTTTTCTACCGTTTTTTCTATTAATTCGTCTTTTATTTTTTCTTGAACAACATTTAACCCTTGAAAATCAATATCTTCTAATAATAAATACAAAAAACTAAATAATATAGTGGTAGCAAATAAAATTTTTATTTTGAATTCATATTTACTAGATTTATTATGTTTGAAATAGTTAATAATATTAGTTATAATATTCCCTCTAAAATAAAGCATTATATAATGTGTTTAGAATATATTTAAAAATTATCATATAATTATATAAAATGCAAAAAGATATCTTTACAGAAATTGCGAATCGTAAAGATTTATTAGATAATATTTTACCGCATAATCCAGGATATGTAATTATAAAATTTGGGGCCGAGTGGTGTAAACCTTGTAAAGTAATCAAAGAGACGGTAGATACTAGTTTCTCCAAAATGGGACCTAATGTTCAATGTTTCGATATTGATGTGGATGAATGCTTTGATGTATATGCGTTCATGAAAAGTAGAAAAATGGTGGCGGGTATTCCTAGTATTTTAGTATGGAATCGAGGAAACAAAGAATTTGTTCCTAGTGCTTTTATTACATCATCTGATAAAGATATGGTAAATGATTTCTTATCCAAGTATATTTAATTTAGTTATAATATTTAGTTATTATATAGAATGAGTAAAACAAATCAGGCAATACCAGATTCAGAAGAATTAAGAGAATTTAAAAACATTATAAATGGTCAAGAATTAAGACGCAGATTTGAAGAACCTATAACAGAAGAATTAGAATACCCTTCAGATATGACATCTGATTCTGATAAAAAAATAAAACGTTTTTTGGATGAATATGGATTTAAACAACAAGTGTTACGATTAGCTGCACATATAAATATGGATAAAAAAAATCAACAGGGAGGTGATGATAATGAAATAATAGAAGTAAATCATGAAGAAAAGCAACGATTTAAAATAAACAAATATGATATTTATGCATTAATAGGATTATTACTTGGAATAGTATGTATTATTAAAGCAATGGGAATATATTATTTAATAACGAATGATTTCGCAAATACTGCGGATGCTTTTGAGGATGCAATGACTCAAAATAGGGTTGATATATCAATTACATCATCATTACTAAAAAGTAAAGATATATATTCCATGGTTTTTTTAATAAAAGATTTATTTACTAGTTTTGGAAAAAATATGAAAGATCAGATAGAAAATAATGTTATTCAACAAATAATGTTTATGGCATTACAAGCTGCCGAAATAGCAAAATTAAGAGCAAAAGATGTATGTTCTTCGGCAACAGATGATGCATTAACCGATTTATTACTTAGTGTATTTAATGGTGGTAATACTTTAAAATGCGTAATTAACGAAGGAGCAAAAGCTTCAATTTCGTTTATAGATCAAAAAGGATCTTTTTATAGTACTCAATTTTCTCATATTTATACTCTTATAACGTTTGGTGTATCATTAAGTTATTCCGGAGGAGGATATATTACCTATAGACTTAATAATGCGTTTGGTGGTGAAATATACAAAAAGATAATGAATCAAGTGTATGATCAGGAAATAATTGATCCTTTATTAATCGAAGATGTTAAAACCGGCGGAAAAAGAAGAGCCAGAAAATCCAAAAGAAAAACTAAGAAACAAAGAAAAACTAAAAAATCCAGAAAATCCAGAAAAGGGCGCAAATCAAAAAAACAAAGAAAATCCAGAAAATCCAGAAAAGGGCGCAAATAATTTAAAAAAGAAATAGTATATTTAAATATATGGAAAACTTAGATTTAAATATACGAAATTATGATTTAGAAGACATTACGAAATTGTTTCATATTCCTATTCATTTCACCAAGGAAGATTTAAAAAATGCAAAAAAAATCGTGTTAAAAACACATCCAGACAAATCTCGTCTCGACAAAAAATATTTTTTATTTTTTTCAAAAGCTTATAAGATATTATTTTCTATTTATGAATTTAAGAATAAAAATGAGAAAGATTTCGATAATGAAATAGATACAGAATACAGCAAGTTTATTGAATTGTTTGATGAAGATCATAAAAATAAAAATAATGGTTTGAGAGAAAAAGTAAACGAGTTCTCTCAAAGTTCAAAATTCAACAAAGAATTTAATAAGCTATTTGAGAATAATCGATTGAAAAACGAGTTCGAAGAAAAAGGATACGGGAACATTCTAAAGCAAGAATCAAAATTAACCCAGTTTATTCAAGAACAACAAAATAAAGGTATTGATACTTCTTCTCTCCAGGAACAAAACAACATTTTAAATAATTATAAAAATAATAATAGAGATTTAATAAAACATAAAGAAGTTCAAGAAATAAATGGTTCGATGAATGGTTCCTCATTAATGAATGACGCCCCAGAAGAATATGGGTCTGATATATTTAGTAAATTAGCTTTTGAAGATATAAAAAAGGTTCATTATGATGAATCTATTATTTCCGTGAATGAGAATGATGCGCGAAAAGAACAATACACTAGTGTTAATCAGCTCCAAGATTTCAGGAGTGGACAAGATACAAAACCATTATCGAATGATCAAGCAAAACAATATTTATCACAGAGAAAAGGACAAGAAGATATTGAAAGTTCAAAACGAGCCTATTTTTTAGCAAAAGAAGTAGAAAATGCCAAAGAAATAGAAAAAAAAACAAAACAATTTTTTTATAAAATAAAAAATTAGTATATATATAATGAATTTAGACTATGTTTATATGTTAATATTTATATCGGCATTTGGATTTTTATATAGACGATTTTTAGATAAATATGACAACGAAGAACTTCAAAATTATGAGAAAATTAAAAAATATTTATTAAATGAATCTTCTATTGCAAAATCAAAAAAACCTATTATATGGATTCATGTTCCTTATGAATTAAATAGTAGATCATGGGAATCATTTTATTCACGATCGAATACAAATTTAAATTTACCATTTATCAATTTAACTATTCAAAGTATTATTAATAAATGCAGCGAATCATTCAAAATCTGTTTAATCGACGATAAATCATTTAATAATTTAATTCCTGGATGGAATGTAGATTTAAATCGTGTAGGAAGCCCCATCAAAGAAAAAATCAGATATTTAGCAGGATTAAAATTATTATTTAATTATGGTGGTATTTATGTTCCAAAATCCTTTTTATGTTTTAATGATATGATTGATACACACAACAACAATTTATCAAACCATGATGCATATGTATTTGAAAATATTAATAAAATTCATACCAATAATCAATTGAAATTTTTCCCCGATTCTAATTTCATTGGTTGTAAAAGAAATTCACCAACGATCGAAAATTACATACATGATGTCGAACGATTAATTTCAAATGATCAAACAGATCAGTCTTATTTCTTAGGAGAGTTAAATAAATATTGTTATAAATATATTTCCAATAATTCTATGAAATTGGTAGATGGTAAAAAGGTAGGAGTAAAAGACAAAAATAATGAACCTATATTAATAGATACATTATTTAGTGAAAGATTCAATAATTTTTGTAATAAAATGGTAGGATTATATATTGACGAGGCAGAATTAATGAAAAGAACTCACTATAATTGGTTTTGCAAATTATCACAAGAAGAAATAATGAATTGTGATAATACATTGGGATATTTATTTAGAACCATGTAATAATATATACAATAAAAAATATACAATAAAAAAATAAATTATATATTATATTTACCTATATAACATATACTAACATATATCATTTTGCTTATTTATTAAAATAAATATAATAGCAAATATCATAAGTAGATTTGTCATATTTAATTTGTGAATTAAATGGTATATGATTTTTTTTACATATTTGTCTAATAATAGTAATAAATTTGGAATAATTTATTTTTCTTGTAATATAAAATTGTTTTGAAACATGATATGCATCCTTAATATTTTCACAAAAAGGTTCTATTAATTGTTTAAATTGAGCCTTTTTAAATGAAGAACAATTTAACGCATAATATTTGTCGGTTTTAAATATATAAACTTCTTCTAAAAGCTCAAATAAGATATTGTTGGAGATATCACTTCTGAATATTTGATTAGACATTTTTGATAAATATATATAACTAGATATTATTTTATTTCATTTTTACGAAAATATCAATTATATTATTTGCAAATAAACATAGTTCTATTTCATCTTCATGTATATTATTAAAAATTGTAATATATTTACACAATAATTTTATCAGTTCATATTTATGGGTTTCAGATAATTTGGAATTCATTTTTATAAAAATAAAAAAATTATCTAGTATATCTATTACAGAGAATCCCTTTTCAAATATATTTAAAATAATCGATACTGCTTTGTTCAAGTTATTCTCCATACATGAATGTAAAAAATCATTAAATTCATTGAAATTAATATTGGTACATAATTTTTTCACTAATTCAAAATCAATTGTTGTGTTAATTAATTTGATTTTTTCCATATAATTAATTAAAATTCGAATTGAACTATTAGATATATCCAAAATAAAATTTTCCGAATCATCATCAATTATAAATTTCTCATTATTTTTTATTTTATTAAAAATTTTTTTCAAATTATCTTTGGTTAATGATGTTAATTTAATATTGATCATTCTGGATTGAATGCTTTCAATTACTTTTTGTGTATTAATACATGAACATATAAAATGTACATTATGACTATATTTGTCCATACAATTACGAAATACTTGTTGACTTTGTTCATTTATTAAATCTATATCATCTAATACTATAATTTTCTTTTTCTTTTTAATTGTTGAAGGTATTTGACAAAAGGTTTTTACCTCATTTCTATAATATTGTATACCTTGTTCTTTCAAGGTATTAATTATCATTACGTTATTGTTAATATCATTTTTATTTATATTTTTATAATATTCATCGATTAATACATTGATCAATGTTGTTTTACCGGAACCTGAATTACCTATTATCATTAATGACAAATTATCCATTAAAACCATATTGATAAAAAGTTGTTTTAAATTTTCATCAAATTCAAAATCATCTATTTTTTTTGGTTGATATTTAATATTAAAAAGATTATTCATTAGTTCAATTATATTTAATTAAAATAAGTATTTAAGCTAATAACATATAATTAATTATATGGAAAATCACAATGACGATTATTATAAAATTCTAGGTGTAAATGATAGTGCATCTCAAGATGAAATTAAAAAAACTTATCGCAAATTATCTATGAAATGGCATCCTGATAAGAATCCTAACAATCCAGAGGCAGAAGAAAAATTTAAAACGATTAGTCAGGCATATGATATACTAGGAGATAGTGATAAACGAAAAGAATATGATTTTTCTAAAAAATTTGGTTTTAGTGGTGGTCCCGTTGGCGGCGGTGGTGGTATGAACCCAGATGATATTTTAAATATGTTTTTCGGTGGAGGATTAGGAGGATTAGGAGGTAGAGGTGGAGGATTAGGAGGAATGATGGGAGGATTTCCATTTGACATGGATGGAGAAAATGGTTCTACACAACAATTCAATATGCCTGGGGGATTTGGAAATGTAAAAATATTTACTTCGGGTGGTCCGCCTAATATGCAAGGAGGTGGTGGAGGTGGAAATTTTAATTCATTCCCGATGAGACAGAGAAAAAAACCAAATCCCATTATCAAAAACATATCCATTGATATTAATGAAGCATATGAAGGAGTAAATATTCCAATAGAAATTGAACGTACAATTGAAGAACAAAAACAAATACGACAAGAAAAAGAAACAATTTATGTAGATATTCCTAAGGGTGTAGATAATAATGAAATAATATTAATTAAAGAAAAGGGAAATATTACCTTTGATGATACCAAAGGAGATATCAAAGTATTTATAACTATTAATAACAATACGCCTATTCAAAGACAAGGATTAAATTTAATATTAAATAAAACGATTACCTTGAAGGAAGCATTATGTGGATTTTCATTTGATTTAAAATTTATAACAGGAAAAATATTCAAAATAAATAATACTACCGATATTATACAACCTAATTACAAAAAAGTAATAAAAAATATGGGTATGAAGCGGGGAAATAAAGAAGGAGATTTTATTATTATATTTAATATTCAATTTCCGGCAAAATTAGACAAGGAAATAATTGATAAATTAAAAGATTTATTATAAAATATACATCTTTGAATATTTAATGTTAATTTAATATTAAATTAACATTAAATTAATATAAAATTGAAATGGAATTAAAAACAATTAATTATGATAAAATAAAACAAGGATGTCTGATATTTCTGAAAGTACGATGAAAAATAGAATGAACCAAGATAATGGATGGGATATAATTTATGATAAAGAGAAACAATATAGATCAATTCGTATTGGAACTCAGATGAATTGTAATAATGAAATCTATAAAAATATTTCAATCCGAAAATATTTTGAGAGTATTATGAATAAATACAACATCAAAAAATATGAAATTGAAGAAATTGATACTCCGGTTGAGTTTTCCTATCAATTAAGTCTTACCGAAGATGTATATAATGAATTTCGTGATAAATTATTAAACAAAACCATACATGAAACGGAAACGGAAAAAGAATGTTAGTTATAATATTTATTAAATATTTATTTAATATTATAAATTAATAAAAAAAAATATATTCTTCTTGGCTATTTTTATTTTTTTTTTTTTCGATATAATCAAATACTAATGGACATTTGGAATATATGTATGTATAACTTCCTTTATCTAATGAATAGGTTTCATTTGTTAAAGTAGAAGAACAAGTTATATCAGTAATTTTATCTGCACAATTTTCTTGTATTGCATTCTCTCCAAACATCCACCATTCATTAGAGGTTCTCTCTTTGAATTTTGATGGATTCATTCCTATCTTATTTGTTTGTAATTGAGTTAGTTTATGATCTATTTGTTTTATAAAATCAACATAACTTTCTACTTTTTCTTTTTCGTTTTGTATTCCATAACTTATTTGATGCTGCATAAGAGTAGAATAATTAGTAATATATCTGATTTTACATGATTGTAAAATGACAAATCCCATACTTATCGCGTTAGACGCAATACAATCTAAATTATATTTCTGTATTTCATCTACAATTCTATTTCCTGCACTAACAGAACCTCCGTTGGTGTCTATGTATACATATAAATTTTTTTTTGATTCTTTTTGATTTAGATCATAAATGAATTGTGAAGCTAATTTATCATTTATCGAACCTTTCAAAGTTAATATATTTTTGGTATTGAGTTTAATGTTATGTTGTCCGGTTATATTAAATCCAAATATTGATTGAAAAAAAGAGAGAAACATAACAAACAAAAGTATTTTCATTCTTTAAATGCTTAAATATTTAATTTCGTAATTATAAACATAAAACAAAATATAAACAATTAAAACTATAATAATAATAATAATAATAATAAACTTAAATGATCATTATTTTAAGAGGACATATTCGGAAAAGTTTTCAAAACGAATCATTACGTAATTTTATGAAATATATTTGTTTACATTATAATAATGTTGAAATATATATACATACATGGAATATTGTTCAGAGTGGAATTAGTTGGAGAGAGATAGAAACAATTCATTCTGAAGTAAATGAACAAACAATTAATCTGTATTTTAAAGATATGAATAATTTTATAAAAAAAATAATAATTGATGATGATACGAATATAAAATTACATGGAAATGTCAAAGGATTCATCCCTGGTACAAAAGCACCTATCATTGGCTGGAAAAACTATTGGTATGGTAAATATAAAATCATGAAATATATAAAAGAAGAAAAAGCAGAGACTAAGGAACAAAATATTATAATAAATATGCGTTTTGATTTATTTTCTAATTCAAATATATTTTCATTAGACAAACTTTTTCATTTTATGAATACCTATAAAAAGGAAGAAATAAGTGAAAATAAATTTTTGAAACATGATTTTTTCCCCGGTTGTGATAATTTTTATCTAGGAAATATGGATACTATGTATAAGTTAATAGAGCATTTTCATTTTCATTTAGATACTATCATTAAAAAACATGCCTCAATAAATTATCAAGAAGCATTAGTTATGATTGAAAATGCACTACTTTTTGATAGTGATAAAAAAATAACAACAAACGATATCCGTAATTATGAAAAAAAACAAAGATATAATTTTAATTTCATGAATTATTCTTTAAAAAAAGTAAGTTAGTTTTGCTTTTCTGTATTTCAAATAATATATAAATTTTAATTAATTCATTTTAAATGAATATAAAAACAAATAAGAATATATATTTGTATATATTATACCAATATGCCCCTATAGCTCAGTGGTAGAGCGCTTGCCTTGTAAGCAAGAGGTCCTGAGTTCAAGTCTCAGTGGGGGCTAATTTTTATTTATATTATAAATTTTTATAATATAAATTGATAACCATTATTATCCATTAATTACCAAAGGTTTAAAGAGTATTATTCATTATTTCGGTTGATGTAATCATTTTTTCTTCATCTTCTTTGTGTTCAACTTCCGGTTCATATTTTTTATGTTCAAGTTCGACTTCGACTTCGGCTTCAACTTCGTCGTCTTCTTCTTCATGTTTTTCTTCAAGCCATTCATTTGAATCATCACCATAAGATATTGTATCTTGGTAAATATTACAAATGTATCCTGTTATAGTACCACCACCAATAGCCATTGATAATGAGATTAAAAGAGTTGCAAATTGATATCCACCTTGTTCAAACGCAGTTCTATACTCACGTGCTTTAAATATTTGTGTAATACTATCACCATAAACATTATCACTTGCGAGTGCTGCACTAATTGCTCCTACTGAGCCACCTATCAAACCAGGTATTCCATGTAAATTGTGAACTCCACAAGTATCATGTAATCCAAAATTACGTTCTAAATATGGAGAAATATATTTATAACCACAAACACTAATTATACCAGAAAGAGAACCTACAAGCAATGCAGCATATGGACCAATTACTAAATCTGCCGATGAACCAATAGCAACGCCTCCTGCTAAGGATGCATTTTGAATATCTACCATATCAAATTTTCCGTGTACTATTTTAGATGCAATAAATGCCGATACACAACTATTCGATAAGGAAAGAACGGTGTTAATGACAACACGATGCTGTGAATTTCCAATAGCCAGTGCACCATTAAAACTAGGCCAAAAAATCCATAAGAAAAGAGTTCCAATCATTGCAAACATATCCGATTCACGTGTAGAACCAAAATTGTCCTTTACCTTTTTCATTTTTTCTTTATTTGTAATCATATAAGATACTGCAAGACCAAAATAAGCCCCAAAAGTATGAACATACATTGAACCACCCATATCTACAGCATGTAATTCAAGCACACCCAAAGATTCATTTACAGAATAAAATATAAGTTCAAGTGGAACCATCAATATCAATTGATTGAAAGATGCTTTACCTAGAACTGCTCCAAAACTAATTAAAATTGCGCCGGCAGCAAAATCACCAGTAATTAAAGATTCAATATTCATATTGATTTTTGTCCAATGACCTGAAAATACACAATGGAAAAAACCATTGATTAATATACTTTGCTGAATTGTAATTGCAGCAAGAATAAAATTATACCCAATACTACTGAAAAAATATTTATGCATAAATGTCATTAAAAATCCAAACCCAATTAAAATCATAACATGAACATCTTGATAAAATGGATAATAATGTCCTATTGTATTTGTAGTTTCATTTGACGATGCATTTGATTCAGCATCATAGGTAGTAAAAAAAGCATAACATAGTATATTACATACTTGCATAAGTCCTAATAACATAGATGATTTGTCCTCGACTATTTGTCTTAACATTATATTCATAATTAAGGGAATGTTTTTAAATTTGTTATATATAATTATAACGATGAATTGTATATGAATATGTTTGATATTGTAATTCCTGTAGGTCCTAATGATATTAATATTATAAATGATCAAATAACATATACAAAAAAAAATATTATTGGTTATAGAAACATATACTTAATATCTTATGATAAAAATTTATATATAAATGGTTGTATAACAATTGCTGAAGATATATTTCCATTTAATATAGAAAATGTTAAAAAATGTCATGGAACAAATAAATGGAATAATTGGTATCTGCAACAATTATTAAAACTATATGCAGGTAAGGTAATTCCTGATATTTTGGATACTTATTTGGTTATAGATTGTGATACCTTTTTTTTAAAACCAACTACATTTATTGAAGATGGTAAATGTTTATATTGTTATGGACATGAATATCATAAAGAATATTTTTTTCATATGAAAAATTTACATGAATCATTGGAAAAAATAGATAATAATAAATCTGGTATATGTCATCATATGATTTTTGAGACAAAATACATAAATCAATTATTCACGTTAGTAGAAGAAAAACACAATGATCTATTTTATAATATATTTTTAAAATCAGTTGAAAAGAAATATATTCTACACGCAGGAGCATCAGAATATGAAATTTATTTTAATTATATGTTAAAATACCATAATGATAAAATAAAATTAAGAAATCTATCATGGAGAAATGCAACAAAAATATACAAGAATTATGATTATGTGTCTCTTCATTATTATAAAAGATAACATTATATTACAACCTATATAATGTTATTTATGATTGTATCCACTCACATATTTTAGTTGAATGATCTAAAAACATATTACATTCGGATTTTGCATTCCAATCCCATGCATATTTTTCCTGAGGTTTTTTATAATAAACATTAGAATAATAAGCCAAATATCCTATTAATACAGAAAATGTTCCATAGGATAATATAACATGCTTTGTAGTAGATCCAAATTGAATAATATCTATTAAATTATTTCCCATTAATTTAACATTCTTGTATTTTTGTTGAAGTTTTTTAATTATTTCATGGTGATTAGAATCTGTTGCTATATAAATGGTATCCAGTTTTAAATTGGATAATATAGAATCATAATATTCAAATCCTGGATTCCATTTTGCAACTTTACCTAATCTAATATGAATAAAACAATCATTATTATTGTTATATCGTTCCTTATAAGGATTTTTATTCATTATTTCATTTATTCTTTTGTCTGAATTTAAATAAGTATGTATTACATCCGATATTTGTTTTGTTTGAAAATAATTTCTATTAGGATCTACATTTGATTTTAATTCATCTTTATTTAATATATCAAAATAATTGTCATCCGTTAATTTTATGGTATTTTCATATTTATTTTCACCTATAAACAAATGTATACCCAATTGTTGTATTAATGAATAACTGGAATAATCAACAAACAAATTGTGTTTTTCAGCTATAAAACTAGTTGCTAGATTTCTGATTGTTTGATTTCCTAATCTTCCATTCCGGCTTGTAATAGACATAATATATTATAGATCGTTTAAAAATTTGTCCAATAAATTTATGTATCTCATATTGGTATTGTATTGTAATCGATTATTTATCCATATATGGTAATGTATCAATTCTCTTTTTTTTAATTGTATTTGATTTTTATATTTATGGGGTGATATTATAAATTCATTCTCTTCTATATGTGATGTATATAATATAATCTTAGAATATTTATTTGGACCTAAATATGTAGCTAATTGAATAACATTATTATCAATAAAATCATTATTTTCTTTATTTGTTAATAAATTACTACTTACACAAATTGTTTGATGATAATCTTGTAAAAAATATTCTATATTCATTTTGGGATTTTTGGGTATATAAATAAATTCATCCGCATCTAGTAAACTAATATATTTACATTTATGTTTAAATGCATGAATACCAATATAAAACGACAATCTTTGTATAGTATTCCAGTGATTATTTGTAATTGGTGTATAAGGAAAATCAATAAATAAAACCTTCTCTTTATATTTATCCGTAATTTCTTTCATTGATTTATTAGTATTACAATTTTCTAATGATTCATTAATATTTTTTCTTTTATTATCATCATTGTTGAAAATAACAATACCAGAAAATCCTAGTTTTAAATTATATTGTATCCATTCCTCTAATCTATGGGAATAATTTTTACACATAGTAGTTATAATTGCGGATTTATTAGAATTTAAATCAGTAATCTTATTATTTTCAAATGGAAAAATTAATTGAATTTTTTCAAAACTGATAGTACTATTGTCATGAAAATGAAATACAAAATTATAATATTTTTCAATGACATTATTTATATTTTCTAATATTTGAATATAAAAATCAGTTCCTTTAAAAAAAATTTTATGTGTTATATTGTTATTTTCATGAGATATATCTAATTTTTTATATCTATTTCTGGTATTTGTTTCCATTTGTCCATATAGTGTAATTTCATTTTCTTTATATAAACAATTTTCTTTACATAATATTAACATACTATATTAGGTTAATACTATATTTTTAACAATATAAATTATTCTAACACCCGTTTTGTAGGACATTGTTTGGAGTTGATTTAAAAATAATTTGTTCGGTTTGTGAAATCCAATCATCAATGACATTGGGATTTTTGAAAATATTGTTATTTCCATCTAACATTAATATTTCTTTTCCTTTTCCCTTTTCTATTTTTATCATTTTTTCATGATAATCATGACAACTAGATAAATAATCCAAAGGTATATTATTTTCACCATCACGATCACGCAACATTACCCTTTGATGACATGTTGCAGGAGTGGATTGAATATAAATTATTTTATCAATCTCTGTCTCTTTATTAAAAGAATCAAACCATTTATTATAAATATCATGTTGAATTTTTTCCATTTTCTTATCATCATACAACATTTTTGCAAACACATGCTTATCTGTTGCAAGACTTCGTTCAGTAATAATAATTGATTTTTTTTTATTTTCATTATCAATATCATTTATTGTATTTTTTAATTTATTCAACCTTGAAATATAAGCCATTATTTGAAATGTAAAGGAATATTGGTCTTGGTTTTTATAAAATTTTGATAATATATGTTCCCCATCTTCGTCTTTAAATTCTAGCCATTCATTAACGGGCTCATCTAAAAAGTAAATATTGTATTTATCCTTCCACTCTTCGTTTAATTTTTTCAAATAAGTTGATTTTCCCGAGCCAATATTACCTTCAATTGATACTATCAATGGTTTATTCATTATATTAATATAAAACATAAATTTTATATCAATTCAATTTTATAATCAAATAAAAAGCATTTTAAAATCTCATCTTAAATTTATTTGTTCTTTGTTGTCGTGATGATTTTGTAGGTAATTGTCTTCTTAATTTAATTGGTATAAATGTTTTTGTTAATTTATCTAAATCAGATAATAATATTGGGGATCCATCTTTTTTTCAAAGTTTCATTAGATTGTAAGGTATTTATATCAATATCAGTATCAAAATTAATTTTCAAAATAATTATATTCAAAAAAATAATTTCATTTAAGAAGCATAAAACAAAGTAAATTCTTTAGCTCGTTTATTATATTCTTCTTTATCACTTTTATATAATTGTGCAATTTCTAATACTAAGGGATCATCTGGATTCGGATCTCCTAACAATGAACATATACTCAACAATAATTTACTAACGGTTAAAGCTGGACTCCAATTATCCTTTAAAATATCTAAACAAATACCACCCTGTGAGTTAATATTTGGATGATAAATTTTTGTTATAAAATTACATTTAGGAGGCTTAAATGGGTATTCATTTGAAAAAACAATACTCAATGTAAAAACCCCACCATGATATGGACTACCTTCGGGTCCAATAATTGTCGCTTGCCAATTAAATATGTCATCACCTATTGGTCCTGCACTGCAATTTTCAAGAGGTTCAGCTTTAAATTCCTTTAATTCTTTTGATATTCTTTGTATAGTAGACATAGTAGTATAATAATATTATACTATTAAATCTTTAAATAATTCTATTTAAATAATTCTATTTAAATAATTCTATTTAAGATATTCTTTTGGTAGGACAATTTACATCTACGACATAAATAGAATTTTCCGTAATGACAAGATATTCTGTTTCTACCTTATATATTTTAATAACAGGACTTGTATACTCTTCTTCACTTTTCACCAATAATTTTTCCCCATCTTCTTTTACACCAATAAGTATTTTCTTTTCTTGACTTAATGTCCAATAATCTAACATAATTGGTTTGTCTTCTAATACTGCTATTTTAGAAGCATGTTGTAATGTAGTATTAGAAGGTAATCGATAATTACTACTAGAATCAGAACGTTGTTGTTCACTCATTTTATACTAAAATAATTAAACATCTTTAAATAGTTATAATTTTAATTATTTTATATTTCATTAAAATATAATGGATTCAAAATCTATTTTAAATATTGAAAATTATAAAAGTAATTTTATAGATAAAAAAAGTGATATATTTAATCAATATGTTATTTTAATTAATAAATATAATGTAACTTTTTTAGAATCTATTAATATTGTGAAACATGATTATTTTAAATATGTATATTTAAAAGGCATTGAATCATTAACCTACATTTTTAACATTTTAATGTTTTATACTAAAAATTTACACTTAACATGTTTTCATTGTGAAAAATCACTTTTTTATTATATTGAATTTATTGGTCAAATAGGAGATGATAATCATACCTTTTTACAATTGAATTCTAAGGATGCAATATTATTTGTATATAGAAAAACAATATTTGATATAGATGATACATTTAAAAAGAATATGATCATTTCTAAGAAAGATAATTCTATGATTGAATGTTTAAATACATTTACACAATCTGTAAAAAATATATTGAATCTTTTTATAAATACAAACAAGTTAAAAGACCTACATGAAAGAAATAAATTATATAATTCTATTTTTAATTATTCTAATGAAATATTTTTAAATATGTATAATGAAAATAGCAATGAACAAACATATTTATCAATAATAAATATATCGAATGAATTATTGAATAAAAAACAAGAGTTATCAATAGAATTATGTAATTGTATATTTAATTTAATCAATAAACAAATAGTAAAAAAAAATAATAAATTATCTACTATTTTGAATAATATTCAAACCGAAACATTTGATGAAAAATATGACAATATTCCATTTATGAAAAATTATCTACTATAATAATGTTTTTTTTTATTTTTTTTTTATTTTTGGCTTTTTGTTTCAATGTATTATCTTCACTATTTTCTTGTACAATAAATTTATATTCACATTCTAGTAACTTTTTCAAAAATTCGTATATTTCTATTAATTCATGTTCTAAACATTTACCAACAATGAGAACACTACCTGTTCTAAATATCATAAATGATATTTTTTTCTCTTTATTATTATCATCTCTGGATTTAACACCTGTTTGTGTATTCGAACTATCTAATGTTGGATCATAATAAAATTTACTCATAATACCTGGATAAGAACAAGGATCATATAAAGTATGTAATCTATATTTATCGCGTAATATATCGTATAATTTATCACGATTAATATAATATCCACAATTAAAATTAGAATTGATTAATACTGTATCTGTTTTCTCAGCCATATATATAATATTTTCATAACCACAATTATCTTTTAAAATATGTATAATAAAATCCAAAATTTTATATAACGTTTCGTCTGATTGTATTCCTGGTAATTCGATTTTTCCAGTGTTGAAAATTTTTGTATGGCATTCTTTAAATACATTATTAATTTTCAAACGAACAATCAATACAAAACAATTATAAAAAGCACTTTTTTCTTTACATCTATGACTGATTATATCTTTTTTACTTAATCCAATTGTTATTTTTCGTATGTCTTTAAATTTGATTTTATTATTTTCAGGATTGTTAATAGAGGAAATAATTTGATTATTAAAAATTTCTTCTTTTTCTAATTTTGTAGCTATTTCATCCACTTCTTCTTGGGTTTTATTATTAAATTTTATTTGCTTTTTAACAATACCTTCAATTGGATTATTATAATTTATGACAGGTATTTTCCAAAAATCATTATTTAAATCTATATTTTTATTTAAATATGATATCTTCGTTTTAGTAGATATATATATATCAGAACATTTAGGAATAATATCATCCTTGTTATTATTTATATTTTTATGATTCTCTATTTCTGTATCGGAAAAATCGTCTATATTATCATTTAATAAAAATTGTTCCCAATCATCATCACATGAATTCATCTTTAAGTTAATTTAATTAATGTCTTTATATTATTTATTCAAATCAATTTTTCTAAAAAAATTTATCTATATTTTTTTTATATATCTATAGTTTAAACATGGAAAGCATTGTAAAATCAAATGATAAAGGTAATGATAAAGGTAATATTAAAACAAATGATTTTCTAGAAATTAATAAGCAGATACCAATTACTAAAATAAATTCTTTTGACAAAATATATAGTGAATATTTAATTACTTCGCAAAATAAAAATTTTGATATATCTAATTCTAATTTTAATCCTGATAATAACTCGCCACCCAATAAATTTGTTAATAAATTAGAATCAAGAATTAAAATGTACTATAAACAATTATAATTATTTAACATAATAATTTAATATAATTATTTAACATAATAATTTAATATAATTATTTAACATAATCAATTAATTTTATAATAACATAATTGCAGTAATTTAAAGAATTTATATCCATATTATGATACGCATTTTCTACAAAATAAAAAAAATCTTTGTATATTACTTTTTTTACTTTTATCAAAAAATTAATATATTCTTTTAATAAATTTTTTTGTTCATAATGATATTCTAGTGATATTTCTAATAATGATTGTTTTATATTTTCTATATTTTTTGTTTTAATTATGGTTGTAAAATTTTCCCAACATTCATTATTAATAATTTTTAAATTATTTAAATTTGATTGATTACATTGTAAATAATTGATTATACTTCGTAAATCGTTGTTGTAATTATTGATAATTTTTGTTATATTTTCATTGGATATATTAATTTTTTCATTTATCACAATTTCTTTTATAAAATCAAATACTTTTGCTTCTGGTAATTTATTAAATCGACACCTCATAAATTCATTTTGAAGAGATTCGTCGATTCTACTAATATAATTACATATTAAACAAAATCGAACATTATCGGGATTTTTTTGTAATAAATATTTTAATGCTTGTTGTGCATTTTTTGTCATATAATCTACCTCATCTAATATTACGAATTTTAAACCTTTGTTGAATAAACATTTGCTATTTACAAATTGACTAATTTGATTTCTAATAATATCTATTCCTCTTTCATCTGATGCATTTAAATGTATCATTAAATCTTTGTTTTTTTCATTGTATCTTTCTTGATAAGTATTGATAATATTTATCATGGTGGTTGTTTTACCTGTTCCAGGTGGTCCGTAAAATAATATATTTGGAAAATGTTTTGTTTCTATTATATTTTGTAATAATAATTCATTTATTTCATCCAATACAATATTTTCAAATTTATCAGGTCTATACTTTTCAATCCAAGGTATATTTTTATTCATAATGGTTATTATATTATTTATTATAATTATTCTTTATTATAATTAAAAATTAGTATAATAAAATAGGATTTTGATTTTATTAATATATTAAAACAACTTAAACTATTTTAAATTACTTATTAATATAAATGTCTGAAAATAAAATTGTCAAAAAGAGAGGTCGCAAATCAAACGCAGAAAAAAAATTAATGGAATTAAATAAAGAATTAGCAGAAGCAACACCTACCCCTCCTGCTGCTCCTAAAAAAAGAGGACGAAAACCAAAGGGAGGTAAGATAATCGAAGAAAAAAATACGATATCTAATAATAATAATATTCCGCCAAATATTATTTTACATTTAAAATGTAATAATAATGATATAGCGAATTATACAAATAATAATAATATTGAATCATTTAATGTTAATAATAATAAAAATTCTGAATTATCTTATTTAATTTTAAATAAAAATAACATGGTTGAAAATAACATGGTTGAAAATAACATGGTTGAAAATAATATGGTCGAAAATAATATGGTTGAAAATAATATGGTCGAAAATATCATGAGTGAAAATATAATGAGTGAAAATATCATGAGTGAAAATATTATGAGTGAAAATATCACGAGTGAAAATATCATAGTTGAAAATAATATGAGTGAAAATATCACGAATACTAAAAATTATATTAAAAATAATAATAATAATGACAAAGAAATATATAATAAATTAAAAGAATTACAATTAAATCTTCATATTAATAATATATCTGATAAAAAATCAGCATGTTTTTGGTGTACTTATGAATTTGATAATCCACCTATTTTCATTCCAAAATTTTTAATTCAAAATTCGTATCATTGTTATGGATGTTTTTGTAGTCCTGAATGTTCTGTGGCATATTTATTTAATGAAAATATTGATTCATCAATGAAATTTGAACGATATCATTTAAGTAATTTAATATATTCCAAAATTTATAATTATGAAAAAAATATTAAACCTGCTCCTAATCCGTATTATATGTTGGATAAATATTATGGTAATTTATCAATTACAGAATATAGACAATTATTGACATATGATAGATTATTATTTGTAATTGATAAACCATTAACAAGAATGTTACCTGAAATACATGAAGACAATGATGATTTTTTATTAAGTAAAAATGCATCCTATAATAATTTAAAAATTAAAAAGAATAAAAATAATAATTCTAGTAAAAAAGATATCATGAATGAAAATTTTGGATTTAGTTAAAAATAATAATATTTTTAAAACATTATATTATTATTTATTTATTTCTTCATAATTTTTCATTTGACCATCCATTGCGGTGCGTATCATTTTATAACGTTGCTGGTTTGATGTTTCACAATCCTTTTTCGGCTTTTTAATTAAATGTAATCCCATATAATCTTTAATTACGTCTTCATATTTAAATTTAAAATCAATTAGTTTTTGTTTTGCTGTTTCATAATTATAATCTGTTTGGCGTAATATTATTTGAATTGAATTTTCATGTTCATCTGTTAATTCTATATTCATTTATATATTACTATTTATGAATCTTTTAAATCATTAATTAAACAAAGTTAAATAGAATGTTATTATAAATAATATATGGCTAGTATTGAAAATGCTACTTTTAAAATAATAGAATCTATTACACCAACCATTAATGATAACATTAAATTTTTATTAGAAGAAAATAATAATTATAAAAAAAAATATGAAAATTTAATGAATGAACATAAAATGATATTAGAATTTCCATTGGTTAAAAATATTATAAATGAAATGAAAAATGAAATAAATACATTAAAAAATAAATCTGATAAAATTACCTTAGAAATTAATGAAAAAAAAATAGTTGATGATGATGCTATTAATATTATTCAAAAAATATGTAATATTAATGAACATGAAGCTAGTAAACTATTAAATAAAAATAACAATGATTTAATTAAATCTATTGTATATTATCAAAATAATCAAACAAATATTAGTGAAAATGATATGAATCCCGATATTGTTCAATGTGAATTATGTGATCATAATGTAAATTGTAATAATGATAATATTTTTATTTTATATAGAGAAACAGATACTAATAAGGAAGAATTAGTATTATGTGCTGAATGTTTTGATACAAATAAAGAAACATTCAAAAATGAGAATTGGTCTTCAGATGACTTTTCTGATGATGAGGAAAATGCACTAGAGGAAGAGGAATCAAACAAAGATGATGAAAAAAAAATGAATTGTGATATTTGTTGTAAAGATAAAAGTTTTGAAACATATTATGTTTTTAAAAGAGGAAGAAAACAAGAATTATTTTCTTGTGTAAAATGTTGGGAAAATCGTGAAACACAATTAGTAGAAGCAGGTTCTTGGACCTGGACTTATCATTCTTTTCCTGGTCCTGCATTTTATGAAATGGAAAACGATGAGGAGGAAGAAGAAGAGGAAGTAGAAGAAGAAGTTGAAGTAGACCCAGAGGCAGAAGATTCAGATTCAGGTGAATCAAGCTTTGACGACACACAAATGTTAGAGGCTCTTAAATCAAACAAATTGCCAGAAGACAGCCTTCTAGGTAAACTTCTGAGTAAAAGTAATGATGAGAAAGAGGAAGAAGAGGAGGAAGAAGTTGAAGTAGAAGGTTCTGATGAGGAGGAAGAGGAGGAAGAAGAAGAAGAAGAAGAAGAAGAAGAAGAAAAAGTAGAAGGTTCTGAAGAGGAGGAGGAAGAAGTAGAAGGTTCTGATGAAGAGGAGGAGGAAGAAGAAGTAGAAGAGGAGGAAGAGGAAGAAGAAGAAGAAGAGGAGGAAGAAGAAGAAGAAGGTTCTGATGAAGAGGAGGAGGAAGAAGAAGAGGAGGAAGAAGTAGAAGGTTCTGAAGAGGAGGAGGAGGAAGAAGAAGTAGAAGAGGAGGAGGATGAGGAAGAAGAAGTAGAAGGTTCTGAAGAGGAGGAGGAAGAAGAAGAAGTAGAAGAGGAGGAGGATGAGGAAGAAGAAGTAGAAGGTTCTGAAGAGGAGGAGGAGGTAGAAGTAGAAGGTTCCGATGAGGAGGAAGAAGTAGAAGGTTCTGAAGAGGAGGAGGATGAGGAAGAAGAAGTAGAAGGTTCTGAAGAAGAAGAGGAAGAAGAGGAGGAGGTAGAAGTAGAAGGTTCCGATGAGGAGGTAGAAGTAGAAGGTTCCGATGAGGAGGAAGAAGAGGAAGAAGAGGAAGAAGAAGTTGAAGAAATTACAATTAATAATAAAAACTATTATACTTCAAATGAAATTACTGGAAATATTTATAAAATGGAGAAAGACACATCAGTTGGCGATAAAATAGGAAAATTCAGCAATGGAACTCCACTTTTTTTTTAGTAAAACAATATATATATAAATGGGTACTATTGATACGTTATGTCCACCAGCTTTAATATTTTTAGTATTTTCTATAATCCAAATACTTATTGATATTTTTAAAGCTTATTACAACCAAGCATTTTTTAAATTTATTTATATGATAATATTCACATTATTATTAAATGTCTTATGTAAAAAAGGTTTAGGAATAATTTCATGGTTTTTGGTATTTATTCCTTTTATTTTAATGACATTCATATCTATCATTTTAGTTATGGTATTTGGCATTAATCCTGCACAAGGAGATTATACTATTGATGTTGAAGATGGAAATGGAAATAATATAGATGATGATGATGAAGATGACAATGACAATGAAGATAATAATACAAATGGTAGTAGCACTAGCACTAGCAGCACTGGTAGTAGCACTAGCACTAGCAGCAATGGTAATAGTCAGAGTGAATCAATTGTTGTAGATCCTAGAACAAATAAAAGAATATATGTTACTAACAACATTAATAACAACAACAATAATAACAATAATATTAATAATAAAAATAATAATAATGAAGATAATAAAGAAGGATTATTAAATTATTCAGTATATAATTCTTCTACTAATTCTAGACATAGAGGATATAGTAAAAAGGATAAACAAGAACCACCAAAAATAGAAACAACCTCAATCGATACCTTTTATAAAAACATGTTTAAGAAGTTAATTTAAATAATTATTTAAATAATAATGAATATAATTATTTAAATAAAATGACTATTAAAGATTATATTTATTCTTTAATGTATAAAATTAGTTATGAATGTTTTTATTATTTTGGACTTTTTAATGTAAAAAGAAAAATTTATATTAAATATTTTTTTGATCAATTAAAAGAATATAAAAAATTAAATGGAATTAACCTTTATTATATTAAAATTGATAATGTTATTTTTGTTGATGATGAACATAATGGTATTTTAAATACCGCAAAATATTATTCAAATTATAATAATTTTAAAGATGATCTAATATCGAATCCTCATGATTTTATTATTATAAAAAATAATGAAAAACAATCTATACTATATTTTAATGATAATGATAATAACGATAAATTAAATGAACTAATGGATACCTTTTTTAATAAAAAAGAAATAATATTCAACAATAGTGAATATTCGTTTTTATCATATACTATTAATTTTAATGATAAACAATATGAAATACAATTACAAGATTCCTATTATGATTTTTGTTTTATAGGTAATAATATTGGTCATAAATATTTTATTTATTGGTATCTTGATTATAAATATCAATTAAAATTACCTACTATCAATGATTTTAAATATTCTATAACATTAATAGATGAAAATGCAGATATTCAAGAAAATTTGCAATGTAAAAATATTCTATTAGAAAAATCTAATTATATTATTAATTGAAATATTTTATTAAATATATTAAATAAAACTATTTAAAAAATTGATTAAAATAATTATATGGATTGTTCACCAACTACTATGATAAATAACAATTCAAAATTTCATACATCTAAAAATAAATGGACTATTTATTCGCATTTACCACATGATACAGATTGGTCTTTAAAAAGCTATGAAAATATTACACAAATAACCTACATTGAAGAATTGATATCAATTTTAGATATTATTCCAGACACAATGATAAAAAATTGTATGTTATTTATTATGAAAGATAATATTACTCCATTATGGGAGGACGAAAAAAATAGACATGGTGGATGTTTTTCTTATAAAATAGCAAATAATGATGTTCCTAATGTATGGAAAAATTTGTGTTATCTATTAGTTGGTGAAACATTATTTAAAAAACCAGCAAATATAACTGGCATTACTATTTCTCCAAAAAAAAATTTTTGTATTATAAAAATATGGATGGGTGATTGTAAAGAACAAAATCCCAAAGAAATAACCTATTGTGATGGAATTGAATCTCATGGCTGTTTATTTAAAAAACATTTACCCGAATATTAATTATTCTGAATATAAAATAAAATAATGAAAAATATTATTTTATTTTATTATAACCTATTCATCTATCAAAGTTTCTTTTGCAACATTATTAATTATTGTTTCTTTTTGTTTATTCTGTTTACTAGCATCCATTACATTCATAATATTTGATATTACTTTTAAATATTCTTCATCCTCATAAAAGGTAGGATTTTCTTTTACCCATTCTGGCATCTGTTTCATATTTATATCAGTAATCTTATCTATTGCTTTTTTCATTTTGTCTTTATTCTTATTTTCCTTTTCCCATGTATCATTATCCTTGATATATAATGTTTCTTCCGTTATATCACTACAATGAATCGGTCGCTTGGTGATCTCCAATTTATTTAGACCATCTATAAATATCTTGCTTGTTCCTTCTACAAATCCTAATTTTCCTGTATTATCTAAATCTTTTAATTGTAATTGAAGAGAATTCACAAAATCATTAATATTCAATGCATCTTTACAATGTTCGTTTAAAAATACATTAATATTAAACTGATTATTAATATTATTATTATTATTATTACCTATCGTTGGTATTATATCCCTCATCGTTTTATGTAATTCTTTATTATCATTTATTAATTCTTTATTCTGGTTTACCATTTCTATAAACATACCTTTGTAATTTAAATTATTTTCTTCTTTTTTTTCTTTTTGAATATTTTCCGATTCTTTATAATCACACTTTTTCTTATGTCTATAATATCCTGAATCATATTTATATTTTTTTCCACATTTACACTTATATCCATCATCTAGGGATTTTTCACTATCATTTTTACTACCATTTACTATCATTTTATGTTTTCTAGTGAGCAAATGTTTATTATAATCCTTTTTATTCTTACATGTATAATCACATAATTTACATGAAAATATTTTGGGGATTTTTGGGGATTTATTTTCTACCATATATATATAAAATGATAGTAAAAAATCCCTAAATACTTTTTATCAAAAAAAAGTACTTTTTTTTTATCATAACAAAAATATTTGGGATATTTGCATTTCTGCAGGAACTCAGTCAGAACGCGATTTTTTTTTTTTGCAATAATTTGAAAATGGCCAAATTGAGAATTTGATAAGTGAATTATTGATTTTGGTGATTTTAAATTTTGCAAAAAAAAAAAATTGAATGAATAAATTAAATAATAATATTAATATTATATTAGTATTATTATAAAAATGGGATCATCATATAGCCATATAGAACCATTATATAAAAAAGATTGTTTGATATGTTGGGAACCAATTCATTTTATAGAATTAGTTCTATGTACTAGATGTAATATACAATTACATGCATATTGTGAAGAGACTTATAGAGGAGGCAAAGGATACTGCAAATGTCCTCATTGTCAGCGAATAGGGACGTTGGGTTTTATACGCCTTTGAAGATTTAAAACGCCGTTTTTGAAATTATTTAATCAAAAAATTATAAAAAAATAAATACGCCATACCAATTTCAAAAATAATATCATATGCCAATACCTTTATAGTATCACTTAAATTTGATTTTTTTATAATATATTGATCATTTTGATCTTTAATATAAACAACTACTTCTCGAAAACCTTTATACCATACAATTATTGTCCAAAAAAAGCTTACATAAATCATGACAAAAAGCATAGACAATTGTCTATATAAATGTAGTGGGTTTTCATATAATGATTTTATATCGTATAATGTTATACTCGCCATTATAAGTAATGAACCATTAGTATTCACTTGTCTAATAGAGGTGTGTTTTTTTGTTTTTGTTTTATTGCAAACATTTATGACTATAAATGTAATTAATAAATGAAGAAATATAATATTATAAAAGTTAAAAATTCTATCTCCAAAATATAATCCAATGGTAGTAATACACCCCCCTTCTTGAAATCCTTGTAAAAAAATACCTAAATATCGAGGGACTAATACGTTATTATTGTTATTATTATAATAAAAAAACATGGGTTTTATATTTCTAGTATTGCTTATATGTAATATAAATTCAATAAATGTCCATATTAATGTTGAATAACTTAATATAATAAAACAATCGACCGAATGATTTGTAATATATTCTTCTAAGCATAATCCAATAGAAAATAAGCAATAATATATTTTGGTGTTTGCATTTGTTCCAAAATCGCCAATTCGTATAATATAATATTTGTCGTTTGTTAATAACATGAGCTTATATATTCTTAATATTAATTTATGTTCAATTTATGTTCAATTTAGTAATTGTTTATTTTATTTTATATTTTATTTTTTAAATCTTAAATTATTATATAGTATGCCAAAAATAACATTAACTCCTTTAAATCATTCACCACGTAATACAACCAAAACAAGAACACCTAGACCACCATCTAAACCAAAAGTACCACCATTAAAACCTGGATATTTGACTAGTAAAAGGATAACAAAAAAAGCAGGAGGAAAAAATAAAAGAAAAACTCGTTCAAAAAAAAATAAACGTAGAACCAGAAAGTATAGACAAAAAGGAAAAGGAAATAAAAAATCGAATTGTTTTTCGAGAAAAATGACACTAGGTTCCCCCGCTTTTCCTCCCTATAAACCCAGAAAACCTCCTAATTTAACTATATGGGGAGCATTACCTGGAACAAAAGCTTATAGAGATCAATTTTTAAAACGTAGAGAAGAAAACTAAAACAAAAAATAAATTTTATAATTATAAATTTTAAAATATTTTTATAATTATATAATGTTATCGAGTGATAAAAGTATTTACTTGTTTTTATTTGGATGTATTCCTGTTAGAATTTTGTTATCCATTTTACCCTTATATATTGATAAAAAAATGTTATTTTATTATGGAATTGCATTACTGATCATTTCCTTATCCTTTTTATATTTATATTTTACTAACCAACGTTTAGATGCATATGAGGCAGGAGGTAATACATGGTGGGCTAAATTTAGAATAATACACGGATTGTTATATTTATGTGCAGCTATATATGCACTACAAGGACTAAAAATTGCATGGATTCCATTATCTATAGATACGTTTATAGGTTTGGTGCTATTTATGAATAAACATTATAATTAATTATTAAATTTAACTATAAAATTGATTTAAATTTAATAACTTTATAAATTATAATAACAGAATGACCACACTTAATAAAATACATCCAACTCCAAATATGTATGATGAATATGGTATTATTGTAGATTCAGTTATTAATGCGTATGATGACTATGGTGTTATAAGTTCTGATGATGAGAATGAAATTATTAAAGATGAAATACGACCCTCTGTATTGGTAAAAAATAAGCAATATAATAAAAATTTGAAAATAAATTCAGATACAAATTCAGATACTGATTCAGATGGATATAATGAAAATAATATAATTAATAATTTTAGACGTAGACCATCGTTTATAAAAAAATCATTAAGAACATTATCAACACGAATAGAAGCATCACCAGATCATATTAAAGATACTCTTATAGATACAAATAACCAAAATAGTTATTTTGGTATTTTTAAACGAAAAACATTACTAGGATTATCACTTATTTCGGGAACAATAATATCATTAATAGTTATATTATAACATAAATATTTTACATGTTTTTTTTATATAAAATTGATTCTATTATTCATTTTATATAAATGGTAAAATGTAAATGGTGTATATATATGTACTTAAATTGGAACAAGGAAAATATTATATAGGTAAAACTTCTTCTCCAAAATTTAGGTTAGAAACCCATTTTAAATCCTATGGTTCAGCTTGGACGAACAAATATAAACCAATAAAAGTTATAGAACTTGTACCAAATTGTGATGATTATGATGAAGATAAATATACAAAAATATATATGGATAAATATGGTATAGATAATGTTCGTGGTGGTTCATTTGTTCAAATAAAATTAAATGAATCAACAAAAGAACATTTACATAAAATGAGTAATGGAACGAATGATAAATGTTTTAAATGTGGAAAAAAAGGGCATTTTGAAAAAGATTGTAATTATGAAGAAGATGAAGAAGATGAAGACGATGAGTGGAAAACATTAAAAATTAATTTTATATCCGAATGCAAAAAAATAAAAATGAAAAATAATATTATATCAGGCGAAGACGCAGTTAAAATAATGAACAATTTAGGTATTGAATTAAAATTAACAAATATATATGCAACATGTCAAAAAATAAATAAATATAGTGATGACGATATTTCAGAAAATTTACAACCAATAGGAGATTATAGAAGTGGTATTAATTATATTACTTTTATAGATGGATTTATTTATATTTGTAATAAAAACAATAATAATTGGTATTGTCAATATTGTAATAAAGAATTTGATACAAAGAAAGGATGTTTATTTCATGAAAATGTATATTGTAAAAAAAAATAGAAGAAAAAAGACAAAAAAATATAAATATTATGGTGATTGGGATTAGTGATATTTATACTTTAATAGAAACATATTACATGTTTTTTATATAAAATTGATTCTATAATTTATTTTATATAAACGATAAACTAAATATGAGTTATTCAACTTTTAATTGCCAAAATCTTGTGTGTAAATGTGAAAAAAAGGAAGTAGAAAAGAAAATTTTTATCCAATGTGTAGATTGTATTTATGAACGACATAGACATTCCTATGAGCCAGATTGTCCTTGTACCGATAAAATAGTAAAAATTCTGGTATGCGAAGAATGTGATAAGATTAGAGAAAAAATACGTGAATTAAATTATAATTTAGATGATGCTTTGTATAATTTATCTAATAATATTCGTATGTGTATTGATGTTAAAGAATTATTGGATTGTACCCTTGATATTTCTATCCAATTACGACAATATGATTGTATGTTACGAGAAAAACTATAATAATTTATTCAAATTCTGGATTCCATTTTTTATAACCATTACAAATATTTTGTATATGAATATTAGTAATTTGTTTTGAAGTCATTAGACAGGAGTGTCCAAAATCAATTATCCATATTTTTCCATTACTATCTTCGATAAAATTATAACCTGTTAAATCTGGATATTCTATATTATGTAATACTAGATTACGCACTATTTTAACGACTTGGTCAAACAATTCATCTGGTATATCGGTCGCTTTGTCTCCATAATCGTATGATAAATTATGAATACCTACCTTTTTCATTACCATAATTTTACTTTCATCATTATATTCTACAATTTCAGGTACATTTGCTATATTTAAATTATATACATATTTTTGCATAAAATATTCTCTATGTCCTACATTCTGTTTTACATAATAGGTATTTGGATTAGCGAGATAGTTTTCCATTATTTGTAATACCCTATTCTTATTTATTTGAATCAATTTTATAAAAAGTAAAATAAAAAATACAAAGAAAATAGGTTATAGTGTAATAGTCATATTATTACTTACTTGTTTTCTTAAATTTGTTATTGTTGTTCTGGTATTCATATTTGCGGAATAAAGTTCACATTCGAGCTGTTCTAATTCTTTAGTTTTTTCTTCGAGTTGTTGTCTAAGCATGTATATTTCATTATCTTTTAATATCTCTCGTTGAGTCATATGTATTTTACTAGAAAAACACCCCATATATACTATTCTATATAAAATACTATATATATGATTTTAATATTATTATTAAATAACAATGTATCTGATTATTATTATTTTAGGCGCTACTAGGTTGAAGGTAATGGGGCGAGACACAGTTTTATCTCGCCCAAACTGGCTACATGATACTTAACAACAAGTGGTAAATCATTTTCCAAAAACATTTCAATTTGGCTACAAAGATTTGTACATTTAATAAAATACCCCAGATTTTTTAGTGAAAATTCGCCTTGAATAATTTTGCTGTTGTCAGGTTTTAATTGAAATTCTAATGAGCCATCGGATTCTGCACGACGAATTTCGGCAGTTGCGAAAGAACCGGAACATCGAAAAATGAGTTCATTGGCCAAAGATTTAATTTCCAATTTATCAGAAAGAGGACTCAAATCACGAATAATTTTTTGGAAATCACTAGAAGGTAAATTAATAATAGATGAAAATTCTACATCGGGAACTTGTAATTCTTCGTGATCAGGTTCGATGAGTCTCAATTTTTGCGTTTTACATTGTTTAATATCTCCGTTCTCAAATTTAAGACCTAAATAAGAGGTGACGCCATCTTGATAATCGGCGTTTTCAATATAAATAGTTAAGGTATCGTCGTTATCAATGGAATTAATCAATTTAAATAAATGAAACATGTTTACACCTATAATTATTTTTTCTTGTTTACATTCATAAAGTTCGAAATTTTCCGCTCTTAAAAAAAGATGGGCTAAAATAGTATGCGATTTATCCATATTAATAATTCGAATTCCGTCTTTTTGAAATGTGATATTCGTTTCTAATAATATGTCTTTTAAAGCGGTCATCAAGGTACGAAATGGAGCGATTTGAACAGTTTTGATGGTTAAAACATTATTATCATTATTATTTGAAAACATACTCATGTCTCTATATAATGATTTTTCCAAAAAAGCTTTAAATCATTATGTTTTTAAAGAATTAAACGAATTAAACGAATTAATTAATTAATTAATTTATCAATTCATTTTTAAAAAATTTTATTGTGAAATTGATTTAAAAATGCATTCATAAATTATATTATTATTATGGAGCAATATAGCGAATTATCAAAAGAGATAACAAAATCTTTGGATAAAGAAACGAAAAAAAAAAATGGAATATTCATCACACCTCAATCTATTATTCAAACCATGTTTAAAAATATTCATAAATACATGAAAAATATTCATACCATTTTGGAACCTTCCTGCGCAACATGTGAAATGATTCATTATGTAGATAAAAATTATACAAATAAAAATGTAGTAGGAATAGAATTAAACACAACTATTTTTCTTGAAATTAGTAAAATGGAATTTAATAATAATGTTCAATTATTTAATATTGATTATTTAAATTATGAAACGGATAATGGTTATGATTTAATAGTAGGTAATCCCCCTTATTTTGTTATGCCAAAAAATATGGTTAAAGATGAATATTGTAAATACTTTGATGGACGCCCAAATATTTTCATGATATTCATTATTCATTCTTTGAGTAAATTAAATCCAAACGGATTATTGTGTTTTATTTTGCCGAAAAACTTCCTAAATTGTTTGTATTATGACAAATTGCGTTCTCATATTTATCAAAATTATACTATTTTGAATATTATTGATACTACAAATGATAAATTTTTGGAGACTCAGCAAGATACAATGATTTTCATTATTCAAAACAAAAAACCAAGAAGTAATAAAAAATGGGTCATCGAAAGACAAGGATATACTATTTTTAATGATAATATGAAATTATTACAGCCCTACTTTAATAAAAGTACTTCATTAGATGCTATGGGATTTAATGTGAAGGTGGGTAATGTTGTATGGAATCAAGTAAAGAATAAATTAACAAATGATGAATCAAAAACATTACTTATATATAGTGGAAATATTCAGGATGGAAAATTAGTGGTAAAAGGATTTCATAATGAAGAGAAAAAACAATATATAGATGTAGATGGAAAATTGGGTTCCGTATTAGTTGTAAATAGGGGGTATGGAAATGGTGATTATAAATTTAATTATGCAGTCATTAATCCTGGACAGCCGTATTTATGTGAAAACCATATTATTTATATTGTTCCAAAACAGGATATGACACCGGAAAAATTATTATCTCAATATGAAAAAATAACAAATTCTTTTGAAAATGAAAAAACGAAAGAATTTATAAAATTATATTTTGCAAATAATGGAATTAATACAACGGAATTACAACATATTTTACCCATTTATTAATATTAATACGTTATTGTATAATAATAAAAATTTTTTATTATTATAAAATTGATTTATAATCATAATACCAACAAATATTATTAATAATAGTATGATGAAATTTATAGAGAAACGCATAGATAAACATATAGAATTTACAGATAAACATATGGAATTTACAGAGGAACAGAACTACGCCTTTCAACAATATGTAAATAAAGAAAATATTTTTGTAACTGGACCTGGTGGAAGTGGCAAATCCATGTTTATAAAAAAAGTGGTTGCACACGCAAACGAGAATGGTATAAAATTAGATGTATGTGCACTAACAGGTTGTGCCGCAATTTTATTAGAATGCGGAGCAAAAACTTTACATTCATGGGGCGGTTTAGGATTAGCCAATGGAGATATAAATACGATAGCTAAAAGTATTGTTGATAATAAATACAAAAGAATACCATGGTTAAAGGTAAAAGTATTAGTCATAGATGAAATAAGTATGTTATCTTACAAATTATTTGAATTAATTGAATTAATTGCACGTAAAACTAGAAAAACCGAAAAATTATTTGGTGGTATTCAAGTAATATTTTGTGGTGATTTCTTTCAATTGCCGCCTGTTGGTAATAGTGCTGAACCTTTAAGTGAAAAATTTTGTTTTGAATGTCCTTTATTTGATGAAATGTTTTTGAACCATAATAAAATACAATTTACGAAAATTTTTAGACAAACCGACCCTATTTATTCAGAAATATTAAATAGTATACGTGTAAATAAACTTAGTCAAAAACACATAGATATTTTACATACTTGTGTAGAAAAAAAACATGATATAATTGATAATATTCGCCCTACCATTATTCATCCTTTAAAGTTTCCTGTGGAAAGAATAAATAATAATTCGCTTGAATTATTAGAAGGTGAAGAAAAAATATTTACTCGAAAACAGGAAATATTATCTGATACTGAATTAACAGCAAAACAATTGGAAAAATGTAAACATGTTACCGAAAAGCAAATTGAATTTGAATTTTTAACATTAGAAAAAAGTATAAATTGTAATAAAACGATGCGATTGAAAGTTGGAGCCCAAGTTATGTGTATTATAAATAAAGATTTTCATAATACACCAAATCCTATTTGTAATGGAAGCCAAGGTATTGTTCAATCTTTTCATAAAGAAACTGGAAATCCTATTGTAAAATTTAATAACGGAGTCATAAAAGAAATACATAATCATTCATGGATAAGTGATAAAATACCGAATGTTTGTATAAAACAAATACCTTTGATTTTAGCATGGGCAGTTACTATACACAAGGTACAAGGTTCCACCATTGACGTTGCAGAAATAGATATAGGATCTGATGTATTTGAATGTGGACAATCTTATGTTGCTCTTTCTAGGGTTACTGATTTAAAGGGTTTGTATTTAAAATCATTTGATCCATCAAGAATAAAAGTAAATTTAAAGGTTCAGCAATTTTACGAAACTATTTCCTCTTTTTCTAAAGATAAAAAGTTAGAGGAAGAAAAGGTATTATCTATTTTCTAGATTTGCGTCCTCGTCCTTTTCTTGATTTTTTTCTTGATTTTTTAACCCGTTTTGTTTTTCTGTTTTTTCGTTTTTTGCCACCTCTCATATTATCATTTGAGTCATCAGTTGCTAAATCTTCTATGGTAAGAGGGGGTGGTCCTTCCGGACTATTTGGAATATAATTAGGACTTCTTGGTGAATAATCAGGACTATTGGGATAATAATCAGGGCTATTTGGATTATAATTAGGAGATGCAGGGGATGACGAGGTTCTTAAATCTTCCATGGTAAGAGGGGGTGGTCCTTCAGGACTTCTAGGAATCCATCCAGGAGGTGGTCCTTCGGGACTTCTAGGAGGTGATTCTGGTAAAGGAAGACCACGTGTTAATATATGATTATCATTATGTCCGCGATAATATCTATCTCTTTCTTCTCTTAATCTGGTTTCATGTTCTTGTTCTCTTTCTTCTCTTTGTGCTGTTTGTTGAGGTGTTTCACGTGCAATAGCTCTTCTTCTTCGCGCTAAATAATTATTTCTATGCCTTCTGAGTTCAGTCTGGTATGCATTTCTTTCTTCCATAGTCATATTCATCAGTTGTCTAAGTGTCCCGCGGGGGACGACATAGGGTTCCATATTCCTATTATAAAGACCTTCGTTATTAAAAGACCTAGAACTAAATTGATGAGTAGTAGGAGGCAATGGATTAATATTTGATTTACAATCATCAGTTATATCTCCGCGACACATAGGACATGGAACATTTCTATTGTTTTTACCATTACAAACTGGAATTAAACATTCTTTATGAAATTTATGTTTACATGGTAATTCAGGTATATTATCTTTTTTTTTAAATTCTTCAAAACATATAGGACACATTTCTTTTTCTTTTACAGGGCTAGATTTTTTTATTACTTTTGTATTGGTTTTATTAACTTTACTAGTATCTTTTCCACTTCTTGTTTTGACACCCCCTTTTTTTGAACGAGTTTTTCTAAACCTTTTTTTATTGGTTTTTCTTTTGGTTTTTCTTTTTCCTCCGTGTATTTTTGGAGTGTGTCTGGGTGCTGGTGGCAATGTACCCAAATCAAAAGCTCTATCAGCATCAGTATTTAAATTTTTAAGTGATCTCATTCCTCGTTTTTGTTTAGCTGTTTTAATAACTTTATTGTCATCGTTAATATTACGAGAATCTGCGAATGTTATATCGAAAGTTTTAAGATACTTTCTTGATGCGTCCGCAGCAGATTTACGCCATTTATTAGTATGTTGTATCATATTAATATTATCTTGTGACATTATATAATAATATAATACTAAAATTATATCATTATACAATTAATTTACTTTCTGGATTTGCGTCCTTTTTTTGTTTTTCTTTGTTTTCTTTTGTTCTTTTTGGATTTTCTTTTTGTTTTTCTGGACTTTTTGGATTTTCTTTTACCACCATTCATACCGGAACTTCCAGGTATATATCGTTTTACTGGTATAGATTCTCTACCAGATCTAGTATAATATCTAGAATTATTAATCTGTTTCATTTCATCTAATTTTTTTAATTCTGTCATAATTGGATCTTCCGGTAAATAATCTTGTTCGGTTTCATCTTCATCATCTTCATCTATCTCATTGTCGCCATTACCTCCATTATATTTTTTTTTTCTTCCACCTACTGATTGAACTTTGTTGCATAAACTTATTAACATTCTTGGATTATTATTTCCAGCACCTCCATTTCCCCAAGACATATCTACTTTTACATCGAAATCAGTCATACTTGTTAATAAAAAGAAAGCATGAGTGTTATTTGTATGTATTCCATTAATTGTGAATGTAGGTAAATATTGATATGTAAATTCTCCGTTTTTGTTTAATATACAAAAACATTTACCTGTTTGAGCCTTAAACATTGTGTTAAATACACCGGTATCAATTTGTTCTTCTCCCTTTCTTTTATTTATAAAATCAGCAAATGATTTATTTACAGTATTTTTTTTAGCATCACTTTGAGTTTTATATTTTCCTGATTTTTCGGCGTTTAAAACTCTCATAAAATCGTGAAATTTTTTATATTTACTGCTTTCTGGTGGCGCGGAAGAACATTTTGCTGATTTAATCCATAAGTCTTTTTTTTCAGGTTTAATTGTTTCATCGTAATCGGTGTTGTCGTCTAAAGCTGATTTTACATCAGTCCACATTTTTCCGAAATGTCCTTCATCCCAAAAAAAATTACAATAACTTTCTCCTTTAAAAATTTGTTTTCCAATAGCTGATTCAGTTACTTGGCCTTTAAATTGAGATAATTGATTTATACCGGAACCGGCTTTATCAATATATTTAAATTCGATTTTGATTGGATGGCTATTATCTTGTTTCGATAACTCAAAATCCCAATTAAAATTATTACCACCTTTTTGAACTAATTTATTAAATTCAGGAACACTACTTTCATCTAAACCATCAGTTTTTTTACAATAATCTTCTGTAGTATCAATCAATATTTTTCTCCATGCTGTATTTAAATCATTTAATCTCGTACCATAATTAGAAGAGTATCCACAACATGCAGAAATTTGCTCAGGTGTATATCCATACATATTTAATAAAGCTCTTTCTCTAATTTCATTATGCCATTTATTTTGTGATTTTTGTTTATAATTTTCAGCATTAAAAAATAGTTCACAAATAGCTAACCACTGGTCACGATTAACAGATTCTATAGTATTGTCCTCACCCCATTTTTTAGTAAAGTCAGTAATATTATTAATTGCTATATATTCATTATTAGTAAACTCAGCCATAATTGTATATAATAATATAATACTAAATTTATATAATTATATAATTAATTTACTTTCTGGATTTGCGTGTTCTTCTCTTGGAAGATTTCTTGGCCTTTTTGGTGCAACCGAATTTGCCCTTGGTGGGTTTGTATCCAGCCTTCTCAAGTCTTTTTTCCTTCTTGGCTGTTCCGTGCTTTTTTCTAGAAACAACACGTCCGTGTTTGTTATAGAGAAGATGGCTCTTGGTTAAACCACCTGTGGTTTTGTAGGCGGTTCCGTGCCATACTTGAGCACGAGATCCAGTTAAAATATCAAATGTTTTACCTTGGATGTGGTATTTTCCATCACTAGCTTTCATTGCCTTTTTCATTATAAACTACAATTAGAAAATAATTTATGTCTAAAGTTTGTTTAACGCAAAAATAACAATTAAAAATTATTTAATATTGTTCCTCCTTGTCCGATATAACGTCCAAATTGTGGATCAACTGCTAATTTAACATAGGATGTTGTTCCTTTCATATATCCTTTTTCAATAGCATTTGCTGTATGCATAATGTTTTCGGCTTTATTATAATGAGGCGTATTTATAGTGGTGGTAAAATTGGTTGTTTTATTTGTAATACAAGAAAACATACACTTCTTTTTTACTCGATATCTTGGAGTATTTAACATATTTAATGTCATAATTATATTATTACTATAAAAAATATTATAAAAATAATATATAAAAATGACTCCAGAATTAATTGAAGAATTTGAATTTACAATAGCTCATGTAAATAATTACAAGAATATTACTACTATAAGCAATGATGAAAAATTAGAAATGTATAAATATTATAAACAAGCTACCTGTGGTAATAATAATACAGACAAACCTTATTTTTATCAAGTAGTAGAAGTAGAAAAATGGAATGCATGGTCTTCGATATATGATATGTTGGAAGGAGAAGCAATGGTAAATTATATTAAAACATTTATACCATTGAAGATTTAAAATGGGACAAAATCCTATTTAAAATTGGCACTGATATTAATCATTTTTATCAAAAAACAATGTTTGCCAAATATCACTTTCGTAATTTGATTGTTCTATTTTTATTGCGGTTTCCGGTCGTATATTTTGTAGTATTTGTATGTTTTCAAGTTTTGTCTTATATTTTTTTATAGTATAATTAAGTTCATTAAAAACACCAAGAATACATTTTAATATTGGCATACCTCCAGCTATAACAACTTTTATCAAGTTTGTTTTTTTTAGCATTTGATTTTTTAATATTGTTTGTTCTATAAGTCCTTTACATAATTTATGACCACGATATTTGTCATTTATGTAAACTGAAACTAATAGCAAATAATCAATATTATCTTCTTTTTCATGCGCAACCAGTGTGCTTCCTACGATTTCATTTTTATGCCGTAAAAAAATACCCCAATAATTCTTCTTCTTTTTTATTACCTCATAATCATGTAAAATATGTGGGTTTATTATATTTGTTTTTACGTCATCGTCCAATGTTCTACTGCTTACATAATGAAATTCAACATCCATGACTATATATACTATTTATATTTATATATATTATATTTTATAGGATTTTGCCCCATTTTAAATCAGCAAGGGTATAAAACGATAAAAAAGAAATATGAAAATTAATCGTTATATAAAATATCATTTATTGTATATAATGAACCCTTATTCAAAGATATTTCTATTATCAATATTTGTTATATTATTGATTTTTTATATCAAATAATGATGATTTATTTAGAAATTCCATTAAGTAATGATCCATTACAATATAAATTATTTAATAATATAAATAATATTAATGGTTGGTCTATAACTCATTTTATTGTATTTACAATCGCTGGTTATTATGGACATAAACATATATTTTTGTTAATGCTAATCAGTATTCTATGGGAATTAACCGAAGTCCTATTAAGTTTTATAACAAAAATATCTTTTACTGATATAAATATAAAAATGTTGTTAAAAAACAAAAGAAAGATCGATAATAATAGTAAGAATTTTAATTGGTGGTATGGTCGTTATGAAGATATTATAGTAAATTTTATAGGATTAATGACTGGTAAATATTTGATGCGTAAAATTATATAAAAATGATAATAATATAAAAAATATAAAAACAAATTGCTATAGAGTACTATAATCTATGTCATCCTATAGTGAAATAATAAATGATGTTAAAATATCCGTTTCAGATTTTGTGTGTACAATAGGTGGTGAAATAAAAAATAGTGAAAGTGTAGTCTCTAGTGTCAAGAATGTTGGTGAATCAGGAATAGATGCTTTAAAAGTTTTGATTTCAAGTTCTATAACAGGTGTTGAATTAACAATTAATAAACTATTTGTTAGTGACAATACAGAGGAAGAAGAGAAAGAAAAAGAAGATACAGAAGAAGAGAAAAAAGAAGATACAGAAGAAATAGATACAGATTTACAATAAAAGAATGTTAACAAATAGTAAGAAAATTTTCAATAACATTAGTAGTAGATTCTAATGCTTCAGGATGAAATTGTGTTCCATATAATTTTTCAGTTTTGTTTTCAATACTCATAATGATATTATTACATTTTGAGGTAATCGTAAATTTATTATTGTTTAATGTAATTAAATCTTTATGTTCCAAGTATATTTGAAAAGTGCTAGGAAAATTATGTAATAATACTGAATTATTATCCGTTGTTTTATTAGCCTGGAACGTGCCTTTATATTCTCTGCTTGATAAATAAATATTTCCTCCATATAAAAAGGATATAATTTGACATCCGAGACAAATCCCCAAAATAGGTATTTTTCCTTTAAAATGATGTATTATGGCGACATTATTATCTAATAATTTATTATCACAATCTTGGCTCAATAATAAAGGTCCACCAGATAAAATAATACCTTTTAAAGGTAAATCGAATACATTTTTATAAAAATCTTTTTTTGCATCGAATATATGGGTTTGAATATTTTTATTTTTTAAATAATCAATAATTAATGGCGTCATATATGCCTTTTTTAAATTTTCGGTGTTATCAATAATTAATATCATTAGATAATATGTAATGATATTAAATTAAATAAAAAAGAAATGATGAAATGATGATTTATAATTTATGATATTAATAAATAATAAAATTGAAACAATATAAAAGTATAATGATAGTTAAAAAATATGTCGACCGCATTGGAAAAACAATACCAGAAAAAAACGGATAAGGAACATATCCTAGATAATCCTGATACCTATATTGGTTCAGTTGAAAATATTGATACTACATCTTATATATTTGATGAAAATAGCAAAATTTTTACTAATAAAGCATTTTATTATATTCCAGGATTATACAAATTGTTTGATGAAGCAATCGTAAATTGTAGAGATCATAGTATTCGAATTAAACAAGCGATGGATGATTGTAAAGCAAATACATTACCCATGTCTTATATTCATATAGAAATTGATTCCACTACAGGAACCATTACTATGACGAATGATGGAAATGGTATTGACGTTGCAAAGCATCCTACTTATGATATTTGGATTCCAGAAATGATTTTTGGACATTTACGCACTGGAACAAATTATGATAAATCAGAGAAAAAAATTGTAGGAGGAAAAAATGGTTTTGGTTCAAAATTAATATTTATTTGGTCAACATTTGGATCCATTGAAACGGTGGATCATACAAGAAGATTAAAATATAGTCAAAGTTTTAAAAATAATTTAGATGAGATTTGTCCTCCTGTAATTAAAAAATTTACTGGAAAACCTTATACAAAAATATCTTTTCGTCCAGATTATGCAAGATTACAAAAGGAAGGATTAACTGCCGATGAAATCGCTTTGTTTAAAAAACGAGTATATGATATTGCTGCTGTAACCGATAAATCTGTGAAAGTAAAATATAATGGAGATTTAGTTCCTATTAAAGATTTTCAACAATATATCGATTTATATATTGGTAATAAGACGGATAATAAACGTGTATATGAACAAAGTGATTCTCGTTGGGAATATGCAGTTGCATTAAGTCCATCCGAAGAGTTTTCACAAGTATCATTTGTAAATGGTATTTATACTTCAAAAGGTGGTAAACATGTAGAATATGTTATGAATCAAATCGTTAAAAAATTAACCGCTTATATTTTAAAAAAGAAAAAGGTAGAAGTGAAATCAACAACTATTAAAGAACAAATTATGTTATTTTTGAGATGTGATATTGAAAATCCTGCGTTTGATAGTCAAACCAAAGATTATATGAATACTCCTATGAATAAATTTGGTTCATCGTGTATAGTAAGTGATAAATTTATTGAAAAAATAGCCAAGATGGGTGTTATGGATTCAGCCTGTGCACTAACCGAAGTGAAACAAAATAAAACTGCCAAGAAAAGTGATGGTACAAAATCAAAATCAATTCGTGGTATTCCCAAATTGGTAGATGCGAATTTTGCAGGGACAGATAATTCGCATAAGTGTACGATTATCTTTTGTGAGGGAGATTCAGCAAAAGCCGGTATTATTTCAGGATTGTCAAAAGAAGACAGAAATCTTATTGGTGTTTATCCCATGAAAGGTAAATTATTTAATGTTCGTGGTGAACCAATTCAAAAAATTAGCGAAAATAAGGAAATTATTGAAATCAAACAAATTCTCGGTTTGGAAACAGATAAAGTATATGAATCTCTTAATGATATTAAGCAACATCTTCGTTATGGTCAAATTTTGTTTATGACGGATCAGGATTTGGATGGTTCTCATATCAAAGGATTAGGTATTAATATGTTTCAATCTCAATGGCATTCCATAGCCAAATTAAATATTATTGGTTTTATGAATACTCCTATTATTAAAGCGAAAAAAGGATCAACCGAAAAGGTGTTTTATAATGATGGGGAATATGAAACATGGAAATCGGAAAATAATGATGGAAAAGGATGGAAAGTGAAATATTATAAAGGTTTGGGAACAAGTACAAGTAAAGAATTCAAAGAATATTTTAAAAACAAAAAGGTAGTAAAATTTCAATATACAGATAAAAGTGATGATACAATTGATATGGTGTTTAATAAAAAGCGAGCGGATGATCGTAAAGAATGGTTAGGACAATATGATCGCAAAGCCTATTTGGATACAAATCGAGAAACTATTAGTTTTGAAGATTTTGTTCATAAAGAAATGATACATTTTTCAAAATATGATTGTGAAAGATCGATTCCAAATATGATGGATGGATTGAAAATTAGTTTAAGAAAAATTTTGTATTCTGCTTTTAAGAAAAGAATTACGAATGAAATTAAAGTAGCGCAATTTAGCGGTTATGTTTCGGAACATAGTGGATATCATCATGGCGAAGCGAGCTTAAATGGTGCAATTGTTGGTATGGCACAAGATTACGTTGGATCGAATAATATTAATTTATTGATGCCGAATGGCCAATTTGGAACACGATTGGCTGGAGGTAAGGATAGTGCGAGTGAAAGATATATTTTCACAGAGATAAATTCATTAACTAGATATATTTATAGGGAATCAGACGATAAAATTTTGGAGTATCTTAATGATGATGGGTTGATGGTAGAACCTGTGTTTTATGCACCAATTATCCCGATGGTTTTAGTCAATGGTTCTAAAGGAATTGGAACGGGATTTAGCACAGATATTATGTGTTATGAACCAACAAAAATTATACAATATTTACAAAATAAGTTGAAAAATATTCCTAATGTAGAAAAAATAATGCCTTATTATGAAGGTTTTAAAGGTTCTATTAGCGAATTAACGGATAGTAGATATTTAATCAAAGGTTGTTATGAAAAAATAAATAACAATACAATCCGTATTACTGAATTACCTATTGGTTCATGGACAGATGATTATAAGAAATTTATCGAAGATTTAATGGATGGAGTTAAAAAAGGCAAAAAGATAAAATCTAAGATCAAAGATTATAGTGATATGAGCACCGATAAAGTGGTTGATATTACAATTACAATGAGCAATAGTTATATAATAGAGGAGCTTGAATCAGAAAGCTGTGATTATGGTTGTAATGGTTTGGAGAAATATTTTAAATTATACACAACAAATAGTACCACCAATATGCATATGTTTAATCATGATGAGAAATTACGATTATATAAAAATGCCGAAGAAATCATTGATGAATATTACGATGTGCGATTATCGATGTATGAGAAACGAAAACAATATATTATTCAAATATTGGAAAAAGAATTGATTTTATTGACTAATAAAGCAAAATATATAAAAGAAATTCTAGAAGGTACTATTGATCTTCGAAATAAGAAAAAGGATGTTATTACCGCCTTGCTTATGTCGAAAAAATATGATATTATCGATGATGATGAAGATTATAAATATTTGGTTAAAATGCCGATGGATAGTGTAAGCGAAGAAAATGTATCCAAATTAATAAAAGACCATGCAACTAAAAGTAATGAATTAAAAGTAATGAAAGAGATGACAATTCAAAATATGTGGACAAATGAATTGAATGAATTAATGGAAAATTATTTGAAATACAAAGAACAACGATTAAAAAGTTATGTTGAATCCAAATCAAATAATTCTTCGAAAAAAATAAAGGTTAATAAAATAGTAAAAACAAATAAAAAAATTACATTATAATAGCTATTAATAATATTGTTATTAATATACATGTAAAAAAATACCCCATACATTTTAAATCTTTCTTTGTTTCAGAAATTTCTTTATGTCTTTTTTTTGTTTCTTCATCTACACTCATTATATAATATAAATTTTTATATTATATAAACCATATTTTTTACTTACAATATCAAGACAGCTAATATGAAAAATCCTAACATAATATAACCAAAATACAATACAGGACAAAATTGATCTTCTGATGATTTTCTCGGATTTTCCATTTCCATTTCAATTTCAATTTCATTATCACTTTCAACTTCCAGTTCAAGTTCATATTTATTTTCAATTTCAATTTCATTATCACTTTCAACTTCCAGTTCAAGTTCATATTTATTTACATTTTCTGTTTCCTTTACAACTTCAGTTTCCTTTACAGCTTCATTTTTGTTTTCATTTTCAACTTCATATATTGTAGAAGTTTCCATTTACTAATTTATAATATAATTAAATTCTAAAATATTTTTATATAAATGGATTAGGTGTTAACGATTTATTATAACATCCAGATTGAGTAGGATGATCAATCGGTGTATGCATTGTACTTGCATCATGTAAATATTTTAGATAACCTTTTGTTTCATTATAAACATTACTTATACAATAATCTACCACAATTTTATTTAATTCTGAAATTTGACCAGCAAAATTGGTGTTCATATTAGCGGAATATTGTAAAAATATGCTTCTCATGATAACCTTAATTGTATCTACACATTGTGGAGCAATAATGTATTGCTTTTTTGATAAATTAAATACACCTGCTCTTATTGCATTTTGAATTATTTGAATATTATTTTTACTAAAATAGGCTTTAGATAAAGTAGAATCTTGCCAATTACCGCTTAAAGCTTCTCTATATTCTGTGGATTTATTTTCATAATGTATTTTATCTTTCATGGAAAATAATTTATTCGTATCAGGTTGCATTATATTAATTCTACCATTATAACAATTAGAAGTCATTTATATATATAATTAATTTATAAAAAAATATTATATTTAATTTATATAATGAATTTTCAAAAATCAGTGTTAACTATTTCTATTGTTTTACTTATTGTTTCATTATTAGTATTTGGTTCAATGATATATACTGATAAATCTGTATATCCTCCTGTACAAGCACAATGTCCTGATTATTGGAATAGTGTCAGTGAAGGTAAAGGAAGTAGCAAATGTTCTAATGTTAAAAATTTAGGAAAAGGAACCTGTCCAACTAATATGAATTTTAATAGTGGATTGTGGACTGGAAGCAATGGATTATGTAATAAAAAAAAATGGGCTGAAGCATGTGATTTAACCTGGGATGGTGTAACTAATAATCCAAGTGCATGTAAAGACTCTGAAAACAATGAAGATGCTTTACTTAACACTCATAGTAATCTTAATGAACAAGACAAAGGAGGATTTTCGTCTATTATTTCAATGTAGACATAATAATATTATGTTATAATAAATATGACTAACATAATGTGCAATAATTGTTATTTAAAAATGTTAAGAAATTTAACTAGAATACATATCTATTTAAGACGATTTATATTTGAATTTATTGAACCAATAAAAGTAGTTAATTTGAATCATGAATATTATAAAAAATATCATTATATTATTGCTACTAAAATAGATGAAAGAAATTATATAAATTATATTACGGATATGATTAGAAAGGATAATATATTAGCATTTCAATATATAATAAATGAATTAAATACGAATAAGAATTGTAAACAATTATTAAAAAAACAGAGGTATACTTATAAAAAGAAAAATTATCATTGTTTGTATGATTATTTATTGTTTTTGAGTAAATTTCATGAATCGAATAATTGTAAAAATTTATTATTGACATTATAGAACATAAATATAAATCAACCTAAAAATATATATAGTTATAATTATAATATGAATAATTTAAATTTGAACCAAATATTAAATAGAGAAAGTTTGCATGATGAAATGAAAAATATATTATTATGTTTCGAAAAAACCAAAAAGGATCTATTGGTGAAAAGAGGAATTTATATATATGGAAATCCTGGTTCAGGAAAAACAATCTTTGTTAAACAATTAATGAAAGAAATTGATTATGATAGTATAATATATGATGCAAGTGATGTTCGAAACAAAACCATTATAGAATCTATTACAAAATATAATATGTCTGATAGAAATATTATAAATTTATTTCATAAAAAACAACAACCTATTTCTATCATTATGGATGAAATTGATGGTATGAATAATGGTGATAAAGGAGGTATAAATTCATTAATTAAATTAATAAGACCAAAAAAAACAAAAAAACAAAAATTGGAAGATGTAACGTATAATCCGATTATTTGTATAGGAAATTATCACGTTGATAAAAAAATTAAAGAATTAATGAAGGTGTGTCATGTAATAGAATTAAAAACACCTACAAATATTCAAATTAATGAGATAATTAATAAAATAATGCCTAACATTAAAAGTGATATAATAGATAATGTTATAACATATATACAAGGTGATTTAAGAAAGATAGAATCTTTGTATAAAATTTATATCAATAATAATAATTTATTATCAAAGGAATTAATTAACATATTTTTTCAAGAAAAAAATTATAATGAAGATACCAAAATTATTGTTAAAAAGTTATTAAATCATCCTTATAAATTGAATGATCATTTTATATTAATGAATGAAACTGATAGAACGATAGTAGGATTGTTGTGGCATGAAAATATTATTGATTTAATAAATAAGATCAATAAACAGGATGGTATTAAATTATATTCTAAGATATTAGATAATATATGTTTTTCGGATTACATTGATAGAATTACTTTTCAAAAACAAATATGGCAATTTAATGAAATGACCTCTTTAATTAAAACCTTTTATACAAATCATATATATCATAATGAATGTACTAAAAAATATAAATATAATCCTAGTGAAGTGCGGTTTACAAAAGTACTAACGAAATATTCTACTGAATTTAACAATTATACTTTTATTCAAAATATTTGTCAACAATTAATTATGGATAAAAAAGATTTAATATCGTATTTTTTAAGTTTAAAAAATACATATGAGAATGAAGAAGAAATATTAAATATATTTGAAAATTATGAAATAACAAAATTAGATATAAGTCGTATTTATCGTTATATTGATAAATATACCAATTATGAAGTTAATGAGGATATGGAAATAAATGAAATTGTGGAATAAATAATTATTATAAGGAATAATTATTTATTTAAATTTGATATGCAAATAACTTAATGTTTGCGGGATTTGCGAGATTTGCGAGATTTGCGAGATTTGCGGGATTTGCGGGATTTGCGTCCTCCTTTGCGGGATTTGCGAGATTTGCGGGATTTGCGAGATTTGCGAGATTTGCGTCCTTTGCGGGCTTTGCGTCCTTTGCGTCCTCCTTGTTGAGCTTCTCCTCCTAATCCGAGGGCAGCAAGAGGGTTTCTTCTTTTAGCACCACCTCTTGTGGATCTTCGGCTAGATCTTTTGAGAGATCTGCGGGTTCTGCGTCCACCTCTGCGAGATTTACGGGATTTGCGGCTTGCTTTGCGGGTTCTGCGAGATTTGCGAGATTTGCGAGATTTGCGGCTTGCTTTGCGTCCACCTTTACGGGATTTTCTTGTCTTTCTAGATTTCATTGATTTGCGTCCAGCTTTTCTGGATCTGCTTTTGCGGCCTCCAACTTGTGCAGGAGAAGATCCACCAAGTACGTCAAGAACACTGCTACGAGATTTTTTGGAAAAGAACATCTTATATATTAACGCAATAAAAAAAAATTTATAGCTAAATATTATTTAATTATAAATTTTATAGTAGAATTAATTAGTAAAAAATTTTTTTTAATTTTTAAATATCAAATAAATTATTGTGTCCAATATAATTTTTCACAGAAATATTGTTAATTTCACTTTTTAAATTTTCAGGTAAAGTTAAAATAAATTCTTCTAACTTATTTTGGCTAAAGTTCTTGTCTCGTGTAAGTTGATGTAATTTTTCATATGCGTTCATATCGTTGTTTTTTCTTAAGATAGTCTGTATCCCTTCTGATAAAACACTAAAATTATTATTTAGTTCTTTATTAATCATATCTTTATTAATATCAATCTTATTTAAACCTTTAAATATTGATGTATAGGATATAAGTGAATAGGCTAAAATAGTCCCTATATTTCGTAAAATTGTACTATCAGTTAAATCTCTTTGTAATCTTGATACAGATAATTTACGTGTAATGCCTTCAATAATTGCGTTTGCAATACAAACATTTCCTTCACTATTTTCAAAATGAATTGGATTTACTTTTTGAGGCATAGTAGAAGAACCAATTTCTGTATCAATGACCTTTTGCTTTAAATAACCTTTAGAAATATAAAGCCAACAATCTATATTCATATCATTCATAATATTATTAATGGTTTTCATACTATTAAATATATTACATAGATGATCATAATTACTTATTTGGGTAGTCACTTTTTCTCTTTCAAGACCCATTTTGGATACAAAATTGTCAGCAAATTCTTCCCATTGAACATCAGGATAAGCTGCATAATGTGCATTAAAATTACCAACGGCTCCACCAAATTTTGTTGAGTATGGCATATTTTGTAATATTTTAAGTTGTTCTTCTAGTCTATATGCAAATACAAATAATTCTTTACCCATCGTTGTAGGAACTGCTGGTTGTCCGTGGGTAAAACCTAACATTACATCATACTTCATGTCATTAGAAAGATTGGTAATTTTATCCTTTATGTTTGTAATTATAGGAATAATAATACTGATCATTGCATCTTTCAAAGATAAAATATTTGCACTAGTATTGATGTCTTGAGAAGTAATACCAAAATGAATAAAGGAAGTATATTTTTCCAAATTTAATTCTTTGAATTTATCACGAATAAAATATTCCAATGCTTTTATGTCATGTTGTAATGTTTTTTCATAATCTTTAATAATATTATAATCGATAGTAGAAAAACTAGTCCATATATGCATTATACTATATATTATTGTTTTTTGATCCTTTAATTCATGTAATTCGGGTAAAACAGGAATCAAATGACAAAAATATTGTATTTCAACAAACAAACGATATTTAAAAAAACTAAATTCTGAAAAAAATTTAGATAATTCACTCGTAATATCTTTATATCTTCCATCTATAGGGGATATACAATTCATAATTATATATTATTAACAATAATGTTTAATTTGATTTTAATTGAGATTCTATTTGAGATTTAATATCAGGATTTTCTTTGATGATATTTTTGATAATATTTTTTAAGGTTGTATTTTCATTAATTAATGTTTTTATTTTTTCTTGTTGTAATTGCATCATACGAATCGTCTGATCTTGATTTAATTGAACAGGAGGATTATCACCTTGTTTAAATGTAATAGATTTATTTTGTTCTTGTTGTTTTTGTTGTTGTTCTTCAAGCATTTTTTTTCGTTTAATTTCTATTTCTTTCATTTGTAATAATACATCTGGTTTCATTTCAGGCTTTCCAGGTTCATATTTTTCCAATGCCTCTTCTATTTCATTCATAAAAAATTGTTTAATATCGGATTCATTTATAAAATAATCTATCGATTTATCTGATTCTTGAATATATTTATTATTTATATTACCTTCTAATAATTTTTTTTTATCAAATGTATTATGAATGTGAGAAAACACCAAAATAACATGTTTTGGATCCAATTGAACAAAAGGAATTTTATAATTATCTAAAAATTCTTTTTCTTCGGCTAATGATGCTTCTTCATTGTATTTTTGCATATGGATTAATTTTCTTTTAAAAGCAAATGTACCTGCAGTTGCATGATTTGGACCATAAGGACCAAATTGATACAATTTTTGTATATGTTTGAAATAGATATATATTTCACTGGCTCCTGCACATAAAGCATCCGGATTTTTGTTTAACATTTCTACAGCATGAGATACACGTGTAGGAGGGTAATAATCATCGTCATCCATATAGACAATAATACTTCCTGTTGTTTTTTCATGCATAAGATTTCTTTTTTTTCCAAGAGTCATTTTTGTATCATATTTAAAATATTTCACTTGAGGATGATTTTTTACCAAATCTTCTATAGGATCGGTTCCATCATCTATAATTATCCATTCTAATAAATTTTTAGGATATGTTTGATGATCAAAGCATTTTATTAATGTGGAAATAAAAGGTCTTCTATTAAAGGTGGGTGTACATACACTTACTTTGGGTAAAGAATTATTGGATGTTTTATGATTATCACTTTTATTTGTTTTTTTTTTATTTTTTCCCATTAAATAATTATATATTATTTATAATTATTTAATTACCTTTAAATATTTATTTAAGATATCCAAAAAGTATACTTAATAATATTATACCTCCGGCAGGTCCCATATATTCAGGATACCAATCATGTAAATTATTTATCATGGACATAAGAATTAATGTATATAATAATAAAGTAATAGGACCTTTTTGTCTAAGAATATTTTCCACAAAAATTGTTCTCGTTGATTTATTAAACAAAGGTGATATAAACCAGAAAACAAAATATACTGGTTGTATAACACCATTAGCTACGGAAGCAAGCATGGATATTAATTGAGTAAACATAAATAACCCCCAAGATTTTAATGCACGTTTTAAAAACCATATTACAGCAGCAAATAATGTAACACATCCATCTTTTATCATTCTAAAAGCGGCAGTAAATGTTGAACCAATAGCCGACATACCAGGACCAAAAGCTTTCTTAACCATTCCAGGAGGAGTCATATTTTGGGCTGTTTCTGCTGCTTGCTCTGCTGCTACTACTGCAGGACTTTTTGGTACAGGTGGTGGTTCAGCCTTTGTTGATTCTTCTTTTGCTGGTGGTTTTGGTGGATCCGGCATATTGAAAATATCAATTATATGAAAAACCAAATAAATCATTGAGAATACTATTACCGACATAGTACTATAAATCGGAACGATATGATAAAAGAAGTATGCTAAAATTCCAAATAGCCAAAAAAACATGCTTGGAATAAGAAAAGATTCCTCTTTTTTAGATTCTTTGGCTTTTTCATAACAAATTTTTCTTATGGATTCAAATAAATATCTGCCTGTACTCCATGAACCAGATACAGTTTTTTCTAATTGTGCCCCCAAAGTATATAAAACGGGTTTTTGTTTTTCATACCATTTTGGTATATTTTTATTAAATTTCCAATCTTTGTGTTTATTGAAAAAATTCTTATAAGGAAATCCATAATTTTTTAATGAAAAAATAGATTCTTCGCTAGGATCAGAACATTTGTCAGTATATGGTGTTTTTTCAATATCAATACCTTCCATTTTTTCGGATGTAATATTCATTATATCATTCCATAAATCTTTATTGTTTTCTTTAATATGATTTAGTTTTTCTTGTGTTAAATATAAATGACCTCCAGTATGTACTAAAAATAATCCACCTAATATACAAACACCAGCTATAGTAGTTAATCCGCTAATTAATTCACTTTTGAATTTTGACCAATTATTTTTTTTAGTTGTACTTTTATCTTCTTTTTGATCTACTGTATTATCTGTTGCTGAACTCATTATATATATAATTATAATATATATAATAATGATGGATAAAATAACTAAATAATAATGTATATATATATATGAAAAAAATGATACAATCTATGAAAATTGTTTTATTATTATTATTTATGTTTGGAATTATTTATGTAAATTCAATTACAAAAAATAATTTCAAAGAAACCATGACTAATAAATTATTACATAGTGGACCTAATACAAAAACGTCCCAAAATGCTGATATAATAGATAATTTAACAAAAGTTGAATATCAACAAAGAAAATCAATAACAGGGAAATTTAATGAATATGGTCCAGACCATTCAAAAGAATCTTATAAATTTAATATTAAATCATGTCATTGTCCACCATTTAAAGGTCCATTAAAAAATAACATAAAAACAACCAAAAATTATCAACAAGAATATCCAACAAGATTAACAACAACTGCCATGTTTTATGATAATGGACCATTACCAAATAATGAATATAATTATGATTCATTTATAAATGGATGTGATTGCCCTAAATGTGGTTCTGCTTAACGGGCATACATTAAACCACAATTTCCGCCTGAAAATATTAACATATTAAATCTTTCTTCAAATAATTGTAAATCATAAGTATAATCATATACTTTCCATGAAGGTTTGTTAATACCTATAATATCACCATTTTCATCACAAATTGTTAATACTTGTGAATTTGTATCATAAGCAGGAGAATGTGTTGTAAATTCTAATTCTATTGTTGAGAATTTACTACAATTAACCGCTCCGGATGGTTGTAAACCAAATGGACTTGTTTCTAAACAAAAATTATAACAATACAATCCATCGTTATTAGAACCCTGTGATTTTAAATATTTTTCACAATAATTAAAAATTCCAGATGTAAAAGTATTTTCTCTATATTTTCCATCAAATAATATACCCATGGTTTGTAATATTTCTTTTTGATTGTCAATAGTATAAGCCCCTGTAGTATACAAACCAGTTGCATTACCATTAGCTTGAATAGATGGTCCTAATTCATTTGGATATAATGGTGTATTTATTGCATCATAATAAGGATTTGTATATCCAGTCTTTTCATTAGAATAAGAAATGGGATTGGGTAAAAAATTATATGGCCAATTTGTATAATTGGACCATTCATTTCTTAAATTTGCATCACTTCTCCGTAAAAAAAACATCCATGATGAAACCATACCATGTGATTCTGTTTTTATTTTTTTACTTCCAGTTACATTATGGTATGTTTTATCATAAACATCTTTAATTAGATATTTTTGCTCTTTTGATGCAAAAACTTTAGCTTCATCTTTTGTTAAAAATCCGTATGTTGATATTAAATGAACATCAGCATTCCAGTTAGTTCTTTTATCAGTATAATTTAATTCTACATTAGGTGGTGTTTGTATAAAATTATGCATTTGTTGATAATCGACATTAAAATTAGGTTGAATCATAGGATAATTATTTATCTTATCTTTAACATCACGAATTCTAAAAAGTTCATTCACAGAGCGAATGGTCACATTTATAACTAATTCATTATATTGTAATGCAATTAATGGAAATGCCTGTTTACTAGAATTTCCAAACCATAAATTTAAAGGAATATATATTTGTCTACCTCTAATTGAAGGCTCGGAACCACCAGTAGATGAATCATAATAAGCATTAGGATAAACATTGTTTCTGTTATAAGCATTGGCTGGATCATTAAATTGCGGAATATTTCCACTCATTTCATTAAATAAATTTTTTTGCGAATCACTAAAATCTCTTTTAACCAATGCACTAAGATATTCTCCCGAATATTTTTGTAAAGTTGTGCTACCACAAGTAACAGTAATTTCTCGTATCATATGAGTTCCTATATCATCAATCCAATTAAATTCATAAGGAATCCAATTTCGTGTATCATTTTCACTTGGATTACTAGAATCCATTGTATGAGGAGGATAAATAGGACTCCATATATGAGGTAATGTTAATGATAAATATGAATCCATTAATAAATCACCATATCTAGGAATTTTAAAAGTGAATAATGAATCTTCACTCATTCTTAATGTTCTTAAACCATTAAAATCGATTCTAAATTTTTGTAAACCAAAATTAGTATATTTAGCATATACTGCTTTGAAAAAAGTTTTTTTAGGATTACCTGTTAAAAATATATTCTGATTACCTGTTGCTAATATATTTAAAATACCTCCTGGCATTATTTTCTATTATATACTTTATTATATAAATTTTAAACTTATTTATTTGTTTATTAAATAAAATAAATAATTAAATAAATTAAATAAATTAAATATATATATAAACATAAGTTATGACCATGACATCTGAAGACATATTAGTATATACTATATTAGGGTTTATCATATTTTCAGTTTTATTTACTATTATATCATATGCAATAGCAAGAACATCTTATAAATCTAGATATTGTAATAGTCTAGACAAAATATATTCGGATTATGGTAAAGTATCTACCATAGATCCAGATAACGTTGATTATAAAGGTTTTTATTTAAGAGATTATTACATAAAAACAGCTTATAATTGTTGTGCATTAGGACAATTTACAAATACATATGTAAGTACATGTATGTTAACTAATGTAATAAAACAAGGAGTAAGATGTTTAGATTTTGAAATATATAGTGTAAATAATGAACCGGTAATAGCTGTATCTGCTTCTGATAGTTATTATATGAAAGAAGCATATAATTCTTTGCCATTTGATGTAATATTAAATACCATAAATGAAAATGCGTTTTCTACTGGAAATTGTCCAAATCCAGGTGATCCATTAATTCTTCATTTTAGAATTAAGAGTAATAATGATGCCATTTATAATAAAATGGCAGATAACATCAAAAATATTTTACAACCAACTAATAGATTATTGGGGAGAGAATTTAGTTATGAAAACTATGGAACTAATTTAGGAGCTACAATAATTAGTGATTTGATGGGAAAAATTATTATTATTGTAGATAAAACCAATACTACTTTTGAAAAAACACCACTCGAAGAATTTATTAATTTAGCCAGTAATTCTGTATTTATGAGAGCACTTAGAAATTACAATATTGAATATACCCAAAATTATAAAGAATTAATAACTTTTAATAAAAAAAATATGACACTATCGATGCCTGATTTAAGTAATTCTAATGAAAATGTTAAGGCTTTATTACACGCAAATTATGGTTGTCAAATGATAGGTATGTGTTATCAAAATTATGATGAAAATTTAAAATATTATGAAAAAATGTTCTCTACAGCCGGTCATTCTTTTGTATTGAAACCTAGAAAATTACGATATAAACCAGTACTCATTGATAAACCAACGCCACAAACTAAAAATGTATCCTATGCTCCTAGAGTAAAAGAAACAGATTATTATAAAATGACACTTTAAATAAGTGTCGTAAGAGGTTTATTGTATTTTTCTACTTTTAAAGATAAAAATTTAATAATAATATCATTTAAATATTGTTTTGATATAACAAAATCTAAATGGCTACTCGATATATAAGGCTGAATAGTAAGCAAAACATTTTTATGTAATAATTTTTGAATTATTTTTTCGGTATGAATAGGAATCTGTAAGGATGAATTTGAATCTGAATCTGAATTTGAATCTGAATCTATTTTATTAAAGGTATAATTTATGTATATTTTTTCATAATTAAATTCAGTTTTTTCTATTAAGTTATATAATTTATTCATGGAATATTGAATAGGATGAGGATCAATACTAATTATTAAATTCGCTTTAAAAATAATTCCATAATATAAACTAGCAATTCCACCCATTGATAATCCATATGAGATTAATGTCGTAATATTATATTTTTTGATATAATATTGTATTACTTTTTGATATGCATCATTTGAATAAGTATTATATTCATTATCATTTTTAAGAAATAGAAAATTTCCGACTACTTTTTTATTATAGTAAAACCAGGTAGGATTCACGTAAAAATTTACTTTTCCAGCAAAACTAATAAAAAGTCTATTATTATTAACATCATTGTTATTATTAAAAAATAAATGTTCTATATTATATTGGATATGGGTATGTTTTGTTAATATTTCATCTATCATAATAGAAGTATGAAATATTAAATTAAATACTATTTTTTTTATTTATAAATTAAAATTTGAATTTATTTTGCAATTGATGAATTAAACCAATAACACCACATGCAAATAAAATTATTTTTGTATGACCATCAATTACAACGCTACTTTTAAATCTTAAATTAAATAAATAAATCATTAGAATAAATGTAAGTGTTAAAAAATACCAATCGATTTGTTCCTTTTTTGTTTGTAAGTTTTTTATCATTTCTTCATCGTTTGAATTAAACAATCGATAATAACTTAATTTTAATATACAAAAAAGGAATATAATCTTAACAATAATAATGGTCAGTATATAATAATCTAATAACGATTCAAACATCATTATATATTTATTCTAGAAAATTATGTCTGGAGACTGCTAAATATTTATCATCTGTGCCAATACATACTTGATTCGTATCATCTGATATACGTTTTGTAAAAATAGCTGGTGTACCATCGTGTGCTAACATATCCATAGCAGTTAATTTTACTACTTCGTCGCACAATGGTATACACATTAATATTTCACCAAAAGGTTTCCTATTGAAATCACCATCTAATCCTGAAATAATGATAATTTTATTGTATTTTTCAGCTTGAACAACAAAATCATATAAATCATCGAAAAATTGAGCTTCATCTATTCCTATTACATCTGATTTTTGAAACAAATCATTATTTTCATTCAACAAATCTAGTAAATGAGTTAATTTATGTGCTTCTTGAGTAATATTATTATGAGTTTTAATCTTATTTTCAGTTCGTGTATCGTTTTTATGATTTATTAATAGTACATCTTTTCCAATTGCTTTATAACGATTACATCGTCTTAATAATTCAGTTGATTTCCCTGAAAACATACAACCCAAAATTATTTCAATTCTCGTTTTGATCATTATTTATTATACATTAAACTCATCCATTTAATTCAATTTATTTTAAATTATATTATTTAAAAATAAATATATAATTTCAACGATAATGTAGTATAATTATTTGTAATTATAATAATATTTCCACTATATAATGAAAAGGACTTATTATTCTAAAACAAGACATAGAAACGCTGATTGGTCTGTATATTTAATATTTGGTATGTTTGCTTGGATAACCATAGGTGTTCTATCTATTTTGCTGTAATCTAATTTAATTCTTCACTATTGGTAGTATCATTATTATAAAATAATAATTTATTTTATAATAATTCTATTATTTAAAAATAAATTAATATTATAATTATGGAAGATAATAGATGTGATATACATAAAGAAAAGTATAAAGATAATCATATAGTATCTCCATGTAGAGCTATATGTAAAATATGTAAAAAGAAGAAACTACATGGATATAGTAATCCAGACCATATATGCAATCCATTTGGGTATTTATATTTATTTCCTGAATTATGTGATAATTGTTCAGAAGAAAAAAACAAATGTAAATGGTGTACATAATATAATTAAATTTTTATTATTTGCGATTTTTTCTGGTTTTCTTGTTGCTTTTTTGTTTTTCTTCCTTTTCTTCTTTATTTGCACCTGGTTTATAACTTAAAAACCATTGTTGATATTCTTCACTATTTTTCTTATTTTTTAATTCTTCATGTTTTTTACTTTTTTCTTGACGCATAACATCTAATGTTTCTTGATGTCCATAACAATTAATACTGAATCTTCTTAACAAACCTTTTTGTTCAAGTCTATTTTTTTGTTGAACATCGAATAGAAACTCTGACATACATAAAATTCTTTCAGTATCATAATAATCTCTACCTGAATATAAAAATGCCAAATAAAAGCTTAACATAGTATCTATGGTAGCTATTTTTATCTTCATTTTATCAATGGTTATGATATTATAACTATGGCATGCTAATGGTTGATAAATAAATGCCAAAGTATCATCCCCTACACGAATTTCATAATGAGGAGCAATAACTTCACCTAATCCAGGTTGTTTCACAATTTTCACATTTTTTATATTTTCATATCCTAAACGTTCCTTGATCATTACTGCTGATTTATAAGGTTCTTCGGATAAAACATCGAAATCAGGTACCTTGTGTAATTTTTTTCTTAATTTTGAAGGCATATATTGAGTATATAATGAATTAGCAAAACTTCCGAAAAATACTAAGCCTTGGTCTATAAATCCTTTTTTAATTGTATTATAAATTAATTCTTCATGTTCTATTGCAGCATCTCCTGATGATCTTTGAATTGTTAAATTACTACAATATTTGCTTTTTAATGGATAATGTTTATTTAAAAGCATTAAACGTTTTAATACTTTTTCCCATCTACTTACATCACCCATGGGTCTAGATAATTCTAAAAACATGGACATTCTCAAATAATTAGGTGCACAATAATATATTCCTGCAACGAGAATAGAATCCTTCATAATATTTTTAAACAATTTTGTTTCTAAAAAGGTAATATCAGCAACAGGTATATAATTAACAAAAACCTTATATGTTCCAAAATGAACGCCTGCTTTCGCCTCTATAGATTCAAATCCTTTTTTATGATATATATTCGCTAATTCTTTTGCATCGCTTAATGCATTAGAACTAAAAAAATCATAATCAGGGATTTCAATTGATTTATCATAAAACTGATCTTGAGTTGGTAATATATTGTTAATTGCTGTTCCACCATAACAAATTAATTTTTTTGTACGTAAGAAATCTTCTACTATAGAAATAATTTCTTGTACTTGGGGTGCGTTAACTGTTTTCTTTCCTACTCTTTTTTCAGCTAAATCAACCGCATTTCTTAATATATCTAATTCTTTATCTTCATAATTTACCATATTATAATTACTATATATTATAGTATGAAAAAAATTGATATGAATGAATATAATTAATATAATTTATAATAAGTAATAATAAGTAATAAATTATGAATAATTCTATTCATTCCGTAATCAGAAAAAAAAAAAATTTTCATAGATATAATTCTTTTTATTATAATAAAAGTATTATGAGTAATTTTAAATTTGTATTATTTAAATTAAAGAAAAATAAAGATGAATATAAAATTTATCCCACAATTTCTATACATAATAACGAATTAACTTATAATTTAGCCTGTTGTTATCTATCGAAAATATATTTATATATCATAAATAAAAATTTAGAACAACTATATAAAAAATATGAGTATAAAATACACTCAGTTTTATTTGATATTATCATCAGTTATCTTGATATTGGTGATTTTAATTCATTAATGAATATATACAAAATACTAATCAATAAAACATTAACAATAAAACATTAACAATAAAACATTAACAATAAAACAAATTAAAAAAATGGTTGTAAATTTAAATATTCCATTAATTATATTATGCAAAATTATTTACGTAAAACAATTAGTAGATATAATAATTTTAAATTATTTTCAACATTCAAATACACAAAAACCCATGAATATATTAAAATAAATAAAGATACCAATTATGCTCAAGTAGGAATTTCTAAATTTGCCGCTGAGAATATTGGAGAGGTAGTTTTTGTAGAAATGCCAAAAAAAAACGATGTTTTTCAAGAAAATGAAACATTTGCTATTTTAGAAACTATTAAAGCAGTAAATGATATTCATATGCCTATAAATGGTAAAATTGTAGAAATAAATAATGAATTAAATCAAGAATTAAAGGATGAATTAGATGAAGAAATAAATTCTGAAATTATTAATAATAGCCCATTAGACGAAGGATGGTTAGTTAAAATTAAATATGATTCAGAAGATTTAATTTCCCGTAAATTAATGGATGAAAAAGAATATAATTCTTATCTTGAAAACTTAAAATAATATTAAATAATATATGAAACATAATCGTACAAAAGCCATAGTTCTTTTTTTATTGTTTTTTGTTGTATTTTATGTAAAATTAAATATTTTTAAATCAACCAATAATTCTAATAATATAGTTGAAGGTTATACAAAAGCAGATCCCGCCGAATCTTATCATAATTGTATGGAAATGGGATATGGTAGTGATTTTTGCTCACAAACTCCAATATTTAATGTTAATTCAAAAAAATTACAATATTGTAATTGCGCGGGAAATAGATATGGAACATATCAGTTTGATAATAAATGTCATTGTATTCTTGATAATCCAAATGAATTTGTTTATGTTCCTCAATTATTTCAAAATTATCGTTGATAATATATATAATGATGTATTTGTATATATTAACAGGTTTAATCAGTTTTTCAGCTGGATTTTGTTTTCATGTATGTTGTTTTCCAAATAAAATACAAATAGATTCTAATGAATTAGATGAATTAGATGAAATAGATAATTTACGAGATTATATTACTTATTTAGAAGATATGTTAAATAATTCTACTAATGTATCTACAGAATCTGTAGTATTAAATAACATTGATATTTCATGTAATAATATTACAGATAATAATATTTCATTAGCACAAATTAATACAGAAATGAATTTAAATGAAAATTTACCAACAGCCCCACCATTACCTAGCGCAACACTAGTATCTTTTGAATCAAATGTTTAATTATATAGTATTTACATATTACTATAATAATCTAATATAAATGTTAACATGTAATAAAATATTCCAAAAAATATGCTAGTAAAAAGATATCCGTATAAATTATAATTTCCATCTGACTGAAAAAGAATATTTGCATTTTTGTGAAAGAAATTTTTAGTAAATGGTAATTGAAATATGAAAAATAAACAAGCAATTAGAATAGGAATTTTAATTTGTTCATACATAAAATCGCTAGTATCTTCTTTATTTATTTCTCTCTGTTTATATTCTAGAAAATCATTAGAATTTTCGTAATTTTGAATATAATCATGATTTACATCGGATTTTGGAATATAATTAGGCTGTGTTTGAGCGTCGCTAGCAATACCTAATGTATTATTTGGTATATCTCTTGAAGGTAATGATGTATTACCAGATTCAACAGCAACTTTTAATTCTTTTTCAAATTGTGATTTCATTGCATCATTATTAAAATTAACTTGTGGTTTTTCATTTGTTTCAAGTGTAATATTTGGTTGTCCTTGATTTGAAATTTGAGAGATAGCAGTAGTTGTTTGCGATATAGAAGGATCTGTTGGTAAATCTTCAATTGAACTAGTATTCATTATTATATAAAATTAGCAAAGTTTTATATAATAATTTACGCAAAATAGACATTTTTCTTTGCTTTTGTACATTCTTCTGATTTATGTTTGTATTTATAACAGCTATTATTATGCCTAAAAATTTGTTCTTCCATTTCTTCATTTTCAGGTGCTTGAAAAACAATACAATTTCTTTTATTACATATTTTTCTAAACATAGTAGCTAAACCAAAACCCAATATTATAGATATAATAACATCACTATATTCTGAATATAACAGCCTTCTAATGTTCATATATATATTATTAATATTTTATTAATTATTTAATACTGAACAGGCGTTTCTTTTATTAACGAATTATCTGAAGGACATTTTACTTTATAAGGTGTATAAGTAAAACAATTGTCTGCCTTATCTACATATTGAATTTTGTTAACATTATTTGTTGTGGGATATACTACAATTATTTTAGGATCAGGATTTGTAATATACACAAGAAATAATCCAACAGCTAAACTTATTATAAAAGCCGGAATATGTATAAATTTCATTATATATATTATAAATTTATTTTTTATTTGATATTATTTTATATGATGCATCAATAGTAATTTCAATGTCTTTTGTCGTATATTTTTTTTTACATAAAGTATAAATAAATTTTTTATTTTTATTATTATCGTCTGTATCCTTTTTATTTTGTACTTCCATTGTATAATAATTATATTGCATTGTATTATATTTTTCAATTAATTTTTGTAAAACGTCTTTATATTCATCTACTGCTTCTTTTATATATTCTTGTTTATTTTCTTGTTTGTTTTCTTGTTTGTTTTCTTCTTTATATAATTTAATTGCTTTTTTTATTTTTTCCTTAGATTCATGTATATCTAATCTAGTTTGTTGTATTTCTCGTTTATTATCATTATTATTTACTTTGTCGTTAAATTCATCCAAATAATCAGTATAAGTTTCCATATTTTCTGTGTAACTCTTTTTTAATTCTTTAAAATTTTCTACAGTTGAATCTTCATTTTCAAAATTGAAAAAATAATTTAATTTTGTTTTGATAATATCATCTTTATCGGATTCTTTTTCTTGAGAAAATTCATTTATTATATTTGATAATAATTCAATATTTCCTTTTTCAATATGAACATTTAATTCACAAGGAGTAAAATTTTTACGATAAACAGATTTTGTTGCTCCACATTTTGCAACAAGTTTATTATTATTAGTTGAAAATATAGTTCCTACACTTTGTTTACAATTAATACATTTTGGAGTAAATAATTTGTACTTTTTTTGCTTATCTTCTTTAGATAAACTCGAATTAATAATAGTTATTTTTTCATTATATATTGTTTTTTCATATTCACTTTTTAATCTATAAAAATTATTTACGACATTTATAATATTAATATCATCCATTATATAATTTATACATAATATTTATTATTATCATATTCATATTCATCAAATTTAGGTAAATTGGTTACTAATTCCTGACTTTTTGTTCTTTTAACATCTTGTAATTGTTTTATTTTAGATAGTATATAGGTTTTTTTATCATTCATTTTGTTTTCTTTTTCAATGGGTGTTAATTTGCCTTTAAACCTTATAAATAGGAAAATTCCTAAAATGATTAAAAATATTAATAATAAAATTATATTGACAATATAATTATTATAGGTGGATCTATAATTATTGCAATTTTTTAATGATGATTTAATAAAATATTTCATTCCTGGTTCAATTAAATTAGGTTTTTCCATTTAGTTTTATAATAAAATAATAAATTATATATATTAATTATACATGAATAATACATCAGCAACAATCGTTTCTTTTATTATTATAACTTTTTTTTATTCTATTTTTAGATTTTTATTATCTGGATCTTCAAGTGAAAAAGTATTTACAATTATCTATTTTTTATTGGTATTAGTAATGCAATATAATCTAAATATATCAAATTTAAAAGAAAGATGTGGAAATATAGCTCATGGATCAGCAATTACATTTACCGTACTTCCCTGGTTATTTATATTTGGTATATTATACGTATGTTTAATCGTTTTTCCAGGATGGAGGGCTCCATTCTCCAATACATTTGGTTATGCAATGGCATCTATTGCCGGTGTTAAAAATCTAATGTTAGATGAAATATTGGAAGATGAGAATAAATTAAAAAACAAGGGAGTAAAAGATTTATTAGATGTTAGGGAAGAAATATACACAGATCCAGGATTATTAATCAATGAAATTACACCTGAAAATTTTGAAAAATTTTGGGAGAAAATGAAACCTATATTTAGAAAAACAGCTGAAGAACACAAAAAATCATTATTGAAATTAGTTTATTTGAAAGAAATAGTAGCCGATTTTGTATGGTTTGTTCTTGCAGGTTGTTTTACTATATCAGTAAGCTATAGCAATATAAGTAGTGTTAAATGTACACAAACAGCAAAACAAATGGAAGAAGAGAATCAAAATAATATTGATGATGATGAAGATGATGATGAAAACGAAAATAGGAAAGTATATGTATCAAATGAATAAAAAGTTAAATATGAAAATAAATATGAAAATAAATATGAAAATAAATATGAAAATTAATATAATTAAAATTTATAAATTATATTAATAAACCATCTGAGGATACATTAAATAATACAATACCATTAAATAACATAATATAGCAATAACAATAACAATTAACCATATAGGTAATACTGTTTTTTTTGAATAACCTAATCCAAATTCTCTAAATGTACCATCTTTATTATATAAAAAATTGGGTGATGTATAATGTATAACTGATAATATTATGACAAATAATATGATTGAAAATGATATTTTATTCTGTCTTATAAAGTTTCTTTTTAACATTATTATTAATATATAATAATAATTTATTAAAATCCTTCATCCCCATCATTATCTCCATAATCATCATCATCAGCTAAATTACCTAAATCATTATTTTCTTTATCTTCATCGTTTAAATACACATCTTCTCCTTCTTCTCCTTCTTCTAAAATAATAGGTTGCTCTAAATCCATATAATCTCGTTCTTCTCCTGTATCTACCCAATCTTTTACATAAGTGGTTAATCCTTTTTGTTGTCCCATATTCCATTCATCTAACTTAAGATTTTTCTTTTTAAAAGCTACTTTTCTTGCATCGTCGCTTAAATCTTTTAATTTCATGGTTATCTCTCTTTTTTCTTTTTCTTTTGATTTATTTACATTATTCATTATATTATTATAATTGACATCAATTGTAGTTTTATAAGTTGAAAATATATTGATTGATGAAATTAATAATGAACAAATTTGTTCCTGTGAATTATTTTTTATCCCTAATAACATTTCTTCTCTTAATTGTTTTGAATTTTCATCTTCAAAATCATCAATATCATTTTCATTAAATACAGATTTTATTTTATCAGCATATTCTTCATCACTTAGCAATATAAATTGTTTCATAACATTTAAAAAACAATAATTATGTAATAATTTACAGGATTCACTATTTAAAATAGATTTAATAGTTTTGTCATTTGATAAATGAATATCCGAAAAACATAATAATAATGATTGAAAAAGTAATGTATTTTGACATTTTTGTTCTATTTTTTTTAATAACTCACTAATATTTGTATGATAAAAAGTCGAAAAAATATTTAAATAATTATTAGCATATTCTTCTATTTTTTCATAATCATTCTCAGATAAATTCCAATGTTTGGGATTTATATAATTACTATCTACATTATTAATTATCATATTAGGAATTGTAATAGTTAAGGATGTCGTTATATTTTTAATATATTCGATAATTCTATATGAACCATCATCGTCGGCATTTGTAATATCATTTTTAAATGAAACTTTATTCCATTCATCAAACTTGTTTATAAAATTCATTATTGGTTTTATATTTTCTTTTGAATGTAATTTTATAAAATCTTTGATTTCCTCTTTGATTATTTCATTTTTTTCATATACATAATCATTTAATTCCTTGCTTATTTCGGAATTATTTACATTTTCACTATTAACTGATAATTCAAAAGTATCTATACTATTTAAAAATAATTCATTAAATGAAGCATCTAATATTTCATCATTACTAATATTTTGTAGTAAAGAACGAATTTTTGTTATGTTAGAATATTCCGTTTCATTATATTTATCGACTATATTTTTTGAACCTATTATTTTTAATAATTCTCGTAATGTTTCTTTTGAATAAATTTTTCCTTCAGCTTTTAGTGCTACTATATTTGCTTTTAAATTGTCATTTTTATCATATGAAACTGGTTTACTTAAACAAACACGTTGTAAGTCTGGATGAATAGGTATTATGTCATCAAAACGACAATATTTTATAAAGGTTTTATAAATAGTTTGTTCTTCAAATTCATTTGTAATTTTAGGATATTTTAATTTAGTACTATTATCATGTAAATAAAGAGGTGCTTGTGGAATTTCTACAGAATCAATAACAATTTGATTATATTCTTTAATTGTTTCGTTATAAGATTTTATTTCCTTATTTTTAGTTGTAAAATAATGTAATATTGGTTCAGTATTATTTTGAACACAACAGGAATTTATTAAAAATGGTTCATTTGTAGATTTTGTTAATATAGGTGTTTCTTTTTGAATAATTTTATCAATTACAGAAATTATTGCTTGTGAAAAATACATCATTTTGGATTTTAAAATATCAATTTTTTCATGTTGTTCTACAGAACCTTTTTTTATGTTTTCTAATAGTGAATTTATAAATGATGACGATACTGATTGTAATTGTGTTACATTTACTTTTACTAAAGGTGGTAAAAATGTTGTCCAATTAATAATATTTAATTCTGTAGGAATATCACCCGATCCTTGTAAATTTATATAATTTTGTTTATCTACAAATTTTTCTTTTATAATAGGATTAGTAATGATATCTTTTTCTATCATATTTTTTAATTTGTCTAATATTATCTCCTCTTTTACTTTTTTAATAGTATTCCAAGGCACAATATTCTTTTTAATACTATTAGCTACACATGCAATGTATTTTAATCCTTCATAAGATCCAGATAATTGTAATGGAAAACCATCGAAAGATTTCATACATTTTCCGGGAAAACTCTTCTTCGTTTTTATAGAAGGAATAGAAGTTTGAATTGCAATATGAATAAAAGCCAATGTATTAATTAAGAGAGAAAAATGACATAGATCAGTATAACTTTGTATTTTTTTACCCTTTTTTAATAACATATTGGCTTGTTCTTCATATTTACTTTTTGAAGGTATTTTTTTTTCGTGATTATTTAATGTATTTCTGACAATAAATTCGTATTGATGATTTAAATTTATCGATAAATGATTACTCATAGATGTAATTATATTTATTATTATTCTAGAATTTTCATCTTCATATAATTTTGTATTCTCTTCTGTTGTTAAAGTTTGGTCTTTTTCCATAATTTCTTTGCTATTTATTTTATATCCTTTTTCATATCCCTCATCATCATTCGTATCAATATATTTAATAACTTCACCACTATATTGATCCACATATGCGTTTCCATCATCACTTAACCTACCTCTAGAATTTTTAACTTTTTCTAATTCTAGCATGTAATCCTTATTTTCTGTAAAAACTATCGCCAACGTATAATAAAAAGAAGGTAATAATTTTAGGTTAGATTCTTTACAATATAACCAATGAGGGCTTTCATCAGCAATGGGATCCCTTGCATATTTTTTTACAAATTTTATAGTATCTGTCTGTTTTTTAATAAAATCAGTTTGTTTGGTTATTCTATTCCAATAAGAGAGATATGGACTTACTGGTTTTTTTAATTCTTCCTCTGTTATACCGATTCCTCTATTAATTTGTTCTTTATCGTTTTTATGTAAATTAAAATATTGTATTTCTTTTTTAATTTTAATAACATTGGTTAAATAACTTAATTGTGTCATTAAATAACTAGTTAATTCTTGAACAGAAATTTCATATTTATTATCAAATTCATTTAATATATGTTGAATCGTTTTATGTTTTAACTCTGATTCTGATAAACTTAAATCATTACAATCTTTTTTCATTTGAAAACATTTGTCTTGTATATTACAAAAAAACGTTTGTTTTGATTCTATGTTTACCATATTATGATCTTCTTCCCATTTATTATTAATTCTTTTATAATAAACTTCTTTATTTGTATCTTCTTCTTTTAGTACTGCATAATGATCATTATCTACAGGTCTCTCGTCTAAATCGTATTTCTTATCAAAGAATATATCTTTATTATCATCATCTTCTAATTCATCCTTTTCAATATATTCCTTTGCCAAAAAATATTGACCACATGTATTTCCTTTCTTTTCATTATCAATCATATCTGAATATTCTTTATTTTTATTTTCTATTTCTCTGTTAATATCTATAGAATCTAATAAATGAACATTAGATAAGGTTGAACAAATGTTGTGTAATTTAGATTGATCATATAAATAGTAATGTTGTAATAATTCACTAGAAGTAAAAGATAATTCATTATCTGATAAATCATATAATGTTTTTATTACTTCGTGTAAATTTTTATCCATTTCTATAGGATGTTTTTCATTTTTTAATAAATTATATAAAATATTCTGAGATACATTATTTTGATATTTATTAACTTTATTTAATTCATTAAATTTATCTTGGTTTTTAACATATTTTTTAATATATTCACTATTTTTTTCTCGGACAAACTTTACTATTTCTGTATATTGCATATAAGTTAAATCATCAATATAAATTGAAAATGGTTCCAAGTATGATAAAATATTATATATACTCATTTGACCTGATATGTATTTTTTTAATTTATCAAAAATTATTTTTGTTTTTGGGATAATTTTTTGTAAATAATTATCATATTTATTATTATCATCAACTGAAAAATCATAATTAAACTCAGTAATATTTTTTAAAAATTTTGATAATATATTTTTATCATTTGTATCATTAACTACGATAGAATGTAATTGATTATGATTAGAATTATTTAATTCATTATTAAAAATATCAAAATTATATATTTGTTTTTGTTCCAATGTTGTTCTTTTCAATATGTTTGTTCCTGGTAAATTAATTTTACTATAAAAATAATATTCAAATGGTAATACTAATAAGGATTTTAATTGTAAATTATCTTTTAATAATTCGTTATCATCTGTATTATATTTTTGTATTAAAAATCGTTTTCTATTTATTTTACCTTCATTATGAATTGTAGAACTGAAAAAATTATCTAAATTATCTACTATACAATCTAAATTTTCATTTATTTTGGTATTATATAATATTTCATCATTATCATAGGTATCTTGAAATGATTTACAAAAATTATTTAATTGTATATTGTATTGATTAATATCATAATTATCTGTTGTAGATCTGTTACGAATAACATTATTTTTTAAATGCATTAATGAATCATAGTATGAATTATTAATTAAATCATCAGTCTGATCCGCATTTGGAATATCGTATACATTTTTTAAATTTTTAACTACAGGTTTAATCCAAAATAATGATTGGTTCATATTTTTTAGTTTTTGAATTAATGGTTTATGATTGGCTGTTTTAATTTTTGGCATTAATGCATTTCCCAAATTATCAAAAGTAGAAAATTGTTCCCTCAATTGTATATATCTTTCAATCATTAAATGAATTTTATTTGATACCAAAGTAGTTCTATTTGCAGTAGGTATTTCCGATAATAGTTCATCTAATAAATCCTTGGTCTGAGTAAATATACTATAATGTTGTTTATCTTCACTTAATTGAACTTCTTGAGTAATTTCTTGTAAATCATCACCAATTTCTATTTCATTTGCATCCAACAATTGGGATATTAAATATTGATTATTATCCATATTCGGATCTTGTTGATCACTTATTAAGCTTTCTCCTGTTTCTGTATATTCTGGCTCTATGAATGAAGAATCTCTTCTTTCTTGTTCTTGTTCTTCTTCTTCTTGTTTTTCCTCTCTTTCTTTTAATTCATCAGGTTTCTCTCTAATTTGAATTCTATTAATATTTAAATCTTCAGGTATTCCTTTATATGCAAAATCAATATAAATAATTTCTTCTGATGGATATAACTTAATTTCAATCATATCTTCTTCCATATTGATAATTTTACCAGTTCTTGAAAAGGGTATATTTCCTGAAAAATAAATATCAATCCAAGTATTTGTAATTAAATTATTTTGTTTTGCATATGAATTTGTTTCATCTCTACTCAATAAATATATATTTTCAATTGTTTTATCTTCTATTGTTTTATTATTTATAATTAACAATTCTTCTACACTCGTATTAAAATTAATTATTTTTATTTTTGAATTATCTATGTATTCAATAACGAATCTTTGTTTGTGAAATTTTTCATTAGAAGGTGAATCTATTTCAATAAAATCTTTTAATTGGAAATATAATTGGATACTCGAATCAGACATTATCTTATATTTATAGTAGAAATTTTTTATTTATACTAAAACTGATTTAAGAACATAAAATTAATATAAATAAAATGAATTCGAATGATTTGACCACTATTATTAATAAAGATGCATTGTTAAATGAAGACAATAATTTATTTATAAAAAAAAAATATGAGGTATCTAATAATTCATCATATCAATTAATACAATATAATAAAAGTAATTTAGATGAATCAAAATATGATGATTATGGTTTATTCCGTTCTGTTGTTTTTAACCTAAATAATAAAAATATGGTTTGTTATTCACCACCTAAATCTTTAACATTTGATTTATTTCAAAAACAATTAACTAATAATATTCTTGTTGAAGAATTTGTGGAGGGTACAATGATTAATTTATTTTACGATGATAATAAATGGCAAATTGCTACTAAAGGATCTATTGGTGGTAATTGTAAATTTTATCAAGGTGAAGATACTCAAACATTTTATGATATGTTTAATCAAATATGTAATGAGGTTAAATTTGATTATAATATACTTCCTACTTCATATAGTTATAGTTTTATCATGCAACATACAAAAAATAGGATGGTAAAACCATTGAAGAATAATAATTTGTATTTTATAACAGCTTATAAAATGAATAATGAGAATGATAATATGATTATCACAGATTTAATTAATAGTGATGAAATGAAATCCATTAAAAGTTCAATGGATGAACATACACAGATAAAATTTCCTGAAAAATATGGAGAATTTCATAGGAATGAAATTCAGAATATGGATGAATATTACAAAATATATGCCTCTAAAAATACAAAATATGATATTATGGGTGTTATATTTAAAAATAATATTACGGGTTCTCATATGAAGATTCGTAATCCAAATCACATAGAAATTCATGCATTAAAAGGAAATCATTGTAAGATCCAATATATTTATTTGAATTTGCGCAAAAATGGTAATATTAATAAATATTTAAGGTTTTATCCAGAAGATAGAAAAACATTTTCTTTTTTACGTAATCAAATGCATTCTTATTCAAAACAATTATATGAAAATTATATTGGTTGTTATATTAAAAAAATGAAACCTTTGAAAGAATGGCCATATGAATACAGAACTCATATGTTTAATATTCATCAAATTTATTTAACCGAATTAATTGAAAATAAACAAAAAATTACAATGCATGTAATTATTCAATATGTAAATGATTTACATCCATCACAACAAATGTACGCTTTAAATTACAATTTAAGAAAAAAAAATATGGATACATTTGATATTGAAATAAAAAACGATAAAGATAATAAAACAGATAATAAAGAAGAAGCTTTGGACTGCTAATTAAAGTAAAAAAATTATTATTTATCTATTTGATAAGTAAATAATAATTATAATAATTGTAATAATAATTGTAATAATTGTAATAATTGTAATAATAATTTATTTAAATTGTTCGTTAATTTTTTCAAATAATTCAATTGCTTCTTGGAATACGTGATTAAAAAGCACTTTTACATTGTCAATAGATGCTTTTTCTTCATCTTTGAACCCTAAACGAATTAAAATTTTATTTTCATGAGGATGATCCTTATTAAATCCACAATAATTCAATGTTTTTTCATGTTCATAATAATTATGATACATAAAATATTCTATTACCTTTCCCAATGTATAATCTTGATCAATAAAGGTTATATCGAAAGAATTAGCAATGGTAGATAGTGAATTTTCTATAATAATATTATTTGAATTGAAGTCTAAATTTTTTAATTGATCGATTAAAATATCACACGCTTTTTTTATTAATTCTTGATTCTTATAAATTCCAATACTTTCTATTTTATAATCAAAGCTATCTGGTATAAAATATCTTTGAGAATTTAAAATATTCCAATTTTTTTTCTCTATTGTAATTTGAGAACTATCGGTTTCCATCTTTTTCAATTCTTTTTCTTTTTTAATCCATTGTTTATCAGATTCTTCAATATCAATTGTATTTCCATATGCACAAGTAGAAACTACATTATACATACCACTTTCCTTTGCTGTAGCAATATGAAATTTACATTTTAAATCAATCTCTTCTCCAAATAACTCATTAGAAATTTTAGGTTTTAATCTGAGGAAATCGATATATCTATTTGTAATAGGACATGGAGGAAACATTTTTCTAACAATTGCCTCATCAATAAATTTATTTAATTCATTATCATAAATTTGAAAATCTTCAGTAGTAACATAAATAATATTATTTGTATCATTCTTTTTTTGTAAAATTAAGGAATAATTATCAATATTCATATTTGTATCTGTTAAATGAATAGGAATACAACTTAATCGTTGTTTAACAATTTCATTATTTAATTTACATGTATTTGTAATAATTTCGCATTTACTTTCTGAATACGGACTGGTTTTAAATACAAAACAAGGTATATCTGTCATAATAGTTCTTCTTATTGCATTAGCAATGCTAAAATTAACATTACTTAATGTGAAATGAAGAATATTTTTAAGCTCATGTATATCACTAATTAGGGGAGTTGCCATATTTTTATACTATAAATATATTAAATATATTTAATTCAATTTTTTAGTTAAATCTACATGAAAAAATTGTTTTTATTTATTAATATGAATAACATAATTTTCTACAGTAATTATTGTGAAAATAGTAAAAAAGTATTAACGGAATTATCAAAAACACAAATGAAAGAAGAGTTATACTATATCTGTATTGATAAGAGAACAAAACATCCTAACGGGGCTATTTATATTATTTTAGAAAATGGACAAGAAATAATGATGCCTCCAGCTGTTACCGCTGTTCCTTGTTTATTAATGATAAATGAGGGTCATAAAACAATCATGGGTGAAGAAATAATACAATATTTTCAACCAAAACAAGATCAATTAAACAATGCTGCAACCTTAAATAATGGCGATCCTTTAGCATTTTCATTTGGTTCATTAAATACAGGAGTTTCTAGCGATAGTTATAGTTTTTGGGATATGTCTAGTGATGATCTATCCGCAAAAGGTAGTGGTGGTATGAGACAAATGTATAATTATGCAACACCTGAATATGCAAACGAAATTGATACACCCGAAGATAAAGCTGTAGTCAATACTATTGGCAAGGAAGGAATGACTATGGATAAAATAATGGCGAAAAGAGATGAAGATGTAAATAAATTAGTAAATAAACAGCAATTTAATACTCGATAAATAATATTAAATATTAGTTTAATATGATTTAAAAATAAAAAAAAAAGTATATATAAATATTTATATGAATAATAAACATACTCCAGTAATATTAAAAGCATTTAATAAACAATTAACAGAATTTATAGAAGATTTATTATTGATTTTTCCTGGTGAAAAAGATGTAATCGTATTATCTACTTTTATGAAAACGGTAATGATGGGTAAACCTAGAAAAATATTAGAAGTATGGTATAATTATATTACATTGAAATATAAAGATCAAATTTTGAATGGAGAAATGGATTATTTTTTAAACAAAGATTATAGTGAAGACTTACAAAATGCTTCATCAAATGAAGCTCTTGATGCAATTGATAAATTAAGAAATCAAATAAAAATGGCTTTTAATAATGAATCGAATAAAGAAAGTACAATTAAATATATGCAAAATTTAATTAAATTAACCGATTTATATTATAAAGATTAGTTTAATTTAAATATAACTATTTTAAATTAAATATAAATGTTTGAATCAGAAAATGAAAAAAATATGAATGAAACGAATTCACAAGAATCGGATAATAAAAAATTTTCTAAAATAATTACCGATTTTACAACCGATGTATTACATAGTTTTCCTGAATTTAAAGATAATTTAAATGAACATTTAAAAAACTTAATTCAAGATACGGATGATAATGAATTAACAAGTACAAATTATTTATTTAATTATTGTAAATCACAATATCCGGAGAAATTTTTTGATATATTATATCAAAATAAAGAATTATTTGAAAAAGAAGGAGTATTTTTTTTACCTGATATAGATTTTCATTATATTTGGAATTCTGACATTAGTGATAAAACTCGTGATACTATATGGAAATATTTGCAATTACTACTATTTACATTAGTAAGTGATATTGATGATGAAAAATCTTTTGGTGATACTGCAAAATTATTTGAAGCCATCAATAATGATGAATTTAAAACCAAATTAGAAGATACCATTAAAGATATGCATGATTTATTTGATTCAAAAGATGTATCCGGTAATGAGAATAATAATGAAAATATGAATTTACCTGATGCGGATGAAATGCATGAACATATAACAGGTATGTTGGATGGAAAATTAGGACGACTTGCTAGAGAAATAGCAGAAGAAACAGCAGAAGAACTTGATTTGGATTTAAGTGAATCAAATGATGTGAATGATGTATATGAAAAATTATTTAAAAATCCTACCAAACTAATGGGATTAGTGAAGAATGTAGGTTCAAAATTAGATTCAAAAATTAAAAGTGGAGATATAAAAGAAGGGGAATTAATGGAAGAAGCTACAGATTTAATGAAAAAGATGAAAGGTATGCCTGGTATGGATAATATTCAAGGGATGTTGAATAAAATGGGAATGGATAGTAATGGTTTAAAAGAAATGATGAAAGGAATGGGAGGTAAAGCTATGAAAGGTAAGGCCGGTAAAATGAATATGAATAATTTTGCAAATATGATGGAAAAAAATATGAATGATAGTAAACGCAGAGAAAAAATTCTAGAACAATTAGAAAAGAAAAAAAGAGTAGAGGAAGAAAAATTAAAACAACAATTAGCACGTCAAAATGATCCTCTATTAGAGGCTGCAAGATTAAAAGCTACAAAAGAATTGGAAGAGATGCTCGATAAAGAAGAAAATGTAGAAAAAAAGAAAAAAACAACAAAGAAAAAGAAGAAGAAGAAAAATTAAAATAAAATAACAAAGAATATATTTTACAATTAATAAAATATATTCATCAAAATAAAAAAAAAAATAATATATATAATGACTGATACTATTACTAATAATTTTTGGACAAATGATCCCTATGTATTAATTGAAAAAGATAACATGAAAAATATATGGCCAAAAGAAAACATGACCTATATTGAAAAATTAAATGCTATTACACGATTAATTATAATATTAACCATTTTAGGATTTTTTATTTCAAAGTCAACACGAATAATTATAGCTGCAGTAATTACTTTAGGTATTATTTATTTTTTATACACAGTTCATGATAAAAAAAACAAAGAATTAGAATTGTTTACCCAAGAAGGTTTTTCCAATGAAGCAGCATATAAAAAAATAAAAAAAAATTTTAAACCAATTACTACACAAAATCCGTTAAGTAATGTTTTACTTTCAGAAATAAATGGAGATCCTAATCGTAAATCAGCTCCACCTGCATTTAATCCTAACGCAGAAAAAGAAATTAATGAAAAAACCAAGGAAGCTGTTGCAACAATAAATAGTGATAATATTGATATCAAAGATAAACTTTTTAAAGATTTAGGAGATAATTTCTTATTTGATAAATCGTTTATGAGAAATTTTTACAGTACAGCAAATACAAAAGTTCCTAATGATCAAAAATCTTTTTCAGAATATTTATATGGGTCTATGACTTCATGTAAAGATATTTGGAGTCAAGAAGAAAAAAATGAATTAGCATGTGAAAAAAATAATTTTAGAAAATATCCAGGTTATTAATATGTTTAGAAAGAAAAAAATATATTTATGAATAATATATATAGAATGGCTAGTGTTAAAGATTATATGTTCGATAATATGTCAAGAATAGGAAATGATAATTGTGGTGTAAGTCAACGAAATATCCAAAATGTTAAAAATGGTAATTATATATTAACAAATCCATTTAACGGAGATTGTTTGATGAATAAAGGTATGGATTTTGCATTATCTCAACCTAACGTTAATTATTCAGGAACAAAAGAAATGGCCGCGGATGGATGCAATGTAGATATTAACTCTCAATTAAAAATTGGTAGTGAACAAACACATCCTAAATGTAAGTTAAGTTTAGAAGAAAGACCTTATTTAACTGTTCCTTATTTAGGAAGAGGTCCTGGAAATCCTTTATTAGAATCTCAAATTATGCAAGGTGAGCAAATTACCAATCGTAAAAGTATTACCAATATGTCTGAAAAATCTCATATGACTTATTCCCAAACACCTTTAATTCCTTCTTTGGCTGCTTCTGTAAATAATCCTGCTACTATGGTTGAAGGTGCTGCTTCTGATGGATGGATTCGTGGAGGTATTCCTTCCAGAGAATTAACCAAAGATTATGATTATTTTACAACCCACTCCAAAAATCAATATTAAATAATTTAATATAAATATTAATGTTAATCATTATATTAAATTTTTGTATCATTTGTATGACTACCTTCGTATTCCTGCCAGAATTGTATGTTTGGATTTGCTGTTGCTGTAGGAAAGGTTTCCAAAAGGCAAATAAAATAATTTATAATATCATTTATAACATAAATTATTTTACATTTTATTTATTGGTATTAAATTTTTTTTTTATTCAAGATTGAAATTAAATTTCATATTGGAATGTGCTGTACAATAATAAGTTAAAGTATCACCAATTGTTAACCCAGTAAATGTTAATATAAATGATTCATTCCCTGTAATACCAGTTGTAGCACTACCATCTTTAAATAAAGTAATTTTATCACTATTTTCTTGTTTGTATCCACTATCACTAATATAAAAAGCATGACTTGTAGCATCATTTAATCGATAAAATGTATAAACTTTTTTTATATCTAATGTATCAACTTGTTCTCCATTTTCATTTGTAATATTATAAAAAGGAGATGCATTATTTCCTTCATCAACATATAGATTTATATTGTCATCGAATTCAGGATTAGGAGGATAATTGTAGGGTTTATCATGTATATATTGTTGAGAATCATAATCCCATAATGTAATATTTTCTTCACCTCCTCCAAAAGATGTAAAAGGTACACTATTATCTGGAGTAAAATCTAGTGTTGGATATTTGTTAATAAACGCTACAGCATTATAAAACATCCAATAGTTATTACCAGCGTTTACAATATCCCAAGTTCTTATTTCTTGGGCAAAGGTCTGACAATTATAAAACATATAATATAAATCACAATTTTCTTTAATTTCCCAATTATAAATAATAGAATTAAATGTAGTTGCTTCTCTAAATGCTTCACGGAAACTTGTCACAGAAGAAGTATTCCAGTAAAAATCTGTTGGAATACTAGAAGGTTGTTCTTTTCCATTGTCATCTAATTCTGGATCACCATTGACATCTCTTATTATAGAGCCATTATTAAAGCTTGCCTTATAAAATATTTGTTTCATATTAGTAACTTTTTCTGTATTCCATGCTGTATAACTACCTAAACCATCACTTGTAAAATCAATATCATTTTGTGATAATCTTTGATTAAATGATGTATTACTAAAAGTGCCTTGCATGGTTGTCACCTTAGAAGTATTCCATTTATCAATAGGTTGATTAAAACTGGTTGCTTTTTGAAACATATTGGTTAAACCAGTTACATTTGATACATCCCATGCTAAATATTTGTTACCACTACTATCTGTTTGAACAGATGTATTTATAGGTTGATTAAATACATAAACTTCCCTGAACATGCTTGATATTGAGTTTACACTGGATATGTTCCATTTATAAATATCATAATTAAAGTTAGAACCATAAAACATTTCACTCATATTTGTAACATTTGATACATCCCATTCATTAATTTTTGGATCACTTGTAAAAGTAGCAAGATTAAACATTCTGTACATATCAGTTACATTAGATACATCCCAGCTACTTAAATCCATATTAATATTATAACAAGCCCTAAACATCCCATCCATATTAGTTACATTAGATACATCCCAATTACTTATATCTAAATCAGACGCTCCTTCTCCAAGAGTATTAAACAACTGACGCATATTAGTTATTTTAGATACATCCCATGTATTTGGGTGACCATGATTAGCTATAACAAGATCTTTATTTGTTTTAAATAATCCAGCTATTTCTTTAATCACCAGATAATTAGCATCATAATCATCTGTAGTAAAACTAGGAGGTTCAATATATTCTGGATTTTCTGGATACGTATAAGTTTTTTCCATATATTGTTGAGAATCATAATCCCATATTGTAATATTTTCTTGACCTCCATCATAATATGGTAATATTGATGTGACTATAGTCCAAGAATTTATACTACTTGAATATTTGTTAACAAACGCTACAGCATTATAAAACATCCAATAGTTATTACCAGCGTTTACAATATCCCAAGTTCTTATTTCTTGGGCAAAGGTCTGACAATTATAAAACATATAATATAAATCACAATCTTCTTTAATTTCCCAATTATAAATAATAGAATTAAATGTAGTTGCTTCTCTAAATGCTTCACGGAAACTTGTCACAGAAGAAGTATTCCAGTAAAAATCTGTTGGAATACTAGAAGGTTGTTCTTTTCCATTGTCATCTAATTCTGGATCACCATTGACATCTCTTATTATAGAGCCATTATTAAAGCTTGCCTTATAAAATATTTGTTTCATATTAGTAACTTTTTCTGTATTCCATGCTGTATAACTACCTAAACCATCACTTGTAAAATCAATATCATTTTGTGATAATCTTTGATTAAATGATGTATTACTAAAAGTGCCTTGCATGGTTGTCACCTTAGAAGTATTCCATTTATCAATAGGTTGATTAAAACTGGTTGCTTTTTGAAACATATTGGTTAAACCAGTTACATTTGATACATCCCATGCTAAATATTTGTTACCACTACTATCTGTTTGAACAGATGTATTTATAGGTTGATTAAAT
>Ga0206125_10000161_pt1 | contig 90369 bp, 94 predicted proteins | sample Helgoland_Spring_4_FD_148598 | JGI IMG/M metagenome (GOLD analysis project Ga0206125, IMG submission 148598) | Pelagic subsurface seawater microbial communities from Kabeltonne, Helgoland, North Sea - Helgoland_Spring_Bloom_20160331_1 | ecosystem: Environmental > Aquatic > Marine > Epipelagic ...
AGATTAAATTCAAAAATATTATTTTGAATTTAATTAATCATTATCTTAGATAAATCTAAGATTAAATTCAAAAATATTATTTTGAATTTAATTAATCATTATCTTAGATAAATCTAACTTTTAACCCAATAGATCTCACTATTACCCCATTATCACCTTTGATTATATTATAATAGCAAACTTGTTCTTAGCCTTTTCATTATTTATATTCTCATTATTTATATTCTCATTATATAAATATTTAAATAGTAACGATTTTATATATATATTGAAATGTCTATTGCTGATTATCGAATAGCGGGTGAAATACATAAAAAAACACAAACATTGATAAAATCTCAATTAAAACCAGGAATGAAATTAATTGATATTTGTAAAACGATCGAAGATTCTATTAAAGAGGAAACTGAAAAGCAAATTAACCAAGGTATAGCGTTCCCAACAGGAATATCCATTAACAATCTAGCTGCGCATTTTACACCTGAATGGGATAATGTGAAAACGTTGAACCCAGGGGATGTCTGTAAAATAGACTTTGGGGTTCATCATAATGGATGTATAATAGACAGTGCATTTACTATCAACATGGATAATAAATATGATATTTTATTAGAATCGTCGAGGGAAGCGGTTGATAAAGTTATAAAAAATTTAGGAGTTGATGTGCGATTTAAAGCATTAAGTGGAATTGCTCAAGAAATAGTAGAATCGTATGAAATGGAATTAAATGGAAAAACAATTCCTATAAAACCAATTGATAATATAACCGGCCATAATATACTTCCGTGGAAGATTCATGGAGGAAAATTATTATACAGTGTTCCACAAAAAAATGATAACTGTAGAGTTGAGGAAAACGATATTATTGCGGTTGAGGTTTACACAAGCAATGGATTGGGAACATCCATTATGGGAAAAGATATAAAAAAATACAGTCATTTTATGCTTGTTGATAAACCTAAACTGGTTCAGAAATTTTCTATTAAAAAATTGGAAATTTTACACACCTTAATGAACGATAATTTTAGAACATTGGCTTTTTGTCCAAGGTATATTTATAATGTAAATAATACACCAAAAGACTATATAAATGATTTTTTTGAGTTACATAAACAAGGTTGTTTAAATATATACCCTCCATTGTATGAGAAAGATCCCAACAGTGTTGTAGCACAATTTGAAGAGACGGTTTATGTAACTGAAAAAGGTGTTGAAATATTGTCTAAATAGGAGTATTATCAGCGCCTTTTATAAGCCAAGAGGAACTCTGTATTTTATCCCCAAGTCCATCCACTAATTCAATGCCCAATTCCCTACATACATCTATTTCGGGGATAATGTCATTATTCTGGTCTCCCCCATTTGTAAAACAATCTGGTTTAATAATTCGCAATGTTTCACGAACAGTTCGGTCTTTATCAACTGCTATTATAGCCCCATCCACACATTTTAATGATCTAATAATTTGCAATCTTTCATACTGATTCATAAATGATTTTGTTTTTTTTAATTTTGCCTGGAAATCACTGTTCACAATTACAAATAAATAGTCTCCAAGTTTTTTACTTTTTTGTAAATACTCCAGATGACCAACGTGAAAAGGATCGAAATACCCACTTACGCAAATTATTTTCATATATATTCTATATGAATGAAAATAATTCTATAATATTAAGTAATTCTATAATATTAACTAAAGTTTAGATTGGGTGGTGCGCAATTTAACATTAACCCATAACCCTAATGTGGAATCGGATAAATTATCATTTTCAATATTTCGAGGACCCAATGTAAAACTGTTAAACCCTATATTTTCTGGAGTATATCGTATGTTTTGTTTGTCTGTTAAACTAAATTCAAAGTTTTTTATAAGATGTAGTAATATAAGTCTCATCTCAATTTGGGAAAAGTTTTTCCCAATACAATCTCTTGGACCATATGTAAATGGGCTAAAGCGTTTTGAGCTGGGATTATAACTATTCATAACGGTGTTGTTCCATAATTCATCGCCAATAAATTCTCTGTCTGGATTAAACTGAAGCACATCATTTCCCCACAACATATCGGAACGATGTCTCCCCCAATTAGGTATTTGAATATAAGTTCCTTTTGGTAATATAATATTATTACCATATTTATCTACTATATAATCATCTTCTATTAATTCTCTAAATGTTCCGTTTGGAATAGCGGGCCACAATCTAAGTGTTTCCATAATACATCGGGTCATGTAAGGCAATCGTTTTAAATCGCTATATTCAATTGTTCTATTTTCTTGGGTTTTCCAAAAATGGTTGATTTCTACGTATAATTTATTTTGTATTATTTTATTTTTAGAAAGTTCGTATATTAACCACGACAGTGTGTGTGCGGTAGTATCGTGTCCAGCAAATGAAAATATAAGAGAATTTCCGACCATTTCAGAATTCCGTTTATTACCAAGATCCAAAAATCTATCTTTCATAGTTTGGCTTAATGACCCATTTGATTTGTCCAGTTCATTGAAAAATTTTGGAATAAATTCTTTAGTGTAAGGTATGTTTTTACCTGAAAACATGCTCCTAACATTAGATTGTGTTGTTTCTATAAATTCGGATGAAAATCCAAACATTGCTAGTTGTAATTGTCCTAGGGTTTCATTTAGAAAATAATCATTAATATTTACTGCAGATGTACCATTATTGGATAAAGCAGTTAGAGTATGAATGTAGTGTAAAGCACGTTTGTCTGTAATAGGTATAATCGAATGAAGTGTTGTTAAATCAAATGCTGATATGTAATGGTTTCTCTGCTGTTTCCACGCGTTTATATCAGTATTCGAAATGATGCTGTTTCCTAAAAAGGGTTTAAGATTAGGCTGTTTTTTGATATGTTTGCGAACTAATCGTTCGGCATCATCTGGATTATTAATAATAATTAGATCACATATAATTTGTTTATTTTTTGGTGAGGGTGAAATGTGGGGGATATTAATATTACTTAGCTCTTTATTCGATCCATATAATATAGAATAATCATTATATAATATATGTAATGTACCTTCTTTCTGGGCTTTATTAAGATCGTTTAATACCGAGAGGCCATTCAAATGTGTGGGGGATGGTATTTTAGATAATTGTTTTAATCGGTTGTCGAATAGTGGATTTTCCATTTTCTATAATAATATTAAATCATTTTTATATAATAAAAATTGATTCAATTTATATTATTATTAAATAATTTTTATTATTAAATATGGATATTGAAACATCAGATACTACTATTAAAATTCTCAATAAGGAAGTGGATGAAACAAAATATTTACTAATGAAAAATTGTGAAAAGGTGATAGAAAGAGGTAGTACATTGGATAATATTGAACAAAAAGCAACCACCCTTAATGTCTCAGCAGTTATTTTTAAGAAAAATAGTGTTCAATTAAAAAATAAAATGTGGTGGCAAAACAAAGCATACATTATGATAGGAGTGGGCGTGTTTTTGGTTATAATAATTATTATAATATCTACAACCCATAAAAAATAGATTACTATTATATTATCTAGAACTCATAGATAATTATATCAGACTATATTTTTGATTTGGGTTGATAGTTATTTCCTATTTGACCTAACTCATTATCTAAGATGGTTTTATAGAGCGGGTTGTCAATAGATAAATATAGCAGTACTACTACCTGTTTTTTGTTCCCATTCTTTAACATTCGGTATTTAAATGTTAAAGAATCCCAAACAATTATTTCCATAGGTTCAATAATATATTTTTTTTCAGCAGATTCTAAAGTTAAATCACAAGCATCTATTGGCAATGCCACTGTTATATAATTTTTATAGTGATTGCCGATGTTGGTTTTAACATCTAAATTATACTCTTCATTTAATTTAGATTCTGGATTGATTGTTATAAAGCGCGCTCCCCGTATATGGAGTGACCCAATACCCAATTCAATCATATTATTATAAAAATTTATAGATTTTAGAAAATTATCAAAAAGATTAATTGTCACTGTATTTAAAGCCCAGGTTGATTTAACCCCCGATTCATCTATAAAATGAGTGAAAGAGAGCCCACCAGCAATGTTAATTTCGGCGGTATCTAAACATTGGATATACGTATCCAGATTAGAATAGAGATTTTTTAATTCTTTAAATTCTGGGTTATTGTAGGTGGAAAAACTTTGTGATATAAAAGTGGTCATATTAACGTATACTTTATTTAATTAAAATGAATCATATTTATTTATTTATGAGATCCATTCTAATTATTTTATTGGGATCTACAATCCTTTTATAACCCTTCCCATATGGTATAATACTAATACAAGATTTAAATTAATGATTTAATAGAATAAAAATTACCCTGACTGAGCGTAGTTTTATCTAAAGCGGATTTTGCCCAGTCCTTATTTGTAGATAAATTTATTGATACTAAAACTCGTTTACAAGCTTTATTTAATGTATAGGGTTGGGTTCTATGTTCAAACTGACACGAATCCCAAACGAATAGTTCACTGGTTTTATATCTATATAGATGGGTTGCACTATTTTCCTTATATTCTAAATGTCCCATAGCTTTTTCCAATTCATATAATGGAAATAGAACGGTTAAAATATTCGTTTCGGGATTATTCGGCGCTTTATATTCGGTCATAACATCCAAATGAAAATCTGAATAAGATATGGTTTTTTCATTTATAGTGATAAAACTAGCCCCTCTTATATGTAAATTGTCCAAACCTATATTATTATAAAAATCAATTGATTTTAGAAACTGGTCAAAATACGCTATTCCTGTGGAATCTTGTGCCCACGTCCATTTTATTCCACTGGTTACATCTCCTAAAAAATTATTAAAACTTGGGACAGAATTTAATTCAATTGTAGCATTATTTAGACAATTAATAGACTGTTCTAATTTAGAATATAGTTCCTTAAGTTTATTAAATTCGGTTTTATTATAAATCGGCAATGTTTTGTAGAACATATTTAAATACGATAAACGCTCTTTTTATGTATCATATTTTTAAAAATGATGATGATTTTAAGTTTTCTACGTATATACAGAAGAATGTGGATCCTTGATCCATCTACTTAAATAAACTTTATCTAAAATTAATTAATCAAATTTAACTTTGTAGAAACAAAGTTAAATTTGATAAAAAAAATATTTATTATAATATTATATAGATGTTTAGTTCAATTTTTAAAACTATTTTCAAAGAGATTTCCCATCATTTAAGATTTAATACGCTAAATGATGTGGAAGGTTATGGTCAAAATTCGTCAGGAGATGTTGTCAAACAGATTGATATAGATTGTGAAATGATTTTTATAAAACATTTAAAAAATAATAAATTAAATATAATAGGGTATATATCAGAAGAAACAGACAACCTAACATTTTTTAAAAATATAGAAATAGATGAGACTAAAGACAGTTATATTGTAACATTTGATCCCTTAGATGGTAGCAGTAATTATAGTTCCAATATAAATACTGGGTCAATATATGGTATTTATAGTTATAATAAAAAGGCTCATAAATTGATAGATATAGTTCACAGCGGGTATTGTATGTATGGTATTAATAGCATAATGGTTTATACCGAAGAAGATACAGTTATTATGAGTATTTTAACTGGATGGGAAAATTTTAATAAAGTTAGTGATATTCATTTTAATAAGATTATTAAAAGACAAAAAATATATTCGATAAATGAATCAAATAGTTATGACCCCGAAATAAAGTTCCTATTACAACAATATAAATCTAATAATTATAATATGAGGTGGGTCGGTACCCTAGTTGCCGATGCCCACCGGATTTTATTAAACGATGGAATATTTTATTATCCATCAAACAATAATCATATGTTTGGTAAAATTCGAATGCTGTATGAATCTATTCCAATGGCTTATATATTTAAATTGGCTGGAGGGGTCGGTTTAAACGCTAATTATAATAATATTTTAGATACAATTCCTACATTTAATTTGGATACCCCTCATAAAAGTTCTTCTATAATCCTTGCCTCTAAACAAGAATATGATCATTTGTTAAATCTGTTAGATTTATATGAAGCTAATAAGAATTAATTATATATTTAGCAACCATACAGCTGGACTAGAACCAATCCAATTAGATGGATATTTTATGTAAGTGTCTATTTTATTAAAATAGAGTTTCAATAGTTCAGCATATTTTAAAATATCGTCTGGTTCTATAGTACTGTCTAATACATAGTTATAAATTAATTGAATGAGTTGAATATTAATTATGTGTTGTTCTAAAGAATTACTAGATTTAATCGGATAATCTAAGATTTTATTTAATTTATAAGTATCTTTTAAGTTATTTGTATATTTGTCAATAAGTATAAGAGTATTTGATAGTTGATCGACTAAATATTTGGTTTGGTTAATATATAAACTATTATTATCCTCAGATGGTTTAAATTCATAAATAGCTTGTAATTTTAATAAGGTTTTATTTATAGTTGTATTCAATTTAGTTTTTTTATTAGGACTCATATATTATCTATAATAAATTAAATTTACACTCAAATTTAATTTAAGGGTAAATTAAATCAATCAATTTATATAATAAATATATATATAATTATGGAATGTGAATAATATCACAGTAATTCTTTTTTTCCACTTCTATCAGACATAACTTATAAATTGTCGAATGAGAATAACATCTATCACATTCAACAATTTATAATTTTTTCTGGTTTTATTGTGAAAAATTCAGTATTTTGGTAATACTTTGGTTGATCGTATAAATTTGGTTCATTTAGGATGATATTTTTGTGAATTGTTTTAGGTTCATAATAAATATAATTTTTTATTCCATCCATAATTTGTAGTATAGACACATCTTCATCCATTTTACCATATCCACAACAAAAAGATGTAAAAATAATATCAATATCTTCAATATTTTCCTTTTGATTAATTAAAATATTATATAAAACCGACATAGTAGCATAATAAGCATTTTGCGTATTTGACACATTTTGGGGTAATAACATTGTTGGTGAAACTACCAGTGATTTATCGCCTTTATTTAATATTATAGAACTCCCAATTGGTAAATATGGTTTTCCAACAATACTTGTAATTCCTAATTGTTTTACAATAGTTTTTACTTCTACCTCAATATTAGGAAAAATAATTCGACTTAAAGCATAATCAATACCCCCATCCATAAAGCATAAACTATTGGCAGGAGATACATAATAAGTTTTTTTATTTGGCTTTGGGACATAATCTTGAATTTTCATTGTTTTTGATTCAAAGCCATGTTGTTTTATTTTTTCACTGTATGTTTCAGATAATGAAATAAATATAATAGGCATATATTATTGTATATTATTATTTATACAATAATTGACGCATACGAGAGAAGGTACTAAAGTCTAAATAATTATCATATTAAAGGTGTTGGAATTTTATGTCAATACAAAATTAAAAAATATACTGGTAATATAATTATAAGAAGTTAACCATTATATATATTCGCTTGTGTAGTTAAATGTATTTAAAATTAATCCATATACTAATAAACTAAACATAATTATTACATACACTTCGTATCCTAAATTTAAGTAAATATTGCTGTATATCCCTAGAAATAATCCCATTACAATATACCCTCCATACCGAAGAACTTTATTCCAAAAAGAGGGACAAACCATCTGAGTCTCTAAAGATTTCATCATATAATGGTATTTTGTTCCATTGTAGTCATCATATACGACACTATACCCCAATTTATCTTTATAATAGTTTATAACACCTTCTCCAGATGTTATAAAAATTTTATTATATCCAGCCACTTTCGCCATTTCTTCACATTTCTTTACAAGTTTTGTCCCCAATCCAGAATGTTGTGGTTTTGTTGGATCGGCAGAATTCGTTTTAACAATCGCCCCATATACGTGAACTTCTCGTATAATAGCACTGTTCTCAAGAAGAGGCAAGCAATCCGATGATTCATTGAGAAATCGGAGTCTAGCCAACGCATAAATTTTACCAGAAGAATCCTCGAAAGAGATAAAATGATCATCAGATCCAGCCTTATGTCTGGTATAAACATCGAGCGTAAGGTCATCAACATTAAATTCGCCGCCCTGGATTTCTCTACATCGGATACAAGCACATTTTTTAAGACCTTCCTTTTCAATCTTTGCTAGAACATGTTGTCTAAGATTCGTTATTTTATTTCCACCCACAATACTAATATCTGGAATATCACGAATAACCCTGTTTAGTCGCGTGTCCTTATGAACTTTTTGTTTTGCGTAGATCAATGTATCAACCAAATAAGAACCACCATCAATCTCGGCATATGGAAGATACTTCTTTTTGCTCAGATCTATTGGGTCACCCCCCCCAAGACCGCTATATATTTTATTCTTATTTTTTCGCCAAGTGCGTTGTAGACGAATAATATTTATTTTTTGTTTAAGTGCAGTCATAAATTCCCGCATATTATTATACCAAACCAGAATTTTTGTATGTGGGGTGGTTGAACATGGATACAGTTTCCATTGATCCGCTATCGCAAAATCCTCGTCTTCGGTAATCATATCGATCATATTTCTATCATCTTCAGGGGATAGACGGCATAATTTACCTGGACCAGGCAGATCGAACATATAATGCGTATCAAGTTTAATCCCACAATCTAAAATTCTTTTGGTGCCTGTTCGGATCTGTTCAACCGTACAACCACGATTTATACCTTTTAATATAGCGTCATCCAGTTGTTGAATACCAATTTGAACCGTGGTAATTCCACAAGACATAAAATGAGCACAATCTTCAAGAGAACAATGGTCTGGTCTGGTTTCAATCGTTATACCAACAACCCTAACATCCGATATTCGATTAAGTTGCATTTCTTCTTCCAATGTTTTCATAATTCGGCGCCTAGACCAACTATTATATGTGTTGCATGCATAATAGAGACACGTCATATACCAAATGCGGTAATCCATTGGATAATAACAATAAGTTCCCCCCAATACAATAAATCTAATTTTATCAGGTTCGTGTCCCATAATTTCAAGACAATGAATTCGATCATAGGTCTGTGTAATAGGGTGGAATTTGTCTTTAGCTGCTCGCATACATCCAGGTTCGGTGCTAAGATATGATCTGGGTTGTATCCGAACCTTTTTAGTAAATGTCTTGCCTGTTTTTGGATTGGTGAATTCTTTTTCTACCTTTTCATCTGGACAAAATTGACAATCTTCTGGACAATCAAATTTTGAAGGGCTGGTGAAAACCGCTACTGGAAGTTCGCCTGACCCACTACGCCCAAATTTTCGCTTCATAAATTTTTCTAATGAAACATTGGGTGTTATTATTCCCGCAATTTTTAAACGCCTGTAGATAATATTAAGTTCAATTTTACTAGGAAATTTGGGCAGGTTGGCAATATGGAGTTTTATGACCGAATTCATTGTTTGGGTGTAGTGTTTTTTATTTATATAGTCGTGTTTAGAAAGCTCTATAATAATATTTTTAATAATTTCTAAATCTTCTTTTGTGTAGTTGGTTTTTTCTTTAAAAATATCTTCTAAATCGGATTCTTTCAGATTTAAATTGATATCACCAAATGAATTCATTTTAAATTTGAAAAAATAAACATTTATTTTTTCAAATTTATTTTCTACTTATATATATAAAATGAAAATTTGTGAAGTATCTACTTTATTAGCATATATCGCAAGTATGTATATTATGGCGTGTATATTTTATATGATTATTAGCAGACATTATGGTACACCCTTTAATGATGCCCTTAAAAGTTATCCAGATTTGATTAAAATTAAAAACGATTCTAAAAATAAAAGATATGTTATATTTTATACAGGAATAATTTTAAGTATTATAGGATTATGTATTTTAAAGCCATTTGGTGAATGTTATTAATAATAGTAACGTCAAATTATTTAGATAATAATTTAAAATTATTTATAATCCGTGATCTTCACGTTTTCTCTGATACCGATTATGTCTAGGAATACCAAGTTTTGTTAATTCGTTGTATACGATTGTTATTACGGTCCCTATGGGGTGTGTTTTTTTATAATTTGTCCGAACCTCATCATTCATACCAGATACAAAAAAATGTTTTTCAGTATTTCCTTTTAATAATTGGCACTCAAATGAGCCCAGTAATTCGCTATATTTTCCAGTTCCTTTTTTATATCCCACAATAGTACATTCGGTATCAAAAAATTGTTTATATTTTAAGAGAGTATTGGATCGTTTCTGTTCGTATTTACTGCCAGGCTGTCTAATCATAACACCTTCGCCTTTTTTTAACACAACCTCTTTAAAAAGAGAGTCTAGATGTTTTTCAGATATTACTTTAGTGTGCTTAGTTAAAACTATGGGACATTGTATTTTAACGACCTCGGTTGGTAAATTTAATTTTATAACACATTTACAACGTTCTTCGACAATATCTTGTAACTCTATCATTCGTTCTTCAAATGGTTTTGTAGATGCTGGAAGGTCAAAGACATTGTACATAACTTGCCATTTAATCCATTCGTCATCCTTTGGTATTTTTCTTTTAAAAATACCACATTTTTCAAAATGCCCTCTACCAAGCCATAATTCGCCGTCTAATGGAATAGATGGGGGCATAAGGGATGAAAACCATTCTGGAACAATAAATGGTTTCCCAGTTCTGGAAACAAAATTTTCTCCATTCCAAACAGCTCTATATCCGTCAAACTTTTCGGATGCCCACCACCCAACTGGATTTATAGATTTAACTCCATTTTTATCGATATATTCTTTTGCCAATAATACATCCCCTGTAAATTTAATTGTCCCTAGATTTCCAGATTTACAACCTACTTTGTCAACTACTTTGTTAACTACTTTGTTAACCACTGTAGGAACTACTTTGTTAACTACTGGTTCTGTCATAATACTAGATTTTTTGGGTTTAATAATAAACTTTTTTTTAGTTGGTTCTATTTTGGGAATATACTCAGTAATAGAATTTACATCTATTCTTTCTTCTGGGTGTTTATATTCTAGATCTAAATATTCAAATATAGATTGTTCACTTGGAAAACTTAAAGGCACAGGTTTTCGTAATTTAGTCTTATCGACTATACTAAATTTATGCTCATTCATACTTAATCCATAATCTAATGCTCTAGATCTCATCCCAATATTAAATGACCGACTACCCGTAAAATAGAGTGTAGCAAATCCCAATTGTTCCCAGGGTGTAAATAAAAAATCTATTCTTCTGGCTGAATATGCATTTAATCTAGATATGCCTAAACATTTCACTTTTCCTCTGCTCAAAATCTCTATTAATATGCCTCTTTCAATTAATATATTAAGAAAGTTATTGTATACATCAATATTGTTATAAGGATCGGATATAATAATATCTATATCACCTGAGTTGCTTTCCCCTCTTCTATAGGATCCAACTATCTTAAAAATACTTTGTTTATCTTTAATTTCATTAAACAATAATTTTAGTGTATCATTGTATTCATCTATTTCTGTTCTAGGAATTCGTAAAAGCAAATCGTCATAGTAAGATAGTCCAAGTTGTTGTTTAGAATTTAATAAATGAGAATTTGTTTTTAATTGTCCTAGAGTATTAATACCATAATCTTTATGTAATTCTATGGCTTTTTTAGGACCAATACCATATATTTTATTAAATAATTGTTCAGGTTCATTAGAATATTTTTCAATAACGGATATTTTACCAGTATCTACAAGTTCTTGTAGTTTCTTTAGAATACTTGGACCAATTTTTGGCAATGATTTAATTTCTGATACGCTGTATATATTATTGGTTAATGAAAGAATAGTTTCTTTCGCATTTCGGTAAGCCTTTGATCTAAAATGGTCTCCCTGGAATTTTAGAATTGTTTCTAACTTGAGTAAATTTTCTATAAAAAGTTTATTTAGAGGGTGTTTCTCTACCTCAAATTTAACTAGAGGCTTAGTTATAAGGGGCTTAGATACTGCTAATTTAACTTGAGGCTTAGTTATAAGGGGCTTAGATACTGCTAATTTAACTTGAGGCTTAGATACTTCTAATTTAACTTTCGGTTTGGAGTTTATTGACGGAGCGGGTTTTAATAATTCACAACACCAAGCAGATTCACAGCCAATATAGTCTAAGTTTTGACCCTTTGTGTAGACATTACCACTATGTCTTTCACACATTTCTTTCTCTGTTCTATTAAAAACTCGACCTTTTTTACCTCCTTCATTTCGCCAGGCTTTATCATCGGATATATATTTATATGGATTATATACTTTAGACATTATATATATAATTAGATTTAAATTATAAAATTATATACTCAACTATAAAATTGAAACAATTATTTATTTCAATTATTTATTTCAATTATTTATTTCAATTATTTATTTCAATTATTTATTTCAATTATTTATTTCAATTATTTATTTCAATTATTTATTTCAATTAAAAAATATAATATATAGTATAGATGTATGATACAATAAAAGATATAAATGGAAATAAATTTTCAATTTATAGTAAGAATGGTAAATCTTTAATTAATAAATATATAGGTGGTAGTAATAAATATGGTAGATTTAGTGTGAGTCCTGGCCCTGTTTCTTTAATTAGTGAACCAGGTGTTGTTCCTAGTCCCAATCCCCAATTAGACGAAGCATTGGTTGTTCCCGGTGTTGAAAGACGTAGAGGTAGATTTACGGTGAGCCCTAGTCCGCCCTCTATTAATGTAGATGAACTAGTTGATTCGGAGCCCCGATTAGACGAACCTCAAGTAGGAAGACGTGCGGGTAGATTTACGATGAGCCCTAGTCCGCCCTCTATTAATGTAGATGAACTAGTTGATTCGGAGCCCCAATTAGACGAACCTCAAGTAGGAAGACGTGTGGGTAGATTTACGGTGAGCCCTAGTCCGCCCTCTATTGTAGATGAACCTGTAGTAGAAAGACGCACCGGCAGATTTACTGTGAGTCCTAGTCCACCCTCAAATGTAGATGAACCTGTTACCCTTACCACAACACCAGAAGAAATACCAGATCATATTGTTTTAGAAAATAATAAAATTATAAAAATTAAAGGCTACATATTTAAATTATTGGAAAAGATTGGATATGGTGCACAAGGAGAAGTATGGCTTGCTGATTTATTAAATAAGGAAGACTATAAGGGATTAATTAATTCTAACCATAAAACAAGTTTATTTTCAATTAAATTTATGAAAGCTCCTGAAAGAGGAACTGCTGGATATACATCACTAAAAAGAGAAATTAAAAATTTAAAGAAATTAGGTAATAAATCTGAATTTATAGTTAAAACATATGATATAAGCGAAGTTGATAATTATGTTGTTATTTTAATGGAATATATTAACAGTATGTCAATAACTGAATTTATACTTCAACTAAGACTTAAATTTAGATTAAATAAATCAACGGCAATAACTGGTTGTCTTAAACTTCTAGAACAATTAATAAAGGGTTTAAAATATTTACACGATAATAATATTGTCCATCGAGATATTAAACCCGATAATATTTTATTAAATCTAGAACAGATTTATTACCAGGGTGAAAATATATCAATACCCTACATAAAATATATTGATTTTGGATTATCTTGTGGAAAATATACTATTAATGAATGTATGGACAAGGTTAGTAATAAGTTACCAAAACTAGGAACAGTTATTTATATGGCGACCGAACTATTACGAAAAAGTCCGTTTGAAAAAATATTTACTGAAGAGGATAAAACCGAATTATTGTATTCTAAAAAAACAGATATTTATTCACTTGGTATTACAATTTATGAACTATTTCATTCATTTACGCCATTTCAAAACCCTGAGATTTGGGCCACATATGACCGATATTTACCATTAAGGTTTATGGAGGAACGTATTCATTTTTTACCGATAAAATCTAAGTTACATAATATATATAACGGCTTTGCGATTTTTGATTTTATTATAAATATAATGGTTGTGGATGACCCTGAGATGCGGGTTGATATCGATTTGTTAAATTCTATATTTGATGGTACATACAAATATATAGACGATATACCTTATATTGAATTATTACATACATTGGGGAGAAAGGAAAAGGAAAAGGAAAAGGGACCGTGTGAATGTCCTATAAAAGAACACTGTCAACAAATGGCGCTTTTTAATTCTCTACCATTATCGTGTCGCAAGGTTTGTTCGGAATCACATTCTTGGAAAATGGCTAAATGTGGGTATTATATACCGTCTATAGATCATTTAATAGAAAATAATAAGTCGAAGACAAAAGAAAAAATTACTGATTGGCTTCGAAAAGAGTATATGCAACACATAGCCACAGATCAAATAGTGGAACAAAGATTATACAATAAATATATCATATTAAAATAACTTTTATTTAAATGATTAAAGTAATTATTTAAAGTAATTTATCGACTTATTTATAGTCAATGTCATATAAACTTGGGTTAAATTGTTATTTAATAGAATCTGCTGAAAAATTTTTATTACTTTTAAGTAAACCAATAAGTACCATACTGAATTCGTCTGATACGCGTTATAATTTACATAGTAAGTGGACGTATTATTTTATAGAATTATATAATAATAGATTAGAATTTTTATTGATGGGGGAAACTAAGGTAAATGGGAGGATTACAGAGGCTTCAAAAGTCTTTAGAAAAAGTTATAAAGAAAACTATGATAAAATGCGTTCGAATTTTGTTCTGATAAATAATTTAGAAATATGGGAGGATTTAAATGCTTTAAACGATGATCATGTTGTTTTGTCATTAGATCAGAAAAAAAGTTGTACTAAAAACAGATTAAGTCGTGATTTTAGTACGTTGGAGCGCGTGAATAAATCAATTGATAATGAGAATATGAATAAAGCCATATTGGAAAATACTAATTTAATGTTAATGGTGTTTATATACCAATATATAAACAAGTTTGAGGAAGATTCTATAAATATTAATTTATGGAATTATTCGTTAAGATCGATGACTTTTTCACCTAGGTGTTTTTTTGTGGGGATATGTACGTTACTGTGTCAATATATTTGGACAATTTCGCTGTTATATAGTGTGATTAATGATTTTAATTTAAGCAATGACCCAATAATAATAGTTATAAGTATAGTATCAACAATTGTATCTATGTTATACAGTTATAATACTATTAGTTCATATTTATATGCTTCGCCATTGTATAAGTTTTTATTAGAATTGTATACTGATTACCCAGACATAATATTAAATCACGAGGAAAAAAATAATATATTTTATAAGAAGAAGACTATAACGATGAAAAGGTGGCATATACGATATAATTGGTGGGCGGATTTTTTTTCGAATTTAGTATTACCATTATGTATACCAATAATAAATGTATTTATTATAGCGAATTCCGATAGTATAGTGGATTCTATATTAAATTCGGTAGCGGTATTTTTTATAATACAGATAGATGAGGATTTGATATCAATAACGTCATATGAAAATGAGAAGAATACGATAGATTTCATAAGATGGGTAACAGGAGTAATATATTGTCATCATTTTCCATTATTTAAAGATATATTTAAACTGGAATACGATGCTTGGTGTAGCAGTGCATTTAATGTGTCGCAAAAGTTCAAACGTAGTAAAGTGACAAGCAAGATATCATCAATAATAATCAATGAAAGGAACAGTTCAGATATAGATGAAGATATATTTGAAAAGAAAGAATTACCCAAATTAAGAGGAGAAAAATAATAATAAATTATAGATTAAATTAAATTATAGATTAAATTAAAATATAGATTAAATTAAAATATTATAAATGATAACGGCGATTGTACAATTGGGAAAAGATATTGATGGCGAGGCTGCCGGCGACGAGTCTGGGTACAGTGTTTCTTTAAGTCATGATGGAAATACTGTGGCGATTGGGGCTATTTGGCATGACAAGGATCCAGGTGACGATAGGGGACACGTTAGAGTATACAGATATAATGATATTGATACGTGGAAGAAAATAGGAGATATTACTGGCGAGGCTGCCGGCGACTGGTCTGGGTACAGTGTTTCTTTAAGTCATGATGGAAATACTGTGGCGATTGGGGCTATTCTGCATGATGAGGATTTTGAAGTTAACGCTAACGCTAATGACAATAGGGGACACGTTAGAGTATACAGATATAATGATATTGATACGTGGAAGAAAATAGGAGATATTACTGGCGAGGCTGCCGGCGACTGGTCTGGGTACAGTGTTTCTTTAAGTCATGATGGAAATACTGTGGCGATTGGGGCTATTCTGCATGACGATAGGGGACAGGTTAGAGTATACAAATATAATGGTATTGATGAGTGGGTCGAAATAGGAGATATTGATGGCGAGGCTGCCGGCGACGAGTCTGGGTACAGTGTTTCTTTAAGTCATGATGGAAATACTGTGGCGATTGGGACTATTTTGGATTTTGAAGTTAACCCTAATGACAATAGGGGACACGTTAGAGTATACAGATATATTAGTATTGGTAATTGGGAGGAAATAGGATATATTACTGGCGAGGCTGCCGGCGACCAGTCTGGGTTCAGTGTTTCTTTAAGTCATCATGGAAATACTGTGGCGATTGGGGCTATTCTGCATGACTATAGGGGACACGTTAGAGTATACAAATATAATGGTATTGATGAGTGGGACAAAATAGGAGATATTGATGGCGATGCTGCCGGCGACTGGTCTGGGTACAGTGTTTCTTTAAGTCATGATGGAAATACTGTGGCGATTGGGGCTGTTCTGCATGATGAGGATTTTGAAGTTAACGCTAATGACAATAGGGGACACGTTAGAGTATACAAATATAATGGTATTGATGAGTGGGACAAAATAGGAGATATTGATGGCGATGCTGCCAGCGACTGGTCTGGGTACAGTGTTTCTTTAAGTCATGATGGAAATACTGTGGCGATTGGGGCTGTTCTGCATGGTGAGGATGGGGTCGTCAACCCTAATGACAATAGGGGACACGTAAGAGTATATTCACTAATACCTATTATCAATAGAGATTTTACAACTAAAGAACAGGCGGCAATAGTGTTGGGTGCCATATTAACAGAAAAAGTGTCCGAAAAAAAAAATGTGAAGGGAGTGTTTCAAGACCGTTTATTAGAAAGAGGTCTTGTAGGAGGAGGTATATCATATGGGTTAGGGCTAGTTTATGAGAGAATGGAGCGAGAGAAAATAGTGGACATAGTAGGAAATAAATATACCATAAAAAAAACGAGTAAAGGGAAAAATAAGTTAGCGTTAGAGGGGGTTTTAGGAACAGTTATTAGAAAACTGTTGATACCGTAAAAAGGTTATTATAGGGTTTAAAGAGTAGTTAACGAATATAGTTGTGAATGGATGTTGATTATATAATGGGTATAATATTATTATGGAATTCGAGTAAAAAGGGTTTAAGAAATAGTAATATTAGATAAAAAATTTGACAAAATAAAACAAGAATTATTGTAAAATAAAATGTTTTTCTCAGAGTATAAATGTTTGGATGGATACCAGGAAATAATAGATAAATTGGGAGATATGTATACCAATTTAGACGGAGAATACAAAGGATATTTGGAAAATTTGCGAGATGCTTCAGAAGAGTTTGTAGTAACAAAAGGAGAATACGACGTAAAAGATGTAAACGAAGATACACTAAAACAAGTAATTGGTAAAAATGGATGTTATTTTATCCTAACAACTAGAAATTATGAATTAGATTTTCTATGGTACAATCGAAACACCCAAATGATCGAATTCTGGGGACCCCGAAAAAATGTATTAAATGGATCAAATGAAATAATAAAAAGAATAGAAAAGTATACCAAACCAAAGTAAATTAAATAATATAAATGAAATTATGACAATTTATAAAGAATCTAATCTAAATTAAAATATAGATTAGATTGTAAAAAATATAGATTAATAATTATTGTAGGTATGGTTTAATAGAAATTATTGACTAATTGTAGGTATGGTTTAATAGAAATTAGTATAAAGTGGTAAAAAAAAATTGATTTAGAATGAATTTATGGAGGGGTTGGTATGAACTACTCTTTTTCACCTAAAATGCCAACATTTACCATTGTACCAAAATCCCTTAAACTTCAAATGAATGTTTCACCAAATATATCTTGGACGGAGGACGTGTTGAAAGGAAAAGAACAAATCAAACCACGTGGTAGACCACCCCAAGGAAAGAAGTGGAGTTCTTTTGGATGGGTAGAAGATCCAGATTACAAAGCCAAAGAAACATCAACGAAACCACGAGGTAGACCACCCCAAGGAAAGAAGTGGTCAGAACAATCCTTGGAATGGATTGAAGACCTAGATTACAAACCCAAGGAAACATCGTCTAAACCACGTGGTAGACCACCTCAAGGAAAGAAGTGGTGTGAAGAATCCTTGGAATGGATTGAAGACGCAGATTACAAAGCCAAAGAAACATCGACGAAACCACGTGGTAGACCACCACAAGGAAAGAAGTGGTCAGAAGAATGCTTGAAGTGGATTGAAGATCTAGATTACAAAGCCAGTGAAAGCTCAAGTATAAAACCCAGAGTCCAATTTCAGAAGAAAGTGGATAGTTCAGGGAAGGTGCGTTTTTACCTAAAGAAAATAGTGGTAGGGGAACCGCAAGGGGAGAAAACCAAGAAGGATGGGGAACCGCAACGGGAGAAAACCAAGAAGGATGGGGAACCGCAAGGGGAGAAAACCAAGAAGGAAACATTGAAACTGAACAAAAGCATACACAAATATATAAAGTCAAGAAAAACGAAAGAATTAAAAGAAGCTTTGTTAAATGGTGGATCATTGGCATACTACAATTTCGAGGCGATCGAAGAAGCGGCTGAAGGTGGACATTTGGATATTTTCCAAGTGGTGTTTGAGACAGTGGATTTGGATTATACGAGATTGGTGAACAAAGGTTTGGGCAAGGATCTATACGAGGCAGCTTTGGAAGAAGGGCACACGAAAGTGGCTGAATACATAGATAGTAAGCGTGGAAATCTGTTGACAAAGATAGAAAACCAGAACCTTTCAGGGATGAACAGTTTTAAGGGATAAGGGATTAAAGGGATTTTAGTAGTAGGGATAGGAGATTTTAATTAAAAATAAATAATTTTTATTTTTAAAAAAATTTGATTATTTGTAAGTATAATTAGTATAGTAATATAAATGCAAATTTTCGTAAAAACACTAACAGGAAAGACGATTACATTGGAAGTGGAGGCGTCGGATTCGATTGAGAATGTGAAAGCAAAGATCCAAGACAAAGAAGGGATACCACCAGATCAACAAAGGTTGATTTTTGCTGGGAAACAATTGGAAGATGGGAGGACTCTGTCAGATTACAACATCCAAAAGGAATCGACATTACATCTAGTGTTGCGTCTTCGTGGAGGGATATAATAGTGTGTAGTAATAGTATTGCGTCTTAGTGGAGGGATATAATATTGGTAATAGTATTGCGTCTTAGTGGAGGGATATAATATTGGTAATAGTGTTGGGTCTTAGTGGAGGGATATAATAGTGTGTAGTAAAAAGTAATAGTATATTTTTTTGTAATATGTGGAAAATAAATTTGATAATTTGAAATATTTTATAGATAGTTGTAATATCCAATTCAAATTACAATGCAAATTTTCGTAAAAACACTAACAGGAAAGACGATTACATTGGAAGTGGAGGCATCAGATTCGATTGAGAATGTGAAAGCAAAGATCCAAGACAAAGAAGGGATCCCACCAGATCAACAAAGGTTGATTTTTGCGGGGAAACAATTGGAAGATGGGAGGACACTGTCAGATTACAACATCCAAAAGGAATCGACATTACATCTAGTGTTGCGTCTTCGTGGAGGGTCAACAGTTGTATCAAGAGTTGGGGAAGTAGAATCTCAAATGCTTAGTATGGCCGATCTCAGTCAGAAGTTGATTGAGATGGAAGAAGCTTATAAAGCGGAAAAAAGAAAGGTGTCACGTTTGTCACTAAAGGAAAAGAAACTAGAAATCAAAGTATCTAAGAAGGGTGCAGTGCAAGTAAATAACATCCGACGGTTTCCAGTGACATTCTATAAGAATGAATGGGAGCAATTGTTTGAGATAGTGGATGAGTTGCGTCAATTTATAGTTGCTCATGACGGTGAGTTAACATCATTGGATTAATTTGTGTATAAAAAAATAATTGGATTAAATAAAAAGATATTTTTTTAAAATTTTCTAAGTAATAATAATGGATAATTATAAAAAGATAGAAATAGAAACATTAATGGGAAATGATATATTACCAAAATATTTAGAAGTGTTGTTACCAATAAGATATATAGAGATTAGAAGAGCGATAGATAAATTAATATTAGAAAAGCACTATTGTAAGATAGAATACGATTTATTAACAAATGGAGAAAAGAAGGATGATAGTTGTGAGTATACGAGTGGTAAAGTCTTAATAATGCCAAAGATTGGGAGTGGATTTAAAATAGATCAAGAAAGCAGAGTATTTTATATCCCATTTGAAAAGCCAAAATGTCTAGGTAATAAGTCGTCTAATAAGTCGTCAAATAATGAAACGATGAAATCAATAAGTAGAGAGAAGCCTATATTAACGATTGATAGTGGTTGGAGGACATCAAGGAGTATATCCGAAAATAATAAAACAAGAAAGATATTAGATATGTTAAAAGAAAAGAGTGATATGAAAATCAAAAGACGGTTGGATAAAAAAAAATAGTTTAAATAATCTAGCCGTTGGCTTTATCGCTATCCCCTCCTCCCTTACCCTCCCTATCCCACCCGATCCATTGGATTAGTGGATTATTAATTGCTAGATCCCAAGATTAGTACAAGATAAGTTACTAGAAACGAGTTTTAACAAATAAACATATAATTTTATAACAGAGTTGGTCGTAAAATGATATTTTTTTATAAGAGAGTTGGTCGTAAAATGATATTTTTTTATAAGAGAGTTGGTCGTAAAATGATATTTTTTTATAAGAGAGTTGGTCGTAAAATGATATTTTTTTATAATCGTAATTAATAGAATGATATTGTCATATAAATAATAAAAATTTGATTATTTATAAAATAATAAGATGCGAAAATATAAACAATAAAAATGGCAACAGTTAACGAAAACACAACATCAGCAATGGTAAAGGAAGTGCCTGCGGAAGTTAAGGTGGATAGAGAAGATGGAGTTGATCCGCAAGCTCTAATTCTAGCAACGAAATTTATGGAGAAGGTGGGAAGTCTGGCACGGTTGACCAGACGTCGTGGAGATCTATCGTATCTATACATTATGACAATGTCTTCTTGGACAAGTAAAGAAGTTATGGAAGATGTAACACAGCAGAGACACTTTAAACAAATTCTATACGCTTTAGCACATGGTCTACATTTAGTTAGAGTTGTAGGAGATGGTCGGGTTCTACTTTGGAATAAGTATAGAGATAATAGTGGGAATGAGTTAGAAGATCATCATTCAAAGGTTCATTCAGAAAATAGTAATAGAAGTGGACGATATCAGAGTGGGGGAGATGGCGATGAACGGCAACCAAATGTAGAATAATAATAAAATTAGCTATTATAAAAATATATAATTTCTAAATAATTTAAAACTTTTTCTATAAAATGGTAAAATTCATATTTTTTTTTTATTATTTATTTAAAAGCCATATTAACGATGATGTGTGGAGTTACTTCCAACCTTGGACCATCCCTTAGAATTTGGTTTCTCTTGCCTTTGTCCTTGGCAACTCCCACGTTCTTCGCGTCGATCACCTCGCGTATCCATCATCTCGTCGTCCAGTATGTCGTTCACCTTGGTAACTAGGTCCTTGTCCACGTTCTTCTCGTCGATCCTTATGGTAACTAGGCCCACGTTCTTCTGGTCGATCCCCTTGGTAACTAGGTCCTTGTACTTGTTGATCACCTTGATAACCACCTCGTCCTTGGTCTCGCCGATCACCTTGATAACCACCTCGTCCTTGGTCTCGCCGATCACCTTGATAACCACCTCGTCCTTGGTCTCGCCGATCACCTTGATAACCACCTCGTCCTTGGTCTCTTTGATCACCTTGAGAACCACCTCGTCCTTGGTCACGTCCTTGGTCACGTCCTTGGGATGATTGAGGTCGGGTTTGGCGGTCTGCCCATTTATCACGTTCCCCCTGAATTTGGTTTCCTTGATCATCCCGGTATCGGTTCCAGATAAGATCGTGGCCCTTCTGGACTCGAACGAGTTTCAATCCGTGGGCCATAGCGAAAAGCACCTGTTTGAAATGACGCTGTTGGGATTGATCGGCAACAAATTCGGGGCTTGCCCAAAGACCAATCAGTTCAGGATTGAGGAATAGATCCGAAAGAGCCCCACGGGTTCGACAATTTCGCGCCAGTTTACCCAATTTGCCCATAAACAACTTGGCAATCTCCAGAGATTTTCCCTCCACACCAGAATCAGAATCAGTGTGGACCTCTGGAGGAGGCGATGAAGATTTCTCCGAAGAAGGCGATGAATAACTAGTCTGGGTCACGACTACCGGGATTGTAGAAGTGGGTGGAGCTCCTGGTGGAGGTGCCATAGGAGCAATTTGTGTTGAAGAAGAAGTAGAAGACATTATTGTAGTGATTGTTTTGTTTGTTGTAAGTTTGATGTGAAATAAGTAAGAGATTACTCCTACATAAATATGGAGGAATGGGTATCAAATTTTTTTTTACCATTTTATAGAAATGTTTGACATATAAAATTTACCCCCTTATAGAATTCTACAATGGAATTCGATAATGGAATTCTACAATGGAATTCGATAATGGAATTCTACAATGGAATTCGATAATGGAATTCTACAATGGAATTCGATAATGGAATTCTACAATGGAATTCGATAATGGAATTCTACAATGGAATTCTACAATGGAATTCTACAATGGAATTCTACAATGGAATTCTACAATGGAATTCTACAATGGAATTCTACAATGGAATTCTACAATGGAATTCTACAATGGAATTCGATAATAAGATTATATTAATAAAAATTGATTTAAATATTTTATAATGTTTATAAAAAAAATGTACCAGTCTGATCCAGATTTTACAATAGAAGAAATTAGGACTATCCATGATATATTTCCTAATGGCTCAAATGGAAATAATGAGGATAGTCTCCTAAATATGGTTGGAACAATTTTAGATAATGAGATTAGGCGACCAATAGAGGATATAAACGAAAATATAATAGATGGGGGGCTCCAATCAAGAATACAGACGTATTTGGATGCGATTACAATGGATCTTATAAATGCAAGTCCAGAATCCGAAATAAGATGGACACGACCAACTTCAAATATAGACACCTCTTTGGTTGCTTCTTCTCCTCTATCCGTGGGAGAAAGCACAACACCAGGACTAAACCTAGCGCCAGGACTTGTTACAGAACCCTGGGATGGAGGAGAACCCGAAAATGAATTTTGGAATCCAATATCTATAAGATTAAATGATGTTTCTTTTGTAAAATATGTTGAAACAAATAGAATGAGTAAAGCAATACGGCAAAAATATAAAGACCCGATATGTACAATTTGCCAAGACGATATTAATAGTCGTCAGATGTGTTCTATTTTAAATTGTAAGCATATTTACCACAAAGTATGTATTAAGACTTGGTTAACAGAATCTTGTGATATTCCCACGTGTCCTTGTTGTCGAGAGGATGTTAGATACACTATTCCAATTTAGTAGAATCTCTAATAGATTTTTAAATTATTATTATCTATAATCACCACCATTAATAATAGGAGCGTATGAAACACACATATTAGTATTATTAAAAATAGTTTCATATGGTTCTACTTGACAATACCCCTAGATTCCAACAGATGTGAATCGGATTTACTTTTTCCTTTTTTTCCATAATATAATAATAATATTTATATATTATTATTATATCAAATATAATATCTATATTGAAATAGTTTCCTTAGTTGCCTTAGGTCCCCATTAACTAGTACCCATAGAACCAGTAAAGTCTTCTACATCATCATCATTAGTTTCTGAATCTATAGCTCTAATAAAATTATTTTGTTTAATAGAAATGGTTTTATCTAAATCATTTAAATAGATTTCATATCGATTTGTTTCAGCAATGTAACGTTTAATGAGACCAGGTTGGTTATTATATGTATCACTTTTTAAGCCTTGAATAATAACAGAGTCATTGCATTTATAATCAGTTTGTGCTAAATTATCCTGTGAATTATCCTGTGAATTATCCTGTGAATTATCCTGTGAATTATCCTGTGAATTATCGGTTTGTGTGGGTTTGGCAAAACTCTTTCCCATATTCATCATTTGTTCCATCATACCTGGATTATTTTTTAACATATCCATAGCAGATTTCATCATTTCGGGATTTTTGAGAAAATCGCCCATTCCAGCCATCATATTAGGATCCATTATTAATTATAAAAGAAGTTATTTTTAAGTGAAAACACAAGCCCCAAAACAAAAAAATATTTCTATAATTTAAATCTATAATTTAAATCTATAATTTAAATCTATAATTTAAATCTATAATTTAAATTAATTAGGGTTTTCTACGACCAAATAACCAAATGTAATAGGGATACAACATATAATGTCAATTATTAGAGTAAATGGTATACAACATATGGTACATTTGCAATTTCCACCTTGAAAGTCTTTTGAACCAATACCTGGTCGATCACATTCAATACAACATGTATCAATAGCCTGCTCTGTATAAAAGTATCCTTTCCTGCAATGATGATTTTCGCAACATTTAGAAGTATTTTCTGGTTCTGGTTGCATTTGTCTTATAAAATATTCTTGAAAAAAATATCAGTTTTTTTATCTATAATCTATAATTTATAATAGATAGTTATAATCTATAATAGATAGTTATAATCTATTATAGATAGTTATAATCTATAATAGATAGTCATAATCTATTATAGAAATCATAATTCGGTATACCAGTCTCTATGGATGATATTATATAAAACATATCGATCATTCTCTGAATTATTGGCTCGCCCACGATGGAAAATGCGTCCATCAAATATAATAACATCACCTATATTAGTATTAAATTGGATATGTTTATTATTAATAGATTCTTCATAGGTAAGTTTATGTGAACCTTGGATAAATTCAGTAGATCCATTAGTATCATTTAAGGGTATTAATGGAATGAGCACCGTAAAATAGAATGGTTTCATATTATGTACCATATTACTATCATCATAATTACCATCATCGTCAGGGTCTCCATCTATATTTACAACATCTCTATGCCATTGACCATCTTCTGAGTTTTTGGAGGATGTTAGTAAACCAGATGATTTAACATAATGTTGTTTAATAAAATGGGATGTGATAGCTTCTATAACTGTATGGACCTCATCTATTATAGATTTAAAATTTATATCTAAACGTCCTTCACCGATTTCCAATACTTTAATATCATCCAAATTATATGATTTTTTAATAGTGGAACGTTCTTTATCATAATGGGTGGTATATATATGACCTGTGGGTTTTTTATTTTTAATTTTGGCTAACACAAAGGCTTCCAGATTGGTTGAGACTTTAGTCCATAAATCGATTGATTCTTTGGGATATAATCCCCTCAATACAGTTACTCCATTTGTATCAATTTCGTTGATAATAGTTTCTATATCAAACATTATTAGTTTTAATAAGTGTTTTTTGTTTAAATATTAATCAATTTATATTTTAATTTATTATAATAATTTTAATTGCACTTATAGGAAATCCAAGTAAAATAATATCCAAGAAGAAAGTTCATTAAATAAAAGACATATATTAACGAAGAAAAAAATATACTAATTTATATGAAGATTATGTCCAACAAACGCATCCAATGACGCGTATATATGTATAATGATTTTAATAGTAACTCAGTATCTAAAACAAATGTTGGGAAATTGGGAGATCAAGAAATATTTAAATCATACGATATAAATAAATTAGATGTTTCAAAAATAAATATAATTTTAAATAATGAGTTTTCAACTATAGAATGGGAAAATATTCATAGTTTTGAAAGAACTATTATGAATTTATACCGAATATATCATGAAAAATAAATATAGATTTTTAATAATCCATAAACTAAAAGAGATAAGTTCAACAACATTTGATTGTGGAAATTAAATTTAAATGGAAAAATTAAATATATATAATATAAATAGGTAAAGGGTTAATTGGATTATGATTTTTATATAATAGATTCATTAACAATGGTAGCAAAGGTCATAACAGTTAAGTCATTAAAAAGGAAAAGGAAAAAATTTGAACTAAATTCGTCTTATTTATTCAGTTAAATAAGAAGATGGAAAACTATCAACAATTCCAAAAATCGACCGAAAAAGCGACTTTTGATTTAAAATATATGGCTTTGGGTATAGGTGGGGAGGTTGGAGAGGTGCTCAATGAAATAAAGAAATTGGAAAGAGATGATAACAATATTCTAACAGAAGAGAGGAGACATAAAATTATGACCGAATTGGGAGATGTAATGTGGTATTTATCTGGGATATGTTCCAGATTGAATTGTTCTATAGAAGATATTATAAACAATAATATAGAAAAGTTGGGTGGAACTATTTTAAGATAATTTATCTAAATTATCTTAACATGGATTTTTATTATTTATTTTCTATATTTGATAAATTAATAAGTTTCTATACTCTAAATAATAATTTAGTGAGATGGCATTTTCTACATTCATTTGGCAATTTACTCATTGGACTATAAATGATGACACCTATGTTAGAATTATTATCAGAATCCAATTAGGTTCGAAGAATCCACTATAATAATAGCAGTATTACATACATACCATCTATTATTTTTTAAATGTAATGTGGATTCTTCGAACCTAACCTTTGTATTATTTGGAACACTAACACATTATTTAGTAAATTGGGGGGTATATATCGGCTCTATATCATTTTTTTATATGTGGATTACCAGGTGGTATAGATTATTTAGTTTTGGGATTAGTGAAAATGGGTAAAATAGAAAAAAGGACAAGAATAAAATTAGCGGTAGAGTTAAATAATTGGATAAGAGCCCCAGGGATAATATTAGCTTGGAGTTTTGCTTATGGTATATGTGCAGTAATTTTGATCTATTACATACAGTTTCTTTTATAATTATAACCGGTGGTAGTGTAATAAACACACAATATTATAGTAGACAGGTTACGTTATATGCTGGTAAATATCTAAGTAAAAAATAATTAATAATATTAATAATTTATTAATATTATTAATTACTATTGCAAAACATTAAATGCATATCTTCATTAAAGTTGCTAACATTATAATCATATCACTTACTTTTCTTGTATCCAACTAACATCTTGATTAAACTTTGTAGCACCATACAACATCAAACGCATACTGAACATATTTGTAGTATTCCACCTTCCAATATCTTGATTAAACTCTTTAGCATCATAAAACATCATACGCATACCGGTCACATTTGTAGTATCCCAATTACCAATATCTTGATTAAATTTTTCAGCATTATTAAACATATAATCCATACTAATTACTTTTGAAGTATCCCATTTTCCAATGTCTTGATTAAAGTTTTTAGCATAATTAAACATACTAGTCATATTAATTACATTTGAAGTATCCCATATTCCAATATCTTGATTAAAACTATAAGCAACATGAAACATATTACTCATACTAGTTACATTTGGAGTATCCCATAATCCAATATGCTGATTAAAGTTTTTAGCACCATAAAACATATCACTCATAGTAGTTACCTTTGAAGTATTCCAACTTCCAATATCTTGATTAAACTTATTAGCACCGTAAAACATAGACCCCATATCAGTAACATTTGAAGTATCCCAATCCCCGATATCTTGATTAAATTCTTCAGCACAACAAAAGATACCATTCATATCAGTTATATTTGAAGTATGCCATTTACCAATATCTTGGTTAAATTGTCCAGCATAATAAAACATACAAACCATATTAATTACATTTGTAGTATCCCAATTTCCAATATCTTGATTAAAGTTTTTAGCACCATAAAACATATTACTGATATCAGCAACATTAGAAATATCCCATTTACCAATATCTTGATTAAATTTTTCAGCCTCATAAAACATACACTGCATATCAGTTACATTCGAAGTATTCCAATTTCCTATATCTTGATTAAAATCTTTAGCACCATTAAACATATCCCTCATACCAGTTACATTCGAAGTATCCCAATTCCCTATATCTTGATTAAAATCTTTAGCACCATTAAACATATCCCTCATATCAGTTACTTTTGAAGTATCCCATAAACTAATATGTCCGTATATCATTGTCGCGGCAGATTCGCTATGTAACCAGAGTTTAATCGCTGTTCGTAATTCATTGTTGGAGGAAAGTTCGATTAGAGGCATAGTACGTTTGATTTATTAAAACATGGATTATAATAAATCAATTTTTTTTTTCCAAATTTGAAAAAAACAAATTTAAAAAAAAATATAGTATAGTAAATAATATTTATTTAAATGTAGATTACCAGGTGGTATAGATTTTTTGGGATTAGTGAAAATAGAAACATACCATCCATATTATACACATTTGATGTTTTCACCTTCCAATATATTGATTAAAATTAGTATTATGACAAGCACCAGCAGAGCAAATTCCAAATTTTTCGAACCAGCGGTGCTGAACCATATTAGTTACTTTTGAAGTATCCCAATTTCCTATATCTTGATTAAACATTTTAGCACGACAAAACATACCACTCATACCAGTTACATTCGAAGTATCCCAATTCCCTATATCTTGATTAAACATTTTAGCACTCCGAAACATACCACTCATATTATTTACGTTTGAAGTATTCCATTTACTAATATCTTGATTAAAATCATTATGATCAAACATCTGAACCATATTAGTTACTTTTGAAGTATCCCAATTTCCTATATCTTGATTAAATCTATAAGCAAAAGCAAACATACCACTCATATTAGTTACATTTGAAGTATTCCAATTTCCAATATTTTTATTAAAATTATTAGCACTAAAAAACATAGACCCCATAACAGTTACATTTGAAGTATTCCAATTTCCTATATCTTGATTAAAATTATGAGCAAATTGAAACATAAAATTCATATTAGTTACATTTGAAGTATCCCAATTTCCAATATCGCCATTAAACCTTCTAGCATTATAAAACAAAGGACCCATACAAGTAACTCTTGAAGTATTCCAATTTCCTATATGTTGATTAAAATTATAAGCTTCATAAAACATATCACTCATAGTTGTTACGTTTGAAGTATCCCATTCTCCGATATCTTCATTAAATTTATGAGCACCACTAAACATTTTACTCATATTAGTAACATTTGAAGTATTCCATCCTCCTATATGTTGATTAAAATTATAAGCTTCACAAAACATATCACTCATATTAGTTACGTTTGAAGTATCCCATCCTCCAATATCTTCATTAAAATCTTTTGCCCAATAAAACATTCTACTCATATCAGTAACATTTGAAGTATTCCATAAACTAATATGTCCGTATGTTGTTGTCGCAACAGATTTGTCGTGTAACCATAGTTTAACCGCTTCTCGTAATTCATTGGAATCTTTCATTTGATAAAATACGAGTGATAATATAATCTGATATAAACCAGATTCATATTCATTAATTTTATGTAATAGACATCTTAATGCATCATTAGAAGGTTCCCTAAGAGTCATAATAGATGTATGATGATATTTAAATAAAAATAAATTAATAAATTAATAAAATAAATCAATTTTTATATTTAATAATATAATTCTATTTGTACTTATCAATTACATTTTAAAGTATTCCACATTCCAATATCTTTATTAAAATTACTAGCACTATCAAACATCAAACTCATCCCAGTTACGTTTGAAGTATCCCATTTTCCAATATCTTGATTAAACTTTTTAGCAACACGAAACATATAATTCATATTAGTTACATTTGAAGTATTCCATTCTCCAATATCGCCATTAAACTTATGAGCGTTTGCAAACATAGCATACATATCAGTTACATTTGAAGTATCCCAATTTCCAATAGCTTGATTAAACTTTTGAGTACCAAAAAACATACAACTCATATTAGTTACATTTGAAGTATCCCAACCTCCTATATCTTGATTAAATTCTTTAGCCTTCCAAAACATACTCCTCATATTAGTTACGTTTGAAGTATCCCAATTTCCAATATCTTCATTAAACTTACCACTAAACATACTACTCATATCAGTAACATTTGAAGTATTCCATAAACTAATATGCCCGTATTTGGTTATCGCAACAGATTCGTCGTGTAACCATAGTTTAACCGCTGTTCGTAATTCATTGTTGGAGGAAAGTTCGATTAGAGACATAGTATGTTTGATTTATTAAAACATGGATTATAATAAATCAATTTTTTTTTCCAAATTTGTTTTTTCCAAATTTAAAAAAAAATATAGTATAGTAAATAATATTTATTTAAATAATCTATAGTATTAGTTGTCTTTTTTAGTTTCTTGGTCTACTTCAAGAGAACCAGTTGATTCTAAAGACCGCCTTGGTTCTGGGACAGGAGACCCGCTTGGTTCTGGGGACCCGCTTGGTTCTGGGGACCCACTAGGTTCTGAAACCCGCCTTGGAACTGGGACAGGAGACCCACTTAATACTGGGACAGGAGACCCATCAAGTACTGTAGAATCATTAAGAGTCGTTTCGTTAGTGTTAGATTCACTATCACTATCACTTTCACTGTCACTACCACTATGAGATTCAATTGATGAGGTTTCATCCAATTTAGATAACATTAGTTGAATATCATCATCATCTTTAGAATTATGTTTTTTAGATATATTAACAATAATAATAAATACACCTGAGAGAAATAATGTAGTTAAGATAGTGGACATTAGAGATAAAACCCAGGTTAATATAATCCCTAACATAACGTATGATGCGTGAACTTTGTGCGAACACGCATATTTAATATCGTTAACCGTAATATTGGTGATGTATTTGTCAATAAGATCCATTTTATATTTTATTTTAAATAATCTTTATATATTAATCAAATTTAATATATAAAGATACTAAAAAAAATAATGTATTTCAAAAGTATTAAATATAAGATGTACTATTTTTTATGTTTTCGTTTTGTTTTCTTCTGCTTGGATGGGGGTTGGACCACTTTAGTCACCTGCGTCCAACAAGAAACATCATCCCAAGCAATCTGTCCTTTATATCTGTTAAACAATGTCATCGGTGGTTGGTAATCCACCTTGATTTCATAACTAATACGGTTCATAGAATCGATGATTTGAGTAAGATAGTTTTGTGACATGGGTCCTCCTGACCCCGAGCCTGTTTCTGTTTCTGTTTCTGGTCCTGAGCTGGGTCCTCCTCCTGAGCTGGGTCCTCCTCCTGAGCTGGGTCCTCCTCCTGAGCTGGGTCCTGACCCAGAGCCTGTAGAATTGGACAAAGTCTTGGACACACTTTCCAATAAATCCGCATCATTCATCACATCGAAAAGCCCATCCGATCCCATTATTTCGACCCGCGATTTGTGGATTGTTTCGATATGTGTGTGGACTGGTAGAATGAGGAGATTTTGCTTTTCGCGGAGAGTGCTATGCACTGATGGTCTTGTCCGCGTATCTGTATCCCCAAAGGATGATAGACATTGAACCATGCCCTCCAACGTATTGCCATAGTTATCCGATGGAAACAGACCTTGACGTTGTGCTTCCAGGTTCTTAACCCTTCCACGATTAGATTGTGAACCACCAAACTGTAATGAAACTTTGAATGATTTACTTGCCTTCGTATATAACTCCTTCATAGTCTCGGTGTTATGTTCAGCAACGACGTTTCCATCTTCCACTTTGTATTTGTAAACTTCAATGGGCAGGTTTCCACCTGAAGCACTTTTCCCCATCCAATTGATTTGATGCGATCTTGGTCCAGAGTTAAACCTGGACATATATGCTGATTTTGGAACCACTCCAGCATCAACACACTCTTGGGCATAGAGTTTCCAAGCATCCAACGAATCACAGTTCCATTCCATTGTGTGTTCTTTTACAATCCCCTTGGATGGATCCACATGCACAAACGGACTGTCTCCAATGTTACTTGTGATAGAGACGAATTTCCAAGGTTGTTTTGGATGTGGAAACTTCAGATTAATCGTCATTGTAGCACCACCAGTAGCATACGTGTTTGTATATGAACAGGTTTCACGAAGATGGATGTCCATATCGGTAAAGATGGTTTTCATCAGTTTGCTAATCAATGCTTTTTCCCCTTGCTTAAACAACCGGATGATCAAATCCACCTCATCCATTACCAATGATGGAAGTAAACGCAAACCATACTTGGCAAACTCAACTCCTCCAACTGGATGTCCGTGTCCATCTGAAAGAGCGATAATTGTTACTTTTCCCTTGGTTAAAAGCGAACAACCATCCTGTCCATACATCGTTAGTTCGGTAATGGGGATGTCGCTGTAGAGCCCCCTTGGATCCACCCTTGCATCCTTTCGAAGCACAGATGCCTTTTCAGCCCCCCATTTAGATTGTTCAACACTGGTCATTTTTCATACAAAATATTACCATAAAGTATAGTCAAATTTTTTGTAGGGTTTTATGGAAAATTGATTATATGTATAAATTATAAAATTGATATATATAAATTATATTATTATAATTTTATAATAAATGGAATCAATCAACACCTTAAATACATATAATACAGACTGTTTTAATTCTTGGGGGATAGGACAAACTAGAAAACCTATAATTTGGTCATTTGAAAATGTGTTGGAATACGCAGTTGGAATTAAAGCAAACTTAATTGTAAAACCATCTAGAGGAAAATTTTGGTATATTAAAGGCACAAATAATAATAAATCTTACCAAGAGATTAAGAATCATTTAGAATCAAATCTAAATTCAAAATATAAAGAAAATAGTAAAAGTTGGTTACTCGATTATTTATAGATGTGTTTTAATATCTATTTAATAGTATTATAATAAATAAACATATGTCGGATTTATCAAGCAGTGATTATTATAAAATTTTAGGAGTCGATAGAAATGTGACCGAAACCGAACTTAAAAAAGCCTATCGTAAATTAGCATTAAAGTGGCATCCAGATAAAAATCAGGATAAAAAAGAATTATCATCAAATAATTTTAAAAAAATAGGGGAAGCATACGAAGTCCTATCAGACTCTGAGAAACGAAAACTATATAATAGTTATGGTAAAGACGGATTATCAAATAATGGTAGAGGAGCACAAAATCACCATTTTTCAAATGCCAACGATATATTTAAACAATTTTTCCAACACGATCCATTTGGTCGTGGAGTTAGGGGTGGTGGAGTTAGAGGGGGTCATCCAAATATGAGGTTTAGAACTAATTTAGATGGAAATACTATAAATTTAGAGAATATATTTGGTGGTAGGACAGAACGCCCTCAACATAGAACAATTATTTCGAATGCTGTTATAAATACGGGTTCTCCAATAATAGTAAAAGGGTTGACTAAAACACCCATACTAAACGGTAATTATGGGATAATTAAAGACTATAATAAAGAAAAAAACAGATATTTAGTAGAAGTTAATAATACTATTTTATCTTTTAAACCATTTAATATATTAGAACGGGTTAAAAATATTAAATTAACCAATATTATTAGGAATCCAGAATTAAATAATATGATTGGGATGATAGTGGGTTGGGATGATTATACATTTAAATTTAAAATCCAGTTAGATAATGGAACTATTCAACTCTTAAAACAAACCCAATTAATTTTTCCTAAAAATACTTTAGTATATATTAAAAATTTAGAAAATAAAATAGAATATAACAATAAATCGGCTAATGTTGTAGATTATAGTAATGGTAAATATATATTAAATATAAATAATACTAACATTAAATTAGAAATGACAAATGTTAGTCTATTAGCACCAGATATTAAGTAAGCAATTTCCTTTGTACCCATCATTGTTATTAATTAACTGGTTTCTTAGAAACAACAACATCTATTAATTCGTTTTTTAGCATCATAAAAAACTGCCTGATTATCAATAAGATTCGTATTATCGCTATCACTAATGTTATCACTATAATTCGAATTTATATAAGCTAATTTTCTAATATTCGATTTAGGTGTATCCTTTGATTCTATGTCCTTTATTCCAGAATCCTTTATTTCTATAGCATTTATTCCTATGTCCTTTGGTTCTATGTCCTTTATTCCTATGTCCTTTATTTCTATAGCATTTATTCCTATGTCCTTTGGTCCTATGTCCTTTATTTCTGTATCCGTTATTCCTATGTCCTTTGGTCCTATGTCCCTTGGTCCTATATTTATTGTCCCTAAATCCGTTATTCCTATAGATGGTCGATATACCACACCTTCTAACATTAATTTATATTCTTTTAATTTATAATATGATTGTTCTTTTTCAAAATTAACTAGTAATTCGGCTGCATCATTTAATGATATATCCCATATCCGCGATAGTTTTTTAATATTTTTTAGTTTTAAGTTTAATTGATGTGCTTCCAAAATATAGTTTGTATCTGACATTATTTAAACATATATTTTTATTAACATAAAAAAAATTTGTAACAAATTGTATAAAGCCCTAAATTTCTTATTTTTTTTAAATTAATCTACAACATATTTGGGTATCCATCTTCCATCCCGTTATCACCCATTTCCCACGTTCCAATGATTGACCCATCTTCAATGTTGTAAATGTTGTGACTTGTTGGTTCTACATGGTATGTAATGCCATCGTGTTCAAGCTCTTCCACTTCCATCCCCTCATCATCAGTTTCCCCACATCCTCCAAAAATATCCTCGTTGTTTGCCAATGCTTCTTCTTTGTCCTCGACATCAATCGTGGTTTCTATTGGGAAACAACCATCAACACCTTCTCCCTCTCCCTCATCACCCGATTCGATTTGGGAAGATGCGAGTGCATCCATCAGATTGGTATTTGTAAACTCGATGTTGTCATCCTCCAATTCCGATGCTAGTTCGACATTCACAATGCTTAAGGCCTTCGACTTAGATTTGGGTTTACGCTTCTTCTCCCCACCAGCATAACGGGCTGTCCCAGCTTCCAGCTCACCGGTCAGAAGACTTCGCATATCATCGCCAGTCCACTCAATACGAATAATACCATGCTCGTCCTTGTATGGGGGGATACCATCTTGTCCATCTTGGAATTGGTCGACCCGTCCCATAAAAAGCCCAATCTTCATGTTGCCCGGAACGTGGGCTAACTCGATCGCCGATGGATCAACTTTGAGTGGGGTGTCACAAATGCTCGCCTTTTTAAAGTGCGCATTACAATAGTCGGTATCGTTGGTACGGCTCTTAAGACATTGCCCAACCCCAGAACCATCCTGCCAAGCCCGTGCCATGCATCTGGATTCTGGTGTTGGTAAAATCCGAGGACCTTTAGTCTTTGGCACAGATGTCTTTCCTCGTTTTTTGGGAAGAGAAGCGGTGGCTTCAACCAGGTCGGCAGCCACCCATCGCTCCTTCCCCATTTCTAGGATACGATCAATGTCGACTGAATCCATATCTGGATACATTTCTCCAACATAAGATGCGATGTGTTCGGCAAATGCCCCCATTTGACTGGTGAAAAGTTCTTGGAAAGCTTGTTCGGAATTCATCTTTGGTTCTTTGTTTTGTATTAAAATGAAAGGGAGTTGGTTATACCATCACTCATACATGGGTAGTTCCATCAAATTTTTTTCCAACACCTTTATAGAAAAACAGGGCCTGAACAAAAAAATTGTATAAGGCCCTAAATCCCCTATTTTTTTTTAAATTAATCAGCGAATGGTGTTTTGTGGATTATTCGTCTTTCATGATTGGGTGTCCGTCTTCCATTCCATTGGCTCCCAATTCCCAGGTTCCAATGACTGAACCATCATCAATGCCGTAGATGTCACGACTTTTGGGCTCTACGTGGTATGTGACACCTTCATACTCGTGTTCTTCCACTTCCATCTCATCGTCCGTCTCCGCATCATACGCGTCATTTAAAAGATCCCCGAGATTAGCTGGTTCTTCCTCTGCGTCTGGTTCTTCCTCTGCGTCTGGTTCTTCCTCAACCTCCTCAACCTCAGCAACCTCCACATCCTCAACAGCAGTCTCAATAGCCCCCCCAGCGACCACAACATCCACAACAGCAGACACCTCATCCTCACCACCTTGTTCTTCTTCTTCTTCTTTTAAAGAAGAAGAAGAAGCCAATGCGTCCATTAAAACAGAACTACCAAACTCCTCGCTGCCATCTTCCAATACAGAAACGAGTTCGGCATCCACTTTTTTACCCTTACCCTTACCCTTAGCCTTACCCTTAGCCTTCTTCTCCCCTCCACCAGCATAACGGGCCGTCCCAGCTTCCACATCATTTGCCAAAAGGTTTCTCATATCCTCCCCAGTCCACTCAATACGAATGATACCATGCTCGTCCTTGTATGGTGGAATACCATCTTGTCCATCTTGGAATTGATCAACTCGTCCCATGAAAAGTCCAATCCTCAAACTAGACGGAACATGGGCTGACTCTAAAGCACTTGGATCAACTTTGAGTGGGGTATCACAAATGCTGGCCTTTTTGTAATGAGCATTGCAGTAGTCGGTATCGTTGATTCGACTCTTACCACATTGTCCAAAACCAGTTCCATCTTGCCAAGCCCTGGCCATGCACCTGGATTCTGGACTCAGCGTAGATCGAGAGGCTTTAGATTTGGGTGTGGATGCCTTTTTCCCTCGTTTTTTAGGAAGAGTCGCGGTGGCCTCAACTAGGTTGATTCCATCACAACGCTCTTTCCCCATTTCACGGATACGGTCGAGGTCATCTAAAGCCAACTCGGGATGCATTTCCCCAATCGAAGATGCCATGAAATCGGCAAATGCCACCATTTGGTTGGTGAAAAGTTCTTGGAAAGCTTGTTCAGTTGAGTTCATTTTTGGTGTTGTTCTTTGTTTGGTTCTTTGGAATGGAATGAAATGAAAGAGAGTTGGTTATACCATCCCTCATACTTGGGTAGTTCCATCAAATTTTTTTCTACCCCTTTATAAAAAAACTGTGTGACAAATAAAATAATTTTATAAAGGGGTATTTTTATAAAGTGGGTAGTAAAAATTTGATGGAACCACCACATATGAGTGATGGAATAACCAACACATCAGAATGTCTTCCTCATCCTTATCCTCAACCACAATCACAACAACAACAACAACAACAACACCCACAAGCACAATCACAACCACAACGACAACCACAAACCAAGAAATGGATTCCAGACCAAATAACCAGGGAGGACCAGCTTTCAACACGGACGACTTCGTTGAACCACCACCCATCAGGATTGCCAAAGAGGTTGAAAAAATTCCAAACCAGGTGTTTGGGACTGGTTTAGTAAGGTGGTGCGAAGAACGGCAGTTGTTCTTTCATGGTGGTTTAATGACCCCTGGTTGTGGTGGGCCCGGACGATCAGCCGTGCTTGACAGACCAGACCACTGGAATAGAGAGGAAGGTGTACCCCACATCTCTACACATAAAACAGATGGAAAAGGAAAAAAGAAACACTGTTTGGATGCGAATATTTCCTCCTATTGTGTCAACAACCAGCCACACCAATGGCAAAACAGTGGAAGGAGAACCGTGAAAGTGTACGTTTGTGGTGGTCACTCTATTCCATAGAAAAAAAGATTCAAAAAAAATATAGATTTAACCCCTTTATACAAAAACTTATTTTTCCAATGGGTTATGGTCTTATATAATTTTATAAAGGGGTAGAATAAAATTTGATGGATTTGGACCAGGTATGAGGGATGGTACAATATCTCTCTTAACAATCAAACAAACTTCAAATCAAACTACAAATCAAACTACAAATCAAACTACAAATCAAACTACAAATCAAAACTACAAATCACCAACAAACCAAAAACATGTCTCGTTTCGAAGGAACTATTCTCATTTCCACTCTTACCACTGAACCACGTGATTTTCAGAAGATTGCAAATGCCATCGTCGGTAAAGGTGGTTCGGTCGTCAAACAACTCACCTCCAATTGCCCAGGGCTTTTTGTCAAGGTCTTCAGCTCCCAACGTGGTGTGGGCGTTCGATGTTCGCCAAGTGATTGTGATGCGGTCCATATCTCCGCCCGAACTTCCAAAGACGTTCAAAGCACTGCGCAAGAGATTGGACGGATCGCTCGTTCTGTTATGGATGGAACGAAGCGTGGTTTTGAAATCACTCTGTCTTGTCCAGTTGATGCGGTTGGGACTGTCATTGGTAGTGGTGGTTCAGGAATCGCTCGTATCCAGGAAAAGGTTGCCGACCAATGCAACATCCACTACAACCAAAAGAATGGAAACTTTGAGATCAGTGCTAGCAGTAAGGCTGGATGCGAACGAGCCAAGATCTATATTGCTGATGTAATCAAAGGATTCTACAAGGCCCAGGCACAGCAGTCAGAAAGACAACCAAGAGGTCCTGCTGGTCCAGTATTCAACTGCCTCCCAATCGAGGGTGAAGAGGGTGAAGGAGAGGAGGATGACTTGGAAACTGCTGTTGAGCAACACCAACGGTCTGTTTTCAACACCATTCGAATTGGTCAAAATGCCTTGGAACTGGGTTCTCAAGGCTCATCCAACAGCATCCAAAACCGAAAACAAGCTGAAGTCTCCACAAAAGAACGATGGGATATCCGAAAAGAGTTGTCCACAAAAACCGATTCGGATGGCTATCCTCTCTATCCAACATTCACCCGCAAAGACCGGACCACTTTAAAGGAGCAACGGGTTGAAGGTGTTCACGCAGTGCCTTGGAGAGCAGTGGATGAGTTCATCGCCGAACGCCAAGCAGGTCAACAAAGGCGAACTGAGGAATGGACTTCTAGAATCCATCAAGAACAAAAAGAAAAGACATCTTGGGAAAGCCGACGGGTCTACGAAACTGAGCGACACAGCATGTCGGCATTTCCTTCGATTGGTGGCGGTTCTTCCACGGTTAGAACAGAAGGTTGGGGCTCTAAACCATCTTCAATTAACTCGGGCGAAGGAGTGGTTGAACTCAACGAGGTCGAACAGCGAAAGCCACGGTTTGTTCCTTTGAGTCGAAAGTCTAAGAAAGGTGGGGTTCAGGTTGGAGCCCAAGTAGATCTTTCAGATGTGCTCCCTTCTCTTCCAAAAGCACCAAGAAGTTGTCTTGTGGACCTTACTGCTGCGATGCTCCCAACTGGTCCCCGAGTTAGAAAGAACAAACTCTCTCTCCAAGAACATGATTACAGGCTTATGAATCATTTGGGAAAGGGTGGTTCGGAACAAGACTATTGGATCCAGGTTCATATAGATGAAGGTGACACTAGTGCTGAGGATGAATTCTACGGTCCAACAAGACAGGACGAATACGAGTACACTGGAGGAGAAGGAGGAGAAGACTGGTGGAACGCTGATTAAATACACTCCTTATCCCTATCCCTATCCCTATCCCTATCCCTATCCCAATCCCTAAATCTTCTCTCTTAAAAAAAAAATCCACAATTTACCCCTTTATATAAAAACTTTTATTTTTTCTATGGACTATGGTTTTATAGAATTTTATAAAGGGGTAAAATAAAATTTGATGGATTTGGACCAGGTATGAGGGTGGTATATCTCTCCTTTAACAATCAAATCAAAACTAGAAATCAAAACTACAAATCAAAACTACAAATCAAACTACAAATCAAACAAATCAAAACTACAAATCAAATCTACAAATCAAACAACATGTCTCGTTTCGAAGGAACTATTCTCATCTCCACTCTTACCACTGAACCACGTGATTTTCAGAAGATTGCCAATGCCATCGTCGGTAAAGGTGGTTCGGTTGTCAAACAACTCACCTCCAATTGCCCAGGGCTTTTTGTCAAGGTCTTCAGCTCCCAACGTGGTGTGGGCGTTCGATGTTCGCCAAGTGACTGTGATGCGGTCCATATCTCTGCCCGAACTTCCAAAGACGTTCAAACCACTGCCCAAGAGATTGGACGGATCGCTCGTTCTGTTATGGATGGAACGAAGCGTGGTTTTGAAATCACTCTGTCTTGTCCTTCTGATGCGGTTGGGACTGTCATTGGTAGTGGTGGTTCGGGAATCGCTCGTATCCAGGAAAAGGTTGCCGACCAATGCAACATCCACTACAACCAAAAGAATGGAAACTTTGAGATCAGTGCTAGCAGTAAGGCTGGATGCGAACGAGCCAAGATCTATATTGCTGACGTAATCAAAGGATTCTACAAGTCCCAGGCACAACAGTCAGAAAGACGACCAAAAGGTCCTGTTGGTCCTGTTGGTCCTGTTGGTCCAGTATTCAACTGTCTCCCAGTCGAGGGCGAAGGAGAAGAAGGCGAAGAGGATGACTTGGAAACTGCTGTTGAGCAACACCGACGGTCCGTTTACAACACCATTCGAATTGGTCAAAATGCCTTGGAACTGGGTTCTCAAGGCTCATCCAACAGCATCCAAAACCGAAAACAAGCCGAAGTCTCCACAAAAGAACGATGGGATATCCGGAAAGAGTTGTCCACAAAAACCGATTCGGATGGCTATCCTCTCTATCCAACATTCACCCGCAAAGACCGGACCACTTTCAAGGAGCAACGGGTTGAAGGTGTTCACGCGGTGCCTTGGAGAGCAGTGGACGAGTTCATCACCGAACGCCAAGCAGGTCAACAAAGGCGAACTGGGGAACGGACTTCTAGAATCCATCAAGAACAAAAAGAAAAGACATCTTGGGAAAGCCGACGGGTCTACGAAACTGAGCGACACAGCATGTCGGCATTTCCTTCGATTGGTGGCGGTTCTTCCACGGTTAGAACAGAAGGTTGGGGCTCTAAACCATCTTCAATCAACTCGGGTGAAGGAGTGGTTGAACTCAACGAGGTCGAACAGCGAAAGCCACGGTTTGTTCCTTTGAGTCGAAAGTCTAAGAAAGGTGGGGTTCAGGTTGGAGCCCAAGTGGATCTTTCAGATGTGCTCCATTCTCTTCCAAAAGCACCAAGAAGTTGTGTTGTGGACCTTACTGCTGCGATGCTCCCAACTGGTCCCCGAGTCAGAAAGAACAAACTCTCTCTCGAAGAACATGATTACAGGCTTATGACTCATTTGGAATGCGGTGGTTCTGAACAAGACTATTGGATCCAGGTTCATATAGATGAAGGTGACACTAGTGCTGAGGATGAATTCTACGGTCCAACAAGACAGGACGAATACCAATACCAGGACCCCGAAGGAGGAGAAGAAGACTGGTGGAACGCTGATTAAATACACTCCCTATCCCTATCCCTATCCCTAAATCTTCTCTCTTAAAAAAAAAATCCACAATTTACCCCTTTATATAAAAACTTTTATTTTTTGAATGGGTTAGGGTCTTATAGAATTTTATAAAGGGGTAGAATAAAAATTTGATGGATTTGGACCAAGTATGAGGGATGGTATAAACACTTCCTTCTTCCTTCTTCCTTTCTTCCATAACACTCTTTCCAATCTTTCAAGAACAATGTCTCGTTTTTCCGCCATCATTCAACTCGCCAAACTTGGATACACCCAAGATGACTTTGTCAAGATCTGCTCTTCCCTCATTGGACAGAAAGGAAGTGGTATCCAGACGCTCACCAAGATGTATCCAGGACTCTACATCCAGGTCTTCGACTCGCGTTGTGGTCCAGATTTCAAAAGTCCAGCTCGTGATTGCGATTCCATCAAGATCTCTGCCCGGTCATCCAACGATGTTAGCGATGTCGCCAAGGAAATTTCCCGGATCGCGCAAGCAACTATGGACGGCACTTTGAAGCGTGGACCAGAGATCACTGTTTCCTGTCCATTGGAAATGGTTGCGAAAGTCATTGGTCGGGGTGGTAATTGTCTCCGCAAGATCCAACAAACTGCTGGAGACAGTTGTCATATCTACTACAACCAAACGAATGGATTGTTTGAAATAAGTGCCACTAGCATTGGAGCTTGTTCTCGGGCCAAGATCTACATCGAAAGCGCCATCAAAAAACTCACCAACCCTCAACGTATTAAATTGGCAAAACGACCAGAATCACAGAGTTCTGTCTCAGGTTTTCGTTGTCTATCAGTGGATGATGATGAGGATGAGGAAGAGGATGAGGGACAACCTTTAACACCAGACGAGATGATGAGGCTTGGGCTCACTCCTTCCAAGGCTCTGGACTATCATGAGGTTATCAAGAACCAGCAAAAAGACAAGACATGTCAATATTGTCTCTACATGAAGGAAGATGAATTAATACAGAAAAAAACGAAATGTCTGATTTGTGACGAAGAATCCGAAGAAGACGAAGAAGACAAAGAAGAGAAACAACCTTTAACACCAGACGAGATGATGAGGCTTGGTCTCGCTCCTTCCAAGGCTCAACTAGCTGCTTGGTCTTTAACACCAGACGAGATGATGAGGCTTGGGCTCACTTCCAAGGCTCAACTAGCTGCTTTGTCAAAACCCCCACCTTCCATCAAATCTTCAGAGGGCGTGCTTGAATTGAATGGATCATCACTTAGCAGCCAATATCCTCAACGCAAACGAGGAAAAAAGTTGGGTGGAACAAACGCACGAGTGCACCTTTCAGCGCAGCGCCCAACTCACCCAAAGGAAAGCAGTGGGGATGACTGGTGGAATCGTGTCTAGATACAAACAGATTGGTGTGGTTTAAAAAAAAATATAGGGTTTACCCCTTTATAAAATCTGTTTTTAATAAAAAATTTGGAAATTCGTCAATACGTATTAACTATTAATTTAGAGTTGGGAACACTAAATTAAGAGTTGGGGACACTAAATTAAGAGTTAGGAACTCTTAATTTAAACAATATCTCCTCTAATTATATTTTTAGTTAGAGGTTTATTATATTTTATAGTTATTATTTTTTTGTTTCTATATACAGATAAATTTATAGGATTAGGAGAACGTTTTAAAAGTCCCTTAAAACTATCTTTTCCATCTGGATCTTCTAATGTTGTACCTATAGATTTATATCGTTTACCATTTATTTCTAATATAATATCTCCTATTTGAAGTTGTCGACTGTCACCAATACCAAAAACTTCAAGAGCTTCTGTAATTTCGTTATTATCAAAATGTTCTTTATTTATATCATTTATAATATTATAATTAACCGCTTGAACTATTATTTTATCCAAATGTAGAATAATATCTTTTTTTAATTCTAACATAATGGATATATTTTGTTCTACACCATTTCTTTTAATTTTAATACTATATTCAATTCCGTGCACACTGTTATATAATATTTTATTCCTAAATATAGCAGTATTAGTAATTTTTACACCATCAAATTCTAAAATAATATCCCCAATTTGAAGTTTGTTATAAGATGGTCCATATTCAAGTATTTGGACAACAGAGACCCCTTCCAACGTATCGTTCATAACTAATCCAGCATAGTTTTTTCTAAATAGTCCATATTGTATAATTTCATTAGTAGCTTTTAATACGATACTGGCAGGTATAGCGAAACCTAACCCAATCGCGTTTTCCACTATAAATGTATTTAATCCAATAATTTGACCAATACTATTAAATAATGGTCCGCCCGAATTCCCTGGATTAATAGCAGCATCGGTCTGTATATACACCATACCATTTTCATTCACATATCTATCAACCGAAGATATAATACCCTGGGTAATAGTTCCATCCAGACCATATGGACTACCTATAGCCATCGCAGAATTCCCTAAAAATATTTCTGGATCAGCTATTATATTTGGGATGTTATTTTGAATGGTATAATTTTTAACCTTTAATACTCCTATGTCTATATCACTACTAGTTCCTATAACGTCCACATCGTATAATATATCATTTGTCAATATTTTCACCATTTCGGCCCCAGTTATAACATGATTATTTGTTAATACATATATCGTATTATTATAATTATATATTATACCTGTGCCTAACCCTTGAATTGGTTTATTGTCTGGATCACGCATTATGCTTATAATAGTTACGATATTATCAATATTTTGTTTATAAATTTCGGAAGCATTTAAGTTTGTTGTAAGTGTTTTATTATATTTAGATAATAAATTTAATAGTATATTAATTTTTGTCATTTATATACTATAGAAATATATTTATTTAATTGCGGAATTTTAAATATAAAGATAATAATAATATATTTATATCTATATGAGATACACATCCTTAAATAATATAATTAATATTCAATATCTACAATCGGGTTTGCAATATATAAACCTCCCATCCAAACCAATTATAAAATCAGATAGAATTTCAAATAGAATTTCAAAATATATGAGGTTAGAGAATTTTTATAAAAATGGACTAAAAACATCTTAAATTACTCCTGCTCTTTTAATTGCTGATTTAGATTCCATTGTATCAAATAGCATATATTAATACTTATAATAATGCTTATTAATAATACTTTTATATACGCTTATATATACGCTTATATATACGCTTAAATATATAAATTATTATTATTATTTATACTATATGGATTTATTTAAAACATATGGTAGGGCTCTAATTGTATCTAATCCTACTTATAGTAGCACTTATACTATAAATAGAACTGATTTATATTTTTTGAATGATGTTGAATATAGTAGATTAAAAACTAAAAAAATTAGTTTTATAAGACATGCCAACAGTAAATGTAATTCGTATAAAGGGACTGTTAGTGAAAGGAGGGTTGATAAGGATTTATTAGATTCTCCCTTAACTGAATTGGGTAAAACTGAAGCATTACAATTAAAAAAAGAATTATGGGACAGCGATAAAATTGATTTAGTGGTATCTTCGTCATTAAGTAGAGCGATGGAAACCGCCGGGTTAGTATTTCCAGATAGAGACATTAAACTATTAAATATTTTGGCTGAAACAGTTGGTGGTTGGGGGGATGTGGGTTTATTGTATGAAGATAGATTATGTAGAAATTCAGATTTATCCACTATACGATGGGATAAATCTGATATGACTTATGGTGTAGGAGATAGTTGGCATACAAATAAATTATGGAATTTAATAGATGAAGGTGGGTTAAAAAATGCTAGACCCTATGAAAATATAGAATCCACAAATAATCGCATTCAATTATTTTGGAAATGGGTCGCCAATACAGAGGGCTATAACAGTATTGCTGTCGTTACACATTCAAAATTATTGGGTAGACCCACTAACGATTATGGAATTTTATTATCTAGAGCAAAATCCACAAATAAAGAATTTAAAAATTGTGAATTGGTGGAAACCAACTTTATTTAAATAATAATAATAATAGAGGGTAGTAATAATAGAGGGTAGTAATAATAGAGGGTAGTAATAATATTTACAATAAAAATTTGATAATGAATTATCTATATTATATAGATCATAAAATGACTCCAATGACTCTTTCTTGTATATCCCACGTAAAACGCACCCTGGACGGAACTGGTAAACGCCCACCACCTCCTCCACAAGCTGTTTTCTTTACTTTTGCTATAGACCGTTCGGGGTCAATGAGATCTTATGGTTCGTCGGTAGCAGAGCAAACATTCCAACTAATTGGAGAGCAACAGGATTCTGCTATGAAAACCGGTATTCCAACGTATATGACTCTTACCACTTTTGACGATATTAGTGAAGAAAAAATGTCCCAAGTAAAATTAGGATCACCCATCAGTCCAGATTCCGAACCAACAATGACAAATCTGCGGAAGTGGCTTACTCCCAGAAATTGCACACGTCTCATCGATACAGCAATTGAATGTGTTGATGATTTAGTTGCTTCGAGGAAAAACTATATTAAAAAGATGTCCACTGAAATTAGGGAACTTATTAATGATGATAGTGTAAAGATGATCTTCGCATTGTTTACTGATGGTTCGGATAATGCTTCTGATCATATTAACAAGGATCTTAATAAGAAGATTAGTGATTATCAGAATCAGAATGGGGTAGCAATATTTATGGCTGCCAATCAAGATGCTATTAATACTGGTGGTGATTTTGGATTTTCACCCGATAGATCACTTAGTGTTGGAAATTGTAGTCGCACAGCTAGTTCGGCGCTACGACACACCACCCAACTTATAACATCGGCAGGTTCTGGTGAACGTGATGTTTCGTATACTATGGCAATGAGGGAGGAATCGCAGGAAGCAACATACTTGGATAATAATAATCCTGTAAATGTCTGTGGAGTTCCAACACGACTTTAAAATTAAAATAATATTAGAATAATTTATTAATATTATTATTATTATTTTTAATATTATTATTATTATTATTTTTAATATAAAAAATAATAATATAAAGGTAATTAATTTATATTTTTATATATAGTATAATGCAACCTACAACAGTTATAAAAAATACCCCTAAAGAACCTATAGCAAAACCAACTATAAAATTAGTACTAAAACCTATCATAATAGATGAAGCACAATGGTTAACTGGTTGTTAAAATAAAAATTTGATTACAAAAACGGTTTATTAATTATGGTATAATGTCTCATATCAATCAAACTACAACCCGATCAGCAGGAAAACGGACTATCCGTCCTCCTCTTCTTTTTAGCAGCCAATTGGAATTTATTCCCACTAAATTTGGTATTTCCAAAGAACCAATTGTAAATGATAGTTGGGGTGAGGATGAGGATGAGGATGAGGATGAGGATGAGGAAGAGGAAGAGGAGGGAAAGGAAACAATTGTAAATGATGTGTCCAATGAAGACACCCGGGGTGGTCTCTCTTGCGGTCTCTTTTGTGGTAGCTCTTGTGATCTCTCTTGCGGTTGCTCTTGTGATCTCTCTTCTGGTCTACACAAGCATCTCTACAATTATGATGATGATGACAATGGTCTATGCAGTCTAACAGATGAAGAGCGTATGGTCGTTAACACTCTAGCTTCTATGAAAACCCCGGCTATTGATAGTGATACAGTACTTTATCAAAAACAACTTTGGAAACACGGAAAGGTCTGTGGAGAATGTGGAGAACTTTCACTTGGTTGTGAAGAAGACCAATCAGATATGCAATGGTATTGTCAACCTTGTTGGAAAAAATGGACTGATAACCATCTATCGTATGTGGATGGGATTGTCGAATTCCACGAGATAAAGATTGATCCAGAAATTATTGATAGTTGGTATCCAACCACAACAGATACTATTGTATACGCTACCAAAATAGATTATGATCCATCACTGTCTAGTTCAAAAGACCTTATTTATGGTTCTCGGTATGGTCTCTCCTACACGGAAGGTGAATCAGATGAATACGCCATTGTATACTCTGCTTATGAGAGTGATTCTGGATATATGACCGATCCAGTGTATCTAATCCTATCCACTGGAACCATTTATCCAATTGAAGGCAGTCAAAATTCAAACAGTCCCGACTATAATCCAATCATTGATGAAGTGGTACATAATCTAACAAGATCACTTACTAAAAATCTTTACGATTAAACTTAAATAATAGTAAACTGAAATAATTAGGAAAACAAATTATATTTTTTTCCTAATATATTAATCTAAATTTATATAGATTTCGTTCTAAATTTATATAGATTTCGTTCTAAATTCATATAGATTGTAAATTTATATAGATTACACTAAATTCATATAGATTGGTTGTAATTCATATAGATTGTAAATTTATATAGATTACACTAAATTCATATAGATTGGTTGTAATTAATATAGATTGGGAAAAAAAATTGATTGATATATAAAACTTATATCAAGAGTATATAACCATAAAAATGCCTTTCACACGATCACAAAAATCACAAATGGGACCTTCCTCGTCCAACACTGATTCTAGAACAAGTTCTGATACAAGTTCTGGAACAATTTCTGAAACAACTTCTGTAACAAGTTCTGTAGAACCAGAAACAAAGGACCTGTTTCATGTTGAACAATGGGAATTTGAGGGAATTGCTTACCTATTGGACGGCGATTCCTTTGTTTATGATATCTTTACACGAGAAAATATTGGATACTTTGATGGCGTTAAAATTCTTTCAGTAGAAGAAGATGGTGTATGGGTTGAAGATAAGACGAAATGTATCACTATTAAGGAGGAACGGGTAACAGAATATAGCGAAACCGAACTTCTTAAAATACGTATTAAACAATTGGAAACCAATCTTAATAATCAAAAAACACAGGAAGTAATTAATACAAAAGTTCTAGAAAAAACAATTGAACATCAGAAAAACATTGCCCAAAATCTGACAAATAAATATGATAAAGCCTATACAATTTTGATTGATAAGTTTTATATGTTGCAAGTAGAATATAAATCATTGAAAGATCTAATGGAACACTCCCATAAAACCACTGCCACTGTTTTGGAAAACAGTGGGGCTTTTGACCCAGATACCTCAGCAGAAGTTGACACCGCTTGGGAAGAAGTAGATGACACTCTTTGGGAAGTAGAAGTTAAGAGAAAGGAAAATGTCATCCGTCGTAAAGATGCTAAAGCAACCCGTCTTATTACCATCATTCGCGAAAAGAATCTTGAATTGACCAATCTTCAAAATAGTATCACACAATCCACCCTCTATTCTCAAATGCTTTCATCCAATATGAAGATCGTTTCAGATGAAAATATGGCTTGGAGAAATTATTATACTAATTCATATTATACTACTCCTAATACACAAGGTGTTGCTCATAATACACAAGGTGTTGCTCCGAATACACAAGGTGTTGCTCCGAATACACAAGGTGTTACCCATAATAGGACCAATGATGAATGATTATACTTTCCCTTAAAGGAACAACATTATAGATAATTAAATTTAATTTAGTTTAGTTTAATTTAATTATTATTTATAGTGGCTGAAGCATGGCGAATTAAATTATCTTTTTTTTTTGGTTCATAGTTGTATAACTCGGATAAACTATAATCATCCATATAAAATATAAACAATGAAACCAATGAAAGTAATATACCATTTCTTAATGTAGGACTAACATATATATTTATTATAAAGTTTATTCCCTGAAACCACATAGCTGTGGCGATCGCAACTATTATAATGTATAGATTTGGATTTGTTTTTTTGAGTATATGAAGCATTATACTATAGTAAAATAAAATAATTTTAATTTATAATAAAGTCTAAATCATATAGACAGAAAAACTATCTAAATTAAGTGGTTTAGTAATATAACGGTGTTCCAGCAGAATCTCCTTTCCCTTATATAATCCCTTATATAGATTTTTACTAAAATATATACCCTATTATTTACCAATAATACCACACCCTAATTCTCCTATTATTAATGTGTTTCAATGTGTTTTTTATTAACTTATAGTTCATTTTCATATAAACCCACACATTAATAGTTTATAAATAGGATATTAGTTAAATAAAATAGGGTAAATTTTTTCTAAATGTTTGTACAATAGTCCATTATCACATATAGGAAATCGTCTGTTGTATTTATCATATTGGTATTGTTGGCATTTTATATAATTAGTCTCTTTAATAATTAGTTCTTGTTGACCATTGGAATCTTTTATACGAACTGGGATATTCTGGGGGTTAAAATAGTAGTCGTAACAAGGTTCATAACTTGGAAATATAGTGTTTATATCTATTGTTATTATTTTAGAAAGATCATTATTAAATCGATAAGTAATCGAACTTCCATCATACTTTATAATATCATAATGACTAAACATTTATATTTTATATTTTATATTTTATATTTATATTTTCAAATTTATTTAGAGGTTGAAGAAGAACTAAAGAAAAACTATTTGGGAAAACTTTTTCTGAAAATAGTTTTTCCAAATAGTAATTCCCCCCCCCCCAGGAGAATAAAAACAGTGTTATTAATAGTTAATTTAATAAAAAATGTTAATAATATATTAAAAAATTAATAGAAAACTATAGAGGTTTCAGGATGTCAACTTGTAAAATTAATAAGAGGAGGTTAAATCTATTAATTTAATAAATTATTTAAAAATAAAACATAAACCTATTATAACAGAATGTTTTATTGTGAACGATGTGGCTATTCCTCCATATACAAAGGTAATATTAAAAACCATTTAAATAGGAGGATAATTTGTAAAGCGTTGGTAAAAGATATAGGTATTGTAGAACTAAAAGAAATTATTAATAAAAAGAATAAATTAATAAAAAATGACTCCAAAATGACTCCGATTGAACCCAAAATGAACCCGATTGAACCCAAAATGAACCCGATTGAACCCAAATTGAACCCAAATGAACCCAAATTGAACCCGATTGAACCCAAATTGAACCCGATTGAACCCAAATTGAACCCGATTGAACCCAAATTGAAAAATCATATTTGTAAAATTTGTAATAAGGCTTATTCAACAAATTCGCATATGAATCGACATATGAAAAATTGTAAAAAACAGATAATAGTTTCTAATAATAAAAATGAGGATAATCTGTTAAAATACATAACACTTATAGAGCAGGAAAAATCGGTTATAGAGCAGGAAAAATCTGTAATAGAGAAAGAAAAATCGGTTATAGAGAAAGAAAATAAACTAATTAAAAAAGAAAAACAAGTACTTCGGAAAGAGATCGAGAAGTTAATAGACAAAGTGGGTGGAGATACAACTATTAACCAACAGAACAATATATATATAAACAATTATGGAAATGAGAATGTAGAGTATTTAACAAAAGCGTACTTAGATAATTTACTAAAGATACCTTACAGTTCTGTTTTAAATTTAATAAAAGACACATATTTTAATCCCGATCATCCAGAGAACCATAATGTAAAAATACCAAGCAGAAAAGAGAAATATGCCATAGTGTATACGGAAGGAGAATGGTTGTTTAGGCGGAAAAGAGACTTTATTTCTAATATAGTAGACAAGAGTTATAACATGATTGATTGTCATTTTGAAGATAATATGATGTCCCTAACAGACATTAAAAAACATAATTTTATAGAATTCAGGACAGACTACTGTGAAAATGATAATGTAAAAAAGGATATAGAGGAAGAGGTGGAAGTGCATATATTAAACAGTTAAGGTTGAAGAAAAAACTATTTGGGAAAACTTTTTCTGAAAATAGTTTTTCCAAATAGTAATTCCCCCCCCCCCGGGATAATAAAAAAAGTGTTATTAATAGTTAATTTAATAAAAAAATGTTAATAATCTATTAAAAAATTAATAGAAAACTATAGAGGTTTCAGGATGACAACTTGTAAAATTAATAAGAGGAGATTAAATCTATTAATTTAATAAATTATTTAAAAATAAAACATAAACCTATTATAACAGAATGTTTTATTGTGAACGATGTGGCTATTCCTCCATATACAAAGGTAATATTAAAAACCATTTAAATAGGAGGATAATTTGTAAAGCGGTGGTAAAAGATATAGGTATTGTAGAACTAAAAGAAAATATTAATAAAAAGAATAAATTAATAAAAAATGACTCCAAAATGACTCCGATTGAACCCAATTTGAACCCAAATGAACCCAATTTGAACCCGATTGAACCCAAATTGAACCCAAATGAACCCAATTTGAACTCAATTGAACCCAAATTGAACCCGATTGAACCCAAATTGAACCCGATTGAACCCAAATTGAACCATTCAGAATGTAAATATTTATGTAATAATTGTAAAAAGCCCTTTTCAACAAGTTCAAATAAATCAAGACATATGAAAAATTGTAAAAAACAGATAATAGTTTCTAATAATAAAAATGAGGATAATCTTTTAAAATACATAACACTTATAGAGAAAGAAAATAAACTAATTAAAAAAGAAAACCAAGTTCTCCGGAAAGAGGTAGAGAAGTTAATAGACAAAGTGGGTGGAAATACAACTATTAATAATAATCAACAGAACAATATATATATAAACAATTATGGAAATGAGAATGTTGAGTATTTAATAAAAGCGTGCTTAGATAATTTACTAAAGATACCTCACAGTTCAGTTTTAAATTTAATAAAAGATACATACTTTAATCTAGATCATCCTGAGAACCATAATATAAAAATACCAAGCAGAAAAGAGAAATATGCGATAGTGTATACGGAAGGGGATACGCGGAATAAAGACTTTATTTCTAATATAGTAGACAAGAGTTATAACATGATTGATTGCCATTTTGAAGATAATATGATGTCCCTAACAGACATTAAAAAACATAATTTTATAGAATTCAGGACAGACTACTGTGAAAATGATAATGTAAAAAAAGATATAGAGGAAGAGGTGGAAGTGCACATATTAAACAGTTAAGGTTGAAGAAAAAACTATTTGGGAAAACTATTTCTGAAATAGTTTTTCCAAAAAGTAATTCCCCCCCGGGAGAATAAAAATATTAAAAAAAAAGTAATAAAGTAATAATTTAAGGTAAATATTAAAAATAAAGTAATAAAAAAAGAGTATCAATAATGATGATTTTAAAAAAAAGTAATAATTATTACTTTTTTTTAAATTATTAAATTTAATAATGTAATAATTTAAAGATTAAAATGTATACTTATATAAATGCCAATGTATACTTGCCCAAGGTGTGGTTATAATTCTCATATAAAAACATATTTACGTAAACATTTTCTAAGGAAGAAGTCTTGTAAAATAACAAGGGCTGACATTTCAATAGAAGAGTGTTTTTTAGGAGTATTGGAGGAGAAATTTGAAAAAAGAAATATTGAACCCAAATTGAACCCAAATGAACCCAAATTGAACCCGATTGACTCTAAAATGACTCCGATTGACTCTAAAATGACTCCGATTGACTCTAAAATGACTCCGATTGACTCTAAAATGACTCCGATTGACTCTAAAATGACTCCGATTGACTCCCATTTGAATTATTTATGTAAATTTTGTAAAAAAGGCTATTCTAAAAATAGTAATTTACATAGACATATGAAAAATTGTAAAAAACAGATAATAGTTTCTAATAATAAAAATGAGGATAATCTTTTAAAATACATAACACTTATAGAACAGGAGAAATCGGTTATAGAAAAAGAAAATAAACTAATTAAAAAAGAAAACCAAGTACTCCAGAAAGAGATAGAGAAGTTAATAGACAAAGTGGGTGGAAATACAACTATTAATAATAATCAACAGAACAATATATATATAAACAATTATGGAAATGAGAATGTAGAGTATTTAATAAAAGCGTGCTTAGATAATTTACTAAAGATACCTCACAGTTCAGTTTTAAATTTAATAAAAGATACATGCTTTAATCCAGAGAACCATAATATAAAAATACCAAGTAGAAAAGAGAAATATGCTATAGAGTATATGGAAGGGGAAGGGGAAAAAGACTTTATTTCTAATATAGTAGACAAAAACTATAACATGGTTGATTGCCATTTTGAAGATAATATGATGACTCTAACAGACATTAAAAAACATAATTTTATAGAATTCTGGACAGACTACAGTGAAAATGAGAATATAAAAAAGGATATTGAGGAAGAGCACATATTAAACAGTTAGGGTTGAATAAAGGGATTTATAAAATAAAAAAGTATTAAATTTAATAAGTATTATAAAGACCGAATATGTATCAATAGAAGAGTGTTTTTATTAGGATTGAAGTAGATTTATAAAGAACCTGATTGAATCTAAAATTATATAGGAAATTGGTAAAAATAAAATTATATAGGAATTGATTTCTTTACCAATTCCTATATAATTTTAGTTTTAAAAAAGGTGAGCTATTAGTGTTTACACGCGCTTCATTGCGTGAAAATAGTGCGACAGGGTCTCTATGTAATTTTCCAGAGTCAGGTTTTTAGCCCATCGCGTTTCTGCCTTCCCATCTTGAGGTTGACCTTCTGGGTGGTATTTTGCGTCTGTTGCACATCGGTGGTAACCACATAGTTCTGGTTTCAATACATCCAGGACTGCTTGGTATTGGGACACTCGTTTGATAGATTCGTCCTCCCATAGTGTGGCAATCGTTATTCCGCCATTGGGGTGGATTTCAATCCACCCTTCTTCTGGCTTTAACCCACCACGTCTCCAAAGTTGGGGCTCTCTGTTGGTAAGGAACATTGTGGTAGGCTTCGACCCTTCGCTTGAACGTCGAACAACGCACCGTGCATTGATTGATGGATGAGAGTTTGCAATTTCGGCACGAACCATCGATTCAAAAGAAGACATTGTGGATTGATTGGGTTGGTTGGATTGGTTGGGCAATAGATGTAAGTTAGGCGAAATTAGATTGGATCTAAGGTCAGATGTACCATTCATATCTATGTGGTCCAACAATCAATTTTTTTTTTACCACTTTATGGAATTGTTATTGGATTATTATTTCTATAAAAGGGATAAATACCACTTTTATAAATATTTAAATTTTATAGAAATTAAATTAAATATATATATAAATAGTATAATGATTCAGAAAATAATACATCAGATGTTTTTGGGAGAGACTGGGGAAAAGATAAAGGATTTTCCATTATATTTACATAACAGTAAAAAGTGGCGTAATTGGGCGAATAAAAACGGTTATATATATAAATTTTATACAGCCAAGGATATAGAACCTTATTTAGACGCTGATGTTAAAAAGTTTTATAATGGATTAAGATATAAATGGCAACGAATCGATTTTAGTAGGTATTTGGTGTTAAACCGCGATGGGGGGATTTATATAGATTTAGATATAGCCCCAACAAAATATGGCGAACAGCATTTTAATAATTATGTTGAGAACAATAACTATTTATTAAATAAATGGTATAATGGGAAAAATGGGAAATGGGAATTAAACAATGCTTTAATGGGATTTCCTAAAGGAACATTGGGTGGATTAATAAATTATTCTATTAGTGAAACACACGCAAAAGCCGATCTAGAAATATATAAAAAATGGAAAGTAAGATTTATGTTACATACTACAGGGGTTAGAATGTTTAAGAGATGGTGTAAGATGAATAAATTAACATATAGTGAGGATATACATAAGTATGTGAAAGATCATTGTACCGCAAGTTGGTTAAATAATTTTAAATAAATTGAAAGTATCCTCTTTCCTTTAAAAAAACCCTTTTATAGGATTTTTTAAAGGAAAGAGGGATCCCATAAAGCCCTACAAAAAATTTGATGGTTTAGTCCATTACCGAGATTTGGGTATATCTGCTCTTCATTTTCGAATTAAATCTCAAACATGTCTTCCCCACAAGTTCAAACCAATGCTGTGGAGCTTCCAGAACAGGACGAGGAGATTGGGTGCAATCAATGCTACGCCTGCGTTACTGGGGGTTCATCCCCTTGCCAGACCGTGAAAGAGACCAGCACTTTCCCAACGGATGAGCGGATTAAAGAGTGTGTGGTCCTTACCGTGTCTAAAACCCCCTTTCCATGTTTCTCCCCCACAACACTGGATTCAATTCGCTCCCAAGCAGAAGTCGACCTAGGAGTCAATCTTTACCACAAAATTGACCTGATTAAAAGCACGATAGAGGATGTTTGGGGACTTCCACAGGGCGTTTAAGCTCCCTCACTTAACTAGTTCCCAGTAGACAACCTATTCCCTTTTAAAAAAAAAAATATAGTGTTTACCCCTTTATAAAAATGATTGTTAACAGCCAGGCATATTAATTTAGTGAATTAATGTGATATAGGAATTATTCTATACATAAAACCGAACTATTATTAGAATACACTACGAATGTCTTTGTTCCAAAAGAATAGTATTATAAATGGTGGTTATATGGATTCTAAGAATATAGAATCCCGGTAGTAATCCCGATTCCCTTTTATAACGGAAGGAGGATTCCATAAAGCCCTACAAAAAATTTGATGATTTTGTCCATTACCGAGATTTAGGTATATCAGCCCTTCATTTCGAATTAAATCTCAAACATGTCTTCCCCAAAAGTTCAAACCAATGCTGTGGTGCTTCCAGAAAAGGACGAGGGGATTAGGAGCAATGAATGCTACGATAAAGTTACACATAACAGGAGCGAACCTCGTAAGCGGATTTCTGCGTTCGATGGTACAGCCAAGTACTTATGGAACCTGTACTATAAGATGCCGTTCGTCGCTCCCAGGCCCCCAAAACTAGACATCGGCACCTCCCCAACGGATGAGCAGATTAAAGAGTGGGTGGTCTTTACCATGTCTACAAACCCCTTTCCATGTTTGTCCACCGCGACACTGGATTCACTTCTCTCCCTTGCGGAAGTCGAACTGGGACTCAATCTTTGCCACAAAACTGAGCTGGTTAAAAGCTCGATAGAGAGTTATTGGGGACTTAAACCGGGCATTTTCCCTTTTCCAGAGCCGTCAACAGCTCCACCCGAAGAACAATCACCCAAGCCAAACTACCTCTTTGCTGCCCTTAACCTGTGGAGGTGACCAAACGAGACAACCTATAAAAAAATATAGTCTTTACCCCTTTATAAAAATGATTGTTAACACCCAGGCATATTAATTTAATGAATTAATGTGATATAGGAATTATTCTATACATAAAACCGAACTATTATTAGAATACACTACGAATGTCTTTGTCCCGTTCCAAAAGAATAGTATTATAAATGGTGGTTATATGGATTCCTTTATAAAGGAAGGAGGATTCCATAAAGCCCTACAAAAAATTTGATGGTTTGCCTATTTGCCAGATTTCGGTATATCTTCGAATTAAATCTCAAACATGTCTTCCACATTATCTGTTCCATTTTGCGTGCCATTCACAGGAGACCACGTGTCAATTATGAATGGGGGAAGCGGAAGGTGCATCAAAACGCTCGCTGTAAAATTCGGTGTGACTATAAGCGTGATAGATCAGGTTCCAGCACTTCCATACTTTCTGATTCGCCAGGTAGCAGAAGGGGATGAATTGTCGGTATTGTTCGCGGCGCTCAAAGTCCATGCCCTTCTTAGTGTGAACAACGAGAAGGGGTTCGGTTGGAGGTACAAAAATGGATGTTGTTCCTGCCCCATCCACCGAAAGTTAGGGCGTGTCGACGAAAGCATAAAAGACTGGAGGGTAAAGCTGAATAAGATGTACTATGATTGGAGACAACTTGATATAAAAAACCGAACCATTAGGGAGTTGATAAGTTTGAAACTCATTCACGATGATCTGGGATTGTGTGATTGGTGGAAAGTTGCGAAGGAGGACGGTGGTTGTCTTAAAAGTGAGGGATGTAACAACACCTTTCCTTTCCTTTCCTTTCCTTTCCTTTCCATAGGATGAGCTGATTTGGTAATGTTAGTGTCTCCAATCAAAAAGCACTTTCACAACCCAATAGAAGATATAGTTAGCACCTTCTTTTAATAAAAAAAATATTATGTTTACCCCTTTATATAGAATCCAATTGGGAAAAATCCGAATATATAAAGAAAACAGAATGATGTTAGGCTCTAAAGCATATAGTGGTTAATAACCATAATTAAGTTACAACTATTGGCTATAATGTGGGTATTGCATCGTTGGTATTACATCGGTTTTATTGCAACGGTTCTAAAAATAATAATATTTTGATATAGTAATATGAAAATAAAAGAGAAAATATTAAATAGTAAAATTTTGAATAATAGTAAAATGTTGACTAATAATAAGTTATTGGGTTTATTTCTATTAGAGAGAGGCACACAATTTAGACAAAATGGGAAAATAAGTCTATATAAATCAATACCTATAGGGATTGGATTGGGTTATAAGGATCTTATATATAGATTGGGTTATTTTGCTCGTAAGATTGTGCCAATGGTAGTTCAATATAAAAAAGAAGACAAGAAGCAGGATAAGAAAGGAATAGCACGAGAATCTCGGAATTATGAAAAATTAGATGATAAACATTCAAAAAATATATTTGACCTCTGTAATAATTTGGGAGGGGTGTATATAAAGATCGGGCAGGTTTTTGGTAGTCGGAATGATATATTTCCAAGCATTTACCAAGAACGATTAGAGCCTTTATTGGAGAATGCTAAAGGTGTATCACACAATAAGGTAGAGGGAAAATTAAACTATTTAGTAAAGAGGTTGGATTATTTGGATAAAACCCCAATAGGAATAGCGTCATTGGGACAGGTTTATAAGGGTAGTTATTTAGGAGATACGATAGTTGTAAAAGTATTAAAACCCCACGTAGCACGGGATACAAAGGCGGATTTATTAGTAACGAATTTTGTATTAAAATACACAATGAAGGGGTTAACTGGGATAATGAAGGATTTTTCGGAGATAACTTTAAAAGAATTTAATTATTTGGATGAGGCGGATGTAACAATTGAGTTGGGGAAAAAGATAACACTGGAGAATGTTTATTTTCCAAAAGTGTACAGGGATTTAAGCACCAAAGATACATTAGTATTGGAATACATAGAGGGTGTGTCTTTATTAAAGTATATGAAATCGGGTAGTACAGAGAATATAAGTTTTTCTATAAATAAAGTAGTTGAGATAATGTATTGGCAGATATTTAAATTAGGATTATTTAATTCGGATCCACATCCTGGGAATTTTTTTATAAAAGAAACGGATGGATTACCAATAATAGTACCATTAGATTTTGGTCAGATGGGTAGATTAAGTGTTTTAGGTATAGCTAATTTAACTAAATTATTATATGCTTTAAAAAGTGGAAATACTGTGCAGATATTGGATATAGTGGATAAAATGGGGTTTAAGTCGGATAATAATGGTGTGAATATAGATCAGTTAAAACTGAGATATATTAATTGTATGTTTAATGATTATATGAAAGAGGATATGGTTACATTTAATAAGATAACTAAGGATATTGCGTGGAATACTATACCAATAGAATATATGTTGGTAAATAAAGCATTTATAACATTAAGTGGTTTACTATCATTATGTAAAGTGGATATAAAATTAATAGATTTATTTATATTACGTTTAAATATAGAAAATAATATAATTGCTAATACGTATGTCTAATTTCCAATTTCCAATTGCCAATTTCCAATTTAAAAGTATAATAGTTAAAGATAGTATCTATATAAAGATAATTTGACCCAATATAATTGATAAGGCGTGAGATCAAATAATTGATAGATTATACACATATTAATAAAAAATTTGATTGAGTTCAAATACAAATTAATAATAATGTGTAAATCAGAGTTACACAAATCAGAGTTACACAAATCAGAAGTTTTCTAACAGCAAACATAAATTCAATAAGAGATTTACGAAAACTGAAAAACACAGCATCGTTGGCGGAGTGGTCTAACGCGATGGACTTAAGACCCATTCTCTTCGGAGGCGCAGGTTCGAACCCTGCACGATGTATTATTATACTATATGTATAAAAGGCGAAACTCATAATCCTCGACGGAATATGAGTCTGTTGGGGTTGGTCGCCCTACATTGATGAGCCAGACCAAAATGATTAGACACAGCAAACGAATAAAATTTATTATAAAGGGTATGTGACTTAATTGACACATAGCCTGACTATATGGAAAGACATTATTGACTATATGGAAAGACATATTGACTATCGTGAAAGACGAGATCTCTAATCAGAAACTCCAGCCCCCTTGGCCAAATGGCTAAGGCGTCCGCCTTCTAAGTGGAAGATTGTGGGTTCGATCCCCACAGGGGGTTTTATACGGTAGCTCTTATGGCAAAGTTGGTTAATGCGCCATGCTTATAACGTGGAGATCATGGGTTCGATCCCCATTAGGAGCACGTATCACCTTTTAGAAAGTAGTACAGGTTAAACTTTCAATATTTTGCTTTGTTAGCTCAGTTGGTAGAGCATCAGACTTTTAATCTGAGGGTCGCGGGTTCGAGCCCCGCACGAGGCTTTAGTCGTTGAGTCAGACTTAAAATGACATTCATTAGCCCTGGTAGCTCAATCGGAAGAGCAATCGACTGTTAATCGATAGGTAGAGAGATCGAAACTCTCCCGGGGCTTCCCAAGTTTTCTTACAGCGACAAAAAATTTCTTATTATTGAAAAAAAAAGAAAACTGAAAAACACAGCATCGTTGGCGGAGTGGTCTAACGCGATGGACTTAAGACCCATTCTCTTCGGAGGCGCAGGTTCGAACCCTGCACGATGTAACATTGGCTTCGGTCAATTAAGGCTCTCTGGTCTAGTGGTTATGATTGATGCCTTCCAAGCATTAGACCCGGGTTCGATTCCCGGGAGAGTCACGAATATGGGGTAAAACCTATATTCATTAAGCAGGGTGGCGCAGTGGTAGCGTGTTGGGCCCATAACCCAAAGGTCGTAGGATCGAACCCTATTCCTGCTATAGTCGTTGGGTCAGACTTAAAATGACATACATTAGCCCTGGTAGCTCAATCGGAAGAGCAATCGACTGTTAATCGATAGGTAGAGAGATCGAAACTCTCCCGGGGCTTTATAATGACGAAACTTTATTTTTTCTTTTATTTTATTTCCTATTAATCATAGATTATAAAGAAAGAATAAAGTCTATAGGGGCTGGTCTCCCTATACTGAAGAGTCGGACCAAAGACCAGATGGCCGAGAGGTTAAGGCGATGGACTGCTAATCCATTGGGCTCTGCCCGCGCAGGTTCGAATCCTGCTTTGGTCTTTTTTTGTCCTGATAGTGTAGTGGTTATCACGTTTGCTTTACACGCAAAAGGTCATGGGTTCAAATCCCATTTGGGACTTATTTAAGAATACTATAGTATTCTGCAACATTATTATTTACTATAAGTAATTTTATTATTTACTATAAGTAACCTTATTACTCGCGGTAGCTCAGTTGGTAGAGCGGGGGATTGTAGTTGTTAATACTAACTTAATTGTTAGTTTAAATCTCCCTAGGTCGCTGGTTCAAATCCAGTCCGCGAGATACATTATTTCCTCACAGCAAAACACATTTTTAATAGGAAATAGCAATAGGTTTAACGAATAGAACAAATATAATGGACAATTTTAATAGATATAATGGACAATTTTAATAAAGGATGGAGGTTTACATTACAGCAGATATTATATAACAATAAGGGTTATATTATCTTAGTTCATACCAATTGTATGAATCTTGTTTATATATAAATGCCCTTATAGCTCAGGGGCAGAGCGACAGTCTTGTAAACTGTAGGTCGCAAGTTCAAATCTTGCTAAGGGCTTCTTTATAAATTTTAAAAACAAACAAGTTTTTGTTTTTAACATTAAATAATAAATAGATTTCTATAATAATAAATAGATTTCTATAATAATAAATAGATTTCTATAATAATAAATAGATTTCTATAATAATAAATAGATTTCTATAATAATAAATAGATTTCTATAATAATAAATATAAAAATTTGATAGTTCGGAATTGGATTATGCGGTTGGCATCATATGAAATGTTAAACGTTAATCGCGATATTAATGATCCATTCTACCGATACAAAATGCCAGGGTTCGAAGTTAAAATAGAAGGGCGAGGAAATGGTATAAAAACATTGATCCTAAATTTAGGATTGGTGGGGAAAGCATTGGATCGTCCACCAGATTTGTTATGTAAATATTTAGGTATTGAACTTGGGGCAGGGACTATTATAAATGATGTTGAAGGAAAATACATTATTAATGGAGAGTTTGAAGTTGGTCGGTTACAAGTTTTGTTAGATGGATTTATTAAGAAGTTTGTGTTGTGTGGGGGATGTGGTAACCCAGAAACCAAATTTAGGATCACGTCGAAGAAACTAATTGAATCCAAATGTATTGCTTGTGGTTACATATGTTTTATCCCAATGGTACATAAACTAACGACATATATGGTTAATAAAGGTGGTACTAAGTTAACAAGGGTTGAACGTAGGGCATTGAAACAAGCCAAAACAGATTCTAAGCAAGAAGGAAGCCGAACAGGTAGAAAAATGGATGAGGGGAATCAATCCAATGTAGACCAGGGAGCCTGTGGAAAAGTGGGTGAGGATGACGCAGTGGGTGAGGATGATAATGGGGATGAGGATGAGGAAGAGGAAGAGGAAGAGTGGAGTGTAGATGTTAGTGATGAAGCAATACAATTACGAACTAAAGAACTTGGGACGGGTGTGGCCCATTTAACGATGACAGATGATCTAGATAAATCAATGAGTGAACGGCTTGGAATATTCCACACATTTGTTAAAAAACGCCTATCATCCAAAGAAATTATTGGAGAAGCGCTTCGTTTAGAATGTTCTGATAAATGTGTTATGATTTTGGTTCAAGAATTGTGGAGCACCGCAGATGATGTTGTAGAAAAGATGGCGAAATACCAAGGACTTTTTCAACGTTTCACTCTAGGAAAACCCAAGGCACAAATGTATATTTTACAATCCATTGAAAAACTGATTGAATTGGATCCAAGCAAGTTAAACAAGGTCCCACATTATTTGAAACAGTTGTATGATCTGGATTTAGTGGATGAGGACATTTTCATTGAGTGGGGTTTAAATCCTGGAAAAAACATTTCAAATGAACTATCCAGCAATATACAACGGGTAAGTAATGGTTTTTTACATTGGTTAAAGAATGCTGAGGAGGAAGACTCCAGTGAAGATGAGACTGTAACATTCAATAAATTAGGGCAAGTATTAGAACCAGTGCAATTAGAAGAGTTAGTATCAGATGATGATTTCAATATAGACGATCTGTAATATAGACGATCTGTAATATAGACGATCTGTAATATAGACGATCTGTAATATAGACGATCTGTAATAGATTAATATATATTAAAACCAATTATTATTAAAAAAAAGGTTTATATAAAAGGGTAAATCTATTATTTTTTTTAAATCACTGTTTTTGTTAACAAGACATCCATTTGGTCCAATGTTTAATAACCGCCGTCACCAAGACATCCATTTGGTCCAATGTGAGCAAGTTGTCCTTCATTGCCAAGGATACATCCAGAACTTGTCGTTTCTCTTCCGTCTTCTCCTATCACTTCTTTGGTCAGACAGACACAATGGGCAAGCCCCCCAATGTCCATCTGGGTCCCGGCCTTCCAAGTATACTTGTCGACAGCACGCACAGGATTGTCCACATTGTCCACCAATCGCCAACCAATGGTGCTCCTTTGTCCATTTAGTTGAATGGGGGAGTGCTGGAAGATGTGGCGGGGGCCTCCATTCTTGCGATTCAGCTTTCTGTTCTTGCGATTCACCCCCCTGTCCAACCATTAAAACAGCCCCCTGTTCAACCACTAAATCAATCTGCGTCTTCTTAAGCAAAGCCAGGGTTCTAGTTTGAGATCGAGTTTGAACCATTGTTGTATGTGCAAGTATACCCCATCTAGAATATAGCCAAGTCCATCAAATTTTTATACCCCTTTATAGATTTTTACTTCGCCTCAAAAAAAAAGTTTTATATAAAAGGGTAAATCTATTATTTTTTTTTCAAATCGCTGGTGCTTTTGTTAACAAGACATCCATTTGGTCCAATGTTTAATAACCGCCGTCACCAAGACATCCATTTGGACCAATGTGAGCAAGTTGTCCTTCATTACCAAGGATACACCCAGAACATGTCGTTTCCCATCCGTCTTCTTCTATCACCACTGGAAAGGGCAGACACAATGGACAAGCCCCCCAATGTCCATCTGGATCCCTACCTTCCAAGTATGCTTGAGCACGACAGCACGCACAAGATTGTCCACATTGTCCACCAATCGCCAACCAATGGTGGTCCTTTGTCCATTTTGTTGAATGGGGGAGTGCTGGAAGATGTGGTGGGGGCTTCCATTCTTGCGATTCAGCTTTCTGTTCTTGCGATTCAGCTTCCTGTTCAACCACCAAATCAATCTGCGTCTTAAGCAAAGCCAGGGTTCTAGTTTGAGATCGAGTTTGAACAATTGTTGTATGTGCAAGTATACCCCATCTAGAATATAGCCAAGTCCATCAAATTTTTTATTCCCCTTTATAGATTTTTATGATCATACAAAAAAAAGGTTTTATATAAAAGGGTAAATCTATTTTTTTTAAAGGATTCGAAGGATTTAGTTACAAAGAGACGGGTCCAAAAGACGGGCCTTGTCCAAATTAAGAGAATAGATTTGATCCCGGAGAACGATCGCTTGTTCAAAGTCCAATCGCTGGACAGCAGCATTCATTTCTTTCCAAAGACTGGCATTTTTTAATTGTTTGTTCACTACTCCCAACAATCTGGCTGCCTCTTTCTTGATTGTGGATTCATACTGTGCCTTTTTTGCAAAAGCGATGGTTCTAGTTTGAGATCGAGTTCGAGCCATTATTGTATGTGGAAGTATGCCCCATCTAGAATATAGCCAAGTCCATCAAATTTTTGTATACCCCTTTATAGATTTTGTCTATCACATAAAAAAATCTATAAAAGGATAAATCCATAAAGGATAAATCTATAAAGGATAAATCCATAAAGGATAAATCCCAAATATATTATTTTTAATTTCATCTAGTAAGTGTATAATTTTTTAAGAGTTAAATATGTTGTTATGAGTTTGGAATACATAGAACCTTTCGCCATAGACCATCGCTAGTGAGAATGCTGAGCGTCCCATTACATTCACTTAATCTTTTACACTATCTAAATAGAATTGTTAGTGCAACTTCAATTGTTCGGGAGACACTTCCAATCACCCGTATTATTTGAAATATAGTATAAAATAATGGGAATTAACATAATATGCCAAGCCTCATATCTCATATTTGTACCGATTGTTATTGCGTCTAAGGGCATTCAAAGTAGCGGTGGTATTCTCATCACCAGTTGTATTATTTTGAGGGACCTTATTGCCATTTGCGACTTAGCCTATTTTTTGCTTAAGTATTTCCATATCTTTTTGAAGTTCTTGATTTAGCACCTTCTGTTCCTGATTGTCTTTTTGAAGTTCTTGATTATCTTTTTGAAGTTCTTGATTTAGCACCTTCTGTTCCTGATTATCTTTTTGAAGTTCTTTAATTAGTGTATGCTGTTCCTGGATTGCTTTAGTAATGACAGGAATTAAGGTAGTATAAGCAATACCCAAAGTCTCACCTTTTTCTAAATCACCCTCGATACCGTTCACCGCCTCAGGAACGATTGTTTTTAGTTCTTGGGCTATAAAACCAATTTGGTCTAAATTGTTGGACTTCAGTTGATAATTCACAGGGCGTAATTCCAAGACATTATTTAAACCATAATGCGTATTTACAATGTTTTTTTTAAGTCTTCTGTCTGAAGGATTAGAATAGGCCACTTGACCCTCAATAACTTTAACATCTGCATTTCCTAATCGTATCTTATCAGAAGCATTGACTTTAGCCCCATTCCCTATAGCGGTAGCATTGGTTAGATCGACTGATCCTACATCGGCTTTATAACCAATGGCGGTATTAAAAGAACCAGTTTCATTACTAAAAAGGGTGCCATCACCAGATGCGGTATTATTAGTACCAGTTGTATTTGTATAAAGGGCGTAATTACCAGATGCGGTATTATAATAACCAGTTGTATTTTTATAAAGGGCGTAATTACCAGATGCGGTATTATAAGAACCAGTTGTATTTTTATTAAGGGCTTGATGACCAGATGCGGTATTATTATCACCAGTTGTATTTTTATAAAGGGCGTAATTACCAGATGCGGTATTTGAAGAACCAGTTGTATTTTTAAAAAGGGCGCCATAACCAGATGCGGTATTATAAGAACCAGTTGTATTTGTATGAAGGGCTTGATTACCAGATGCGGTATTATTATCACCAGTTGTATTTGTATAAAGGGCGGTATTACCAGATGCGGTATTATAAGAACCAGTTGTATTTGTAAAAAGGGCTTGATTACCAGATGCGGTATTATTTTTACCAGTTGTATTTGTATAAAGGGCGCCATTACCAGATGCGGTATTATAATTACCAGTTGTATTTGTATAAAGGGCGGTATTACCAGATGCGGTATTTGAAGAACCGGTTGTATTTTTTTGAAGGACTTGATAACCAGATGCGGTATTCCAATTACCAATTGTATTTAAATAAAGGGCGCCATTACCAGATGCGGTATTATTATTACCAGTTGTATTTGTATAAAGGGCGCCATTACCAGATGCGGTATTTGAAGAACCGGTTGTATTTGTATAAAGGGCTTGATTACCAGATGCGGTATTATTATTACCAGTTGTATTTGTAAAAAGGGCTTTATAACCAGATGCGGTATTCTCAGAACCAGTTGTATTATTTGAAAGGGCGTAATTACCAATTGCCACGTTATTCGTACCAGTAGTATTATTTTTAAGAGCAGTAATTCCAAATGAGGTGTTATTCTCAGCATCCGTGTTGAAGGGGTTATTATGTTTGGGCAGGTCTATAGTAAGGAAAGTATCATTACCAGTTAATTTAATATGATAGTCGGATTTTTTAATATAGTCGGAAGCATTTTTGTATGATATTCCTGCTGCTGTTGCTGCGAGGGGGGTAGTAAAATATTCTAAACGTTTAATACGTTTAGCGAGCTTTGGACATTCTTCTAAACTTTTAGCGAGCTTTGGAGATTTTTCTAAACATGTTGATGGGTCTAAATTATGTAATTTCGTTTTGTCAGTTGTATTTTTATTCATTATAAAATATAAATATATTTTAATTTTTTAGATTTCATTAAATACGATTTTAAAAAATATCTAATCTATATAAATACGATTTTAATAAATCCAAAATATATTATTTTTTATTTCATCTAGTAAGTGTATAATTTTTTAAGAGTTAAATATGTTGTAACGAGTTTGGAATACATAGAACCTTTCGCCATAGACCATCGCTAGTGAGAATGCTAAGCGTCCCATTACATTCTCTTAATCTTTTATTTTTAACACTATCCAAATAGAATTGGTTGATCAACTTCAATTGTTCGGGAGACACTCCCCACCAATCACCCGTATTATTTGAAATATAGTATGAACCAGCGACAAGTATGTTAGGAACGTGGTTCACGGTGCACGCAAGCCCCATCCCATAACAACACACACCTTTAGAACACCCCATACCATGAACTGTATTAATGAAAGACATTTATAACTAATCATTAGAAATAAATATAAATCAATTTTATTTATTTGTATATATATAATAACACATTATTTTTTTAACCTTATAAAATACTCTAATATTATAAAATTAATTAGGAGAGTATCTATAACATATTAATTAGTAAAAAATAACATATTAATCTATATTTATTTAAATAAATATGGTAATTTAAAATAAATCTGGTAATTTCGAACAGCAAACAACCATTTAGGTACAGTATAACCAAAAAATATATAGTCGGTTTCCTCAACTTTACTGGCATATTTCTTCCAAAAATCTAATTGTAAACTACTAGTTCCACCAATTATATATTTTCCTTGATTGTAGTCATCTACATAGTTCATTTTAATATAGTTATTATTATAATTTAATAGTTTTTTTCCATAGCCCCTATTGTGATATTCGGTGTGGATAAAAAAATATTCCATAAAACCAATATAATTAGACGATTTATATTTAATAAATGATGAAAATCCAAGTATCTTTTCGTCTTCCACTATTAATAAAATATTATTATCTTTTTTTAAATAATAGTCTAATTTATAACTTGGTAAATTATAATGGACATATATAAATAGAAATAGGGAACAACCAATATAAAATAGTGTTGGTAATAATATAATAATCGCCATAGTATAATGAATAGGTAAGAGGAGATATAGAAATAAAATAAAATATTTGTAATAATCTAATACAAATAAATAGATGCCTGAAACATTATAGAGTGTTGACAACATACTTTTTTTAAAAATAGTATCTATTTGATTTATATCGGTTTTAGTGAATGGTCTGTATATAATCATATTCTATAATATAGATTATAATCTTTTTATATAAAAATTATTAATGTTTAGAAAAGATAGATACTGCGTATGGAGAATTAGAATGTGGGTATATAGATTGTATAAAACCCTGCTTAATGCGTAATAGTTTAGAGTCCTTATTCTCAAATATATTTTTTATAAAAAATATATTTAGATTTTGTTTTAGATTCCATAAACTTTTAAAAAAATTTGATTGATTTTCCTGAATTACCAAACGAATATATAAATAATGACTACATTGAAAGCAAAGAAGAGCAACACATTTAGTGACGCAATGGAGGCGTCCGTTGGAGCCAAGGCACCATATTGTTCTGGAGAGAATGGTTCCGATATGTATACGATGTATGGAGTAAGTGGAACAAACGAGCCAACAATGGGTGCTTTAACCGCCTTATTTAATGGGGTAATAGATACGACATCACACGAGACAATTGTGGAGTATGTAGAGAATGTAATGTCGACATTGGACCGTGCCCGGGATTTGACATCTGAGCAAAAGGCGAACTTTCTAGCGGACCTGGTGGTTGCTGCTTTCCAAGTTCGTAACATTCGAGGGAATGGGAAGGGTCGGCGGGATCAAGCCTATTCTATGTGGGTTGAACTACTTTGGAGATTTCCTGGGACGATGATGGCATTGCTTCCAGAACTTAAGGAGCATGGTTCTTGGTTGGACTACAACAAGATATTGGATAAGTATCATGGACAGCCGAAATACAAAACGTTTGGACTTCATAGGTTGGTAGACGCCATTTATGATCTCTATGCTGAACAGATTAAGGTGGACCGTGAGACGCTTGATGACTATACTAAACGGAAGTCCATATCAGAGCATCAAGATCCATCACATCTCTGGGAGGAGAAGTGTGAACTTTCTCTCGCGGTAAAGTGGATGCCAAAAGAAGGTCGTGCCTTGGATAAGAAGATTAAGTGTACCAAGGAGATTGCGCGGCGAATCTTTCCAGAGCTGTTTACCAAGGAATTTAAAGTGGGTGATGGGCATCCAATGGCTCTAAAGGCACTGCGTAAATTTTATGCTCCAATTCAATTGGCGATCAAGACAACGGAGGTTCTGGAATGTGCCCGCGAATTCCACAAGATTGATTTCCGATTTGTTCCAGGGAAAACGGTTTTCAAGAAGAAGAAGGCCTATCTCTATGAACATAAACGTGGTGGAGAACTGCGTGGAGATGACGATGACCGTTTGAAATGTCGTGATCATTATATGAGCCATCTTGAAAAGGCTGTAACTGGGAAGGCGAAGGTTCATGGAATCACTGTTTACATCCATGAGTTGGTGTCGGCGGTCTACACCAACTGGCAGCATCTAACGAAGGGAGATCGTCTGACCTACGATGCCCAATTCCAATCACACGTGGATCATTTTAAAAAACTGATGGAGGAAAAGGGTCTTGCCATTGACAAGGGCATATTTATGGCAGATGTCTCCGGCTCTATGCAAGGTAATCCAATGGCGGGGGCTATAGCAGTTGCGCTTCTAGGGTCAACACTATCAGGAGGTCCTTGGAAGAATAAGTTTATGACATTTGAGACCACACCTCATTGGGTTACTCTGGAGTATCCAAAGGACCATATTAACTTTAAAGCGATGATTGGGGGTGGAACTGGTGGGTATCGGAACAGTTTAGGAAATGGAGCTTGTTCTCATCCACTTGGTATTTGGGATTCTTCGCGAGCAGGTGGGGAACTGACTTTTTGTGAGAAGGTGGGTGTATGTTACACTTCTCGATGGGGTGGCAGCACGGATTTCTTGGCGGCGCACGATCTAATGCTCTCGATTGCGATAGAACACAAGATCGCCCCCGAAGACTATCCATCTTGGTTTCTATGTGCTTCTGATATGCAGTTCAACCAAGCTAGATCGGCGTGTTCCCCCCAGCATCCAACAATGAGCAAGATTATGAAGGCCAATGTGTTTAAGTCACGGATGCAGTCTTCAAATTGTAATGGGTTCGCTGATCATCCACAACTGCTTGTGGATATTTACAAACTGGCCGGATACAAGCCTCCCCAGATGATCTATTGGAACATGCGAGATACAAAGAAATCGGTTACCACATCAAGTACCACAAACGTCCAAATGGTTAGTGGATTTAGCACGATGCAACTTAAACTGTTCTTGGAGAACTTGGACTTTGTAGAAGGGGAACAAGGGGAACAAGGGGAACAAGGGGAAACGGGAGACGGAAAAGTTACTCCTTGGGACACATTCCGTAAGGCAATGGACGATGAGGATTACGACGATGTTCGTTCTACTATCGCTCGGGTTGGAGAGGGGATTTTCCACCATTATAACTTCAATCCTCTTACTCTTACTCTTCCCCTAGAGTCTACGGATGGTTCTCCCCTTGGTCCCCCCCCAAATACAACAACAAGAAGTAGTTTATATCGACTCAGGGATGTTAAAAAGATGATGGACGAGGGGCTAATTAACGAACAAGAGTATGATATAGAAAAAGCCAAAATACTGGAAAGTATGTAAAAATTCTAAATACTCTGTAAATATATTTAAAAATTAATTTATTATTTTTTTATATATACTCTATATTATAATAATATGTTTTGGTCAACACCTATGTGGAATTTATATCACACCTTATGTGAAAAATCGGCTGATAGTGTAGAAATGCGGAAACAAGTCTATCAAATAATATATAAATTAAGTGATAGAATACCTTGTACAATATGTAAAATACACTCAATAGACTATTTAAAAAAAAGGGATAATAGTATTTTTAAATCAAAAGAATCATTTAAATTATTTTTTTACAACTTTCATAATAATGTAAAACAATCCAAAAAATTACCATTGGAATTAGAGGATGTTTTAGATAAATATAAAACGATGGATTTAAATGTAATTTATATAGAAGTTGTAGAAATGTTAGTTTTATTTGGGATGAAGGATGATTTTACCACCAATATAAATGATCTTTATTTGAAAATATTCGATAATTTAGATGGTGCCAAAGATATAAATAGTGCGTATATGAAAGATCCAATTAATAAAAAACGAATATTAAATACATTAGGTATAAAGGATCCAATATTAAATACATTAGGTATAAAGGATCCAATATTAAATACATTAGGTATGAAGGATAATAATAAGAATAGGAATCGTTCTACAAAAAGAATTGCCAAGACGTTAAAAGTATTATTAATGGTTGGTTTGGTAAAATATATATATATTAATAATCTATATGTTTAATACGGTATTAAACAGAAATACTATATCTAAAGTTTATAATAATATAGTAAATACCCCATTAGAATATAATGAACGTCTTTCGTTGAAATATAATGCCACTATTTATATAAAAAACCAGATCCTTTAAAATTAGGGGTTCGTTAAATAAAATATTAGAAATCAATAATAGAGCAATGGTATGTGCTAGTGATGACAATCAAGTTCAATGTGTGGCTTATTCTTGTAAACAATTAGGTTTGTATGGTAAGATTTATATCCCAACAAAAAATAAATAGAATAAAAACATTGGGTAATAGAAATTTGCTAAAGCATTCGAATTCGGTAGACCCTATGAAATAGATCCATTTGTGGATGGACATTATCTAAAATAAGTGATATACCTTACTCTATTTTTTAACTACTAATGATATAAAATTAGTATGTAATGAAATGTTAACTTTATATGAAAATGGAGGTATAATAGTGGAACCAGCAGGCGGATTATCTATAGCGGGTTTAGATAAAAAACGATAGTGTAAGACTTTGGTGGGAACAATGATGACATCATCCACTTTGAATATACAATTTTAATAGTAATATACAATTTTAATAGTAATATTGGATTATTAATAATGGATTAAAAAAATTGATTCGGACAAATCCATTTTAGTATAGGTATAAAATGGATTGGATTTTTATTAGACAATTTCATCTGAACCCCCCCACAATCCAATTAAAACGGGATCCAATGATAGAAGAGTCCTATCAAAAATCAAAAGTAAATGGTCCTAAAAACTATGAAGGTGAATTGTATAATAGAATATTTGGGAATATTGAAACAGATTGGGCATTAACCCCAAATGACTATCCATATAATTTTAGCGACGGAACACGACACTTTTTACTATGGTTTAAAGGCGATGTGGATTATAGTTTATTGGAGAAGTTGAAAGATGTTCAGTGTATCTATTTTGAAAATTTAGATTCAAACAAAAGTATTAAATCAATTCGTCACATACATTTGTTTATTAATATAATATAATATAATATATTATTAAACAACTGTATATTATAAAATATTATTTATTATTTTTTTGTAATTATTGGAATAATTTAATTATTTGTATAATTAAATTAAATTATTTGTGTAATATATAATGCTAAATTTAATTAAATTAGTAATGGAGAAATTATTATCCACAAAGGAAGAGGATAGTGCGAAACAATTGGGAGTTGTAGTTTTTGATTTTACGGATGAAGAGTTTAAAAATCTGAAGATTCATCGAGATATGAGTTCCGACAATGATACAAACTATTTATTAGGTTCAAATAAAATGGGTAATTATCTAAAGGCTGACTCCAAAAATGCAGCATCAGGATTGGGTAAAAAAATAAATGTAGATTTAAATAGAACACCATTTATCAATTTTAATTGGAAGATAGAGAAAGGTTTGGAAGGATTAAATGAACAGGAAAAAGAGGGTCATGATTTTGCGGCTAGATTATTTGTAGTGAAAAAAACAGGATTTACAATTTTCTCAAACAGGGTTATAAATTATGTCTATTCTAGTAATCGGAATATAGGAGAAACGTGGAGCAGTCCATTTACTAAACGTTCAATAAATGTAGTTGTTTCAACAACTACAGAAATTAAAAACGAATGGGTTACGGTAAAAAGAAATGTAAAAGACGATTTTAAAAAAATCCATAATTTAGATGTAGATTCATTGGATGGGATAGCGATTATGGTGGATACGAATGATAGTGGTCGGGAAGCAGTATCCTATTATCAAAATATTTATTTTTCAGCATAGATTTATAAATAATTATAGATTTATAAATAATTATAGATTTATAAATAATTATAGATTTATTTATAAATAACTATGCGTTTAAACTCAATTGTGTATGGGGGTCCCATTAATATAGTATATATAGAAACTGAATTAATTAATTAGTTTTATTTGAAACATTGGAATCTTCTAATTTAATAATTTTTTCTTCTAAACGGGTTATATAGCGAATAGCACATTGGCTACTAATATTTGTTTCCAGAAGCTCTTTATCTTTATTAACAATAATTCGTTCAAGTTCAGCAGTATATGTTAGTGAAAGTTGATAATAGTGACTGAGTTGTTCAAATGGATTCATATTAAGTGGGGAATGTGAAGGAGAAGAGAGGTTATTCTGGGAATGATCCATTTTATTAAATAAAATGGATTTAATTTTAAATCAATTTTTTATTCTAATATATATTAGTATGGCAACTATAGAATTAAAAAGGACTCTATATGGACTGGGAGGACGTTGTTTTACTATAAATATAGATAGTTATGTGGAGGCAAGTTCGTTGTTAAAAGGGGATGAAGTTTTTTTTATACATATGAACAATAAACCAACCAGTTGTGATCCCGAACAAGAAGCGTGTGATTATAGTAATTATCTAATATCAGATTCTCCATATATTAATTTAAAATTAACAACTAATATAGATAAAGATAAATGTCTTAGAATATCACTTAAAAATTCAACAGAAGGTGAAATATCAGGATCTGTTGGATTATTATCCCATAATAATAATTGGTGGTTATCGGTTGGAGACTATAGTTTAAAATCAAGTTGTATAATGTCTAATATATTTCCAGAAAGAGTTACTAATAGTATAGGATTTGGTGACTATTCACCAACCCCAATATCCGGTGGACTATTAATAGATTCAGTTGGGTTATTGGGATTTTCTATAGGGTATAAAAATTTATATAGACCAGTAGATGATTTTAATACTGATGGTAACACATTAATCGACAATAATCCAGATTATTCCAAAATTAAATTATTGGAAGGAACGTTAATATGGGAAAGAGATATATTTACCAAATTTAAATTAAGGACTGGGTATACCTATAATTATTTTAATGATGATAGTGGACAGATAGGGTCAATTCAAAAAGATATATTATCGACTGTTTCTGTTTCCATAAATTATAATCCTATGGATAATCTAAAATTAAAATTATCTTATTTGAATGGACAGACCCCAGATGTTAAACTAATAAAAGATGAACCTGATAAGATGTTGGCGGATGGACAGCTTTATATTAATGGTCGTTCCAACATAAATTTATTAGCATTAAGTGCTAAAATAGATCTATCTAAATCATTATTATTAAATATTGGTGGTGGTAGGAATACAGATGATGATAGTAAGTATTATAAATTAATTCTATCGAAATTATTATTTAAAAATACTATATTGGATGTAGAGTTAGGTCATATTAATGGGGATGGATTAAATAAAGATATGACAACATTAAAATCCAAAGTATATATAAATTATTAGTATATCTAGATAATCAAAAGTTTGATTATCTAGATAATCAAACTTTTGAAATGGGTTAAAAATTTGATTATACACACATATATTTTATATCTAGATAATATATCCACAATAAACAATGAGTCCCATTATCCAAACACAATCTAAAAACAATACTACACAATCTACGGATGAAAATGGAAATCCCATTAATGCCAAACCACTATACACATTTATCTATAATTTCTTCCTAAAGTTATATCTCCATTTTATTAATATTATATACTTTGTTCCAACTAAAGACGATAATGATCCAGATTACGATTCCGACAATGATCCAGATTATGATCCGGAAAATGATTCGGATGAGGAAGAGGACGAGTCTCACTATGATTCAGAGGAAGAGGAAGAATCCAAAGAGGACGAGGAAGAGGAAGAATCCAAAGAGGACGAGGAAGAATCCAAAGAGGAAGAATCAGGGGAAGAATCAGATGATTCCGATTATGAGGTAGAGGAAGAATCAGATGATTCCGATGATGGGGAAGAATCAGATGATTCCGATGATGGGGAAGAGGAAGAGGAAGAGGAAGAATCAGGGGAAGAAGATGAGGAAGAGAAAGAGAAAAAGAGAGTAGACAAATCGTATAGAAGATGTATTGGAACGACCAAAAAGGGCGTTAGATGTAGGATTAATACAAATATGGTTTATGACGAGAATCGTCCATCCTATATACAAGATGTAGCAATTAAGATGATGTTGAATGGATCACAGTTGTGCTCCTATCATCAACCAGAAACTGTAATTGCTCCAATAACATTAGAGATTGGTCCGCGACGACCTATGGTCCATCCGGTAATATATGGTATGTTTGCAAACTATAAATCATCAATGAGTTGGTATGAAAAAACGGCAGAATTAAATGCTGCGTGCGAAGAGAACGGCATTCCAACCGATATTGAACAAGCATGGGAATATCTAACAGACAAACCAGAACTACAACAAAAATACAATGTAAATGAATACTATTAGATAAATAATTAATTTTTAAATAGAATATATTCTTTAGAACGTCTATATTTAATATCGATGGCTTTATGTTTAAATTTGTTAAAAGGTTGTTTTTCTATAGTAATTGGATGAAATTGATATTTTTTATCTAATACTCTTTTTGTCCAATTATTTTTACTTGGGTCTCTTGTAAATTTATAACCATTAATACAATATACATATTTATTATTAGCAAGAATTTTAGGAAAAAATGTTTCTATATAGTCATCTGTCCAATGTTGTATAACATCTTTTAATATCACTATATCATATCCAGATGGAATAGTTGTGGATATATCTTGGTGTATAAATTTTATATTTTTTGTACTATATTTTTTATTTAAATCGTTTATTAAAAAATCAACACAATCTATACCTGTATATGTTTCATATTTATTAAAATTAAAATTCTTTAGAATCGCCCAATCACCACATCCTAAATCAGCTATATTTTTTAAATTATATTTAGTTAAATGTTTTCGCAATTCTTCTAAAAACCATTTATTATCAGGTGTAAATTTAGAACCTGTCCCAGACGAACCCCATATATTTTTATTATAAATATTACTAAATTTATTTTCCATAGTATTATCGCCACCCCCCTTTTTAATAGAAGAAGAAGGAGGTTGGATAAAATTTAAATAATTATTTAATAGTTGTTTACCAATGTTAGTATTAATATTTATAAATTTATTTGTCACTGGGTCATATATTTTACTATACATTATAATATAGTAAAATATATTATTTTACTATATTATATTAAAATTTAAATGAATGATAATTATCTTCCTATATTAGATTTTTTCCCAGGAAAGTAGTTTTCAAGCACCATTGATATAGTTTTCATATTTGAATTTATAATAGGTTTTCCAGAAATAGGATCTGTAATATTATTAGATTTTATTCCAGGATAAATAGGGATTGCAATATTATTAGATTTTTTTCCAGGAAAGTAGTTTTCAAGCACCATTGATATAGTTTTCATAGTTGAATTTATAATAGGTTTTCCAGAAATAGGATCTGTAATATTATTTTTAAATAATATTTTACTAAATTTCATTATATCTATAATTATATCTATAATTATAGATATCTTTAATATAAAAATTATAGATTCTAATCTTCCTATTGTGAAAGATATTTTAGGATGGTGGGTTCTGTTGTTATATGTTTGGTTTGTGTATGTGTTTTAAACCGATTGGTTATAATATTTTTAAACATAACTTTTTTTATAAATATTATTTCACTGGAAACCCGGTACCGACATTTTCCACCTTCATCTATTAGAATGCGTCGCGTTAACGAATCCCAAGATGAACCATATGGAAGTCCATTAGAATGAAATGTTTCATCAATAACATATATCTTACCAGGTTTAGATATAGTATAAACATCTTTACATATTGCTTGGACTTCCTTATGTAATAAACTTTTAGGAATGGTGATTGTTATGGTTCGTTTTCCATTATTCCATTTAGTTTTTTTTATTTTTTAGGGATCAATGTCTATTGCTTCAAATAATTTTTTATCTAATTTTGATTTATTATCAAATAGTAGTTTATTAAATGCATCTATTCCTATATCAAATACACAGTCGGTCCATAACCAATTTAAATCGTTTATCACTATAGTATCGTTTTCTATATTAGAATCAATGGTTTCTATATTAGAATCAATGGTTTCTATATTAGAATCAATATTAGGGTTACTATGAATGGATTCTATATTAGATACAATTTTAGGGTTACTATGAATGGATTCGGGTTTTTCTAACTTAGAATTAATTTTAGGGTTATGCACAATGGATTTGGTACTTAAACCACTAAATTTATTCATAAAACATCCAGTTATTATTATACCAGCTATATACAACATTAATACTATTTAAATATATTCTAATTAATTAAATTAATTAGAATATAATTAGAGATTAATGTACTTGTGATTACCGTATATAGAATAGAATTACTCTAAAATGTATATTTAAAAAAATATCTAATTAGATAATATATGTGGAAAAATCCGAATATATTAAAATATGGTGCTGGGTTGACTACTATAATAAAATTAAACCAATTAAAACACACTAAATTAAGTAAAAATATTAAACTTACGGATACCCAACGTTTTATAGAACAACTAGTTATGGAGATTCAAACAATCTTAACAGATAGTTTGACCGTTAGGGAAATGGATAATGAGTTAAAAAGGGTGTTTGTAAATAATATGGATATTAAAGGTCTAAGTTTATATTGTTTGGGTTTGAATAAAGAAAACTTAACCCAACACCAACGTAATAAATATTATGATTTATTTAAACATTATTTTTTAAAAACATATTCGTTGGAGTTGACAAAATACCGAAATATTAAAATTAAAATCAGGAACGATAAAAGCAAATCAAAAGATAATTATACAATGGTTAAAGGGAGTCTTATTAAAGCTAAAGCTAATAAGAAGTTAGCATTAGAATGGAGAGTTTATACCAAATATAATAATCCAATGATTAGAGATATAAGTATAGGAGGGAATAGTTTAGCGAGGAGAGAAAAAGAGCGTTTTGCTATAATAATGGAGGATGATGGTATAGATGGTATATTTAAAATACTAACATTATAATATATTATAAAGAAGATGGAATAAAAATTTGATATATTATTTTAACCCATCTTATTTAATAACCCAATACAGTATAATGCCAGTCACCACACGATTCCAAGAGAAACAGAATAAGGATAAGGATAAGGATGAGGATGAGGAACCAATCATATTGGCTCCCAATGATCCCCCACACGGTAAACCCCCCTGTTATCTAGTTTGGGGTCGTTTTATGACCGAACAGGAATATAGAGCTTGCTCCGGGATGACTGTCAACGAAGTGTCCAAGATGATGGCGGCAACAAAGCCGAAATCATTACTCATTGGGAAAAACCAAAAACCATAAGGATTATTTTAGATGAAAGAGTGATAGTATAAATATTTATTTAATTACCCTTAAACAATAATCTCTAAATACTTCATTAATTTCCAGTCTATCTATTTTATAAAAAACCTTATACACATTAGATACAAATTCTTGTCCACCCCTACTATTTATTAATAGACTAAAGGATCTATTTTTGTTAGAAATTTCCACATAACCCACAAAAGAAATCTGTATCCAAAAATCTAATAGGTTTTGTATATAGTTATGTAAACTAATATAGTTAATATTTAATTTATAGTCTTTAATTAAACAATCAAAATGGGTCATTTAATTTCTATAATCTATTATTTTTTTAAATCAAATTTGATTTTAATAGATGGTAGGAATTAATTCAAATTTGTAGTAGGAATTAATACAAATTTGATTGTTTAAAGTATCATTTTGTATAGAAATAAATGTCCTCCAACGAATCCTATGACCGGAATTATGTTATGGAAATAATCCATAATATTAAATTACCTTCATATGCTCTCTGGGGTGAAAATGATATCGTTAAAGAAAGTGTCCAAATCCGTTTAAAATGGTGGAAAGAAGTCGGAAAAGAGTATTTGGATAATGGGTGTATGGATTTGGATATAGCGGGGTATATTTCGCATTGGGTTAGACATTATGAGAATAAAAAATCTAAATGATCATTTAGACCCCACCATTGACTAGTATTTCCTTTAATTAAATATTTTATTTTTATAAATGGATTCATTTAGCCTAATGTGTTTGACGTGTTCACTATTTTCCAATAATAATTGTTCGGTGATATTACCGTGTTTTAATTGGGTATCTACTATAGAATTAATATAATGAGTGGGGGCAATCAGAACATTTTTACTATGTATAGAAAATTAAAATCATACGCCCAAGTATTTATTTCTAAAAATATCATTCTATAATATAGATTAAAAGCCATTTCTAACAGTGGTTTTGAATATTTAAGTCCATGATAGATACTAAAGGCATTTACGAATAAATTATATGAGGTAATACTGGGGATGAATCAATCTAATATAAGACTGTCTATTTTAGTTAAATTATTAGTTAATAACAAATAGTATAACTTAATGGATACATTTCCCTAGACATACAATGAACTATAGTATTATTATTATCATTATTATCTATAATATGGTTGTAAATATTTATACCAAGTGGTTGGAATTTTCTAAATAATTTGGATAGATAATTTTAATATTTTTATTTCTATTTAATGAAACGAACCTATTCATTAAATATATAGAGTGTTCTATATATTTAATGTTTTATTTTTAAAGTAATTAAAATTTGACGTGTTTTAAGTAATAATATATCATTTAAATAAATGGAATATCAAGAATCAGCAACAAAAACATATTTTAACGGTATTGGGAGGTTTCAAGATGAATACGATTATTATTATGAAAAGTTAGTTCCTTCCACTGGAGAGGCTGAAACCCCTTCTGGCAATCTTTTAATAAAAATGTCAAAAATATATTATCGCTGTTTTAATGATGGCGACTCATACGATGAATTAGTGAGAAATATGGGGAAATTCTATGATATTTCAACCATAAAAGGTATAGATAGCAATTTTTTACTCGATCTTAAACAAACACTATATTTACCAGATTATGACAAGTTTGCCGATAAAGCTATTCGTTATGTTATCCTACAAGATAATCACGAAACCTGGAATCCACCAAGTAATAAATTAATTAGAATTGGGGAATTTCAAAATACGTATGATTATTTCTACAATAAATTGATTATAGCCACTCCCCCTACGGAATGGACGCCATTTGCACATCTTCTTAACTTAGCTTCAAAGATAATTGTTAGAAAATACAAATATGGTGATAAATATCAGAATTTAGTTGAAGATGGTGGTAAATCATACAGTTTAATGAGTATTGATAATATAGAAAAAGAGTTTCTAAAGAGTTTAGAAACTATTTTACATTTTGATAAGGATACTATCAAGTTTATAAATAAGATTCTAAGACATATTATGTTGGAACACAGCACATCAGAAACCATATGGAATCCTAACACCAACCGTCTGGTTTCTATATATGGAACTACTGGTATAAAATGTCTTAAGATGTTGGATTGTCGTATAACTTATACACCTAATTAATTAGAAATTAATTCGACCATATTATGTATTAATAGTATATACTAGACCATATTATGTATTAATAGTATATACTAGACCATAATAGTATACCCATTTAAATAGATTACCATTGGTATTTAAAAGTATATTTACTTATAGTTTATAACCATTTATATTAATGTGGAGTAGGGAAACTATATGAATTTATGGTTTTATGGAAATATAGGAATATATAGTATGTGTTAAAAAACGTATAGATATAGGTGGATTTGTTGGATTAATAAAAAAATTTGATTGCGATTCACAAATTATTATGAGGTTTTAAGTATATTAATATATCAATATATATTATAGTCGTTGAGTCAGACTTAAAACAAAAGCTCCTATGGCCCAGCTGGTAAGGCGCCATGCTTATAACGTGGAGATCCTGGGTTCGAGCCCCAGTGGGAGCATAGTCGGGTCAGACTTAAAATGACATCATTTGCTTCCATGGCCCAGTGGTTAAGGCGTCCGACTGTTAATCGGAAGATCGAAGGTTCAATTCCTTCTGGAAGCGGAGTCAAGTCAGACTTAAAATGACATCATTAGCCCTGGTAGCTCAATAGGAAGAGCAATCGACTGTTAATCGATAGGTAGAGAGATCGAAACTCTCCCGGGGCTTCCAAGTTTTCTTACAGCGACAAAAATTGAATGTTAATCAAAAAAAAAGAAAACTGAAAAACAAACAGCATCGTTGGCGGAGTGGTCTAACGCGATGGACTTAAGACCCATTCTCTTCGGAGGCGCAGGTTCGAACCCTGCACGATGTATTATTATACTATATGTATAAAGGCGAAACTCAAATTCCCCGTCGGAATATGAGTCTGTAGGGATTGGTTCCCCTGCACTGACGAGCCAAACCAAACTTTCTCACAGCAATTCTGAATGCCTTTTAAGCCGGGGGTCGCTGGTTCAAGCCCAGCATGGGATATTATCCCATTAGCTCAGTTGGTTAGAGCACCGTAATCAAACCAAGAAAGTTGTACCAAACAAACAAAAGCTCCTATGGCCCAGTTGGTAAGGCGCCATGCTTATAACGTGGAGATCCTGGGTTCGAGCCCCAGTGGGAGCATAGTCAGGTCAGACTTAAAATGACACCATTTGCTTCCATGGCCCAGTGGTTAAGGCGTCCGACTGTTAATCGGAAGATCGGAGGTTCAATTCCTTCTGGAAGCGGAGTCCAGTCAGACTTAAAATGACATCATTAGCCCTGGTAGCTCAATAGGAAGAGCAATCGACTGTTAATCGATAGGTAGAGAGATCGAAACTCTCCCGGGGCTTCCAAGTTTTCTCACAGCGACAAAAAATTTCTTATTATTGAAAAAAAAAGAAAACTGAAAAACAAACAGCATCGTTGGCGGAGTGGTCTAACGCGATGGACTTAAGACCCATTCTCTTCGGAGGCGCAGGTTCGAACCCTGCACGATGTATTATTATACTATATGTATAAAGGCGAAACTCAAATTCCACCTCGGGATATGAGTCTGTAGGGATTGGTTCCCCTGCACTGATGAGCCAAACCAAACTTTCTCACAGCAATTCTGAATGCCTTTTAAGCCGGGGTCGCTGGTTCAAGCCCAGCATGGGATATTATCCCATTAGCTCAGTTGGTTAGAGCACCGTAATCAAACCAAGAAAGTTGTACACCAAAACAAACAAAGCTCCTATGGCCCAGCTGGTAAGGCGCCATGCTTATAACGTGGAGATCCTGGGTTCGAGCCCCAGTGGGAGCACAAGTCTTCCAGACTAAAAAAGTCGTTGAGTCAGACTTAAAATGACATCATTTGCTTCCATGGCCCAGTGGTTAAGGCGTCCGACTGTTAATCGGAAGATCGAAGGTTCAATTCCTTCTGGAAGCGGAGTCTGGTCAGACTAAAAATGACACGTGCTCGCGGTAGCTCAGTGGTAGAGCGGGGGATTGTAGTTGTTAATATAAATCTCCCTAGGTCATTGGTTCGAATCCAGTTCGCGAGATAGTCGTTGAGTCAGACTTATAAATGACATCATTAGATTTTCTTTTCCTTTTACATAAGAGAAAGGAAAGGAAAATTTATTTTTTCCAATTATTTTGTATATACCAAATGTATATACAAAATGTATATATTAAAAAATTTGATTGAAATATAATTAATAAGGTTTGTAATATAATCATAGGCGAAACTCTTCATATTTCATCTCAATGGGGAATATAAATGAGTCTGTAGGGATGGTCTCCCTGCACTGATGAGCCAGACCCCACGAATTGACATCACCGATTCATTAATTGGATTAATATCTACATTAAATGCGGATTATCAGGGTACCAGACCACTTGTTACGCAAACTATATAAGCAAACTATATCAACCACAATCTATAACATTCTGAATTCAGAACTATATAAGACTTAGTTAGGGAAAGCCTATGTGCTAAGTCTTAAATCTGTATATTCGGATTGTTGATAAGATGGGTGATATTAATGATTTAAAATTTTATTTTTTAATCACTACCAAAAAAAAATAAATAGTTTACCCATTTATAGAAAAACTTTTTATTTTTTTCTATAATTAGGTATGGTCTTATAGATTTATATTAAGGGGTTCCATAAAAATTTGATGGGTTGGACCAGGTATGAGAGTGGAATAACACCAACCAAATATGAACCAAACAAACACCGTAGAACACGCCAAAACTGGGGATGGGAATCTGTTCCACGCCAAAGATGGAAGTTTGTGGTTGGTCCAAGCAGGTCGCAGTGAGCGAGTGGTTTTCGTTATTGGAGATGAAAACCATTCTCCCTCAACACAACTTATGGAGGGGGAGGTGGGGGGGAGAGGATTTAGATTTCGAAAGTGCTGTGGAGGATTTTGATTTCGAAACTGATGTGGCTGAAATGGATGATTTAGAGGACACTGAAATGGTGATGGTGGAAGAACACGACTACGAAGGCTCTATATACTATGTAGAGCCAAATAGTTGCGACATCTACAACGTTGATGATAGTTCAATCATTGGAACGTGGGACAAGGGTGCTAATGGGATGGAAGACGGACACCCAATGTTGTTTGGTGAATTGATTGATGTTTCTGCAAATACCCCAGAAATGATGGTCCAACCAGGTCGTAGTGAGGAACCCACGGGACAGTGTGCCTTGTCAGGGAAACATTTCAAAGTGATAACCAACGCGAAACGCTATACCAACTTGGGACCTCATTTTGTTGAGGCGGGTATGTATTCAATATGCATCGGGAAGAATGCTCGCTATCAACCAGCCCTGAACACAAATGGCAAAAAATACCTGAAACAGGCAATGTCAGTTCACGTGGGTGATACGTTACATATGGTTGACAGGACCAAAACGTATTGGCAAGGGGTGGTCGAAACAGAGTTTAAATTGGCAACCAGAGAAAATTCATTCTACCGCAAGCCTGGAGTTGATGCTGTTAAGAAAGATCGAGGCGAACCAGATTGGAATTCGTTGGACGATCTAGAAATGGTTGCGTCTGTCATGTGGACAAAAGTAAATTTTACTAAAGAGCTCTTAATAGAACTCAAAGAAGTGATTAAGGGGGGGCGTCAAACCATAAAACCAATTGATACGACGGCGATTGAAGGGGTGTTGGCTAAGTTTTAGAACACTTTAAAAAAAAATAAATAGTTTACCCATTTATAGAAAAACTTTTATTTTTGTAATCCAATATTAAGTAAATCACATTTTATATTGGCATCCTTTAACATGCGTATGTGTCCAGCAAAAATCGGATCTTTTTATAATTGATGAAAAATCTATTATTTCCATATATATTGAAATAATAATATATTGAAATAATAATAATATATATATATATAGATTCAATGAGCAATTATTCTTTTAAAGATATAGTAGATTTAGATAAAAACTTAATAGAAGGCGAATGTATAAACGGAAGTGTTAACGAACGTAAATGTTATGGTCATTGGCCAAAATTTCCGTGTTATAATAAACAGACATTGTCGTGCGAAAGCACCAATGGAACAATATTGGTTGATCCGATTTCGGATTATATATATGTATTTTCGGAAGCAATTTTAAATTTAGGTAAAATTTTGGGGAATACTTTAGAAAAATTGCCAGAAGAGGAAAAAAAGAAACAAGAAGAAAAATTAATTCGATATTTTTATGATTCAATACCATATATACCAATACTACCTACACTTTTAGGAAAATTAAATACCTTAGCAGGTGTAAACGACTTAGATAATGAAATTAATAGAAATAAGGTAGTTAACGTTATGAAAAAACCTTTTGAAGGAGGGGGGCATAATTATAATTATATCACCGACCCTATAAATGGTAGTAAACTAAATATAAAATCAAATGAAGGCATTAATATTCTAAATAAATATATTAATTATTCTAATTTATAGATTATTTAGAATATAAATGTAATATTGTTATAGCCATTAGTCATTATCTACAATAGTGAAGAACCCATCTCCAAATAATATAATAGGATTTTGAAAACCAAATGTTGTAATTAGTCATTAAAATAACTACTCTCGGAAGCAGTATCGGAATCCGAATCCTGATTATAGAATTTGTTGTGTATTGTTTTTGTAGTAATTATGTCACGACACATTGGACAACTTATATTATTTTGACTATGTATTTGTGATTCAACCCAATTTTGCAAACATTCTTTATGGTATATGTGCGAACATCCCAGATATATAATAGTGGTGTTACTTGAGCAACAACACTTTACAGAAGAGATTTCAATTGGATCAATACATATAGAACAATCGTCTAATGTGGTATCTATTTTATTTGTATCATTTAATGTTTTAATAAATGATTTACTTAATTTATTATTTTTAATGTTGGTTGAATTATTTTTAATACAGGTTGAATTACATTTCGATACATTACAACGTTTTACAATAGGATATACAAAATTCTCATACATACATATAAATAAGCCTATAGACATACCCAAAATGAATGGACCCATTACAATAAATATTAAAGCCCATCCATTATTTGAGTCTTTGTTATAGTAAATGGTTATTGTGGTATTCTCCATTTTTACATAAGAATAATATGAATAATAATAATTCAATTTTTTGTTACCATATATATTATAGATGTCTATTCAAAATCCTACCAATAACTATAATAGATATCTATTCAAAATCCTACCAATAACTATAATAGATATCTATTCAAAATCCTACCAATGAATCAGATTAATTAATATCTACTTAAAAAAGATAACTTAAAAAAGATAACTTAAAAAAGATTCTACAGTTTATAAATACCGATTTAAATGCGCATTTTGGTTCGTGCGTTTCCAGTTAGATTAGCGTATCGTCGTGGCTTCCCAATAACCTTTGGGACAATTTTAGATACGTGTGGTTTGGAAAAAGGTTCACGAGCACCCCGGATTTCACCAACATTAACATTAACATTAATATTATGAGATTCCATTTCCAATTTACTAATAATACTCATCAAGACAAGAAGGTTAATTGGACTTTGATTGGACATTTTATAATATGTATATATAGATATTTTTTATAATCAAATTATATTTCTAACTAAGAATGGTAACTAAGAATAATAATTAGGTTATTTTAATAGCCAATGATAGTAATATATATAAATAATTATTTTTTATATGTATTCAATAATTTGTCAACCCATACATAACTTACTCCAAAATTATAATCAGGATTTTTATGATGTGTTATATGGTGTTTTTCCAAATAGAGAAACAATCCATTAAATATAGTTGGATGTTTATGAATAATAGTGTGAATGACATAATACTGTAGATTTAATAGTAATAGTATATACCAATTTAAATATAGAAACAGTGCTATAGTAAGTATGGGGATTGTTTCTATAATTACAGTATTGTTATAAAAATTAATATGATGTTCTTTATGATATGGGTTGTTAATCTTATGTAGAAAATAATGGATAAACCATTCAAATATTGGACCTATAATAAATAAACAAGTACAATAATACAATGTAGAATTCATTTTATTTAATAATACATCATCATTATAATTATCAATTTTATTTTATTTTATAATTAAGGTTTCCATATTTTTATACAATACAATAGTCTCCACCCTATAAAAATATGATGAGATGGAAACCCGTATTTCCTCCATCATTTATTATAGTCGTTCGATCATAGGTGTTCTCTTTGGGAAGTTCCCATAGAAAGAGAAAAAATTTGACCCGCTTTGCACATTTATTTTTGGAATTATTATCACCATATCCAAGAATGTCAGACTCTTTTGTTACCTATAGGAAAGCTGTTGAATGGTTTGAAGAAGGAAAAACCGTTCGCGCTCTATTGTTCCAAGAGGAAGCAACTCTAAATGAAAAGGAGACTGTGTGGAGAAAGGAACGGACGGACGCACATAGAAAGATTGCTGATTTTAAGCGTCGGATCCACGAAAATTATGGAGAGAAGGATTGCATCCGTCGAAACAATAAGATAATTTCCTCCTACAAAAGTCATATAGCCTCAGAAGAAGAGATGATGAAGAAGATGGAATACGCCATAAAGTGTTTGGAGTTTATCAAGAGTGAAATGATCAAGGATGCCAACCGGGTAACAACAGATGGGTTATGTGGAGCCATTGGACTCAAGGAGTGTGAGGTAGGTGATGATCTATCAAAGACCACCGTAAAGTTGGCTAGATTTTTGGAGGGATTTTGTTCCGAAGATGAAATTCTTAGCTATACTCTGATCGAAGAGGGAGGCGAAGTTCCAGTATACGCCCCTGCCGAGGCACTGTATGATGGAGGTCCAGGGAAGTTCATTCAATTGGAACGTAAAAAGATTGCTGTTTGTGTTGTTGTCGATGGAACTCTGGATGATTCTCGGGATGGTGAACAGGATGAAACTCAGGATGGTGATCAGGATGAAACTCCAGACGGTGACCAATATAATGTATTTCCAGTTGAACGTAACTTCCCAACTATTTTCGTTCTAAAGCGTGAAGGATTTAGTCCTGATGATGTCATTGGACTTGCCCATCTGCAATTTATTGGAGAGATTCGTGATGAAGGGGAGATTTATTTTGAATGGGTTCCAGAAAGTAATGATTGGAAAGGTCGATATGTGGAGGGTTACGAGGGCGTTTCGTTCCCACCCGATTACTTCCTGAAGAATGAACATCAAACAAATGATCAAATGAATTGGCGAAACAGAATTCCGAACGAAAAGCCAGCAAAGATGTACATTGGACACTATTCACACTATGAACAAATTTCCTCAATGGAAGATATTTTGGAAGACGGGCGACTCTATGATAACAGATTTGGGCTTAAGTATGATAGTAAGCCTTTTCAGGTTTATTGGGAATTTGATACTAGTGTAGATGATTATTAAAAAAAAAATATTATGATTATTAAAAAAAAAGAAAATAAATTTATTTTTTTAATTATTTAAATATAGTACAGATAGTATTAAATAATGTATTTAGTTTATATTATTGTATGTGATAATTTATCGTATGTGGGAATGACCAACAATTTTTTAAACAGATGGCAACAACATAATGGAATTTTAACAGGTGGTGCTAAATATACTAAAAAAAAATATAATTGGTATCCAATTTGTATTATAGATGGGTTTAAAAATAAATCAGAAGCGATGCAATGTGAATGGAAATTAAAAAGTAGAAAACCTAAACTATCTAGACAATTTAAGGGAGGTAAAGGTAGAGTAGAGTATTTAAATATATTGCTACAGGATAATAGATGGACCTCAAATTCCCCATTAATAAAAGACCAACAACTCACTCTGTATGTAGACGCCCAATATGAATATTTAATAAAATGTGTAGACACTAACGAATTGTATTGGAAATAATAGAGTAAGGGGTTATGGGTTTTAGCCAATGTAATCATTTTTATAAAAGCGTAATTTTAGCAAACTATCTTTGATTTTTTAATTATGGTGTAATCGAATCCCTTTATACACTGTGATGAACCTCCATTAACCACTTATTAATTTTACAGTGTAAACAGCGATCGCCATTCGTTAATGTAATTGGATGATGACAGGAGTATTTAGTATTTGATCCGTGTAATTGGAGAGAACTGATTGTCAACTTTCGGGGAGATGGTGCTCTAAATGAAAGGTGTTTAACAGGTGTAACTTCTAAGGGTGGATTTACCGTCTTAACACTGATAGTATTTGAATGGCTTTTGAACCATCCATTAATAAACCATGGTTTTTTGGGATTTGGTGATGGGTCCATTAAGAATGATGATGGCGGTAGTTTGGGATGGAGATATTTTTAATATAAATTAATAATAACTATATCAAATTTATTCAACCCCTTTATAGATTAAACTATATATCCAAGAGTAATTTTATTATTTTCCCAATATTATAGTGGATATGTCTAACATAATATGATCTTTACACAATGGACATCTTGGGGTATTACATTGTTGTACCCAACCTCGTATACATTCCCTATGGTATCCATGATTACATTTTAATGAAATACTGTTGGAATTGTTATCAGTAATGCATATAGCACATTCTTCGTTGATTACACATAGAATAACTCTAGTGTCTTTTTTAAAACAATTACAACCATTTCTAATATAATTACAGCTAGAATAAATAAAGGGTTTAATAATTTCGTCTAATACGACTATACTCCAAATCAAACAACGAAATGAAACGATTAATATTATAAAACCAAATATAATTAATAAAATTACCAGCAATATATTAGCAAAATTAGACATTTTTATATCCAATTCTATAAATGAATATAATCAATTTTATATAGTATATAAAAATGTTTTAGAGTAAAGCCACAAAATGGTATAGTAATTTTTACACCTTTATAGATAAGACCTAAAATAAATTTGATTTATGTTTTACCACCCAATCCCCCTACAATACAATCCAATCCCCCACAATACAACCCAAAACCTTATTAAACTCGAATACCAATCACAAACCACTCACAAAGACTTTTACAATGTCTGCTTTGAATACGAATCAACAATACAATAATGATGATTTGGACAAACAAACTGCCATAATGGAAATTGCCAAGCAAAACGCAAACGAAAAACGATTGGCTAAAGATAATGCTGAGAAAGCATTATCTTTAGCCCAGCAGGTTTATGATGATGCCAACCGAGATGAAGAACTTGCATTACAGAATGTGGAGAACGAAAACGCAAAGATGGATACAATGAGAGAGTTTCAAGAACTACTTCATAAACAGTCCAATATTCGCGCCCTACAGGCTAATATGGATGCCGAATTCAAAGCATTTAATGAAAGGCAAAAGGTAGAAATTCTTACTGAAGTGGGAATGGAAGTGGGAAATACCGAATTGGGAAAGGTAGATACCGAGATCAATGACCCTTTTGATGATGGGACGGACGATGAAATGGGAATGGAAGTGGAAGAACACGAGTTTGAAGGTATTACATACCACGTAGAACCAAAAAGCCGTGACATATACAACATTGAGGATGGTTCAATCATCGGAACGTGGGAGCTGGGTAGTGAAGGCGAAGGCGAAGGCGAAGGCGAAGGCGAAGGCGAAGGCGAAGGCGAAGGCGAAG